>ERZ773067.44-NODE-44-length-77257-cov-8.404199_pt1 | contig 77257 bp, 58 predicted proteins | sample MGYA00580622_ERZ773067 | MGnify/ENA primary metagenome ERZ773067 (study PRJEB29015, sample SAMEA2737998) | human oral metagenome | biome: human oral; feature: human-associated habitat; material: dental | place: China | collected 2113 ...
TCCCTACATTTCTTCATTTTTAACTCTTAATTTTTAATTCTCCTCGCCCCTACATATCCAAAACCGGCACCTCATCGAAATGGGTTTGCAGGCAACAATTTTACTATCTTTGCAAAAAAATCGCATATCGATATGCTCCGAAAACTATTACGACAAAATATCAGCAAGGCACAGCTCTTTGGTTTTGCCATCGCCAACTTCGCAGGACTGACCATAGTGCTGCTCTCGATACAGTTGTATCTCGACGTCCGCCCCATCTTCGACGGCAAAGACAGTATCTTGAAAAAAGACTACTTCGTGGTAACCAAAAACGTTTCCATCATCAACTCTCTGATAGGACATTCGGGCTTCTCGGCAGAAGATATAGCCCGCCTCGAGAGTCAGAGTTTCGTCGGTAGAGTGGGCAGCTTCACCTCGTCGCAGTTCGAGGTCTACGGCGATATCTCGGCTGCAGGTATGAACTTCGGAGCCGACCTATTTTTCGAGGCTATACCCACAGAATTTATCGATATACGGAGCGATAAGTGGCACTTCGACCCGCAGAAAAAGTTCATTCCCATCATAGTACCGCAAAACTACCTCGACCTGTACAACTTCGGCTTTGCTACCTCACGTAAGATGCCGAGCATATCGAGCGGCACGGTGCAAATGGTGCGTTTCGACCTCAATATAGCCGGCAACGGCACGGTAGAGAAGTTCGAAGGCGGTATCGTCGGTTTTTCGAACAGGATAAATACCATACTCGTGCCCGAAGAGTTTATGACGTGGGCAAACAGCCGCTTCGCTCCCGATAAGCGAGTGCTTCCGGCACGTCTGATAGTAGAGATATCCAACATCACCGACCCGGCGATAGCTACCTTCTTCCGCGACAACGGCTACAAGATAGAGGGCGAAAACCAATCGGTGGGGCGTATGGCATACTTCCTGCGGGTAGCCTTCGTCGTATGTCTGCTCATAGGCGTCGTTATCTTCGCTCTATCGTTTGCCATACTGGTGCTGAGTATATATCTCATCTTGCAGAAAAACAGAGAAAAAATCGGCAACCTGCGTCTGGCAGGCTATCCCCGACGAGCCATCGTATTGTTTTACTTCTCGCTGACGAGCATCGTCGATACTGCTGTAACGCTGCTATCGGTGCTTACGGTATTTGCACTACGCCCGCTGTATATGTCGCGTATAGTAAGAGTAGTCGATGCAGAACCGACGGTATGCGTCGCCGCCGTAGTCGTGGCTACTGCCGTAGCTCTGCTTGCGGCTATCAGCCTGCTGAACTTCGTAATTATAAAGAATAAAGTAGAGTAATCGGCACGCCGCCGTGCTCAATAGTTTTCGATATTCTCTTTTATAGCCTCCATAAGCCATACCGGCGTCGAGGTGGCACCGCATATCCCTACCGACGAGGCTTGCATTATCTTCTGAGGCTCCAAATCGCCGATAGACGATACAAAAACAGTATTGGGATTTACCGAGCGGCAAACCTCGAAAAGCACCTTGCCGTTAGAAGAGTTTTTCCCACTGACGAAGACAATCATATCGTACCGCGAGGCAAACTCTTTTAGCTCGGGTATGCGGTTCGATACTTGGCGACAAATGGTATCGTAATATTGGAAGTCGACCCCACTTTGAAGTCTGTTTTTGATATGTTCGACGATACTTTTGAACTCGTTTAGCGACTTTGTGGTCTGCGAGAATAGTATTACTCTACGCGAAAAGTCGAGCTTCGATAGATCCTGTTCGTTTTCGACCACAATAGCCGAATACCCTATCTGCCCCTCCAGACCGACAACTTCGGCGTGTCCTTTCTTACCGAAAATCACTATCTGAGCATCGGGATACTCCTCGTGAGCTCTTTTTATCTTTTGCTGTAAGCCCAATACCACATTGCACGATGCGTCGATGATATTGATATTGTTTTCTCGGGCTATCTTGTAGGTTTCGGGAGGTTCGCCGTGGGCTCTGAATAGCACGGTAGTATTACGAAGTTGTTTGAGTTGGTCGTGGTCTATAGTCTGCAATCCTTGCCTATTGAGCCGCGACACCTCTTCGGAGTTGTGCACTATATCGCCCAAGCAGTATAGGTTGTCGGCTTCCGATAGCTCTCGCTCGGCTTTGCGGATAGCCCTTATTACGCCCCGACAAAAGCCCGAACCCCTATCTATCTCTACTTTTATCTTTTTTTTCATACCTGAAACCGAGTGATTATATACGTGTATTAGTACTCTGCGAAGGAGTCACAGGCTACTTTCGCTTCCCGCCCGATAGCCTAAGAGTCATTACGTTGTACATCTTGGTCAACTCCGCTTTTCGTGTCTGGTTGCGGTATATATCTTCCAATATTTTTGCGAAATCGTAGGTCTGCACTATTATCTTCACATCGCTTTTTGATATCTTGTACGAATAGTCTTTTTGCTCGCCTTTGAGTACTATCTCTATGTTTTTGTCGGTATTCTGCGAAAAGAAATTGACTATGTCGTCTACATCTTTCCCACGATATATTACCTGTTCGTATGTAACCCCGAAATCGTTGTATTTATTACACGCTGCATCGTCGGCTACAGGAGTTGAGGCCGAAATATCTCCGACACGAGCAGTGAGCTGTCGGTGAGCTATAGGATGCCCTACAAGATTGCTTATCAGGCTAAAATTGCCTTGCTCGTCGGCTATCGGTTTAAGGTATGTCCGCGAGGCGTTTGAAGCGTTTTGCATGTTTTTGTGCTCGTAGTCGCCTACCGTCTGGTATTTGGCGTCTTTTACCAAACGATAGTCTTTGGCTATGGTCTCGGCTTTGAGCAACAGGTGCCTCAGTGTGCTGTCGACGATAGGGATATCACGTTCTACCTCGTCTAGTGTAATACGCCAAAGAAGAGTATCGGCTCGTTTACGGCTTTCGACCTGTCGCGGGTATAGAGTATGAAGAGTATCGAGCAGCCTTTTGGCTTCGTCGTAGGTTTTCGTCTCATATAGCTTCGAAGCTCTCAGATATAGAGCATCGGCTTTTTGGCGGTCGCTGTTGCCGCAGGCAATCAAGATGGTAGCAGCCAGTATGATGATTGATTTTTTCATATAGAGTTTATTTTTCGTTGTTAAGTTCGGCAAGAAGGCGGTCGATAGTGGGAATATCTTTTTCGAATACATACAGCTTTATTCCCCAAGTTTTACCCATAAGTGTAGGGTCTAAGGGCAAAGTAGAGTCTTCCGACAAGAAACTTTCTACTCCGTTTTCTCTCAGAAAATCGCGTTCGTACATTGCTTTGTACATATTGTCGTACGACTTGTAAATTACGGTCTGGTCTTTCATTTTATACTATTTCGATTTTTATATTCTACCAATTTATTGTATGCAAAAAAACATTGCCGCGTAAAGCTTCCGTATGTCGTTTAGCCTCATCAATATATCGTCTCTTTGTATCGAGTATCTATGTCTGCCAGGCGGGAGTTTACCATCTGCTCTATATCGTCGTTTGCTTTGTAGTTTTCTTTCAGAGTCAGAAGATATTGTTTCGCCTGATAGTCGTCTTTTTTCACTATGTATATGTCTGCCAGTAGTATGAACGAACGAGCTATCCAATACTGGAAAGGCGACTTTTTGTCGATGAAAGCGACTATTTCGTCTTCGCTCTGCTGTAGTTGTTTCTGGTAGAAATAGTACTCTGCCATAATAAACGCCGACTCGGCTCCGATACTATTGCTGACATCGTTTTTGAGTACCTCTACATCTTTTATAGCTTCCGTCCAATTGCCCAGAGCGATAAGCGACTTCATACGGCAGTAGCGAGCTTCGCGTTCTACTTCGGGTGTAACGGGGCTATCGAGCAATATATTGGCATTGTCTACCACCTGCGAATGATTGTTGGTGCGGTAGTAACAGCGGAGTATTCCGAGTTGCGATTTGAACCGTGTCTGCGGACTTGCCGATACCTCTTTGAGTTTCTTGAAGTACTTGGCTGCTTCGTCGAACTGCTTTTGGTCGAATGCTATCTCTCCGGCTTTTACCAACGATTCCTCTTGATACTCGTTACCATCGAGCAATGCAAGTATCTTATATTTTTCCAGGGCAGCCTTGGTATTGTCTTTTTCGTAGTAGCTCTCGGCAAGGTAATATGTGGCATTCACACAGTTGAGAGTAGTCGCTTTACTGCTTGTGCAATACTTACTTAGATAACTGTCGAGAGCGGGTATAGCTTGGTTGTAGTCTTTTTTGGCGTAGACCTTCTCTGCCGCTATATACGATAGAGAATCTTCTTTCGACGCCGACCCACCGTCGCTCAGTCCAAGCGATTTAGTGTATTTGATGTATGCACTTACGTCGTTTTTGTCGACATATAAGTTTTGCATACTTTCCAGAGCCACATTGGTCTGCTCGCTACCCGGATAGCGCTCTACCACTTTTTTATACGCCGCTATAGCCATATCGTTTTGTCCCATATTTTCGTAGAGCATTCCTATTTCGAGGCTTGCCTTTCGGGCTATGGGGTTTTGCGGATATTTCTCCAATACCACATTGTATTGCCCGATAGCATCGTTGTACTTGTTTTGTAATACATAAGCACGTCCGATTTCGTACTGAGCCTTAGGAGCGTATACCGAATTTGGATATTTTTTTATAAGCGACTGAAGGTCAGTTATCTCTTCTCTGTATTTCTTTTGGAGTCCCTTGATGAATGCCTTCTGATACAGAGCATAATCGGTATTGGTCGAGTTCGACGATATTACCTTCGTATACGAAGAGGCTGCACTTGTGAAGTTTCGTTCGTAGAAATAGCAGTCGCCTATACGACACTGTGCATCGTAGTAATAATCCGATTTTTTGTCGGGCTCGTTCGATAAGTACTGTGTAAACCATTGACGAGAATTAGCCCATTGCGACTGGTAAAAATAGCAATAACCGATAGTGTAAAACGCTTTCGAAGCGTCGGCGGTATTATTGTTTTTATTCTTAGATACAAACGTCTTAAGGTCGCTTATTGCTTTGTCGTAATCGGCTGTTTTAAAATATGTTTCGCCTCTGAATAGATATGCTTGCTGTGTTATCGACTGGCTATTTTTAAGCAATATCGATTGCGATAGGGCATCTTCGGCTTTTTTGTATTTCTTTTCGTTGAAATATTTCACTCCTAGCCTAAACAATATATACTCTTTGGCTTGCTGTATCTTAGCGTTTGGTTTTTTAATGGTATTGATGGCTTTTAGTGCCTCATCGTAGTTACTTTCGTTCATATAAGCCGATGCAAGCATATCGAGTATCTTGTCGGCGTGTTCCGACGACGGATATTCGTTGAGAAACTGATTGAACGCCTTAGTGCTCTCGCCGAATACCGACCCTGTCTGATATGTCGCAATAGCGTAGTTGTAGAGCGCCTCCTCTTTGTTTCGCTTATCGGTACCTATCGAGTAAGCCGAGTAAAACGACATCTTAGCCCGCTGTACATCATTGGTTTTCAGAGCACATTGTCCTATCAGATAGTAAGCATTCTCGGCGATTTCGTCATTTTGGGTGGTTGCTTTCGACAAGTATTTTATTGCACTCTTATAATTGTTTTGTTTGTAGTAACTTACACCGAGTATAAACATATCTTCTCGTTGTACTTTTTGTGTAAGCTTTTCATATTCCGTAAGGTATAGTATTGCATTCTGATAGTTGCCGTTTTTGTATGCCGACTCGCCCAAGATACGGAAAGCTTCGGTATTGTTCGGATTGTTTGGGTACTTCTGTATCAGCTCACGTCCCACTTTCACGGCTTCCGTAGAGTTGCCCATCTGCTCGTGTATCTGCAAGAGGTGATATAGGGCAGGCTCTTCGTATTTGGTTAGTTTGCACCGCTCAAAACCCTGCTGGGCAGCGGTATAATCGCCCAAAGAATAGTCGCAATAGGCTATGTAATAGTTTTTTTCATCGAAATACGAATCCGAATAGCTTATTCTGAGGAAATTCATCTTAGCTTTCTGATACTCTTTCTGTTGCAAAAGGCAGAATCCCTGTGCAAAATAGTATTGCTCGGCTTCTTCTTGGTTAAGGTCGTAAGGGTCTACCTGCCCCAGATAGTTGATAGCTTGTTTGTATTTCTTTTGTTCGAAATATAGCCTACCGAGCATAAATGCAATACGCTTCTGCATAGGATAATACGGATATTTCTCTATGAACGTCTTCAATATGCTCTCCGAATTGGGGTCGTTGAGTTCGTACGACGCACAAGCTATATAATATGAGGCATCCGCATAGAATCCCGAATTTTCGTTTACTTCCGACAGATAGCTCTGAAACGCCTTTTTGGCCATACCATACTTTTTCTGTACGAAAAGCGACTTGCCCTCTTCAAACAAGTGGTGTTTATTGCTTAATATCTGTGTCTGTTGGGCATACAAAAGTTGTGAAGCCAAGAAAAATAGAAATACTACCAATATTTTTTTCATCGTATCTTAATTGATTTGTGATGTGTATAAAACTAACTTACAAATATACATCAATTTTACCTATTAAACGTATGTAGTCGCCAAAATTGTATATTATGAGTTCAATACATACGGCTTTGTTATTCAAATAAACACGCATATTACTGTATATTATTCAAATAGCAAAAGACGAGGAATAGCCCTTTATGCTATTCCCCGTCTTTTATGTATCTCGTCTAAACTCGTATTATAGCTTAGAATGCGTATCTCACTGCTAATGCAGCACATAATAAGCCATTTCCATAAAAGCCGACATAATCGCCGTTGGAACGCTTACCAAAAGCCGGACCTAACAACGGACGGTATTCGGCAGACAACTGTAAGTCGAACGGAAATGTAAACGAAAGTCCTATATTACCTGCACCTCCTACAAATATGGCGTTATCGTAAGAATAATATCCGGAAATCATACCGGCACCTACTCCACCGCCTGCAAACCATTCCCATTTGCCATAACTTCCCCAATGAGGAGTGGCAAAAATAGTATTAAATGTTACAACTCCTTGTACACCATAGGCATATCCTGGAAGCCCCAAATCTAATTGGAGGTAATTCTTACTTCCTATCGAATGCTGATACGATGCCTCCAAATCTATACCTATTCTACCTCCGATAGCTCTCGGTTGTGCCGAAATGATCGACAACGACGATACTGCTACGATACAAACTAAAATTACTTTCTTCATAAGTTCTTTCTGTTTTTTATTTGTGTATATTGTAAAGTAAATAAGAGTGCAAAGGTAATACTTTTTTTCGTATCATATCAAATGTTGTACGTTCGACGTAAAAAGTTTTACTGCTATAGCTAAAAGAATGATACCAAAGAATTTACGTAAAATATAGATACCGCCCTTACCAAGAAGTTTCTCTATCCGACCCGTAGCCTTGAGTACCACAAAGACGAATAACAAATTGGCTATCAGCGCAAAAAATATATTTATTGTATCAAACTCTGCTCGCAGAGAAATCATAGCCGTAAAGCTACCCGGTCCTGCTACGAGAGGGAAAGCGATAGGTACGATGGCACCTATATTCTTAGGTGTATTGTTGCGAAATATCTCTACGTCGAGTATCATCTCGAGCGACATAATAAAGAGTACAAAAGCTCCTGCCACAGCAAACGACTCAATATCAACATGGAACAAACTCATTATACGCTCTCCGAGAAACAGAAATAGTATCATTATACCCAAAGCCACACTACTCGTCTTTACCGGATTGATATCAACCCCCTTCGATTTTAAACTTAAAATAATTGGTATAGAGCCTGTTATATCAATGATTGCAAATAAAATTATAAATGCACTCGAAAATTGTACGAAACTAAATTCACCCATCTCTTCAAAATATTTTATATTATAGTGTTACTGCAATGTATTTTTCAATGTTATAGAGTTGATAGCTTCTCGGTCGGGGTCTGAGAAAAAACCCCACTTACAAAAGTATTTTATCGCACTCGATATATGTCTAAACAACAGATGAATACTACTATATGATCCTCTATGATGTTCGTGAACGATGTGTACGGCAGGATAAAATATCGTCTTTGCATATTTCGATACACGACGCGTAAGGTCGACGTCTTCGAGATACATAAAATAACGTTCGTCGAAAACACCCGATTTCTCGAGTATAGCAGTGTTTATCAGCATAAAGCTACCCGAAAGTTGAGGCACTTCTATTATTTTATTATAGTCGGTATATCTCATTTCGAGGCGGTAGATACGCTTTTTCATAACCTTTTTAGGCAAGAAACGCCTACCGAACAAATCGAGCGGAGTTGGTAGCAATCTACATAAGTACTGTATTTTATTATTGGGATAGAATACCTTAGGCATAAGCATACCAACATCGGGGTGCTCGTCCATATATTCGACCATATTATTTATAATCGACGGATCGAAACTAATATCGGCATTCATTACTATATGGTAGGCTGCATCTCTATCGGTAAGAGTCTGTCGCATAGCTATATTGTGTCCCCTGCCATAACCGATATTTTTATCGTTGAATATATAAGTCGCTTCAAGCTCTCCGTATCTCTTGTCGATTACGGGTGAATTGTCTACTAAGTATATTTTATTCACTATAGGACTCTTACGTAACGTCTGTACTAATACTTTTACCTTCTCGAAGTCGTTCTTGTACAGTACTATCGATGCGTTTACCTTATCGGCAGTCGGCTTCGGAGGCAGGTTATAAATAGTGTATAGTTCGCCAAACGCTTTATCGGCAACGAATTGCTCTGCGACCCATTTATGTGCGTTTAAGCTCATGTGGTCTCTTTCTTCCGTGTCTTTCAATAGCTTATCTATGGCTTTTGCGAATGCTTCGGTATTGGAGTTTTCGACCACAATTCCCGAGTAGTCGTTGCAGTTTACCCACTGTACTCCACTACCTTCGATATCGAAACTAACTGCCGGAAGTCCACAATACAGAGCCTCAGCCAACGCTATACCAAACGCCTCGCTACGATTCAACGAAGGAAAGAGCAATAAATAAGATGCTCTCAAATAGAGATTTAGCTCTCGGTCAGAAAGTCTGCCTACAAAGTGTATTCTATTGCTACCGAGTGCTTTGGCTTTCAGTTTCGACGTAAGAGGCCCACCTCCGGCTACCACAAAGACACAGTCTTCGGCGACAAGTTTTTCGCAATCGATTATATACTCTATCCCTTTGTAAGCCACGTGGCGACCTACAAAAAAGAGTATTTTTTTACCGCCAAAACGTTGTCTTATCTTCTCTATTTCGTCTCTATCATTATCACACAGAGCGAACTTACTCTCTTTCACTACATTGGGTACTACAACCGATTTATAAGAAAAATTCTTGATTACCTCCGAATACTCCATATAAATACGTGAGGTAGCTATTACCTTATCGGCTCTAAGCAGTAGCCTCTTTTCGTATGGTTTATAGAAAAAGTATAGAAACTTCTGCCCCAATATATCGGCATGCCAGTGCAGATATAGTTTTGCACTACCCAAGTCCAGATTCAGTACCGACAATGCTACTATAGGGTTAGGTAGGTGTAAATGAATGTAATCGGGGCGAAATTCGTCGATTATCTTTTTTAATGTAGAGGTATAATTTCTGGGTATCGGTTGCGAAAAAAGTGTGCCGATAGTAGCCACACGAACTACCTCGACGCCATCGACGATATCGGTAGTAGCAACGTTTTTATGATTGAAACAAATAACTTTCTGAGTATGATATGGTTTAAGTTGTTCTACTATAGTCTGTGCAATATCTTCTATCCCTCCGTAGTAAGGATAATAATACTTTGAAATATGAAGAATCTTTGCCATTACGTGTCTGATTTATAAGTCTTTCGGAGGATAATGCTTGTTTTGCAAAGATAATATTTTTTTTGCGATTATCGATTGACTATTGGTCTGTTGCATAAAAGTATTATCTTTGCAACTTGTATTTTGTAATTAACGGAGATATTTTTTTGATAGTATCTCATATTGTCTAACCCTTTAAAATAAAATTATTTATGGAAGAATTCAATTCCACTAACGAGCCGCAATTGGAGGCTCAAAAGCCAGTAGTAACTCCCGAAGCATTCGACTGGGATACTTACGAAAAGGGTGATTCTATCAATACGAATCGCCAACGCGACACCGAACTTTACGACAAAACCTTAAGCCAAATTCAAAACCAAGAGGTTGTAGAGGGTACCGTAGTGTCGATCAACAAACGTGAAGTAGTAGTAAATATCGGCTACAAATCCGATGGGGTAATACCATACGCCGAGTTCCGCTACAATCCCGACCTTAAGGTAGGTGATAAGGTAGAAGTTTTTATCGAAAATCAAGAAGACAAGAAAGGTCAACTCATTCTGTCTCACAGACTTGCCAGACACGCTCGTTCGTGGGATAGAGTGAAAGCTGCTCTCGAAAGTCAAGAAATCATTCACGGCTATATCAAATCCCGTACAAAAGGTGGTATGATAGTAGAAGTATTTGGAATAGAGGCTTTCTTGCCCGGTTCGCAAATCGATGTGAAACCTATACGCGACTACGACGTATTTGTCGATAAGACTATGGAATTCAAGATAGTAAAAATAAACGACGAATACAAAAACATAGTAGTATCTCACAAAGCTCTTATCGAGGAAGAACTCGAAGAACAACGCAAAGAGATTATCTCTCGCCTCGAAAAAGGACAAGTACTCGAGGGTATTGTCAAGAATATCACTTCGTACGGAGTATTTATCGACCTTGGAGGCGTCGACGGTCTGATACATATCACCGACCTCAGCTGGGGACGCATAAATCATCCGAACGAAATAGTACAATTAGACCAGAAAATCAATGTCGTTATACTCGACTTCGACGAAGAGAAAAAGCGTATTGCACTGGGACTTAAGCAGCTTACTCCTCATCCTTGGGATGCTCTCGACCAGAACCTCAAGGTAGGCGATAAGGTGAAAGGTAAAGTAGTAGTAATGGCAGACTATGGTGCATTCCTCGAAATAATCCCTGGCGTAGAGGGACTTATCCACGTATCTGAAATGAGCTGGAGCCAGCATTTGCGTTCGGCAAACGACTTCCTCAAAGTAGGCGACGAGGTAGAAGCCGTAATACTTACCCTAGACAGAGAAGAACGCAAAATGTCGCTCGGTATCAAGCAACTCAAACCCGATCCATGGGCTACTATCGATACAAAATATGCAGTAGGCACCAAGCATACTGCTAAAGTACGCAACTTCACCAACTTCGGTGTATTTGCCGAACTCGAAGAGGGTGTCGATGGTCTGATACATATATCGGACTTGAGCTGGACGAAAAAAATCAAACACCCGTCGGAATTCACTCAGCTTGGCTCTGATATCGACGTTGTAGTATTGGAGATAGACAAAGAAAACTCTCGTCTATCGCTCGGCCACAAACAGTTGGAAGAGAATCCTTGGGAGGTGTTTGAAACTATCTTCACCGAGGGCTCCATACACGAAGGAACGATAGTAGAACTCTTCGACAAGGGCGCTGTAATAGCATTGCCATACGGAATAGAAGGTTTCGCTACGCCGAAGCACATCGTAAAAGAAAACGGCAAATTGGCTAAACTCGACGAAAAATTACCGTTCAAGGTAATAGAGTTCAACAAAGACGCTAAACGTATAATATTGTCGCACAGCCGTACTTTCGAAGACGAAGCTAAAAACAACGAGACCGAACAGCCTCAGACAGAGAAAAAAGTCACTAAAAAGGCAAAGGCTACATTAGGTGATATCGAGGCTTTATCGGAATTAAAAGACCAGATGGTTTCCGAGGCAAAAGACGATATGCTCAAAGCTCAAGAAGCACCCAAAAAGAGTCGGTCGAAAGCCAAAGAAAAAACTGAGGATCAAGAAGGTAAAGAGTAGATTGTTAGTGTATAATAAATAACTGTAATGTTTTGTTGTAGAATAGGCTATGGTACTCTCCATAGCCTATTCTTTTTTCGCCCATAGCGACGTACTTTATACTGTTGCTTTGCGATAGGGGCGTGTGGGTATAGTATTTTTTCAGTCTAAATCTCCCATTGCATCATTACGTCGAAACCTTTCTGAGCGAAGTACTTAGCTAAGTACTCTTGCTCTGTCTGCCCTGGAGTGGGGATGAGCGTAGCCCGATTTATGCCCAAAGCATACAAATCCATCAGAGTCGAATATCCACTACGACAATATATATTATCGGCATTCTGGACGACAAACGCCAAATCGCTATCGTCGAGATGCGATACTATATCGACATTCCCCTGCTGTCGGAACGATATGTCGTTAGAGGGTCTGCCCTCTACGATAAGGCTTTTCTCTTTTTTATCGGAAAAGAAACGCAATAGTTTGTCTTGCAGTATAGAGCGATGAGGGTCTAATCCCGAAATTACGGCAACGTTTTTATAAATATTCATTTGTATCAGAAAAAAGGATTGCTATGTATTTCTCTATCGATAGATGTTGTAGGTCCGTGTCCCGGGTATACCTTAGTGTCGAGAGGGAGAGTAAACAGTTTCTCTCTGATGCCGTTCGTAAGCAAGTCGAAATCACCGCCCGGTAGGTCTGTCCGTCCTATAGAACCGGCAAATAGTACGTCGCCCGCTATCAATATGCCGTCGGAGGCGGAGTAGAAGCATAAGCTACCTGCCGAATGTCCGGGTACGAATATCGCTTTTAGAATAGAACTACCTATTTTTATTTCGTCGCCTTCGGCTATATATCCGCCAAGCGGCTGAGCATCGACAGAGTCGGGAATACCAAACAACATAGCCTGCGACGGCAGGTTGTCGATGAGTTTCTCGTCGTTGCGGTGTGCAAGAGGCAATACGCCATACTCGGCTGCAGCCCAAGCGTTACCGAATTGGTGGTCGAGATGAAGATGAGTATTGAGCAGATACTTTACTCTGAGATTATTGTCGGCAATGAACTTTTTGAGTTCGTTACGCTCCGTATCGTACAGACATCCGCAGTCGACGATAGCAGCTTCTCGCGTATGGTCGTCGTATACAACGAGAGTATTTTCCATAAAAGGATTGAACACGAATATTTTTACACTAAGCATATTTTTCTTTCTTTCTCTTGGATTGTGGTACAAAAGTACTAATTATTTAATTAATATATAGACAAAAAAGACGTATAGTAATAAATACCATACGCCTCTTCAGATTGTATCATTATTAAGCTTTGTGCATCAATGATGAGTACGTTTTTTACGCTCCAGACCTTCCGGTTCGAGTGCCAAGGTTTGTCCGTTTATCAGAGAGGCAACTCCCTGAGTACGATACTTCTTGCACTCTTCGCACTGGCAGTCTTGATAATCGTCGGGTTCGGAGTAGGTCGTTATTACCCCCTCGAAATTTCGGAGTATCACCTTGTGAGGTCCTTGCGATATGACGTAGTTTGGCATAACGGGAGTCTTGCCGCCACCGCCCGGAGCATCTACCACGAATGTAGGCACGGCATAGCCCGAGGTGTGTCCCCTGAGGTTCTCGATAATCTCTATACCTTTCGATACGGGAGTGCGGAAGTGTTCCAAGCCCATCGATAGGTCGCACTGATAGATATAATACGGACGTACACGCATCTTAACGAGTTGCTGTACAAGCTTCTTCATCGTCGGCACGCAGTCGTTCACTCCGCGTAGAAGTACGCTCTGGTTGCCGAGCGGTATACCTGCATTCGCCATACGTTCGCACGCTGCGATAGACTCTTCGGTAACCTCTTGCGGATGGTTGAAGTGTGTATTGAGCCAGATAGGATGATATTTCTTGAGCATATTAACCAAATCGTCCGTTATGCGTTGCGGGCAAACGACAGGCGTACGGGTACCGATACGTATTATCTCTACGTGCGGTATCTCTCTGAGCCTCGATATGATGCTTTCCAAGCGGCTGTCGGATATCATCAGAGCATCGCCGCCCGACAGCAATACGTCGCGTACCTGCGGTGTACGAGCGATATAGTCGATTGCTTTGCTGATATCATCTTTCGAAGAAGAGCTATCGGTCTGTCCTGCAAAACGACGACGCGTGCAGTGGCGGCAATACATTGAACACATATCGGTTACAAGCAGCAACACACGGTCGGGGTAACGATGTGTGAGCCCCGGTGCGGGCGAGTCTCCGTCTTCGTGCAGAGGGTCGAGCAGGTCGGCTGCCGAGTGATGTGTCTCGGCGTGAGTAGGTATAGCCTGTTTACGCACAGGGCAGTTTGGATTGCTCTGGTCGATAAGGCTCAGATAATACGGAGTGATAGCCATTCTCAGAGTTTTCAGACTCTCTTTGACGCCATTCTCTTCTTCGGTCGTGAGTTTTATATATTTTTTCAATTGTTCCAATGTCTCTATTCGATTCTGAACCTGCCAGTGCCAATTGTTCCACTGTTCGTCGGTTACCTCGGGAAACATCCTTTTTGCATTCTCGTTCATCTCATTAGATTTAATTTATCAACTTTTTTTTGTACAATAATTTGTTTAGTAAAAAACCTAATACGTCGACGACGACGCATCAGGTTTTTATCCGAATATCATATTAAGCGTAAAGTTCTTCGAATATCTTACGAAGTTCGGCGTTTTCACGCAACTCTTGCAGAGTAATCTCGGCGTGTCCTTTTGTATAGCCGTTGCCTACAATCATAGTAACGTCGGCGCCAACACCTTCTGCACCGAGAGCGGCTTTGGTAAAGCTGGTAGCCATCGAGAAGAAATATACCAGACCGTCGTCTTTGGTACAGAGCACCGAAGTCATCTCGGTATCGGGGATATTTACGTTGTTGATGGTAATATCGGCCATCTTACCTCCTGTAAGTTCGCTTATTTTCTCCATAGTCGATACGGGGTCGGTGGCATTTCCAGAGAAGACCACATCGCAGAAACCGAGCTTTTGGAGACGTTCGGTCGATTTCGGACTGTGTGTCATACCTATTACTTTACCCGTAACACCTACGCGTTTTTTTGCTTCGTAGCAGCAAAGCATACCCGACTTACCGCCTGCACCGATGATGAGAACCGTATCGCCCGGCTTGCAAAGCTTGGCTGTCTGAGCGGGAGCTCCTGCAACGTCGAGAGCCGACAGAGCGAGTTTTTCGGGCATATCGGTAGGAATCTTTGCGTATATACCGCTTTCGAAAAGGATAGCCTTACCGTCGATATCCACTTGGTCGACGTCGGCACGTATCTCTTTGATTTTGTCGATACGGAGCGGAGTGAGCGACAGCGATACGAGAGTAGCTATTTTGTCGCCCTCTTTCAGGTCTATTTTACCCTTGAGAGCATCGCCTATTTTCTCTACGGTACCGAGCAACATACCGCCCGAACCCGTCCAAGGATTGCGGTGTTTACCCTGTTTTGCCACGATGTCGAACATTATCTCCTTTATCTTTTCGGGGTCGCCACCGGCACGAGTCGAGATGTCGGTAAAAGAAGCCGAGTCGATGTTGAGAGTCTGTACGTCGATTAGGATTTCGTTGTCGTAAATCTCGTCCATATTATTGTCGATCTTGTTTGCCGGCTGTGGCAGGACGCCTTTGGGTTCGATTACACGGTGTGTGCCGTATTTGTTTCCTTTCTTTTGCATAAGTCTTTTTATGATATTAGTTTTTATATATAATAATGAATTTATTTGCCCACAAATTACGAGCGACAAAATTACAAAAAATCTTTGTATCGGAGGAGACACTATTAAAATAAAACAAATACGAGAAAATAAACGCAATGAAGGCTCTTTATACAAGCATTGCCGTCATCGGCTAAAAAATTGTAACCCACACATACAAGGTTCACCAAAAAATTATAACTTTGCTTTTTCTAATTGCGGAGTGTTTTTTTGATTTTAATACAATGGCAAAGAAGTCTCAGAAAGAGAGAAAAGATATATCGAATATCATAGATTTTTTTCGCGATAAAAAAGTACAGTTTATCTGTGGAGTAGTACTTTTTTTCATTATGGTCTATATCTCTTTGGCTTTGATATCGTTCGTATATACAGGAAAAAACGATCAAAGTGTCTTAGCCGAATATAAAGCAAAAAAAATAGAGTACAACCATCGGAAAAGTCAACGACCGCTATCGGATGAAGACAAAGACAATCTGCGACTTATCCGACGAGAGCTACAAGAGATACAGAAAAAGGCTGAAAACGTTACAGGCTATCGCGGAGCTTTCGTGTCCGAGAATCTGCTTAACGGCTGGCTTGGGTTTGGTGTATTTGCTATCTGTATGTTTGGGTTTGTCGTAGCACTGCGTCTATTCGGTATCAGACGCATATCGGTATGGAAATGGTTCTTACTCTTTGCTTTCGTTGCTGTCTGGGTATCGTTGCTGTTGGCTTTTGCTGTCGATAGCCTTATAGAAGACTCGTTTTTGGTATTTGGCGGCAGTTTCGGCATATCTTTCAACGACTGGTTGCAAGCCAACCTTGGATGGCTCGGTACGTTGCTTGTCATATTAGCCTCAGGTACAGTATTTTTGGTCATTACCATAAGTGGTACAATACCATTTTTCAAGAAAATATATAGAAATATACTATCGAAAAAATCGATAAAAATGCCCATATTCAGCCGCAAATCACCAAAAGATACCGACAACACTATCGAGGGCGACGACGAGAGCGTAAAAATCGGCGACGAATTAGTACCCGAAGAGTGGATACAGGAAGACAATATTATGTCCGATATAGAGGTGATTCCTACCGAAAACACAGAAAACTCCGACGACGACAGCCCCCTTTTCGTAGAGGTTACTACCGACGATGAAGATAATGTAATAAACACATCCGACTCTATATCAGACGATAACGAAGACGACGACGACGAAAATCTCTTCGTCGAAAGCGAACCCTACGACCCTCGAAAAGACCTTTCGCAATATGTTATACCAAAATATTCCGACAAATACAAAGACAAACCGCTACTTACCGACTACCCTGTGAGTGAAAATTTACAGAACGACGAAGAGAAGGCTGCAAATCGCAAGAAGATAGTAGAGACTTTGCTTAAATTTGGTATCGGTATCAAACGAATCTACGAGACTGTCGGACCTACCATAACACTCTACGAGATAGTTCCCGAAGACGGCATACGTATCAACAAGATACGTAATCTTGCCGACGACATAATGCTCTCGCTTGCAGCTACCGGCATACGTATAATAGCTCCTATTCCGGGTAAAGGCACTATCGGTATCGAGGTGCCAAACTCTAAACCGCAGATAGTAAGTATGTATGCTACTATCGCCTCCAAGAAATTTCAGGAGTCGACCTACGACCTACCCGTAGCTCTGGGTAGGACGATAACGAACGATGTATTTATGTTCGACCTATGCAAGATGCCTCATCTGCTTGTAGCCGGTGCTACCGGACAAGGTAAGTCGGTGGGACTTAATGCTATCATCACCTCGCTGCTATTCAAAAAACATCCGTCGGAGCTAAAGTTTGTGCTTATCGACCCCAAAAAGGTTGAGTTCAATATATATGCCGATATCGAACGCCATTTCCTTGCCAAACTGCCCGACGAAGAAGAACCTGTTATAACCGACGTGGAGAAGGTAAAGCAGACTCTCAACTCGCTCTGTAAAGAGATGGATATGCGTTACGACCTGCTCAAAATGGCTCATACTCGTAATATAAAGGAATACAACGAGAAATTCGTCTCTCGCCACCTCAATCCGCAGAAAGGACATAAATATTTGCCATATATCGTAGTGATAGTCGACGAGTTTGGCGACCTTATAATGACTGCCGGCAAAGACATAGAGATGCCGATAGCCCGCATCGCCCAATTGGCACGTGCCGTAGGCATACACATGGTGATTGCTACGCAGCGTCCGTCGGTAAATATCATTACAGGTGTCATAAAAGCCAATTTTCCTGCACGAATAGCCTTTAAAGTGTCGTCGGGGGTAGACTCAAAAACCATCTTAGACGGCTCAGGAGCGCAGCAGCTTATAGGGCGTGGCGATATGTTGTTTTCGCAAGGAAACGAGCCTACTCGTGTACAGTGTGCTTTTGTGGATACTCCTGAGGTAGAAAACATAGTGCATTTCATTGGCAATCAGCAGGGATACCCGAGTGCATTCCCGCTGCCCGAGCCAGATATAGCCGAAGGCAGTGTCGATAGAAAAGACGTCGACCTATCGAAGCGCGATAGTCTTTTCGAAGATGTAGCTCGATATGTGGTATCTACTCAGCAGGGCTCTGCGTCGACCATACAGCGTAAGTTCGAAATCGGGTTCAACCGTGCGGGGCGTATCGTCGACCAGCTCGAGGCGGCAGGCATCGTCGGACCTATCAACGGCTCTAAACCTCGACAAGTACTTGTACCGACCGAGTATGAGTTGGAAAAAATACTCAACGCACAATAAATCTGCCACATACTTCGGAAATTTATTTTTTTCATTTATAAATAATGATAGAAACAATTGATATAGAAAGTATTGTAAAAGCCAAGACAGGACGCCAACTCCCAAAATGGATATGTCGGATAGCAAAGAAAATAATCTGCTTGGACCGCATCAACTATATAATAACCAAATACGGAGAAGACAATACGGGCATAGCTTTCGCCGAAAAAGTACTCGAAGAACTTGATATTGAGACAAGCATCAATGGCGAAGATAATATCCCGACAGACAGACCTCTGGTCTTTGCCTCCAACCATCCGCTTGGAGCTCTGGAGGCGTTGGCTATCGGCAAGCACCTGAACCGACTTTTCGAAGGACGTATATATTTTATTACCAACGAGATATTGACCTATATTGCTCCTCTACGAGATATTTTTATCCCTGTCGCCGTGGGGGCACAGACACAAGAGCGTAGCAAGATAGAGGCTGTAGAAAGGCTTTTTGCATCCGACAAACATATAGTGATGTTTCCTTCTGGTAGCGTGTCGCGTCGTATCGATGGAAAGGTACAAGACCTTCCGTGGCGGAAAATGTTTGTTACCAAAGCCCGTCTACACCACCGCACGATAGTGCCTATATACTGTTCGGGGCAGAGTTCGGAGTTTTTTCTACGTTTTTCGAACCTACGCCAACGACTTGGTATCAAGGTGAATATAGAACTTATCTTTTTCCCTCGCGAGATGTTTAAGTACAAAGGCAAAAAGATAGATATCACCGTCGGTAAGCCCATTGATAGTGCTTCTTTAACATCTGAGAAAAGCGATTACCGGCACGCTCAAGATATCCGTAAAATAGTTTACGATTTGGCTTGATTTTTTTCGGATATATTAAATATTTTATCCGAAAAATTTTGTATCTTTGTCTGCCTTTTTCGAGGCAGTGGCAGAAGTATGTATATAGCAATAATACTGTAATAATAACGCTATTAAAACATAAAAAATAAAGATACTAATATGGATTTTAGCTTATCGAAAACTGAAGAGCTTTTTCTGCAGATGATACGTGAATTTGCCGAAAAAGAGGTAAAACCTTTGGCTGCCGAGGTCGACGAAGAGGAGCGTTTCCCTCTGGAGACCGTAGAGAAAATGGCAAAGACAGGTTTGATGGGTATTCCGGTACCCGTAAAGTATGGCGGTGCAGGCGGTACTAACCTTATGTACGGCATGGCTGTCGAAGAGTTGTCGCGAGTATGCGGTACGACAGGCGTAGTACTCTCGGCACACACATCACTATGCTGTGCCCCTATTATGGAAAACGGCACAGAGGAGCAAAAAATGAAATACCTGCCACGCCTCGCCTCGGGCGAGTGGATAGGAGCATTCGGGCTGACAGAGCCTAATGCGGGCACAGACGCCGCCATGCAGCAGACAACGGCTGTACTCGACGGCGACCACTACGTGCTCAACGGCAACAAGATTTTCATCACCAATGCCGTATATGCCCACGTATACGTTATTTTTGCGATGACCGACAAGTCGCTCGGCAACAAAGGCATATCTGCCTTCATCGTCGAGAAGGGTACGCCCGGATTCTCTATCGGCAAGAAAGAGAAGAAGATGGGTATACGCGGCTCGGCGACGACAGAGCTTGTCTTCGAAGACTGCCGTATACCGAAAGAGAACCTGCTCGGACAGCAGGGCAAAGGGTTTGCCATTGCTATGAAGACCCTCGACGGCGGACGCGTAGGCATAGCGGCTCAGGCTCTCGGCATAGCACAGGGAGCTATGGACGAAACCATAAAATACACCAAAGAGCGTAAACAGTTCGGTCGCAGCATATCGCAGTTTCAGAACACACAGTTCCAAATGGCAGATATGGAGACCAAAGTACAGGCAGCACGTCTGCTCGTGCGTTCGGCTCACTGGAAGAAAGACAACGGTATGCCCTATTCGGTAGATGCGGCTATGGCGAAGCTATTCGCTGCCGAAACAGCGATGGAGGTTACCACCAAAGCCGTTCAACTGCACGGAGGATACGGATATACCCGTGAGTATCCCGTAGAGAGAATGATGAGAGACGCCAAGATTACCGAGATATACGAAGGTACGTCCGAAGTTCAGAGAATGGTGATTGCAGGCAAATTGTTCAAATAACGGAGACGTCGCTAAGTCTTAATAGTTCGGGCGGATACAACGGAAATATATTTTCTACGCAAAAAAACGTATCCCGACGAACAGCATTTCATTTATTTTAATAAAAAACGTATAATCAGAAAAACCGAAAAACTTATGAATATAATAGTTTGTATCAAACAAGTGCCCGATACTACGGAGGTGAAGATAAACCCTCAGACGGGTACTCTTATCCGCGAAGGTGTGCCAAGTATTATGAACCCCGACGACAAGGGAGGTCTCGAATTTGCCTTGCAGCTCAAAGACCAATACGGAGCACATGTTACGGTTATCACTATGGGTCTGCCGCAAGCCGACGCTATCTTGCGTGAGGCTCTGGCTATGGGTGTAGACCGAGCCATATTGCTCACCGACCGCAAGCTGGGCGGTGCCGACTCGCTGGCTACGTCGAGTTCTCTGGCAGGTGCTCTGCGTACTATGGACTACGACCTTATCGTTACCGGTAGGCAGGCAATCGACGGCGACACGGCTCAGGTCGGTCCTCAGATAGCCGAACATCTCGACATACCTCAGGTATCGTATCTGGAAGCCCTCGAATTCGACGGGCAGAAGACCTTCACCCTCCGCAAACAGACCGAAGACGGCTATCAGGTGTTGCAGGTAGACGCCCCTTGCCTCGTTACCGTTTTGGCATCGGCAGTGAAGCCTCGTTATATGAACGTACGCGGCATTGTCGAAGCATACGACAGAGAAGTAGAGGTGTGGGGAGCCGACCGAATAGATGTTGCCGAAGATAAAATCGGTAAGACGGGTTCGCCCACGAGTGTGATGAAAGCATTCCCCAAGAGTCTGAAGCCTGTGGGCGAGACACTCGAGGTATCGCCCGAGGAGGCGGTAGAGATTATCGTCGGTAAACTTAAAGAAAGACATATTATTTAACCCTCAAAAAACAGAAAGCAAAAAGATGGATATTTCTCAATATAAAGATGTATACGTATTCGTAGAACAACGCGACGGAGCCGTCCAGAGCGTCGGCTTGGAGCTTCTGGGCAAAGCCCGCCAATTGGCAGATACACTCAACGAAAAGGTAGTGGCGATACTGCTCGGTAAAAATATCGCCGACAAGGCTCAAGGGCTCATCGCAGCGGGAGCCGACCGCGTGCTCGTAGTCGACGACGACCGTCTGAAGACATACCTTACCGAGCCTTACGCCGAGGCTGTGAGCCAGATTATAAGGGAACAGTCGCCCTCGATATTTCTCTTGGGAGCCACCGTCATCGGACGCGACCTCGCTCCGAGGGTGTCGGCTCGTATCGGCACAGGGCTTACTGCCGACTGCACTCAGCTCGAGATAGGCGACAAGGGCGAACTCCTTATGACGCGTCCCGCCTTCGGAGGTAACCTGATGGCTACTATTTTGTGTAAAAATCATCGTCCGCAGATGTCGACCGTCCGCCCGGGTGTGATGCAGAAAGCCGCTGTCGACGGTAGCCGTAAAGGCGAGGTAGTCAACTACGACATCGCTTTCGACGACGAGAAGATTTCACGCGTGCGTCTGGTCGAAGAGGTCAAAGAGTGCAAGTGTGTAGCCGATATATCGGAAGCCAAGCTGATAGTATCGGGAGGACGCGGTGCAGGCACAAAAGACGGCTTCGACAAACTCAGAGCCTTAGCCGCCGAGATAGGTGCCGAGGTGGGTGCCTCGCGTGCTATGGTCGACGCAGGCGTCATCGACCACTGTGCTCAGGTGGGGCAGACGGGTAAGACCGTGCGTCCCGAGCTGTACCTGGCGTGCGGCATATCGGGAGCTATACAGCACCTGGCGGGTATGGAAGAGAGCGAATATATCGTTGCCATCAACAAAGATAAGTTTGCTCCCATATTCAGCGTAGCCGACTTGGGTATCGTCGGCGATATGCACAAGATAGTGCCGCTGCTGACCGAACGTATCAAGAGCCTGAGGAAATAGACGATATACGATGAATAAGATCGTAACAAGCCTCTACTAAACATCGGGGCTTGTTTTTTTTGTGTACAAAATCGGACAAACGACGTCTTACGGCAGTTCGATAGTGCTACCTGCTCCTATGTTGTTCTTTTTGAACCATCCTTGCGGCACTTCGAGGGCATAACGCACGGGCTCCGACGACTCTACGCTTTCATGACTGAACGGCGTCATATCGCGTGTTTCGCGGATTTCGCCACTCGAGTTGATGAACGCAATCGAAAGAGGTGTAGGCGTATCTTTCATCCAAAAGCTTAACTTTTCGTCTTTTTTTAAGATAAAAAGCATGCCCGTTCCTTCGGGAATATTGTCGCGACCCATATAACCTTTTGACAACTCTCGTATGGAGCGGGCAAGTTCAACTCTTATGGGAACGGTCTTGCCGTCGAGATTCGTAATGGTCAAATCCTTTTGTTCAAATTTAAGCGAGAATATAGAACAGGCACTCCATACAAGTACTATGGGGAGAACAAGAAAAAAGACTGATTTTTTCATTTTGTTTGAGTGTTTATTAGTTATTCATTCCGGTTAATGAAATGTTTTATATGATAAATATGTTGCAAAGATATAGCATTTTTGTTATACCTCCAAATATACAAACAAGAGTCCATTATAACTCTCACGGTCACTACCGACCATTTTTTATCGCTTTCGACTATCGTCGTATTAGTCTGCAATATTCTTATAAACAATAGATTTGAGCAACTCTTCTTTCCTACGTCGCGACAATGGCAACGAGTGTCCGTCGATAATTACTCGCCCGCCCGAAATAGATTCTATACGACGTACATTGACGAGAAACGACCTGTGTATCCTGAAAAAACGATTCGTATCCAGTAACTTTTCGATAGACTGCATCGTAGTATGTACAATAAGCTGTCTGTCGGTAAGTTTAATATTTACATAGTTTTCCATACTCCTGATATACAGAATATCTTGTTGCAATATTCTTAGAAAACCGCCCTCTTGTCTGACATATATGTATCTATCCTCTACATTATCCTGTTGTTCGACTATATTTCGTTGTCGATATATTTGTAGTGCTTTAAGGGCTGCTTGGCGAAAACGGTTGTATTCTATGGGTTTCAGCAGATAATCAGCTACTTGCAGTCTATATCCCTCGATAGCATATTCGGAATATGCCGTTGTGATTATGACGATGGGTGGCGATTCCATTTTATCGAGCATTTCCAATCCATTCATCGAAGGCATATTTATGTCGAGAAATATAACATCTATTTTATTCGTCTCCACAAAACGGATAGCTTCCATAGCAGAGGCACAACTTGCAGTAATGTGCAAAAAGTCTGTTTTTTGTATTAAATCCATTATCCCTTGGCGTGCAATAGGCTCGTCGTCTACCACCAGACATTGTAGAGTATGCTCGTTAGTCCCTGAATATATTTCCATAAATAATACGCTATATAGAGATGGTTAATATTGTCTTGTAGTACGTATCGGTCTTATCGACAGTAAGTCTATGTTGCTCGGGATATAGGATTTGCAGTCGTTTCCCTACTATCTCCAGCCCCAATCCGGAGTCGCTATTTTCGGTTGTGCGGCTGCTCTGTAATATGGAATTTTCCACAGTCAAGGATAGTGTATTTGTCTTCTGTACCAATGTGATTATTACATAGCCGATGCCGGTATATGGTCTCGAAACGTGCTTGAAGGCATTTTCTACAAAAGGGATAAGCAGCAGCGGACTTATTTCCTTTTTGCCGTCCTCGATATCATACTCCCATACGACGTTCAACTCTTTGCCCCATCTTGTTTTTTCTATTGCTATGATATTATCCAGAAAATCGACTTCTCTCTCCAGTAAAACACTGTTTCTCTTGCACTCATACAGTTGGTAGCGGAGTACATCGGAATATTGTAATAGCAGTTTGTCGGCTAATTCGACATCTTTCTTCATAAGGATATGTATATGATTGAGAATATTAAACATAAAATGCGGATTCAGTTGGTTGTTCAGTAGGTGTATCTGTCCTTCGAGATGTGCTTGTTTGAGTTTGTTGTGTTCACTAATCATTTTTATGTGATGGTCGAAAAAATTCAGGGCATAAAAACCAAGATTAATCAAAGAGGCGGACACCAAATAAGTAAAGAACTGCACGTAAAGAGGGCGAACAGGGTCTATTGACATAACGGGTGGGAATATCCTGCGGTATTCGAACCATCTGATAGCTTGCTCCAAAATCATATATAGGACAGCCAAAAACACAGATGCAACAATAAAAACAGTTATAAAAGTCCATAAGTTTTTATCTTTTAGATATTTATGTAACAAATGGTTGCTTCCAAAAGTTACGACAAAGAACGATACTATGAAGAACAACAAGGCAACAAATACAGCTCCCCAAAAGGGAACTACCGACAGATATTGAATAAACAGGGTCAGTACGATAATGACCCAAAATATCGGAATAGACCATTTATTTCGGGGATAAGATGTATTGTCCATAATATAGTTGTTTTTGTCGGCAAAGGTAGTGAAATAGAAGTATAATCGATTTACTTTTGGTCAATACATACGGGCTATTCGTCAAAAATATCGTATCGGAGAAGCTACTTTTGTTTACTTTTGCATCGGAAAAATAATCCATCAATTTACTAATTCACATATTTAATAATCAATAAAAAAGTAATAAGAGATGAAAGCTAAATCGATTTTTTGTCTGGCAGTATTTGCTATGAGTGTAATGTTATTCTCCAATTGCAAAAAAGATAGAACCAAGCATAGCAGGGAGATAAGTGATGCTCAGAATATCAGAGGAGTTGTGGTCGAAGGTTCGTGGTCTGTCTATCTACGTCAGGGCGAGCAGAGTTCTGCAAAGATAGAATACAGCGCCTTTCTCGACGATAAGATAGAAGCACGAGTAGATAACGACGGTTACTTGTACCTGAAAGTACGACGTAGCATAGGCATTACTCGTAATGACCTGAAAGCCATCGTAACTATCCCAAAGATAGAGTATATAAAAGCTTCGGGGGCATCGCATATCAACTCGGAGGGCGTATTCGATGGCAAAACCAATAAAATAGAACTGAACGGTGCTTCGAAGATAAATAGTCTGACTTATCGAGGTAATGACATAGATATAACTCTAAACGGTGCGTCTCAATGCAATATGTCGGGAGAGGCAGAAAGGGCAAAAATAGAGGCAAACGGTTCGTCGGACGCAGCTATGCCCGATTTCACGACAAAGACGCTGGAAATATATCTCAATGGATCTTCGGACGCTTTCATCACGATAACCGAACGGGCTACGGGTAAGCTATCGGGAGCCTCCAAGCTGAGATACAGAGGCAATGCCGATTTGTCTGGGGTACAACTCTCGGGAGCATCTTCTATAAAAAAAGCGGAATAGGATGCCGAAGCCGTAGGGGGTCGTTGCAGGCTGACAGTCACCTCTCGCTCTGCCACGTGCAGAAAGGGGACTTAATAAAAGAACTCACAGAGTTTGGAAAGGAATACGGATTTGAATACAGTGCTTATTTCAAGAATAATCCTGATTTTGTTCATTTCTATGGGAATAAAACTGATTATGGATATAAAAGCCGTGATGAAGCTATTGAAGTTAATGATATATATAAATAAACATGGGAATGACATTCCTCTTTATACCCCTTAGTTATCTAATGATACACTCAAAAAGACTACTGCTACAGAAAAGTATCAAAAGCATGAGCAAAGGAAGTCGAACAAAAAATAATAGTTTACTTTATCAATGGTGAAATATTTGTTGTTTATTATCGCAATGACGTGTTGCATATGTTGTAACTCATTCCACAAATATCCCACTGTCAAGATTCGACAGTCTATGGAAAAGGATACACTACTGAAATCCTTTGGCATTTCGTATATTGATTTAAAAGGAGGATACAAGATAATCCATATCAATAAAAGAACAAATTGTATCTTACAGCCGCTTGTGCCATTGAATAAGGGAGAGAATAATTACTTTCGACTAAGAATAGACAAAGATAAAAATACTGTCTATAAAATAGACAGTATTTTATCTGTTGGAGAAATTCTGTATAACTCGATGACTATGGGTATAATTATTCCCATTACTAAGTATCAAAATGCAGATGATTTTTCTACCGTAGGAGAAATTCAATATTTTAATACAGACGAGTTGCTATCAGATTACATAGAGAAGAATCTTGAAAATTCAGAGGCCGCTTGTTTCGACAATAGAGGATTATTCTGTTTGTACATGAGCGCAGACACTTTGTTTGCATACAATATTCCCACAAAAGAAAAGAAGTCTATTTTCATTTTTAATAATCCTATGATGTATTCTGTAGAACTGAAATTAAAAAATAACATTCTCACATTAATATATTACCCTAATTTCGTTGAAGACTTCTCTAATTTTAATTCGGCAAAAATTATAACTTTTAACTACCAAGAATAGTGAAAATATTATGCTGCATGATTTTGTTGGTTACCGCATAAGGTCACTTGACAAGTTGTTTCTTCATTATTCCCTCTGCACCAGATGCGCAAGCTTCAGTTCGTCTTTTACTATCTGCTTCACATCCGCCTTGATACTAGTTGTAATTTTATTGTATCTTCTCCCGCATACGGTTCGTGGTCTGTCTATCTACGGTCAGGTGAGCAGAGTTCTGCAAAGATAGAATACAGCGCCTTTCTCGACGATAAGATAGAAGCACGAGTAGACAACGACGGTTATTTGTACCTGAAAGTACGACGTAGCATAGGCATTACTCGTAATGATCTGAAGGCCTTCGTAACTATCCCCAAGATAGAGTATATAAAAGTTTCGGGAGCATCGCATATCCACTCGGAGAGCATATTCGAGGGTAAAACCAATAAAATAGAACAAAAAGCGGAATAAGACGCCGAAGCCGCACTGTAAAAAAAATGCTTCTAAACATGTAGAAACAAACAAAACAAAGTAGGGACGAAAAATCATTCGCCCCTACATTTTTACATTATTGCCTTATTACATTATCTCTCTTCTTCCTCTTTTTTGTACGGGAAAAGTTTGTCGATACCTATTATTACGAAATAAAACAGCGTCATAAAAACGAACACTCCCGCAATACCGATACCCGATATTTCCAATGCTTTATAAAAATCTGCACTCATAACAATTACATTTTTTTACACATTAAACAATAAATACATTTAAGCAAACAGCGGTACGAGCAACAAAATAAGACCGCCGACTATGACCGAGCCTATCTGTCCGCCGACGTTGGCACTGATGGCAGGCATAAGCAGGTAGTTGTGTTTGTCTTCTTTGAGTCCCATTCCGTGTATTACGCGAGCCGACATCGGGAAAGCCGATATGCCGCAAGCCCCTATCATAGGATTAATCTTTTTGTCTTTCGACATAAAACGATTTATCAGTTTGGCAAAAAGTACACCGCCGGCGGTATCGAACACGAAAGCGACGATGCCGAGCCCGAGTATCATAAGTGTACTCAGTTGTACGAATTTCTCGCCCGTCATAGTGCTTGCGATAGTGATACCGAGCAGTATGGTGACGAGGTTTGCAAGTTCTTTCTGTGCCGTCTGCGACAGGCTGTTGAGCACACCGCACTCACGGATAAGGTTGCCGAACATAAGGAAGCCTATCAGAGCCAGCGACGAAGGAGCGATAAGCCCCGCCAGCACGGTAACGGCGATAGGGAATATTATGAGAGCCGTGCGTGATGCCCGCTTGTTGGCATCGAACTTCATACGTATTTTTCGCTCTTTCTCCGACGTGAGCGCTTTGATAACGGGCGGTTGTATTATCGGCACCAGAGCCATATACGAATATGCCGCCACCGAGATAGGTCCCAGCAGGTCGCGAGCCATCTGCGTAGCTACTATTATCGACGTAGGTCCGTCGGCAGCTCCGATGATACCGATAGAAGCCGCCTGTTTGATGTCGAAGCCCATCAGTGTGGCAAGCACCATCGTCATAAAGATACCGAACTGTGCCGCCGCTCCGAAAAGCAACAGTATCGGTCGCTGAAAGAGCGGCGAGAAATCTATCATCGCTCCGATAGCCACGAATATCAGCAGCGGGAACACCTCTGTTATGATACCGGCGCCGAAGAATACGTTGAGCGGTCCTAAGACTTCGCCCTGTGTGAGCACAGCCGAAAACGGTATGTTTACCAATATCGTGCCGAACCCTATCGGAAGCAGTAGCGTCGGTTCGTACTGCTTTCGTATCGCCAGAAAAATCAGTGTAAGCCCTATGGCTATCATCACCATATTTTTCCAAGACATTCCTGCAATAGCAGGCAATAACTGTTGAAAATCCATATCGTTTATTATAATTATATTTGTTTAAAGTCCTGATTATTCGCTTTGTGTCGCCGATGTATCTTTTGCCTCTTTTATCTCCTTGATCTCTTTTTTGAGCTTCTTTATCTTGTGAGTGTCGGCAATGATGATAGACATCAATACAGACAGCGTCAGCGTGCCGATGATTACTGCCAGCGATATCCACGAATGTGAGGCGAAAAACTCCTCTATGGGCGAAAAAGCACACAGCAACATCTTGACCCCGATAAAGAATAGGATAAAGCTCACGCCGTGTTTGAGGAAACGGAACATACCCATTATTCCTTTGAGGGCAAAAAACAACGATATAAGCCCCATCACTGCAAAGACATTGGAGGTAACCGCCAAGAAGTTCTCCTCCGACGCCGAGAGTATACCCGAACCACCCTCTTTGATGACGCCTATGATGGCAGGTATGGAGTCTACCGCAAACAGTACGTCGGTAGAACCTATCACCAGAAACACGAGGAATACCATAGTGATGTGCAACTTACCGTTTATACGGGCAAAAAAGTGACTCGCCTCCGTATCGGGGACTACCGGAAATATCTTCGATGCCGCCTTGTAGAGGAAGTTGGACTTGGGGTCTACCTGGTCGTCTTCACCTGCAAAAGCCATTTTGTATGCCGTCCATAGCAGTATCACCCCGAAGATGTATATAATCCAATGAAACCGCTGCACTAAACCCATTCCCAGCAAGATAAACAATATCCTCAGCACAATGGATAGCAATATGCCCAGATGCAGCAGACGCGGCTGATTCTTCTGGCTTACGCCCATCAGCGAAAATATCATTATAAAAACAAACAGGTTATCGACCGAAAGCGAATACTCTGTCAGATAACCTGCCAAAAACTTGATACCCATCGTGTGGGCAGTATTGCCTGCGGTGTCGGGATTCTGTGGGAAAAAGAAAAACAACGATGCACCGAATAGCAGTGCTATCGAAATCCATATCCCCGTCCAACCCAACGAAGCCTTTACGCTTACAGTACCTTTCCTATGGTCTGTAACATACATATCTATTATAAATACAGTTATAAAAATGGCTATAAATATCAGCCAGTACAATAACATCGTGCTCATATAAATTTGATTGATTTATTCTTTTGAAAATATACGAATTGCTGTTTCCGAAAAAACGATGCAAAGTTATATTTTTTTCCTTATAAACGCAAAATGTAATTTGTCGGTCTCCGTACCGAATAGCCGAGGAATAGATTACCTAAGTATGTTTTTGTGTATATAACAGATATTGTACATATTTGCATTCCAACTCAAAAAAAACGATACCGCCCCCAAAACACAATAATACGTGAGGGTACAACTATCTCCATTGCATTCAGACTTTCAAATGCAAGAGCAAACAAAAGAGGGCTGTCGCTATATGTTTCTCAGCGACAACCCTCTTTCTATTTATAGATATATAGCTCTATCGAGCATAATCTATCTCTTCTTTATTACCAGACGTTCTACCAAGGTAATACTATCGGATACGATACGTACGGTATATACTCCTTCGGCAAACGACGATACGTCTATCGATATGCTATTGTTACCATCGGCTATAACATAACGTCCTACGGTCTTACCCATCATATCGACAACTGTCACTTCGGCAGCCCCCGACAAGCTCGGTACATCTACATTTACGACCGTATGAGCGGGGTTCGGGTAGATATTTGCGCCATAGGATGCTTCGTCTAAGTCGGTTGTCTTTAGTGTTTTGAACGTCAGTATTTCGCCTTTAGTCATAGGATACGACTTGGTAATTGCATAAGCATAGAATTGGTATTCGGTATTAATTCCAAGTCCCGTAAGATTGGCGTTAGATGTCTTCTGCCAGTCTGTTTCACTCGATTTTTTGTAATACCAACCCTCTTCTAAGATAGGTTCGGTACCAATAGTAACCACCTTACGCAGTGTCGCTGCATAGGTACCGATAGCCGTAGCTGCAAGTGTCTTCACTGTCGGCGGAGTATGCGACGTTGTGGTAAACTGCAATGTAGCTCCCTTGTAGCCATCGGAGTTGATAGCTGTCGTAGCATAAGCATAGAACTCATACTGCGTACTATGTTCTAAGGTATTGAGCAGACCGTCGGATGACATGTACCAATTGGATTCGCCCACCTTATGCCACTTCCAGCCTTCGGTCAATACCGGTTCCGACGTGTCGCTTACGACACTCTTTTTCAGAGTAGCCGAGTTCTGAGATACGCCCGTAGCCGGCTGTGTAGTAACAATAGGATGTATCGGTGCCGCACCGGTAGTAGTGAACGACAGAGTATCGCCCCTATATATCTTATTATCGGCTTCGGCATAAGCATAGAACTTATAGACGGTACCTCTTATAAGTCCGGTGATAATACTATCTGTAGTAGGTTGCCATCTTGCACCCTCGTTGTCGGCTCGGTAGAAGAAACCGTGACTTGTAACTTCCATATCGCCTTCGGATAGTATCTTATGCAGATGAGCGGTATTGTCCGTGATATTGTCTGCTTCAAGAGTTTTTACCTTAGGCGGCTTAATTACAACTTCGTACACCTCGATATTGTCGATATGCAAATCTATATCGGCATCGGAAGATCCGGAACCCACCGTCGACTCGGCATAGAAGGCTATCTTCACTATTTTTCCGGCGTAGTTTTCCAGAGGTATAATGATTTGATTTACTCCGTTTGTAATATCGTTCAGTACGTGGTTGCCCGTACCGTCGTTGCTCCACACGGTAGCGTTTGTTTGCGACCATGTGAGCCCTCCGTCGTCGGATATTATTACCATAAACTTATCGTCTGACCTCGCCGTTCCCGATGCCGGGTCTCCACTTTCGTAGTTTGTGAGCGATACGTCGAACTTGAGATTTGAGTTCTGAGGCAGTTGTATCCTTGGAGTTATCAACCACGAACTAACATCAGTACCATATATGTTTACCTTGGCTTTACCGCCCGTATTCAGACCGTAGATATTGTCGCTATAGTTCCAACCGCCACCGGTTTCGCCGAATTTCGCTCCGCCGAATATATTGGAAGCCTTAGCATGATACTTCTGCCAACAATCGGGTGGGAAGTCGTAGGAGATGCTGTTGAAGTCTTCTTTGAACGGTAATGTCCTTGCCGTACAAGGTGTTGCAAACGACTTCGTCAATGTCCAGAAACTTGAGTCGGTAGCCGAACATATAGACTTTATCCTCAATTCATAAGCAGTCTGTGGCGATAAACCTCTTATAGTATCTGTCGGCATGCCCGATACGTTTTGAGTATTCCACGTAGCAGAACCTCTTTCTCTATACTGCAATACCCAAGCCGATTCGCTACCACCTGCCGACCAGTTTACTACGACTGTTTTAGCGGTAGGATCGTCGGTCGGTTCGATAGTAACCGTATTTATATTAGGCTTCCGACAGTTTGGAGACTTATATATAGAGAGGTTATCTATACCATACTGTCTATTATCGTCGGTACTCGACACGGTCTGACGGAATGCAATATAGTGCTTACCGTTAGGTGCAGAGGCAAGCGATAAATTTAATCTCTCGAATTGTTCATCTTTAGTTATAAGAGGAGTAATATCGTGTACGGCAACAAATGTGCTCGGATTGCGTGGGTCTGAGACAACACCGAGTTCCAACTGACCCGACTTAGATGCCAACTCTCTGAAGACAGAGAATTCTACCTCTATGTTATTCATATCTTCGATATACTCTCCTGTAGATATTATCTGATTAGACTTTCCGGTAAATACCAATATTCCATTGTCGGGATCATTAGTATTACTCTTGACATAAGGAGATGTGTTTCCAATTTCGTCGGTATAAGGAAGAGTTCTCGTCCAGCATTCGGGTATAGTACGTATGTACTGATCGAAGTTGTATGTAACCTGCGTATTACCTATCGCCTGCGGCAGACAGTAGGTGTGGAACATATATCTCGCCCAACTGCTATATGTAGTACCGCCCGAGCACACGGCTTTGACTCTCAACTGATAATCGGTATTCGGCATAAGACCGCTGAAAGAATAAGCCGTATCGGTAAGCGTCCGACTTGTCCAAGCAACGTCGGAAGCTCGTCTGTACTCGAGTATCCACGATGTCTCGTTGCTACCTTTGCGCCAATGTATCCGAGCCGAATCGGTAGTGATAGTATCCAATACTATATCCGAAGGTGGATTGCAGTTGAATCCAACGATAGAGATATTATCGACCGACATAGTAGGAGTGGTCGGCTGCAGATAGGTATTTATCCACATAAATACAAGCTTCTTTCTCGTACCGGCAAACGACGACGGCAATGTATCTTGGAATGTAGTCCAATCTAACTTATTCATGAATCTATTGCCCAGTCGATACGCTCCCGATGTTTTTATCCAAGGATCGTTCGAAGTAACACTCCAAGTAGTAGGTAGTTTTGCCGTATCGGGTACGATATATACCTGCATCTGGTGATAATAAATTGTCTGGAAGAAACCATAAAAATTACCCTTACCTTTCCAATCGAACGATATAGCGAATTTCGGGCTATTGTCGAAATCGACAGTCACGTATGCTATCGAATGCGATTCGGCATTACCATACTCGGCCGTAACACCTTTATCTTTCGATATATACATCGATTTGCCACCATTGCCTACGGCAGAGCCTATACTCCAAGTATTGGCATTTTCTTCGGCACTCCAAGTAACCATCTCGGGTACTGTTCCGTCGAAATCTTGGTCGTAAGGTAGATGTACGACAGTAGCCTTCGTCTTGAACTCTCCGTAAATCCACGGCGACTTATCGCTTGCACTACATACAGCCCTTACAGCAATATAATACTCTGTATTAGCTGCCAGCGAAGTAGCATTGTATGCAGTAGATGTTACTCTTACTGAGTTAGATGTATCCATTGGAGTAGTCGATACCACTACGTCCCACGATGTTTCGGCACCACCTGCTGTCCACGTTATATTGGCACTCGACGTATTTATATTGCTTGCAGCAATATCTTTTACGTAGCGGCAAGTAAGCGGGTCTACCACACTGAGAGTGTAGTCTTCTACCGTACCGCCATATTGCGAGTAACAAGGATAAGGATCGCTATAAGTACTCATTATCCTCATACGATATTTACCGTTTATCACTGAGGCAGGTATTGCGAAAGTAGCTCTATAAGTATGCGAACCGTCAGTTATTCTTTCTTTCAGATAAACTCCTTCGCCTGCATCGTCGAAGTCGTAATCTTTGTTCCAATCGACATATACACATAACTTATATTCGGTAGAATTTACCGATACGGAAACATTTACATCTACCGAATCGCCACGATTTACACTACCCTCCATAGCCGAGTAGTCGCCATAGTTGTCGTTTTCTTTATCGGTAATATTATCTACCATCTTGGCGATACCGTATTTTACTCTGAAAATACCTCTTACATCTGGATTGGTAGGAGTAGCTCTACAATATTTTGTAGAGAATATACCAAGTATCCAAGCACTTGTGTCGTTGCCGCAGCTTGTAGTCCTTAGCCAGATATTATAATTTTTACCTTTTTCGAGTCCCGATAGACTAATGTGATCTGTAGTAACGTTTACCTTAGGCAAAGAGTCGGGAGGAGTAGATGATATTTTCGTATTCATAGCCAGTACATACTGCCACGCCGTAGCCGAAGCCTCGTGTGCAAATGTAACTGTGGCAGAGTCTGTCGTAGCACCCGCTATGGGACTTATGTTCAACGAAGTAGGAGCCAGACACGATGCCAAAGGTTCTATAACTACATCGTCGAGATAGTAAGGATAGTAATCTGTCTGCGATACCGTACCTACATTGCCGTATCTGAAAGCGATATAACGATTATTGCCATTATCGGCTACTCCCTTGAAATACACTGTTTTCGGCATAGAAATATTATATCTATTGTCGTTGAACGAGGCTACGGGTATGAATGTAGTACTATCGTGTGGATCAGACATATATCCTACTTGGAATATACCGCATCTTGAATGCTCTTTCGTAAGGTTGAAATTCAGTTGGAACATATTGAGAGCCGTATCCAGCTCGTTCGATACCAAATACTGAGGCATTTCACCTAAGAACTTTATGGCTTTGCTCTCAATTCTATCGTAAGTACCAGGTTCTACCACAAAAGGATATTGCATAGACTTCGATAACCTATTCCAGCAACTTGGTATGGTTCCTTCGGATAATGAGTTGAAATCTTCGTTTATGGAAGCCTGCCGTGTACACGGAGTAATAAAATACAGCGGATAGAGCGACCAGTCGCCGTATGTACCTGCTCCGCATTCGCTTCGCATCCAGAGTTTATATTTCGTATTCGGAGTAAGTCCGGTAAGTTTTATCGTACCGCCGCTGGCAGTTGCAGGTAGTGTCGACGGCTGGTCTTCAGAAGCAAGTCCCAAAGCATATTGTTGTCCGGTAGTGCCCGGTAGCGGTAAATAAGTTATCGTAGCCGAATCGGGCATCAGCGATGTTACCTTGAGTTGACCCGGGGGTAGACACGCAGGAGCGAGTTTCACCGACACCGAGTCTAACCAATAAGAAGCATCCTCATAAAACTCTTCGTTATCGACTTTACCGTATCTGAATGCAATATAGCGGTTGTTGCCATTATCTACTACATCGTTGAATATTACTCGTTTGGGTAACATTTTTTTGTAGTTAACATCATTGAACGAAACAACAGGTACAAATGTGCTTTTATCGTCTTTATCTGTCATATAGCCCACTTGGAAAATACCGGACTCTTTCTTTTCTTTAGCAAGCAAGAAATCGAGCTGTAAAGTATTGAGTGGTACACCGAAAGTGGGTAGTACCAAATATTGAGGAGTTGAATAATAGAATCTTATTGCCTTAGTCGATACTCCGTTTACCGTATCGCGTTCGACTACTCCCGGATAGCTTTCTTGTGTCGATAATTTACCCCAACACTCGGGCAACATACCTTCTTCGATAGATTCGAAGTTTTCCAGAATATTCACCGCTCCCGTCAAAGGGTTGCAATCGGTCTTAAATACCACTGCATCTGTCCATCTGCCGAATACTCCGGGCGAACATACCGTGCGCAGCCATACTCTGTAAGTGGTGTTGGCTGTAAGCCCTGTAATGAGATGCGTACTATCGGTGATAGTTGTCGGAGTCAGTGTCGACGGGTCGACGATAGTAGTATTGCTTGTAATCGCATACTGCCACGAAGTCTGTGGCTCGGTGGTAGAGAAAGATATTTTAGCTTCGGTAGCTTTTATCTTTTTCACAATAGCATTAATAGGCTGCAGGCAAGTATATGGATATACTCCGAAATTATCGACATAATATGATAAATAGGTTCCTCCATTTGCTCTCGCACGCATAGCCAAATACTTATGGGTAGCCGGCACTGTATTGGGAATACGCAACGAATAGTAAGTCCATATATTTTTAGTAGAAGCCATACTACCGATAGTTACAAATGTCGATGAATCAGTCACATCCGACATTACTCCCACCTCGAAAGTAGAGGGTTGAGAGGGATAGTAGTTTCTGAGATAGAATCCCAATTCTTTACCGGCCAGAGAGTACGAAAATTTCGGACTTGCAGCTATAAGTACCGGGCAACTACTACTACTTTCCGTATAAAAATGTAAGCCTTTACCCTCGTAGCCGAAATTGGAAACTTGCGGGTATCGGTCTTCTCCCGAAGAACAGGTAGTAACTCTTGTCCAGCAAATAGGTTTATTGGAGTTGTTTTCGTCGGAGTCGGAGAATCTTTCTACCCATTGGGTGGTAGACACTTCACTGCAAAGAGTTCTAAACCAATAATTTGCCCACTGACTGTACTCTCCTCCGCTGCAATCGGCTTTTATCCTAACATAATACTTCGTCCCCCACATAAGCCCCGATAGACTCAACGAGCGGTTGCCCGTTACGGTCTGCTGCACAGCTCCTTCGAAAGTAGGAGAAGTCGAATATTGTACTACCCAAGAGGTAGCACTTCCCATCTCTGCCCATGATATATCGGCAGAGTTGATAGTAATATTGTTAGCATTGATACTATCAGGAATGGCACAATTGCTCACACATACATTAGCGCCTCGTATATCGTCTAATAGTACGCTCAAACCGTTTGTATCTACCACCTGAAATGCCACATATATCTCATTGTCTGCATAAGGCGACAAATCTACCCTGTGTCGTACCCAATTCGTAGTGAAGGTATCCGGGGTGATTGTAGTCCTTCCACTCAGTGTAAGAGGTGTGTCGTGGAAGTCGGCTGTATCTTTGGTAGCGGTAGAAACCTTTATATTCAAGCGAGTCTGGCTATTGGGATATACAACGTCGGATTTTACTAAAAAGGTAAGGCTATCGCCTGCAATAGGATACATTTTGGGAGTGATAAGCCAGTTTTCGTGTCCTGAGTTTGCCCATTGCACAAATGCACTTGCTCTACCCATCGTAGAATAATCGTCATTGGTAACTCTTTTCCAATATGAGGTACCACGGATATGTTTCACCGTCCACCCGTTAGGAGGAAAAACGTCTCTTTCGAACCCCTCCGACAATGGTACGCCGTCATTACCCACAATCTTAATATTGTCCATAAATACACGAGGTTCGACATTGCTATCGGCAGTAGTAGATACGACTAACGGCGTAGATACCGTCTGAGCAATGAAAAAAATATCGTACCTCAGCATATCGTCTGCTGTGATAGGCCAGCCATGTCCGATAGCGGGCAAGTCGATAGTACGACTCTGACTGCCATAGGTTAAGGTTAATTTGGCTGGTGAAGGTGTCGTGGCTATCCAAGCCGCAGCGTCGAACTGCACCTCCACAAACCGAACCCCGACGGCATTTATCGGGTCTGTAGTAAAGCTACCCATCTCTGCCACATCGCCAAGACGAATTGCTCCCCCTGCCTGATATGCTCTATGGGCAGAAGTTATACCGGGCAGTGTTCCTGACACCATAGCGGTAGGACTCCCCGTTTCGGAAAGCATATTGCCCGCCGAAAGAGCCGAAAAGTCTTGGATGTAAGGTAACGTCAAATTCTGTGCCTGCAGCCCGATAACCGCACAAAGCACAAGAAATAGTAAAAAAGTAAGCCTTTTCATACCATAAAAATTTAGTTAGTAAAAAAATTATATAATCAATATCTATTTAGTCCGATTCTATATTTTTTCGGACGACAAATATGACTATTTTTTATCTGTTTTCCAAAGATAGAAAATAAGCACCATCTATTTTTAACATTCCAATTCATTAAAAATCGACAAAAAGCATGATTAACTAAATTCTTGCCGTTTTAAATTTGTTATTACGTTAAATATTTGATTAATTTTGCAGCCTAGAAATAATTCAAATATCAACTCAAAAAACACAATGGATAATAATAATAATATGTTGGCTCTCGAAGAGAGAATAGTAACCGTACTAAAAACCGTCTACGACCCCGAAATACCTGTCGATGTCTACAATTTAGGACTAATCTACGACGTAGACTGCGGAACAGACGGAAATATAGTAATCACTATGACGTTGACTGCACCAAACTGTCCGATGGCAGACTTCATTCTCGAAGATATACAACAAAAAATATCGGCTCTCGACGGTGTAAAATCGGTAGAAGTAAAACTCGTGTTCGAACCCGAATGGGACAAAGATATGATGAGCGAAGAGGCAAAACTCGAACTCGGTCTACTATAATTATTTGCTATCATATCACGAAACAATTTCATATTCACCACGTAATGTCGATAAAAAAAAACTCTTGTACTGCAACACAAAAAATATATCGTTTTGCAACAGCAATATCGATATTACTATTCTGCGTGCAGTGTACTCACAATAAGCCTATTGCTCACGGCACTATCAGCGATAGGCAAATGACACCTTCGCTAACAGCTATCGATATAAGCACCGTAATATCTGACTCAGGTATTACACGTTACCGTATCACTACCCCCAAAATGCTGATATTCGACAAGGCGGAGCGTAGCAATTGGCTATTCCCTAAGGGTTTGCATTTCGAGCGGTTCAATGAGCGGTACGAAGCAGATGCGAGTGTCGACTGCCGTTGGGCGATATACTACGACATAGAGCGGCGATGGATACTCAAAGATAGCGTGCGGTGTACCAATATTTCAGGCGAAACTTTCGAGACGAATCAACTCAATTGGGACGAAGCAAATCAAAGGATATATTCCGACTCGCCTATACGTATCACAAGATCGACTATGATAATAAACGGTATCGGATTCGAGTCGAATCAGATGATGACCCGATACAGAATCAATAAGATAACCGGCGTATTACCTATCGATACCGATGACTCCGACGACTCAGGCAGCAACCAATAGCAACTTCGGTTACAGTCTCGTGTCGACTCCCCACATCAATTTGCTCCGAAGGGTCTTGAAAAATGTATGTCCCTCGGGCTGAATGCTTGTAATGCTATAATCAGACTTCTTTACCGTGATACTAGTGCTATCGGGCAGATGCATCGAATAGCCGTCGACGGCTATCTGGTAACTCTCGGCACACGACTTCATACGTATCTCTATCGTGCGGTCGTCTCTTACTATCAGTGGGCGTACGGTAAGCGAGTGTGGTGCTATGGGCGATATGATGAAGTCTGCCGAATCTGGCGATACTATCGGGCCGCCCACACTCAGCGAGTAGGCAGTAGAGCCGGTAGGAGTCGATACCAACAGACCATCGGATTTATAACTGTTTACAAACTCACCGTCGACATATAAGTCGAGTGTAAGCATAGAGCAGGTGTCGCCTCTCAGTACGGCTACTTCGTTCAGAACCGTACGGGCAGACTCTGTGCCGTCCGAAAACCTTACGTCGAGCATTACACGCGATTCTGTCGTGTAACGTCCTTCGACGACATCGAACAAAACCGACTCTATCTCCGATATCGATACGTCGGCAAGGAAGCCCAAGTGTCCTGCGTTGATACCGAGTATGGGGATATTTTTTCGGGCTAATGTATGAGATGTAACTAAATAAGTGCCATCTCCACCGAACGATATAGCCATATCTGCCTCTATATCATCCAATGGCACAACACTTACCTCGGGAATCGACACTCTATCGCCAATATATCTCCGAAACGACTCTTCGATGAATATATCCACACCATTTCTCAGCAGAATCTCTATTACGTCTACCAACGAACGATCGTAACGCTGCTCGTAAGAGGTGCCTAAAATTGCTATTTTCATATAAGAAATTTGTTTTTTCTATAAAAGTATCAATTTGCAAAAACAACTCCCCGATACTGTACCCTGTGGGGCATGATCGAAGATACCGTATATCGTAGAACCCGAGCCCGACATAGCTGCATATACGGCTCCAAGTCTGTACATTTCGTCTTTCATACTACTTAGTATCGGGTAGCGAGCAAAGATATTCTTCTCGAAAGCATTTGTTATCGTATCTCGCCATGTATCGAGCGGCTGTAATACCGCCTGCCGTAAGTCTACCTCCGACCGACGTACGACCACACCGCCGTATGCGTCTCCGGTACCGACCGAGACGGCGGGTTTTGCCAGCAACAAATATTTCCCACGCAAGTCCAGACCTATCGGAGTAAGGCATTCGCCCTTACCTTGTGCGAAGGCGGGGCAATTGCCGACGAAAAACGGACAGTCGGCTCCCAGCAGCAAGGCATACCTCTCGAGTTGCTCGTCGGAGAGTCTCAAATCAAACATCGTGTTGAGTGCTTTCAGGGTAAAAGAGGCATCGGCAGAGCCGCCACCGAGACCTGCTCCCATCGGTATCACCTTTTTTAGATAAAACGCCAAAGGCGGAAGTCCGAAGTCGTTGTTTAGCAATCGATAAGCTTTTACTACAAGATTATCAGTATCGTTGCCTGATATACCAAAGCCCGAAACGGTAAGCGATACCTCATCGGCTGCCACCGCCTCGAGTGCGTCGTACAGACCGTAGACGGGGTAGAAGACGGTCTCTATATTGTGATAGCCGTCGGATCGCTTCTCTACTACATTGAGCCCTATATTTATTTTTGCATTTGGAAAAACAAGCATCTGCCGTAGTATCCTTTTTTGTATTTTTGTGCAAAAGTAGTAAAAAACACTCGAATAGTACAAATGCTTTACATACATATCCCTTTCTGCAAAAGCTACTGCACGTATTGCAGTTTTTTCAGAACCACATCGCTCGACCTCAAAGAGAAATACGTCGATACTCTATGCCGAGAGATAGCCCTACGACACGACTATCTGGGCAAAACATCGCTCGACACCATATACTTCGGTGGAGGTACGCCCTCGTTGCTCACGGCAGACGAACTCAGCAAGATATTTTCCGCTATCGGTAAATATTTCACTATCACCGACGAAGCCGAGGTAACCATCGAATGTAATCCCGACGACATCGATGCCCGTTTCGTTGCCGACCTTAAGTGTTTTCCTATCAATCGTATAAGCGTCGGCATACAGTCGTTCGACGACGAGCAACTCCGCCGCCTCAACCGCCGCCACAATAGCCGTCAAGCCGTCGATTGCGTTTGCCAACTACAAGACAATGGCTTCGACAATATCTCTGTGGATATCATCTATTCGCTACCAAACCAGACACTTATCTCGCTCAATGCCGATATTGACCAACTACTTAGGCTCGGTGTGCAACACATCTCGGCGTATTCGCTTACATACGAGCGCGGTACTAAACTATTCGATATGTGGCAACGAGGCAAAGTCGAAGCCATATCCGACGACGACAGCAAACAACTATTCGACACTCTCTGCTACCGACTGAAAAATAATGGTTTCGAGCATTACGAAATATCGAATTTCGCCCTACCACACCGACGTGCCGTACACAACTCAGGGTATTGGGCAGGAGCAAAGTACCTCGGCATAGGGGCGGCGGCACACTCATTCGATGGCTCTTCGAGGCAATGGAATCCGTCGGATATCGACAAATATTGCCTACAAATAGACCGTCGCCGGACATTCGACGAGCGAGAAATGCTCACGCCTACAGATCGTTACAACGAATTCGTATTTCTATCGTTGCGGACGGCCGCAGGAATAGATACCGACCGTCTTGCCTTGCTTTTCGGCAGCGACGCTCGCGACTATTGTATGGCGAATGCACATAAATATATTGATGCGAAGCTACTGAAAATCACCGGTAATCACCTCAGTCTTACCCACGATGGCATATTCGTATCCGACGGCATCATGAGCAGCCTTATGCGGTAGTGAGGAGTATTTCTGATTATTTTTATCAGGCAGAATATAAAAGCCATCGTAGATAAAAATACATTTTGCGTATTTTTGACATTAAAAAATTTGGTTATTGAAAAATAATTGCTATTTTTGCCAAAAATATATTTACCGAAAAAAAATATGCTTACATATATTATTGTATGTTTTTTGATAGATTCTATTGTAAGCTGTTTCGTAACGATCGACTTACCGAGAACTGACGGCACCAAACAAGTACCGAACGTTTCGTGTGTAGCCACCTGCGAGTTACTGTCGATTAATTTCCACCAATTTATTCACTGTGAATACCTTCCACGCTTCGGCATTGTCGCCCGCTCCGCTTAGTGCCGAAGAGGTGCTAAGAGACGGAGTAGCTTGTTCTCATTTTTGTGTATCAGGCTATAATTAATGCTTTTAATGAATTCGTCGAATGGAGCACATAGGAAAATACACAAAAACAAGGGCTTTTGTGTGTATGCCCCATAAATACACTGTAAAATATAAATATTAAAAATCAAATAAGATGAAGCGTAATATTTTTATAAAAGAGATAAGTATTATTGCTATCACACTGATAGCTATATTTAGCATTTTGGCTATACAAGCATGCAAAGAGAATGTCTCGGATATACCAACAGGAACTACAATGGCAAAGGCGAAGACTATTAGGAAGAGTATGTGTGCAGGATTATATATAATTCAAGTTTTTGAGGGCGAAGACGTACCCCAAACGACATCAAATAATTTCTTTTACGCTATTAACCTTCCTGAAGAGTACAAAAAGCCTAATTTAAATATAAACATTAACTATCGTCTTCCCAAAACAAATGAAATTCCGGTATGTCCCAATATGGAAGAAGGATATACTTGCATATATATAATTTCTATCAACCAAATCAATTAAAATATTTATTATCATGAAAAAGATTGTTTTTATATTGTTGTTTATCCCCGTATCAATACTTGCACAGGTGGAATTTGCCCCGTTAGGGGCAAAATGGTATTACAATTTAGAGGCTAATGGAAACATCTTAAATAGCCATCTAAACACTATAGTAGCAGAGAACGATACAGTGATAAATGGCGTAGATTGTCGTATATTGCAACAATATCGCGATAATGTGGCGACTACTGCCAATAAAAGATATATTGTCAAGCAGGAGCAAGGTAAGGTATACTACTATTATGATAAACAATTCAATTTACTGTTTGATTTTGATGTAAAAGAAGGAGATACTCTATTATTTACCTTTGTTTACAACAAATACTCATACGATACTATGGAATTGGTTGATACTTTTTTGTCTGCAAGGTATATTATTACAGAAATTACAAGCAATGCACAAAATCTCAAGAATATAACAACAGTACTTGTAGAAGAAGACCAGATAATCGACCATCAAAATAGCATTTTACTTCCAGTATATTCATATACTGAAAAAATTGGATTTAATCGCAATTTTATGCCAATATTGGATAACTTGGTTCATCCTGCAGTCGATAACTTTCAGATGCTAAGGTGTTATAGCGATGATGCTATTTCTTATATTTCAGAAAGTTGGCAGGCTTTCCATTTACCGTGTAACTACTCCGTCGTAACAACAGTATCGAATCCTAAGGATGACACCAATATTTCAATTTCACCCAATCCATTTACCGATATTATCAGGATAGAACTCACAGAAGAATCAATGGTAAAAATAGTGAGTTTTGATGGTCAAGAGGTATTAAATACCACGCTATTAGCCGGACATAATGAACTTTCTTTAAAAGACTTTCCCAAAGGGATTTATATGATTATAATTCAAGAAAAGACACAAATAAAATATTTAAAAATCATCAAGATATAAAAAAATAGTTTCTATATTAATCATTCTCCACTCAGGAAGATTCGGAAAACAATGAGTTTACGTTAGATATAGCCGAGTATGTCAACGGACAAAAAAGAAGGTAAAGAACTCATAGGCGGTGAGACCTACGTGGTGAAACTCATCGTAAATGATGAGACTGTAGATACTCAGCAGGTAATAAAGAATTAAAGGACAGACAAAACTATAATTAATTAACAAAAAAACAGGCTACTCATCAAAAAGGGCAGCCTGTTTTTTATCTCAGATAAAAATAACAAAAAGGCACTGCTATTTGTTGAGAAAAATTCCTGAATGACAGGATTTGAGCGTTTAGAAAGTCTTTGTAATCTGCCGTCTAAAAAAGATACCTTTGCAGGCGCAGCCCGCCATCAACAATCTAAACTTACTCGGATTCTAAATTGATTTGTAGAATTTTCCAATCTCAAGCAGTGCCCGAACGACTAAGTTTATTTTTCTATAATACACTTCTTATCAATTAGTTTTCGTCAAAACTAACATCAGAGAAGCCATCTGGGTCAAATTCGTCTTCGTTGTACATATTGTCTCCATATAGGTCTTCGTCGAATATGTTTGCAGAGTTGCTCTTCTTCACCATATCGTCGAGTATTTCGTCGAACTGAACCGTTTGTTCGGGTGGCGTACCCTTCGAAACCGTACAGACAGGCTTTTTCAGTGTTTTATTAAGCTCAATATCTTTTAGTTCTATGAAAAACGCACGGTCTGTAAGCATATCGAACACGAACATAAGTCGTTGACCTTTGTCCTCGATAAATTCATCGATATGTGTACTATCCATCAGGTAAGTATCTACCGACGAATCGCTATCCATCTCCATTTGCAGTATCTCTTGCTCTTTTTCCCAATCGTCGGAACAGATATAGAACGTATTCAATTCCGAATCGGTATAACCCACTGAGGATAAAATCGCTTTCTGGAACTCCAAGAAAGTAGCGTCTGAGTTTATCTCAATGATTCGCTCAAAATTATCAATTTCGTCTGATAGCAACAAAAACTTATAAACCATAAGATTACTGTATTTAGAAGCCTTATTTTTTCGTACATATAAAACTTAAAGCAAATGTACACTATTTTTTCCGATTACAAGCAAGGCTATACAAACAAAAAACAGTAAAATTTATCGACAAACGATATTTCAGACAAAGATTGAATCGACGCCCCATCTCATCACACCACACATATCACTGATAATAAAGCACATCAGACATCACTCTTGATGCAATATTTCATCTGCTTTTTTTAGAGCGATATTGATATGTGAGCAGATATGGTCTTCGGGTATAATATCGTCAAACTTAGCTTTGAGTAGAGTCTTTCGCACCTGCATGGTTACACCCGAAAGTATTACGATAGAACCCTGTCGCCGCGATTGTATACATAAGTTTTCGAGATTATGCAGTCCGGTAGAGTCGATAAACGGCACACGCCTCATACGTATTATGCGTACACGTGGCGGGTTCGCCATTCGAGTCATTATCTCATCGAACTTATTGGCTACACCGAAAAAATAAGGGCCATCTATCTCATAAACAGCCACTCCTTCGGGGACAAGGAGTTTCTCTTCGTGCAGCTCAAGGTCGCTCTCTATATTTGGATCTATCTCCGAACCGAATATTTTTATCGATGTCGCCTCAGAGGTACGTTTCAGGAATAGCACCACAGAAAGCAGAAGCCCTATCTCAATAGCGATAGTGAGGTCAAATACTACGGTCAGTACTATCGTAATCCACATTACTACATTGTCGCTCATAGGCATCTTACGAAGAGCAACTATACTCCGCCACCCACTCATATTATACGACACTACCACTAAAACCCCTGCCAGACAAGCCATTGGGATATAACCCACGAGTTTCCCCAAAAACAGCAGCACCAAAAGCAGTGTTACAGCGTGTATTATACCTGCAATAGGCGACCTACCGCCATTGTTGATATTGGTCATAGTGCGGGCAATAGCCCCCGTGGCGGGTATCCCTCCGAATAGCGGTGTTACGATATTGGCTATTCCTTGCCCGATAAGCTCTGTATTGGAGTTGTGTTTATCGGCTATCACCCCATCGGCTACCATAGCCGACAGCAAACTCTCGATAGCACCAAGCATAGCGATAGTAAATGCAGCCGGAAAGAGCTGTACCATAAGGTCGATTATAGTTGTGCCTTCTGCCAGCGTGAGCGTAGGCATCTTGGGAGAAGGTATACCCGAAGGTAGTTGATATATGTCGCCAATAGTCTTGATATGCCCGAAAGTTCCCGAGCTATTCAGCAGCCATACGGCTACGGTCACAACAACAATTGCTACCAGACTACCCGGAATCTTTTTAGATATCTTTGGTACTAAGACTATTATCAATATACTCAACACACCGAGCAATAGGGTAACCAAATTTATTTCCGATATGTTTTTGAAATACACTATCCATTTGTCTACAAAATTGGCCGGTAGATTATCGATATCCAGACCAAAAAGGTCTTTGATCTGAGTAGAAAATATTGTAACGGCTATACCCGCCGTAAAACCTATTATTACGGGATAAGGTACAAATTTGATAATATTACCCAACTTGAATACTCCCATCAGTATCAGCATTATACCTGCCATGATAGTGGCTATAAGCAGTCCGGCAAGCCCATGTTGTTGAATGATACCATACACTATCACTATGAAAGCTCCGGTGGGTCCGCCTATCTGTACCCGACTGCCGCCGAAAAACGATATTATAAAACCCGCTATTATAGCTGTCACCAAACCTTCGGTAGGTCCTACTCCCGAGGCAATACCAAACGCCACAGCAAGAGGTATTGCTACTATTCCTACTATGATACCTGCCATTAGGTCGGCAGTAAATTTCTCTTTCGAGTAGTGTTTTAAAGTTTCAAATATTTTAGGCTGAAATACCATATCTCACTAGATATATGTATGTTACATCAATCATTTAAGAGTAAAAAACATAAGGGGCAAAGGTAACATATTTTTATTAAACACAATAAACAAAGAAAAAGTTACGTTTTTCAGATATAAGTGTTATGTTAAATCTGCTATTTATACAGCATCAGACATTCCTTTTTGGTTAAAAACGCACGATTTTTTTTCATTCTTGCGTTAAAGTCAAAAAAAACAATTATCTTTGCAGTGCGAATGAAAAAAGTAAAATTAATAATTTTTATCTCAATTATCTCGGCTAGTCTTATCACGCTGATAATATCCCAATACTTTTTAGTAAAGGAAACTACAGCGTTTTACGACCAGACTTTCACTGATGTCGTATCGAAAACAGTCAAAGACGTAGAGCTCGAAATGAAAGAAGACGATATCAAACGAATGATAGACGAGGTCATAACACAAGATGCCAACTCATATTTGAGCGATATTTTCGAACCGTCTACCAGCATATCGTCGCTCAATCGCAAGCCAAACACCTACATAGGCGGATTAAACGAAATAATAACGGAAAATTATAAAAAACGATACCGACAAAACAAACAACTCACCGATAGAGTCTTAGCAAAACTAATGCTTGAAACTTCTTGTCTGGGTAAGGCTAATAGAATCAATTTCAGTAAATTCCTGAACAATGTTACATTAGCTCTCAGAGAACACAATATCGACGACAATTTTCTATTTTTCGTCTCCGACAAAAATAATAACATTGTCTTTTCAAACAATTATAATGGACTGACCGACAGACATAATACTATTACACAAGAGATATTTGCGACCAATCAGCCCGAAGACGCTATCTATGCCAATTTGGTATTTTCCAAACAAAACTCATATACCAATCAGCTTATCAAGACACTACTACCGACTATCATAATATCAATCATCTTGTTTATACTACTGATAATCATGATATATGCTATGTTTGCCCAGAAAAGAGACGCAGACATAAAATCGGATTTCCTCAACAATATGACACATGAGCTGAAAACACCAATAGCCTCTATATCACTTGCTTCACAGATGCTCAACGATAGTGCGGTAAGTAAGTCTCCCGAATTCCTCAGCAATACCTCTAATGTGATAAAAGACGAGACTCAACGACTTAACACGCTGGTAGACAAAGTATTGCAGACATCGATATTTGCTACACAACAATCGATATTAAACCTTAAAGAAGACAACGTCAATCAGCTAATAGAGAAGGTAATTAAAAACTTTTCGATAAAAATCAATCAAAATAACGGAAGAGTAAACTCATATCTATCGGCCGAAAACCCTTTTGCTCTTGTAGATAATATACACTTTACCAATGTGATTTACAATTTGTTTGAAAACTCGGTGAAGTATACAATTAAAGATCTGGTACTGACGGTAAAAACTTGGAACGAAAAGAATAAACTCTGTATTTCTATAGAAGACAATGGTATAGGAATCAAGAAAGAAGACCAAAAACGTATATTCGATAGATTTTATAGAGTATCTACCGGTAACCTACATAATGTCAAAGGATTCGGCTTAGGGCTGGCTTATGTAAAAAAGATTGTAACAGAACACAAAGGAACTATCGAAGTAGAAAGCGAACTCGGTATTGGAACAAAATTTATTATCCGACTACCGTCGGTCACTTAGAAACAAAGTAAAAATAAACCAATTAAAAAATATAAATCTATAAACCATAAAAAAAGGAATTTATTATGAATACTAAAATTTTATTATGTGAAGACGATACCAATTTGGGTTCTCTTCTTAGTGAATATCTAATGGCAAAAGACTACGACGTAGATCTATTGCCCGACGGTGAACAAGGCTACCAAGCCTTCCTCGAAAACAAGTATGATTTGTGCATACTCGATGTAATGATGCCTCAAAAAGACGGACTTACATTAGCTTCGGATATAAGAAAGAAAGATACAAAAATTCCAATTATCTTCCTCACGGTTAAAGCCTTGAAACAGGATATATTAGAAGGTTTCAAGATAGGTGCCGACGACTATATCACCAAACCTTTCTCTATGGAAGAACTGCTTTTCAGGATAGAGGCTATACTCCGACGCGTAAGCCTGCAGAAACTGCAGATGGGAGTTACCGAATATAAGTTCGGAAAATTCCTATTCGACTGCCAGAAACAGGTGCTTGTATGCGAAAACGAAAAGACAAAACTTACTACCAAAGAATCGGAGATGTTGAGAGCTTTGCTCCAGAGTGGAAACCAGATACTTGAACGAAACTCTGCACTCAAAACTATCTGGGGCGAAGTAACTTATTTCAATGCTCGCAGTATGGATGTTTACATTACCAAACTGAGAAAAATACTACAGAAAGATCCCGAAGTAAGTATTGTAAATATACACGGAAAAGGATATAAAATTGTTTACCCGTCGCAAGAATAGTCTGATATAAAGAGTCTAACAAAAAATCAGACTAAAATGACAAAATACTATTTCCTTGGTATAGGGGGTATCGGTATGAGTGCAATCGCTCGATACTTCAACTGTAAAGGATACAAAGTTGGTGGCTACGACAGAGTTTGTAGCCAACTTTGTTTAGATTTACAGAAAGAAGGCATTGATATTCACTATACCGACTTAAAAGACAATATTCCCACAGACTTTACCGACCCACACGAAACGATTGTAATATACACGCCGGCAATACCATCCGAACACGGCGAATTTGAGTATTTCAAACGACACGGGTTCAAAATATTAAAACGAGCTGAGGTATTGGGAGAAATCACCAAATCGGAGCGGGGGCTGTGTGTAGCCGGTACACATGGCAAAACTACCATATCCACTATGATAGCTCATCTGTTACGACAAAGCCATGTCGACTGCAATGCGTTTTTAGGCGGTATATCTATCAACTATAATAGCAATCTGTTGCTGTCTGACAAAAGCGATTTGGTCGTAATCGAAGCCGACGAATACGACCGCTCGTTTCACAAGCTATCGCCTACTATGGCGGTGATATCGTCTACCGATGCCGACCACTTAGACATATATGGCTCACACTCAGAGTATATAGAAGCATTCGAGCATTTTTGTTCTTTGATAGTCGATGGCGGTACTCTTCTGTACAAAAAGGGTATACAACTAAATCCCAAGTTGAAACCAAGTGTAAAGTCGTATCAATATTCGGTAAATGAAAAATCGGATTTCTATGCCGACAATATCAGAGTAGGCGACGGCCAACTATTGTTCGACGCCGTTATGCTTGGTACGCGACTCTCTGATATACAGCTTGGTGTACCTGTATTCGTAAATGTGGAGAATGCCGTAGCTGCCATGGCAATTGCTTGGCTCAATGGAGTCGATGAAGACGAATTGCGCAAAGGGATGGCTTCGTACAGAGGCGTGAAGCGTAGATTTGAAAAACATTTGGAGCAGCCAAAGATTTATATTGACGATTATGCTCATCATCCCAAAGAGTTGGCTTCTTCGATATCTTCACTCAAGATGCTATACGCCGATAAAAAAATATTAGGTGTATTTCAACCGCATCTGTATAGCCGTACAGCCGATTTTTATCATGAATTTGCCGAGGCATTATCTCAGCTCGACGAGGTGGTACTTTTAGAAATTTACCCTGCAAGAGAAAAGCCTATTGAAGGAGTATCGTCTGCATTGATTTACAACGAAATAACTTCTGCTCACAAATCGCTTACGACCAAAGCATTATTATTTGAAACGCTCAAGGACAAGGATTTCGATGTGATAGTAACATTCGGAGCCGGAGATATCGACCGCTATATACCCCAAATAAAAGATTTTTTAAAGACAAACTACTAAAACAACACTTATAATTATGACTACCAGAAAATTATTAACGTTAATATTGATACTGCCATTTGTAATGAACAATAATATCTTAGCACAAGATGCCGAGACCTATCTCAAAGAGCTGACAACAGGCAAATGGAGAGCCAAATCTCCTGTAAATGTAGTAAGTATGAACGACGGAGAGCGATTTGCCTACATCGGTAACGACCGCAAACAGATAATAGTAGACTACTACAAGACAAGTAAACCACAAGTACTTTTCGACATCGATAAACACGAAAAATGTCCTTTCAGTAAAATCGATAATTTCTCTTTCGACCAGAGAGAGAGCAAGATACTTATCGAGACCAATGGACGCCCTATTTATCGGCGTAGTGTCATTGCCGACTATTATGTATATGATATCGACCGCAATAAGATATCGCAGCTATCAGACGGAGGTTCTCAGCAGGCTGCACTATTTTCTCCTAACGGCAGAATAATAGCCTTTGCAAGAGACAATAACCTATTTCTAAAAAAACTCGATTTCGGCACCGAGAGCCGCATAACAAAAGACGGTAAAGCAGGCGAAATCATCAATGGTATTGCCGATTGGGTCTATGAAGAAGAATTTGCCCAGGTGCGCTACTTCGCTTTTTCTCCCGACAATAAGCTATTGGCATACATTAAGTTCGACGAAAAAGAGGTATCCGAATTTTCGATACAGATATTCAACGACAACTACCCTACCTTAGAAAACTTCAAATATCCGAAGGCAGGCACGACAAATTCTAAAGTCTCAGTATGGGTATACGATATAGAAAATCGTACTACTACAAAAATGCAAGTCGAAGGAGAGGATTTTTATATTCCATATTTAAAATGGACTAATTCGGCCGATGCGCTATCTATTGTAAAACTATCGAGAGACCAAAAAGATATCGAGTTACTTAGCTTAAATCCTCGCAGTGGGTTATCGACCAAGTTGTATGCCGAGAAGTCGGAAACATATTCCGACTATCGCAATTTCAACGTAAGATTCAATGCCGACAACTCTTTCGTAATGATGAGCGAAAAAGACGGTTACCGACACATTTATCTATATTCTCCTACCGGCATACAAATACAGCAACTTACAAAAGGGAAATTCGATGTTACAGCTTTTTACGGCTACGACGAGACAAAAAAGACAGTCTACTGCCAAGCTGCTTTCAATAGCCCCACCGAAAGAGAAGTATACAAAGTTGCTAACAACAAAATGACTCCTCTCGACAAACGTAAAGGCTATCATTCTGCACTGTTTTCGAATGGTTTTAAATACGCAATACACAGCTATTCAGACATTAATACGCCAAACATATACAACGTTGTAGACAATTCGGGCAAGATAGTACGCAATATCGAAAACAATAGCGATTTATTGGATAAATACAGAAAACAATCGAGGTTACCGCAAAAAAAATTCTTCTCTTTCACTACCTCTGAAGGTACAACTCTCAACGGATGGATAATCGAGCCTCGCAATCTACCAAAAGACGGTAATAGACGTATCGTAATGACACAATACTCAGGTCCCGACTCACAAGAAGCTATCAACCAGTGGGATATGGATTGGGAATATTATTTGGCAATGAATGGATTCGTGGTAGCTTGTGTCGACGGACGTGGTACAGGCAGTAGAGGAACCGAATTCCGTAATTGTACGTATGGTAAACTCGGCATATTAGAAGCACAAGACCAAATAGCTGCAGCACAATATCTTAAACAACAATATCCAAACTCTAAAATAGGTATTTGGGGATGGAGCTATGGCGGTTTTATGACCTTACAGTGTCTTACTACCGAAGGCTCGCCTTTTTCGGCCGGCGTAGCTATTGCTCCCGTTACCGATTGGCGACTATACAACACTGCTTATACTGAGCGATTTATGAATCGTCCTCAAGAGAATATCGATGGATACGACCTTACCAGCGTCTTAAACAGAGCCGACCGTCTTCAGGGGAGTCTTCTTATGATACACGGTACCGCCGACGACAATGTACATATACAAAATACTTATCTTATGGCAGATAAACTTGTAGAAGCAGGAAAAATATTCGATATGCAGATATTTACCAATAAAAATCATAGTATACTCGGTAGTAAATCGAGATATAACATATATAAACGCTGTATGGAGTTTTTCTACGACAAGCTAAAATAGTATTAATTAGAGAACAAAGTGACGGGAGTATAATAAAAGATTTTCAACTGACTGCATACATTTGGAAGCCCTTTTTATTTCTACTGTCAGATAAAACTATTACCTTGTACACTATTTAAGGAATGTTTAGTTAGAGGAAAATGAAAGAAACACGGGGTGATAGTCGTCCCTGTTTGTTTCTTCCCTAATACAAAACTTTTACCTGACAACAATATAAGTTTTTATAATTTTGCAGGCAAAATATTTATTTCGGTATGGATACTAACGAGTCATTGACGGCAATAAGTAAGTTTATTGTCGAATATTCATCTCACCTTATGGCATCGGGCGCGCACACTTCGCGTGTGGTACGCAACTCTAAACGAATAGGCGAAGCTCTGGGTACAGAGGTGAAAATGAGTGTTCTACACAAAAATATAATCATTACCGTCAGTTACAAAGATACACTCGAGGCAATCAATGAAGTAATCGATATCCCCGCATACCACATAAGTTTCGAGTACAATTCGAAACTAAGTGCACTGAGTTGGGAGGCGTTGGACAAACATCTGTCTCTCGAAGAAATAATGGCAAAATATCGTAAAATTGTTTCCTCTCCGATGATACACCCTCTTTTTGTATTGCTCTTGGTGGGTTTTGCCAATGCGGCGTTCTGCAAGCTTTTCGGAGGAGACACTATTTCGATGGGAATCGTTTTTTCAGCTACGATTACAGGTTTTTTCCTCAAACAGCAAATGCAGAAGAAAAAGATAAATCATTATATCATATTCATCGTATCGGCTTTTGTCTCTTCGCTATGTGCATCTACTTCATTGATATTCGATACTACCTCAGAGATAGCGTTAGCCACAAGCGTACTGTATCTGGTGCCGGGAGTTCCGCTCATCAACGGAGTAATAGATATTGTCGAGGGTTATGTACTGACGGGATTTGCCCGCCTGACAGAGGCAGCATTGCTTATTATAAACATTGCCATAGGGCTTTTGTTCACTTTATTGTTGGTAAAAAACAGTTTGATTTAAAGAAATGATAGCAATAGATATACTTTCCGACGGTTTCTTTGCCGCCATAGCAGGTATCGGGTTCGGTGCAATATCTGACCCGCCTCTGAGAGCATTCAAAGCGATAGCACTACTGGCAGCCGTAGGGCACGCCTGTCGCTTCTGCCTGATGACCTATCTGGGAACAGATATTGCGACCTCTTCGCTGGTAGCAGCCTTAGCTATAGGTTTTGGTAGTCTGTGGCTCGGTAAGAAAGTTTACTGTCCTATAACAGTACTATCTATTCCTGCACTGCTGCCAATGATCCCGGGTAAATTTGCCTACAATATGGTGTTTTCTCTTATAATGTGTCTGCAGACGATGAATATTCCCGATAAATTGAATAAATATATGGGAATGTTCTTTTCGAACACGACGATAGTAGGTACCGTTATTTTTATGTTGGCAGTAGGAGCGACTTTCCCGATGTTCCTGTTTCCTAACAGGGCTTTTTCATTAACACGTCACTGAACTATGGAAATATTCTGGAAAACTATCGCATACTACAACTCTTCTACCTGGCTGCCTCAGATATTTATTGTCATTACAGGAGTGGTGCTAACCGTATCGCTAGTACGTAAGCCCCAACGATGGATTAAGGAGGCGATGAAGATATATCTGACTGCACTATACCTGTGGATTGCCGTTGTCTATTATTTCATCTGCTGCGATGAGCGAGACTACAACGATGTGATGGCGATGTTTTGGGTACTTATGGCAGCAATATGGATATGGGACATAATAACAGGATACACCGTCTTCGAGCGTACTTATAAGTACGATACGGTTGCGTGGATTTTGCTGGCAATGCCTTTCGTATACCCTGCCATTTCGTTGTCACGCGGGCTCACTTTCCCTACCATAACCTCTCCTGTGATGCCCTGCTCGGTAGTGGTGTTTACAATAGGATTGTTACTACTTTTTACCCGTAAAATCAATATCTTTCTGGTCTTGTTGCTCTGCCATTGGTCATTGCTCGGACTATCTAAAATATATCAATATCAAATACCCGAAGATTTTATGCTGGTAGGTATCACTATTCCGGGACTATATCTGTTTTTCAAAGAGTATTTTCTGACGGGGCTGAGTGCCGACACTAAACCAAAAGCAAAATACATCAACGCTCTATTGATAATAGTCTGCTTAGGGCTTGCTGCCCTACTGACCGCTACGATGCTCAGTGCCTTTATTGAGAAAAAATAATTGGACGATTACCTATACTTTTTTTGGAAAATAGTTTCCAAGTTTATAGGAAAAAAATAAATAACGATATCATAAAACAAAAAAAGAGGTTACCCGTTGTTGGGATAACCTCTTTAAAAAGGTTGGCGGCTACCTACTCTTCCACCTAGTGGCAGTACCATCGGCGTAGGCGGGCTTAACTTCTCTGTTCGGAATGGGAAGAGGTGTATCTCCACCGCTATAACCACCTTAATACGTTTATATAAAACATACTGACTAAGAGAAAAATACAATATAAAACATATATCATATATCATCTAAAAAGACTTATAAAAGAAGTGTTCGGGCAATTAGTACTGCTCGACTTTGCCATCTCTGACTTTACATCTGCAGCCTATCAACGTCGTAATCTTCAACGACCCTATAAGGAAATCTAATCTCGAAGTTGGCTTCGCGCTTAGATGCTTTCAGCGCTTATCCTAATCCGTACGTAGATACTCGGCTATGCCCTTGGCAAAACAACCGATATACCAGCGGTACGTCCAACACGGTCCTCTCGTACTAGTGTCAGCTCTCCTCAAATTTCCAACGCCCACAACAGATAGAGACCGAACTGTCTCACGACGTTCTGAACCCAGCTCGCGTGCCACTTTAATGGGCGAACAGCCCAACCCTTGGGACCTTCTCCAGCCCCAGGATGTGACGAGCCGACATCGAGGTGCCAAACCGCCGCGTCGATATGAGCTCTTGGCGGCGATCAGCCTGTTATCCCCGGAGTACCTTTTATCCTTTGAGCGATGGCCCTTCCATGCGGAACCACCGGATCACTATGCCCTAGTTTCCTACCTGTTCGACTTGTTTGTCTCGCAGTCAAGCACCCTTATACCATTACACTCTGCGACCGGTTACCAATCGGCCTGAGGGTACCTTTGGAAGCCTCCGTTACTCTTTTGGAGGCGACCACCCCAGTCAAACTACCCACCAAACAGTGTCCCCATTTCTACGGGTTAGAACTCAAATAACTGAAGGACCGTATTTCAACAATGGCTCCACAAATACTGGCGTACCTGCTTCACAGCCTCCGGCCTATCCTACACATCAATTACCCAAATTCAATGTTAAGTTGCAGTAAAGGTTCACGGGGTCTTTTCGTCCCGTTGCGGGTAATCGGCATCTTCACCGATACTACAATTTCACCGAGCTCGCGGCTGAGACAGTGCCCAGATCGTTACACCATTCGTGCAGGTCGGAACTTACCCGACAAGGAATTTCGCTACCTTAGGACCGTTATAGTTACGGCCGCCGTTTACTGGGGCTTCAATTCAATGCTTCTCTTGCGATGACATCTCCTCTTAACCTTCCAGCACCGGGCAGGTGTCAGGCCTTATACTTCATCTTGCGATTTGGCAAAGCCCTATGTTTTTGTTAAACAGTCGCCTGGGCCATTCTTCTGCGACCTCCCATCACTGGGTAGGTGTCCCTTTTTCCGAAGTTACAGGACTATTTTGCCTAGTTCCTTAGCCGCGGATCACTCGAGCGCCTTAATACTTTATACTTGACCACGTGTGTCCGTTTATGGTACGGGTGCCGTATGAATATGCTTAGCGGTTTTTCTAGGGAGTCTGATTACATCCATATCCGATTGTCCGAAGACGCTCGGTACTTTCAGGTTCGGCTCTATCCGCGGATTTGCCTACGAATATCTACACCTACACCCTTCAACGTACTATTCCGTCAGTACGCAGGACTTTCACTTCTCCGTCCCCACTTCGCTCCATACGCCAGTACAGGATTATTAACCTGTTCTTCCATCAGATACGCCTTTCGGCTATTCCTTAGGTCCCGACTAACCCTGAACCGATTAACGTTGTTCAGGAATCCTCAGTCTTCCGGCGGGAGGGGTTCGCGCCCTCCTTATCGTTACTTATACCTACATTTGCTTTTCCATACCCTCCAATAAAGGTAACCCTTTATCTTCAACGAATATGGAATGCCCCCCTACCGATATTTTCATATCCCACAGCTTCGGTAAATAGCTTATGCCCGATTATTATCCACGCCAAAGCACTCGACTAGTGAGCTGTTACGCACTCTTTAAATGAATGGCTGCTTCCAAGCCAACATCCTAGCTGTCTATGCAGTTCGACTTCGTTAGTTCAACTTAGCTATTATTTCGGGACCTTAGCTGATGGTCTGGATTCTTCTCCTCTCGGACACGGACCTTAGCACCCGTGCCCTCACTGCACAAAAGCATTTAACAGCATTCGGAGTTTGTCTGAACTTGATAGCCGGTGAAAGCCTCGCATCCAATCAGTCGCTCTACCTCTGTTAAACTTTTTGCACGCTGCACCTAAATGCATTTCGGGGAGTACGAGCTATCTCCAAGTTTGATTAGCCTTTCACCCCTACCCTCAGTTCATCCGAAAGCTTTTCAACGCTTACCGGTGCGGTCCTCCAGTTGGTTTTACCCAACCTTCAACCTGACCAAGGGTAGATCACTTGGTTTCGCGTCTACTACCACCAACTATGCGCCCTGTTAAGACTCGGTTTCCCTTCGACTACGTGCCTAAAACACTTAATCTCGCTGGTGACAGTAACTCGTAGGTTCATTATGCAAAAGGCACGCCGTCACACCTAAAAAGATGCTCCGACCGCTTGTAAGCAAACGGTTTCAGGTTCTATTTCACTCCTCTGTTCGAGGTTCTTTTCACCTTTCCCTCACGGTACTTGTCCACTATCGGTCTCTCGGGAGTATTTAGCCTTACGGGATGGTCCCCGCTGATTCACACAGGATTTCTCGTGTCCCGCGCTACTCAGGATTCCGCTAAAAATGACGAATCTTACTCATACAGGGCTTTCACCTTGTCTCGCTCAATTTTCCATTACGATTCTGATTCAATTCATCATCTTATATCGCAGTCCTACAACCCCTATATCGCCTAAACAACATAGGTTTGGGCTCTTTCGCGTTCGCTCGCCACTACTTGCGAAATCATTGTTATTTTCTCCTCCTATGGGTAATGAGATGTTTCAGTTCCCCACGTTCGCCTTCTTATAAAAAGAATGTTGAGTCTTCAACTCAACGGGTTGCCCCATTCGGATATCCACGGATAAAAGGTTATTTGCACCTCCCCGCAGCTTTTCGCAGCTTATCACGTCCTTCGTCGCCTCCGAGAGCCAAGGCATCCTCCGTTTGCCCTTGCTTACTTCTTTTTTCTCGATATAATTAACATTCTCGCAGAAAATGTTCTTATTAATTTTTCTAGCTCTTTGTTACTCTTGTACAACTTTTTTTCTAATTCGACATATATATAAATTATACACGCCGAAACGAAAAGACTCTTACATTGTGATCGAAAATTGTTTTTACTTTATGTCGTAAATTCTCGTCTGAAAAAGTTTTTCTGTTGTTTACTACAAGGTATTATTTTATCTTCTCAGATAACTAATATATACCTCACATTGTACTTTTCTCTTGTTGCAATATGTCAATGACCTTTGTCGTCGTTCCGAATACCTCCAGATTGACTCCTGTGTATCCCTACGAGAGCTCCCCCTCGCAAAAATTATATCCCAAATCTCTCAAGAATCAAACGCCTCAGAAGCGGCTCTCTCGAAATCGGACTGCAAAAGTAATACCTTTTTACTACACCACCAAACTTTTTGCAAACTTTTTTTGAAAAAAAACATCCCACATACAACCAACACTATGATATACACACGATTGGGTATATGTTTTTTTTTGTTCTATGGTATCGAATTCCCGATAATATTACTCTATTATATCGCCACTACCTTACTTCTGTCTGGCAAACAGCAGTGTCGGGGTACCTGTAAACTGCCATTGGCTTCGGAGTTTGTTTTCGAGAAACCTGAAATACGGCTCTCTGATATACTGCGGCAGGTTGGTAAAGAAGATAAACGTAGGCACCTGAGTATCGGGCAGCTGCATAATATATTTTATCTTTACGTACTTTCCTTTGATGGCGGGTGGCGGGTAGTTTTCTATCAGTGGCAGGAAAAATTCGTTTAGTTTATTGGTCGATATTTTGCGTGTCTTGTTTTCGTATACCTGCATAGCCGTTTCTATCACTTTGAATATCCGTTGCTTGTTGATGACCGAAGTAAAGACTATGGGGAAATCCGTGAACGGAGCAAACCGTTCTCTAATGGCATTCTCGAATATTTTTACGTCTTTGTTGCTCTTGTTCTCTATCAAGTCCCATTTATTGACGCATACCACGAGCCCTTTTTTGTTTTTCTGTATAAGCGAAAATATATTCAGGTCTTGGCTCTCTATACCGCGTTCGGCGTCTATCATAAGTACGCATACGTCGCTGTTTTCGATAGCTCGTATTGCCCTTATGACAGAATAATACTCCACATCTTCGTTCACTTTGGCTTTTTTGCGTATGCCTGCCGTATCTACCAGATAGAAGTCGTACCCGAACTTATTGTAGCGAGTATATATCGAGTCTCGTGTGGTGCCTGCTATTTCGGTAACGATATTGCGGTTGTCGTCGAGGAAAGCATTGACAAGCGACGATTTGCCCGCATTGGGTCGTCCTACGACGGCGAGCTTTTTCCACCGATGCGGGCAGGTTCACGCGTTGTATGTTCGTGCCTACAAAGGCACATTCGCCAATGCTTTTCAGTCCTTCGGGCAGGTCGTCGAGGTTCTCCGCCTCTTTTTCGTTTTTGGGGAATCTGTTGAGCACCTCGTCGAGCAGGTCGCCGCTCCCCAGCCCGTTGACAGACGACAGTATAAACGGGTCGCCCAACCCGAGCGAATAGAACTCCGTTGCCTGATATTGCAGGTCGAACGTATCCACTTTGTTTGCCACGACTATCACGTTTTTACCGCTTTTCCTCAATACCTGAGCCACAAACATATCGAGGTCTGTCACTCCGCTGAGTACATCGACTACAAACAGTATGACGTCTGCCTCTTCGATGGCTATACTCACCTGTCGGTTTATCTCTTCTTCGAAGATGTCTTCCGACCCCACGACCCAGCCGCCCGTATCTATCACCGAAAACTCTTTGCCGTTCCATTCGACCTTACCGTAATGACGGTCGCGGGTAGTGCCTGCCTCGTCGTTTACTATTGCCCTGCGGCTCTTCGTCAGTCTGTTGAACAGAGTGGATTTGCCCACATTAGGACGTCCTACTATTGCTACTATATTGCTCATTATTCGAAATCCATTTTGTCTTAGGGTGCAAATGTACATCATTTTTCGGGACTAAAACAAATAAACAACCGTTTAGTACCACCGCACACACACTTATATATATATATATATTATTACATCAAAAATAAGGCTTTTAAGACAAGCATAGGTATCGTTTGGCGTATCGGCTCACTCACTTTTTTAAAAACAGATGGGTAATATCGTGCAAGGTCTCCGCTTCGATACGATATAGTCGCTGATTGGTAGTCGGCTTATCGAGTCCTCCGAGGGCTTGCTTGTAGTCGCCGAGTTTTATGAAGTCGAAGACGGCTTTGCATTTATCGTCGTACAGATGGCTATTGCCCGAATACCAACCGGTCTTCAGCCCACAATCGCGTTTGACCACAGCTGCCAGGCGGCAAACGTCGTCGGGAGACGCGTCGCCGCCCATAAAGCAGACACAGGTTATATCGTCTTTGTAGCGATTTATCAGCGACAGCAACACATCGCAGCTGAGCTCCGCACCAATATCTTGCTGCAACTGCCTGCTGTGGCAGCCGGGGCAACGGTGCGGGCAGTTCGATAGATTGATGGCAAGAGTTACCTCGTCGGGTATCTCGCGGAAGACTATATCGTAGTCGGTGAATTTCAGCATTTTTCCCAATACGGCGATTAATTGCCTTACTCAAAAAAGATTATCATTTTTCGGCGTAGTAATATCGTATGCCTGCCTCCACCTGACGCGGTGCCGAGAAGTTGCTCACCCGCTTCATATAACCGATGATTCGCGTCAGATAATCGACGTTTTCGGAGTTGCATTTGGGGCATTTCTTCAGATACCGCTTATCGATTGTGCCACAGTCGTTGCAGACGGTATTGGGGATATTGAACGTAAAATAGTTGCAGCCCTCGCGTGCAGCTACACGCAGCAGGTGGCGATACTGTGCCTGCGACAGATGTTCCGCCAGGTTGGCGTGCAGAGCAGAGCCGCCCGTAAGGTTACGAATGTATTTTTCGCCGTGCAGCTTGAACTTGTCTATTACATTGAGCGTATCGTCTTCTACTATATAGAAGTAGCTGTTGTAGCAGTCGCGTCTGACGGTATAACCGTCTTCTTTGTCCCATTTGGCGTGTTTTACGCCGACGTTCTCGGCAGGTATCATCTCGCAATTGAACATCAACTCTTTGGAGCGATATTTTTTGTTGTATTTCTCTACAAGTCCGAGTATCTCCTGTACGAAAGCCGCATACTGAGGATTGTCGTCGATAGATATGTCCATAAACTCTGCCGCCTCTACCAGACCATTAACCCCGACGGTAAGGTATTGACGCTTAATATCTATGTAGCCTGCATCGAAAAGCGGCAACATACCCTTTGCCTGCAATATTTTCAGATTCTCGTTGTATGCGGTCTGAGCCTTATGCACGAGGTCGATGACCTCTTCGAGGAAGTCGGTATGCGACCTGCCGTTTCGGATGGCATACTGCACACAGCGGTTGATATTGATTGTCAGCACACTCTTGGAGCCGGTCGATACTCCACCCGCACCAAGCGTATAGCTGAATCCGTTGTCGGTTATCTCGTTGCGGAGTCGGCAGCAACTCGACAGCGAATCGGCATTGTCGCTCATATAGGTGAAAAATGAGTGTCCTTCGGCATACATCTCGGCTGTGAAGTCGGCATATTCCTTGTCGATAACGTCGCCGTCTGCCGACAGTAGAGCCATCGTCTCTACAGGGAATGTGAGTACGGTCTTGGTGCGTTCTTTGTTGAACCACTTCATAAAACGTTTTTGCAGCCAGCTAAGCGACTCCCAGATAGGACGAGTGCCGTCGGGGAACACAAACTCGCCGAAAAGGTTTTCGAAATATGGACGGTCGTAATAAGCTATGTTCCAGAATACTGCCTGGAAGTTTCTGGCTCCCGTCGGTTGATTGATGGAGTAAACCACCTGTTCGAAAAAGTCGCATATAACCTTATCGAGCGTCCGCTGACGTTTTGACAAGTCGACGACTCTATCTATATCTCTGTAATAATCATCGCCATACTCCATACGTATGAAGTAGTCCATATACATCAAAAATTCGGGAGTGGCACACGCTCCGCTAAGCATACTCGATACGATGAATACCATATTGACAAAGCCGCCTGCAAACGATTTCAGATTGGTAGGAGGCGTCGAGTTGCCGCCGATTGTGGTGGTGCCATGGAGCAGCCACGGATACATCGTGATACTTGCACAATAGTTGGCAAGGCTTGTCTCGTCGTTTTTGTAGATAAAATGCTCGTTGAGCATACCTATATATTTGTCGGCAGTCTCTTTACCGTAAAGTTCTTTCATTCGGTCGGTTATCATCTTACGGTTCAGGTTGATGAAGTTTTTCTTGGGAAGCTCGCCTATCAGCGTGGCAATGTTTTTCTTCTCCACGTTGGCGTTGGCGTCGAATTTGCTGCCTGTGGCGGCATTCGAGGCATCGCAGTAGCTGATGAGAAAGTTGAGTTTGTCGCGGGTCTCGCGAGTCTCGGTATGCTTCTGACGGTAAAGCATATACGATTTTGCCACAGCAAAATATTTCTCTGCCATAAGAGCTGTTTCTACCTGGTTCTGAATCTCTTCCACACTCATACCATTGGCAACGTGTATGCGTGATAAGATTGCCACAAAATCATCTTCGGTAGCGAAGGTATCGACCGAAAGGAATGCCTTGGCAATAGCCGATTTTATTTTGTCCAGAGAAAAAGGCACCGATTTGCCGTCGCGTTTAACGATATAAATTTCTTTATTACCCATTGTGTTGTTTATTTTATTGGTTTTATATACAAACAATTAATACTGTATGAATATTTCGTCAGAGGCTCAGGGACGGCATACTGTCGGCGATAAAACGTGCGGTTGCCGACCATAGGGCTTACGACACATATTTATTCTATCCGCAATGTCTTTGTCTCTTGCTCTTTTATTCCCGAAAGATTCAAAAAAAACTATACTCACAAAAGGCAGGTCTTCTGACTTGTCCTCTCTCCCCCGAGTCGCCTTCCCATTCATCGAACAGTGGCTTCGTTGGCTCGGAGACTGCCCTATACGAATGCTTCTAACAACAAACGGGCAAGAACTCACAGCAGCGGGTACTGTAACCGAATTTCACGGTTTTCCCTATCGCTTTTTAGCCCGACCGAAATCGACTAAAAAGTAAAACCTTTTGCGACGACAAAGGTAATAACTTTTTCCGAAAACAAAAACAATATCAAATAATTTTTATAGTGAAGTTTTCTAAAAAAACAGTAATCTATACTGATTATTAGTAGATTATTTTTTTTATAGAGTATGTATAGTTGACAAAAAACACAAATCGCATATACACAACAATTACAATACTGTGAAAATCGCAGAAGCCATGGAGTCTCTTTTTTGCAGTGAATAGGGAGTCTTTGGGAGACCTGCAAACAAATTGAATACGACGATCGTTGAGAAACGATATTTTGTAGAAAAGAATGTCATATCGTTTTTTATAAAAGAGACATCTCTTCGCCGAACCCAAAACTTTATTTATTTACCCGAATAATCAAATAACGGCAGGCAACAAAAAACTACTCTCATAGTTTTTTATTTAGATTGATTTTTTTGAACAAAAGACGGTAGGCTATCCTGAAAAGATAGTATATTTAGTAACGAAAGGAGGTGTTTTTAGAGTAGTTTTAGGTTCTTCGCAATCGATTAATTACAATATTATTGTAGAATGATATCTTATTTCAAAAAAAGATATCTTGTTGTCGAACTAAAAAACTTTCTTTACTTTTGTATTCGAAGCAAAGATGTAACAGACATAGAATTAATTTGGCGGTTACCGGTATAATAGTCTATAAACTCCAAATAAACAGAATCATGAAAAAGCTATGTTATTCGATAGGGTTAAGCGTACTGATAGTATTTGTTTTATTTGCTTGTGATAAGCCTAAAGTCGATAGTATACCTATATTATGCATCGGTATCGAAATCGTAGATAGCAACGGAAACAATCTGGTAGGGACAAAATTGTATGGAGACTCTATAAAAATATGGTCGACCAATTACAATATCTCCGCAAAACCTACAGACTCCATCAAAGATGTATTGACTGTCAATATATCGGACAAATGTTGGCCCAAAGGACAGAACGATATAACTACTACAACCTACATCGGGTGGAATTCGAGAGATACCGATACTATTAGAGCTATTTTCGGACGACATGCCGCTTTTTATGTGTACGATAAGGTATATTACAACGACTCGTTAGTTGTCAACTCATTCAGACAAGCTGTATATTCGGATTATAATCCTAAATATGGTTGTTGCTGTATCCGAATAATCAAATAACGGCAGGCAACAAAAAGCTACTCTCATCGTCTTTTATTAAGATTGATTTTTTGAACAAAAGACGGTAGGTTATCGTGAAAAGATAGCATATTTTTAGTAGCGAAAGGAGGCTGTTTAAATCTTTTTTCTTACATTTGTACTCCTATTTGAATAAACTTTTTTGTACAAACACATACAACAATAGTCATATTATCATGCGTAAAATACCACCATCGGAACTAATCATCAACAGCGACGGGACAATATTTCATCTCCACATCAAACCGTCGCAACTTGCCGACAAGGTAATACTTGTAGGCGACCCATCGCGAGTCGATACCGTAGCCGCACTATTCGACCACATCGAATGCAACGTCCAAAACCGCGAATTTCATACCATTACCGGCACTTTCAAAGGTAGCCGCATCACTTGCATATCGCACGGAATAGGCACCGACAATATCGATATCGTCGCCACCGAGCTCGACGCTCTGGCAAATATCGACTTCGACACCCGAGAAGTAAAGAGTGTTCTACGCCGACTTACACTCGTACGCATCGGTACTTCGGGAGGTTTGCAGCCCGAATGTCCGATAGGTTCGTACGTCGTGGCACGTCGGTCGGTCGGTTTCGACGGACTTCTCAACTTCTACGAGCCTCACGACGGCGTAATGGACTTAGACTTCGAAGATGCTTTCTGCCGATATGTAGGCTGGAACAAGCGTCTGCCTCGCCCATACTCCGTGCTTGCCGACGAAGAACTCGTCGAACGTCTTGGCTTCGATATGATCAAGGGTGTTACCATCTCGGCTCCCGGCTTCTACGGACCGCAGGGCAGATACGTGCGACTGAAGCCCGTCGACGAAGACCTAAACCGTAAGATTGAGGCTTTCGAGTACGGAGGCGAAAAAATAATGAACTTCGAGATGGAGAGTTCCGCCCTTGCGGGGCTGGGTAAAATGCTCGGACACAGAGCCGTTACGATATGTCTTATCATAGCAGGCAGAGTATCGAAAGAGATGAATACCGACTACAAAGGCTCTATGGAGGGGCTTGTAGCGACTGTTCTCGATAGGCTGGTGAAATAAATGCACCGACTCGACGGCGATAATTACAAATTATTAATTACCTTTGCAATCCGAACTACCGACCTACAAGGTCGGTAGTTTTGGAAATACCGCCCCCGTAGTTTAATGGATAGAATGAGAGATTCCGGTTCTTTTGGTTGCAGTTCGATTCTGCACGGGGGTACAAAAAACATGATAAAACAACACATTTCTTTACAAAAACCAATCTGTAATCATTATGAGTAAAATAAAAAAGATTCATGCAAGAGAGATACTCGACTCTCGCGGAAATCCTACCGTTGAGGTAGATGTTACGTTAGAATCGGGTGTGGTAGGACGTGCCTCCGTACCGTCGGGAGCATCGACCGGTGAAAACGAAGCTGTCGAGCTTAGAGACGGTGACAAGAAACGCTATTACGGCAAAGGAGTTACCAAAGCAGTCGACAATGTCAACGATATAATCGCAAGCGAATTGATCGGTGATTGTGCCTTGTGCCAACGCGAAATAGACCTCCGTCTCATAGAACTCGACGGCACCAAGACGAAATCAAAGCTTGGAGCCAATGCCATCTTAGGAGTATCGTTGGCTGTAGCAAAGGCTGCAGCAGCATATCTCAATGTGCCATTGTACCGCTACATAGGAGGAGTCAATACGTTTGTACTGCCTGTGCCTATGATGAATATTATCAACGGAGGCTCGCACTCCGACGCTCCGATAGCTTTCCAAGAGTTTATGATTCGTCCTATAGGAGCTAAATCGTTCTCCGAAGCCTTGCGATATGGCTCTGAGGTATTCCATTCGCTCAAAAAGGTGCTACACGACAGAGGTCTTAGCACTGCCGTAGGCGACGAAGGAGGTTTCGCTCCCTCACTGAGAGGTACCGAAGACGCATTGAGATGTATAATACAGGCTATCGAAAAGGCAGGATATACTCCGGGGAAAGATATTACTATAGCCTTAGACTGTGCCGCATCGGAGTTTTACAAGAATAAGGTATACGATTACTCTAAATTCGAAGGACTTAGAGGAGCCAAACGCGACTCCAAGAGTCAAGTAGCATATCTCGAAAAACTTATAAAGAAATATCCTATCGATAGTATCGAAGACGGTATGGCAGAAAACGATTGGGAAGGTTGGAAGCTACTGACCAATAAGTTGGGCAGAAAAAAGATACAGCTCGTCGGCGACGACCTCTTTGTAACCAACGTAAACTACCTCAAAAAGGGAATCGAGAAAGGTTGTGCCAATTCTATTCTGATAAAAGTAAACCAGATAGGTACGCTTACCGAGACACTCGACGCTATCGAAATGGCTCATCGTGCAGGATATACGACTGTAACGTCGCACCGTAGCGGAGAGACCGAAGATGCAACGATAGCAGATATTGCCGTTGCTACCAATTCGGGACAGATAAAGACGGGGTCGCTCAGCCGTTCGGACCGTATGGCTAAGTACAACCAACTCCTTCGTATCGAAGAAGAGCTCGGCAAACTCGCTGTATACGGATACGGTAAATAATATAGTCGCTCCATACGATATAGACCGATTGCCTTATACGAGGCTTTCGGTTTTTTTGTTTTTTTAATGAATAAATTATGGCAGTTTTTTATTACCTTTGCGAGCTAAAAATCAATATAAATCGCATTTTTAATATAGAAAAGATATGAGTTTTACGGATGTAATATCAAAAATTTTCGGCAACAAAGCCCAGAGAGATATGAGCGAAGTGCAGCCGATTGTAGAAAAAATCAAGGCAAAATACGATGAGTTCGGTTCGCTGACTGCCGACGACTTGCGTACGAAAATACACGAAATCAGACAGATGCTACAAGACGACGTAGCACACGACAAAGAAGAGATAAAAAATCTCAGAGCCACTATCGAAGAGACCGAGATAGACAAACGCGAAAAGATATACTCGCAGATAGACGCCTTAGAGAAGAAAATACTCGACAAATACGAACATAAACTCGACGAAGTACTGCCCGAGGTATTTGCCATAATGAAACACACGGCACGTCTTTTCAAAGAGAACGAGACTATCGAGGTGAAGGCAACCGACTTCGACCGCTCGCTGTCTATCGACCACGACTTCGTAGAGATAGATGGCGACAAGGCAATCTACAAAAACCGTTGGGTAGCGGGAGGCAACGAGATAGTGTGGGATATGGTGCATTACGATGTACAACTATTCGGCGGCGTAGTGCTGCACAAAGGCAAGATAGCCGAAATGGCAACGGGTGAAGGTAAAACTCTCGTGGCAACACTGCCCGTATTCCTCAACGCACTGACAGGCAACGGTGTACACGTGGTTACGGTGAACGATTATCTGTCGAAGCGCGACTCCGAATGGATGGGACCGCTGTATATGTTCCACGGGCTGTCGGTAGACTGTATCGACAAGCACCAACCCAACTCCGAAGAACGCCGACAGGCATACAATGCCGACATTACCTTCGGTACGAACAACGAATTCGGTTTCGACTACCTGCGTGATAATATGGCCACCTCGCCGCTCGACCTTGTACAACGTATGCACAACTATGCCATTGTCGACGAGGTCGATAGCGTATTGATAGACGACGCACGTACGCCTCTTATCATATCGGGTCCCGTACCGAAAGGCGACGAACAGCTTTTCGATGAATACCGTCCTCGAGTGGAACGTCTGGTAAAGGAACAAAGCAATATGGCAACGAAATACCTCGCCGAGGCTCGTAACAAAATGTCGTCGGACGACAAAAAGGTAGTCGAAGAGGGTTGTCTGGCTCTATTCCGTTCGTATAAGGCTCTGCCCAAGTCGAAGGCACTAATCAAATATCTGTCCGAACCGGGCGTAAAGACGGCAATGATAAAGACCGAAGAGTTTTATATGCAAGACAATAACAAAAATATGCATATCGTTACAGACCCGCTGCTTTTTGTTATTGATGAGAAAAACAACCAGATAGAACTAACGGACAAAGGTATAGACATACTGACGGGCAACTCTGAAGACCCGAAGTTTTTCGTTATGCCCGACGTGGCTGCCGAGCTCGCCGAGCTTGCTAACGAGACACTCTCGACCGAAGAACGCCAGAGCCGAAAAGACGACATTATGCAAAACTACTCCATCAAGACGGAGCGCGTACACACCGTAAACCAATTGCTGAAAGCATATACGCTTTTCGACAGAGACGACCAATACGTGGTTATAGACAATAAAGTAAAGATTGTAGACGAACAGACAGGACGTATAATGGAGGGCAGACGCTACTCCGACGGTCTGCACCAAGCCATCGAAGCCAAAGAACGAGTACAGGTAGAGGCTGCTACGCAGACATTTGCCACCATAACGCTGCAGAACTATTTCCGTATGTACCGCAAACTCGCAGGTATGACCGGTACAGCTATCACCGAGGCAGGCGAATTTTGGGATATATACAAGCTCGATGTGGTGGAGATACCTACCAATCGTCCTGTGGTAAGGTTAGACCTCGACGACCGCGTCTATAAGACAAAAAGAGAGAAATATCAGGCTGTCATCGAGGAGATTGTCTCGCTCGTAGAGCAAAAACGCCCTGTACTTGTGGGTACTACGTCGGTAGATATCTCCGAACTGCTGTCGAGAATGCTTACGATGCGTAAGATAAAACACAATGTCCTCAACGCCAAGCTTCACCAGAAAGAGGCGGAAGTAGTCGCCGAAGCGGGTAGAGCCGGCACGGTAACTATCGCCACCAATATGGCAGGACGTGGTACCGACATCAAGCTCACACCCGAAGTGAAAGAGGCAGGCGGTCTGGCTATCATCGGTACCGAACGCCACGAGTCGCGTCGTGTCGACAGACAGCTGAGAGGACGTTCGGGACGTCAGGGCGACCCCGGCAGCTCGGTATTCTTCGTTTCGCTCGAAGACAACCTTATGAGGCTTTTCGGCTCCGAACGTATATCGAAGATAATGGACAGAATGGGCTTCAAAGAGGGTGAGATGATAGAACACTCTATGATATCGAAGTCTATCGAGAGAGCACAGAAGAAGGTAGAAGAAAACAACTTCGGTATCCGTAAACGTCTGCTCGAATACGACGACGTGATGAACTCGCAGCGAACCGTCATTTACAAGAAACGCCACCACGCCCTCATCGGTGAACGCATAGGTGTGGATATAGTAAATACTCTGTACGATACCGCCGAAAAGATTGTAGCAGACAACTACGATGCCAACGACTACGAGAGCCTGCAAATGGAGGTGATGAAACACTTCGCTTTCGAGGTACCTTTTACGGAAGAAGATTTCAAAGCAAAAAAGCAACAAGACCTTGTCGATATACTCTCCGACGAGGCGTTTGCTTCATTCAAACGTAAAGCAGACAAGCTGCAACAGATAGCATACCCCGTCATAAAGCAGGTATACGAGCAGCAAGGCAATCAGTTCGAGCGTATACTGATACCTATCACCGACGGCAAAAGGACTTACAATATCCCCGTTGGACTGAAAGAAGCATACGAGACCGAAGGTAAAGAGGTGGTATTGGCATTCGAGAAGGCTATCTTGCTACACAATATAGACGAGGCTTGGAAAGAGAACCTACGCGAACTCGACGACCTACGCCAGTCGGTACAGAACGCAAGCTACGAACAGAAAGATCCGCTTTTGATATACAAACTCGAAAGTTTCAATCTCTTCAAGGCTATGATAGAGACCATCAACAGCAAAGTTACGGCAATACTTATGCGAGGACAGATACCTATCCGCGAACCTGAGCAGGTACGCCGTGCCGAGGCACAACGCCGCAGCGACTACAGCCGATATCGTGCACAGAAAGACGAATATTCCGCCGGCAGCCGACAGCAAAACCCCAACGACCCGACGCGTCAAGACACACGCGAACAGCAGATAACACAGCCGATACGTGTCGAGAAGACCGTCGGCAGAAACGACCCCTGCCCCTGCGGAAGCGGCAAGAAGTACAAGAACTGTCACGGAAAGGCTTGAAAAGTTTAGGTGTTTAAAAACAAAAAACATTAGCTTTTTGGAAAAACAATAGGATGTTTTTAGAGAAAAGGACGTACTTTTTTCTCGATTAGAACAATATTTTGTAAAAACAACTCATATTCAGTTATTTGAAAAAGGGGGCATAAAAAACGCCTCCTTTTTCGTAGTAGAAAAAGAGGTATCGCTGTGGGTCTAAACTTTTTATTACCTTTGCCGACATATCGATGAAGCTCACTGACCATATAAAATATATCCCCAAGATAGGCGAACGCAGGGCGGGGGTGCTTTTTGCCGAACTCGGCATCAAGACCCTCGAGGATTTGTTGCTGCATTTTCCGTATAAATATATCGATGTCCGCCGCTTTTACCGTATCGCCGAGCTATCGGACAATATGCCTCACGTCCAGCTACACGGACGAATCACCGACTTCGAGATGAAAGGGCAGGGGCGTTCGAGGCGTCTTGTGGGCTATTTCACCGATGGCAGTGAGTCGATGGAGCTTGTCTGGTTTGCGGGCGAAAAGTACGTTACACAGAAGTATAGTGTCGGGCAGGAGTATGTCGTCTTCGGCAAACCCAAACGTTGGGGCAAGGTTTTCACTATGCCGCACCCCGAGATAGAGCCTTACGAGGGCGAAAATCGACGTGCCGACATAGGCTTCCGCACGATGTACAACACCACCGATACGATGAAGAAACATTATCTTCACTCCTCTGCTCTGCGGGATATTATCGCTAACCTGCTCAATAACGTAGAGGTGGACATCCCCGAGACCCTTCCACCATATCTCATCGAGCGATACCGTTTGATTTCGCGTCGCGAGGCTATATACAATATGCACATCCCACGCAATCAGGCGTTGCTCGACGCTGCTACCCGCCGCCTGAAATTCGAAGAGCTCTTCTATATCCAGATGAGCATTCTAAGGCAGTCGGTGGCACGGCAAGAGAAGTCCGAGGGGTTTGTTATGGACAGAGTAGGTATTCTTTTCAATGATTTTTATAAAAATAATCTGCCATTCACGCTTACCGAAGCCCAGAAACGAGTGATAAAAGAGATACACGCCGACCTCAAAAGTGGCAGACAGATGAACCGCCTGCTGCAAGGCGACGTGGGCAGCGGTAAGACTATCGTGGCACTTCTGTCGTCTCTTATCGCTATCGACAATGGTTTCCAAGCGTGCATAATGGCTCCCACAGAGATACTCGCTACCCAACACTACGCCGGCATCGCCCGTCTTACCGAGGGGCTGGGCATAAATGTGCGGCTGCTTATCGGCTCTACAAAGAAAAAAGACCGCGACCAAATACACCGTATGCTCGAAAACGGCGAGCTCGATATAATTATCGGTACGCACGCCCTGATAGAAGACAAGGTGAAATTTCGAAACCTCGGCTTTGTCATCATCGACGAACAACATCGTTTCGGTGTGGCTCAGCGGGCAAAACTCTGGGCGAAGAATATCCAACCGCCTCACATCCTCGTGATGACCGCGACGCCCATACCTCGCACGCTGGCGATGACCGTGTACGGCAATCTCGATATATCGGTCATAGACGAGCTGCCGCCCGGGCGAAAGCCGATAAAGACATATCATTACTACGATAATAAACGTCGAGACCTATACCGATTTCTACGACATCGCCTCGATAATAAGGCACAAGTGTACATCGTCTACCCGCTCATTCAGGAGTCGGAGAAGCTCGACCTGAAAAATCTCGAAGACGGATACAACGCTATGTGCGAGGTTTTCCCCGATATTAAGATAGATTTCTTGCACGGCAAGATGACACCTGCCGAAAAAGATGAGCGTATGGCTCGCTTCAAGAGCGGACAGACGGGGATACTTATGTCTACTACCGTTATCGAAGTTGGAGTGGATGTGCCCAACGCCTCGGTGATGGTCATCGAGAGTGCCGAACGATTCGGGCTTTCGCAGCTACATCAATTGCGAGGCAGAGTAGGACGCGGAGCCGAACAAAGCTATTGTATACTGATGTCGAGCTTCAAGATATCCGACAATTCGCTACGTCGTCTGCAGATAATGACCGAAACCAACAACGGCTTCGAGATAGCCGAAGCAGACCTTACGCTACGTGGACCGGGCGAACTCGAAGGCACGGCACAGAGCGGATTGCCTTTCGAACTGCACGTAGCCAACCTCGCCCGCGACGGTATCGTATTGCAGGCTGCCCGCGATACGGCGAAGCAGATACTCGACCGAGACCCTCGACTCGAAGCCCCCGATAATAAAATAATAGCCGACCGCCTAAGACAGCTCGACCGCAAAGAGGTCAATTGGAGTGAGATAAGTTGAGGCGTTACCGACGGCATGGCATAATTGTATCTTTTAATACAAAAAATTGATGTACATTTGTGTCGCAAAACGTAGCGGGATATACTCGTCGAAGTATCGAATGAATTAATACGGTTATCTGCAAATGATAGAACGACACGATTTGACCACGATAGGCAAAACTATAAAGCCACACGGTATAGCAGGCGAGATTCTGTGCGAGTTTTCGCTCGTGCTCGGCGACGATAACCTGCCCGAATACTTTATTATCGAAGACGAGGGCATATTGGTACCGTTTTTTATCGATTCGTTCAGGGGGAGAGCCAAATTCTCTGCATTCGTGCACCTCGAAGGAGTAACGGACGAACGTACGGCACGACTCTTGTGTGGTAAAGAGATTCTTACAGACAAGGCTATAAACTGTGGGGAAGACGATGCAGAGTACGGACTGTCGTTTCTGATAGGCTTTACTGTCGTAGACCGCACCTACGGCGATATAGGCAAAGTAACAGCCATAGACGACTCTACCGTCAATACGCTTATGGCAGTTGGCGACAGACTAATCCCCGCACAGGAGGCATTCATAACCAAGATAGACAACACAAAAAAGATCATCTACACCCAACTGCCCGAAGGACTTTTGGATATCTGAAAATCGAACTCATTAAAAAACATTACCCTACGATGAAAAACATTATCCTCACAGATTGGGGCACGATAGACTATCGAGAGGCTTGGCGGAGGCAGGAGGATATCTTCGACCGACAAATCGATAATAAACAAAACAAGTTGCCCACGGAGAACAATCTCATTTTCTGCGAACATCCGCACGTGTATACCATCGGCAAGAGCGGCAACGCAGGCAATATGCTCATCGACGACGGCACTGTCCCCGTCTACCGCACCGACCGCGGAGGAGACATTACGTATCACGGCTTCGGACAGATCGTAGGCTACCCCGTATTCGACCTCGAGAGCCTCGGCATAGGTCTGAGGGAGTACATCACCCGTCTCGAAGAGGCTGTCATACGGTTGCTTGGCGATTACGACATCGAGGGCGGGCACTCCGCCGAGGGGACAGGCGTATGGATAGATACCGCACTGCCGTCTAAGACTCGCAAGATATGTGCCATCGGTGTCAGGAGCAGCCGATACGTTACGATGCACGGCTTTGCTCTGAACGTCAATACCGACCTGAGCTATTTCGGTAGGATAAATCCCTGCGGATTCACCGACAGGGGTGTAACATCGATGAAAAAAGAACTCGGCAAAAGCCTCGACATCGACGAAGTAAAGCAAAAACTGTTTAAGCACATCGAAGAAGTATTTTACAAATAAAAGACACTTATGACTACTGTACAATCGACCTACGACAAAGTCTTCCTGCTCGACGCATACGCCATCATATACCGCTCGTACTATGCTTTTCTGAAAAATCCGAGAATAAACTCGAAAGGAGTCAACACATCGGCTATCTTCGGGTTTGTCAATATCCTCGATGAACTCATACGCAACGAAAAGCCCGAATATATAGCCATCGTCTTCGACCCCGGAGGCAAAACATTCAGACACGAGACATACGAAGAGTACAAAGCACAGCGACAAAAGACACCCGAAGACATAAAAAACGCCATACCGTACATAAAGCGTATCATCGAGGCTTACGGTATCGGTATATTCGAGATGGAGGGCTACGAGGCAGACGACGTCATCGGTACTATGGCAAAACGGTTGCAAGGCGAAGGATTCGGCGTGTATATGATGACGCCCGACAAAGACTATGCCCAATTGGTGGATACGAACATATTCCAATACAAGCCCCGATACGGTTCGGCGGGGTTCGACGTGCTCGGCGTAGAGGAGATAAAAGCAAAGTACGGACTCGATAGTCCCGCACAAATGATAGACCTGCTAGGGCTTATGGGCGATGCTTCGGACAATATCCCCGGTTGCCCCGGTGTGGGCGAGAAGACGGCGACAAAACTGATAAAAGACTTCGGCAGCATCGACAACCTACTGCACAACACCGACAAACTGACGGGAGCATTGAAGACAAAGGTCGTACAGAACAGAGAACAAATAGTATTGTCGCGATTCTTGGCAACAATCAAGACAGATATACCGATAGACCTTTCGATAGAAGATATAAAACGAAAACCCTCAGACACGGGCAAGATGAGAGAGCTATTCACTGAACTCGAATTCCGCACTCTGCTTCACAGACATCAGCTCGGCGACATCGTCGCGACACAGGAGACGACCTCACATACACAGGGTTCGCTCTTCGATACTCACGCCCAAGAACAAACATCGACGATACAGAAAGCCACCAACGAAAGCCCCAAAGATACGACCGATATTATTCCTACGCTAAAAACTATCAACGATACCCGACACGAGTATATTCTGATACAGACCGACGACGAGATAGACCGTCTGATAGAGATACTCGGCAGCCATAGAGCTTTCTGCTTCGATACCGAGACCACGTCGCTCGATACGTTCGAGGCACAGATAGTAGGTTTGTCGTTTGCCGTCGAACCGCAGAAGGCATACTACGTGGCTCTGCCCGACGACAAACAAAAGACGGAAGAGATATTGAGGCGTTTCGCTCCGCTGCTCGAAGACGCAAGCATAGAGAAGACAGGACAAAATATGAAGTACGATATTTCGGTGCTCGGCAACTACGGTATCGGCGTCGGTGGACGGATGTTCGATACTATGATAGCCCATTACCTGCTACAACCCGAATTGAGGCACAATATGGACTATATGGCAGAGGTTTTTCTAGGCTATCGCACCATTCATTTCGGAGAATTGTTCGACGACGACAAAACGAAAAAGAGCGGCAAACCCATCGAAGACATACGAAAGGTAGAGCTCGGCAAGCTCAAAGACTATGCCTGTGAGGATGCCGATATTACATTACAGCTCAAAAATATTTTCCAACAGAAGCTCTGCGAGAGTTCGCTCGAAAACCTATTTTTCGACATAGAGATGCCGCTTGTGCCCATACTCGCCAAGATGGAGAGCAACGGCGTACTGATAGACGACTTCGCCCTCGCCTCGTATGCCGAGACACTAAAGAGAGAGTTGCAGAAGATAGAGAGAGAGATACTCGCCTACGTAGACCTTCCAATAAATATATCGTCGCCAAAACAGATAGGCGAACTGCTTTTCGAGAGGCTGAGGATAGTGGAGAAGCCCACCAAGACCAAGACAGGACAGTACCGCACCGACGAGGAGACGCTCCAAAAGCTCAGAAACCGCCACCCGATAATAAAATTGATACTCGAACATCGGGGGCTCAAGAAACTGCTGAGCACCTACGTCGAGGCTCTGCCCAAGCTCATCAACCCGAAGACAAACAAGATACACACTTCGTTCAACCAGACGGTAGTATCTACGGGCAGACTCAGCTCATCGAATCCCAACTTGCAGAATATCCCCGTCCGCGACGACTACGGACGCGAGATACGCAAAGCATTCATCGCCGAGCCTGGCTGCGTCTTGCTCTCTGCCGACTACTCGCAGGTAGAGCTGCGTATAATGGCACACCTTAGCGGCGACCGCAATATGCTCTCCGCCTTCGCTTCGGGGCAAGATATCCACGCCGCTACAGCTGCGCGTATATTCAAAGTGCCTATCGAAGAGGTTACCTCCGATATGAGACGAAAAGCCAAGACCGCAAACTTCGGTATCATCTACGGCATATCGGCTTTCGGGCTGTCGGAGAGGCTCGATATACCCCGTAAGGAGGCGGCAGCTCTCATCGACGGATATTTCGAATCGTTCCCCGACGTAAAACGATATATGGAGCAAGCCATCGAAGAGGCTCGCCGCAACGGTTTCGTGCAGACTCTATTCGGACGCAAGCTGTACCTGCCCGACATCAATTCGCAAAATGCAAGCGTACGCGGCTTCGCCGAACGAATAGCAATAAATGCTCCTATTCAGGGCACGGCTGCCGATATTATCAAGATAGCTATGATAAAGGTCGATGAGGCGATAAGACACCACAACTACAGAAGCCAAATGATGCTGCAAGTACACGACGAGTTGGTATTTAACGTACCGACGGAGGAGGTCGACGAGTTTCGGCAGTCTGTCAAACACGCTATGGAGACCGCCGCCAGCCTCAGAGTACCGCTCATCGTAGATGTCGGCATCGGTCATAACTGGCTCGAAGCTCATTGACGGGCTCGCCGTATTATGCTACGCACTGCCGATATTCATTCTTTCATTTTTTATTTTCATTCTTCATTCAAAAAAACGGTAGCCCGTCTTTGCTTCGCAGCATGACGGACTACTCACATGAAGAATTATTACTTTACTTTTTTCTTTCTCGCTATTTCATCGTTATGGCTTTCACCGTCGCACGACGCGTCGATGCTTCGAGACGAGCTATGTAGACGCCTGCCGGCAAGTGCGACAAGTCGTGGCGGCTGAAGCCAA
>ERZ773067.45-NODE-45-length-76035-cov-6.932258_pt1 | contig 76035 bp, 57 predicted proteins | sample MGYA00580622_ERZ773067 | MGnify/ENA primary metagenome ERZ773067 (study PRJEB29015, sample SAMEA2737998) | human oral metagenome | biome: human oral; feature: human-associated habitat; material: dental | place: China | collected 2113 ...
CCGCATATACTATCGTATTTGCATTTACTTCGGTGCTTCTGAAGAAGTCCGCCTTGGAAGCATGCTGATCCAATGACCAGCCTTTGAAGGTGTACCCGTCTTTCTCAGGCTTCATCGTAGGGAACTTGTCTTCAAGTGCGGTTCCTTTCTGAACCGTGACCGTAGTTCCGCTTCCGTTCCCTCCGTTTACGTTAAACGTAACCGTAACTTCCTCTACATTCTCCGCTCTCCAGACTGCATACACCGTCATGTCCTGAGGAACAGGAGTATCGCTGTAGAAGTCGGGTCTTGTAGCATACTGGGACTTAGCCCAGCCGAGGAACACATGTCCCGCCCTTGTAGGCTTTCTTGCAGGGAATGTCTGCCCGAGGCTCTTGTTTCTGATTACCTCGACCTTTTCAGGCGCATCTTCTCCGCCGTTCGCGTTGAAGCTTACATATACCTTGTCCTCCTGCCATACCGCATAGTACGTAACAGGTCCTTCGCTGTCGATTACGGTATCAGGCCTCACATTAGGTTCTGCGGCATCCTTGGTCTTAGCCCAGCCGAGGAACTTATATCCTTCCTTGATCGGAATCTGATTAGGATATGCATTATTGTATTTATCGTTAAGCTTATACCCGTAATACTGATAAGTCGATTTCGGTACATTCCTTCCGCCGTTTCCGTCAAAGTTGATGTCAACCTTCTTGCTGTCCCATGTGGCATATACGGTCGTGTCGCCCGTAACCTGAGAATTCTGATTAAAGTTTCCGCTTCCTGCGTCAACAGCCTTCCAAGTTGTACTCCAACCATTGAAGTTATAGCCTGTTCTTGTAGGCTTTTTGTCAGGGAACTTGGCTCCTATCGGTTTTTCTTTCTCGACTTCTATGATCTCCGGACCTCCGCTTCCTCCGTTGTCGTTGAAGGTAAGTTTTACGTGCATGTGAGGATCCACAACATGATAAGCCGAATCCTTGAGGTCATTAGGGTTTCTCTTCTCCCTTATGTTTACCTTTACCTTAGGTCTGTTGTTCGGGTTGAGATAGAATGCATCTCTATGCAGGGATTTGAGGTTCTGGCTTATGGATGCACTTGCCAGTTTAGGATTATCTCGATACGCATCCTCCTCAATCCTCTCAACACCGTCTCCGAGTGTGATATGCCCGAATTTATTGTTTCGGAAGGCACTTACCCCAATGGTCTTAACACTTCCCGGAAGCGTCACATCCGTCAATTGGTTATCTCGAAAAGCTCCTTCAGCAACTTCCGTAACAGCGGTCTTCGAAATGTCCGCGGTGGTGAGTTTGTTGTAGGAGAAAGCCCCCTTCCCTATACCGGTTATTCCGTTAGGCAGGGTCAGTTCAGCCAGCTGGTTGCTACCAAAAGCATAATCCCCTATACTTCTCAGAGAAGTGCCCTGGAATTTGAGTTTCTCAATACCTGAATTCAAAAATGCAGACTCTCCTATGCTTTCAACTCCCGCAGGGATCTCGACTGAATGAGCTTCCGCACCGGGCAGTTCCTTGCCTATACGGGTGTAGGAAAAGGCTCTCCTTCCTATTCTCTTAAGCCCTTCGATTTTATTGAGTCTGAAATAACGGAGACTAGCATCTTCAAATGCACCTTCGCCTATTGTATGCCAATTACCTTTGAACTCTACGTCGTCGCCCTTCGAAAGGTCGAGCGCTGTACCGTCAAACGCTTTTTTTCCTATCGTGCCTCCTCCGTATCTTTCATCGCGTGAGCGTATACGCATGTTATGAAAGGCATAGCTGCCCTCAAACGCAGACTCTCCTATTTCGGCAAAGCGGATGTCCGTATTGTCGATCGCCTCAAACCTAAACAAATTCATATCGCCGGCAAAGGCCTTTTGCCCGATTTTAATCGGGATATCTCCGGAATTTCCGTAGCCTTTTATCTTGACCGCGTCTGTGTACCTATTTCTGAACGCTCTTTCTCCTATTTCCGTTAAGGCGGCATCTACCTTCTGCCCGTTGTAATATGTATTCTTCAGAGTCCTCGGGATTACAATGAGTCCCTCACTGTCAGGAGCCATACGGTACCTATTCAATACATATGTATAGTACTTGCGCCCGCTCGAGTCGATATGCTCAGACACTTCATGGTCTATGTCAGAAGGTTTAAGTTCCTTTTCTCCGTATTTTTTCCAAATAACATCCACAACCATATCATCGTATATGTGATCGCGCCCACGCGATGTAGATGTATCCAAAGCCTTTCCGTCCCCATATTTTATCCACATCGGCCATTTGCAAGCTCCGTTTCCGTGCCTCTCTTCCGTACCGACGTAAAGTCTCTTGTTAAGTCCCACATAGTAAAAGCCGTCACGATGAGGTATTACAAAGTCATTATCTGACAAACGTTCACCCTTATCGACTAAAAAACGTGTCTTGAGGGTGCTCATGCTCGATCCTGGCGCAGGTTTACCTCCGTGATAGTCGACTATAACGCACCTCTTCTTCTCCGCATACACGGGGTACAAATGATTCTTGCCGTGATTTTTTATCTCATCCAGCAAGGAAGTCTTGGTCAGAGCGGCTTTTCCGCCTGGCGCAGTGTAATATCCAATGCAAATCTTACCCGCTACATTGGCATGCGGAATCGCACCTTCCGCGCCACTCATATCAAAGATCGGCAAATAATCTCCATATGTCGCAAGCTTCACGCTCTTACTATTTGCTTCAGGTAGTTCGTGCACGTATACGGATGTTGCATCATTTCGGTACACCGGCACTATCTTAATGCTGCCGTCTCTATCTGACTTTGCCCAATCCTTTACGGGCGTGTCGTAGCCAAGATATGCAAGTCCAACTCCCGTATCGCCGTGCGCGGAGTCTCCGGGCTTCCGAAAATACGCAAACTTATATCTTCCGTTGTCAGGCAGATCCTCTTTTATATACTTCCTTAAAGAATCCCCCTTTCTTATGGTGAAAGTATTGCTTCCGTTCTTACCGAATTTGAAATTCTTCGGTCCGTTATAATCCGAAGCACTTGTGTCTATAGTGACATTAACCTGATTGTACTTATCCTCAGACATCTGTGAGAAATTACGCTCACCGGTATATACATCCGATGTTGCATAGATGAAACCGTCTCTGTTTATCTGAGTATCTGCGAAAACATTCCTATTTGCCAGCGGCGTATATGCACTATTGCCGGAATCTGCCCATCCCGTGGCAACATAGGTTTTCCCCCCCTTCATCACCCTTATCTCGGGGATACTCTCAAGTATCGACGCGCCTATCCTTGCGCCTTTCTTGATAGGGATGCTTATGCTAAGCTGGTTGTCCTTCGGATCGAGACTTATGTACACGTCTGCATTTTCATAGACCACGTCAGCTCTTCCATTCATTCTCAGCCTGTATTGAATTTCCCGGTACAGATCACGGATAACAAACCCTCTGTACTGCTCTGTTTTTGAGAAATCTTGAGTCCATTGTCTGTTATATTCTTTAGACCAAAAACATATCTTATCCGGATTATCCGGATACACGAAGTTCACAAGATAACAGCTCTTATTATCATACGGTATCCTGCGCTGCAGCACACCCGAACCAAAAGATTCGTCCTTATCGATTCCCGGATCCACGTCTTTCAGTGACTTGGGGTTGATTCCCTTGCCTGCTTTGACCTTGCCGCGCGGAACCTGCGCCTTTTTTGCGGTATCGCTCTTCTCTTCATCTAGGGGATTACCGTCTTTGGCTTTTTCCTCTTTTGCAGGTGCCTGCGCGGATTTATCCTGCGCTTCCCCTTTTGCGTCCTTTCCTGCGGCTTCCCTCTCAGGCTTATCGACCGACGTTTTTTCCGGTTGCGGTTTGTCCGCAGCTTTGCCGGCATCCGCATCCGACTCCTTGCCTGCCTGTTTGCCGGCAGCTTTGTCCACTTTCTTTTCGACCTGTTTGTCCTGCTTTTTACCGCTTTGATCTGCGGCAAAGGCACGGTCGAAAGGAATGTAGGTTGCAACGACAGCGAAAACCAGTAACATCGTTAAAAGTTTTCTCTTCCAAGTCGTTGCGATAGTCTTTTTTCTACTGAAACCATCCATGACTTTTCTCCTTCTCTTACTTAAGTAAAATACTTGCCTTAACTACAACTTCCACTCTCCGCGATTATGACAGGCACGGATTGCTTTGTTATAACGTGCAAAGACCAACGCTAGTCCAACAGTTCCGATAGTTGCTAACTTGAGAATGATCTGCCGGTTCCCGGCAAGGTTGCATAAGAGTCATTGAACTATCAATACTTATCACAAAGCGTCGATATTTTTTCTTCAGTCTATCACATTTCATTCACAAGCGAAAGCCCATTTTGAAAATAATACACATAGTACATTTTGTCGTAATTTTCCCTCATTAACCTCAAGGCGGCAACTGCAAGGTATGCAGGCGATTTTGGGGACTAAATTTTTTCATAAACTTTTTCGGACGGGCGTGCTCATCAACTTCTTGAGAATGCGACCGGAAAGGCGCATACTCTCTCCACTTCTTGGGTATACGACCGGCAAAGCGCATGCTGCATCTTCCCGGGGTTGTCGCCGTATACATTTTCAGGGGAACGCAAATAACACATAAAAAGACCGGCTCACACCTCGCAAATGCAGGTTGTGTGAGTCGGTCAATCCGTATTAGCTATCCGAGATAATTTTCGTTATCCGAAATCGATTTTTCAATTCCGTTTTTAGAACCCGTTCAAAAGTTCAACTCCGTTTTTCAAACTGATTACAGCTTGGCTATGTCTCTGTCCACCACAGGAATCGGCGTAGGATCCACATCGTCTATGTTGTTTCCGTACTTCTTCAAATCCGCTATGAGCACTCCGCTAAGCAGGAATATGCCTATAACGTTGGGGAGTATCATGAGACCGTTTAGTATATCGGCGATATTCCACACGGTCGCCAGCTTGACTATGCATCCGACAAACGACAGAGCGACAAACAGTACCTTGTAGTACTTGATGATCCTGGATCCTACCAGATATTCCGCGCATCTCTCGCCGTAGTACGACCACCCCAAGATAGTGGAATATGCAAACAGTGCAAGCGAAATAGCGATTATAGGTCTTCCTACCGTAGGTATCAATGCAAACGCCTGGAAGGTCAGCACTGTGGTGTCCGTGTCACTTCTGGCTTCAAGAAATTCAGGATGGGCAACGGCTGAACTTACGAGCGTGATGCCCGTGAGTGCGCAGATAACGACCGTGTCCCAGAAGGTTCCCGTCATGGATACCATCGACTGCCTTACGGGGTTTCTTGTCTTTGCCGAAGCTGCGACTATAGGCGCCGAACCCATTCCGGACTCATTGGAGAACAGTCCCCTTGCGCAGCCGTAACGCAGCGCCTGTGCAACGGTAAATCCGAACACGCCGCCTGCACCTGCCTGAATCGAGAATGCCGATTTGAAAATGAGTGCTATTGATGTTCCGAGAACGCTCTTGTTCATGTAGATGACCCAAAGACATCCAATAACATAAAATACTGCCATAAACGGTATGAGTTTCTCCGTTACTCTGGTTATCGACTTGACTCCGCCTATAATGACGATTGCCGTAAATACTGCAACAACAACGCCCGCGATCTTTTCATCCACGCCGAAATTCTGCTTGAGGGAAGTCGAAATGGAGTTTGCCTGCGTGAGACATCCGATACCGAACGCCGCAGTGGCACCGAAAAGCGCAAACAGCACGGCAAGCCATTTTGAATGCAGCCCTCTCTCAAGTGCCGTAAATGCACCGCCTATCATTCTTCCGTCCTTGGTCTGCTCCCTGTACTTGACCGACATGGCGGTTTCCATGTACTTGGTTGCGATCCCGAAGACGCCTGTGATCCACATCCAGAACACCGCGCCAGGACCTCCCGATGCAACCGCAGTCGCAACACCGATGATGTTACCCGTTCCGATGGTTGCGGCAAGAGCCGTCGTCAGCGCCCCGAACTGTGAAACTTCGCCTTCCCCGTCCGGATCCGGGGTTACGGAAAGCTTTATGCCTTTAAACGTAAATCTCTGAACAAATCCGGTTCTGAAAGTACAGAATATGTGTGTACCCAATAGGATGATTATAAATGGTAGTCCCCATAGCCAGCCATCCAACGCTTCCACAAAGTCCGCTAAAATCTTTAACATATAATGCCTCCTTATAATAAAGATTACGATAGCTAATAACTGTTGTGTATATTATATCATTTCAGTACATAATTACAAGGGCGTCTTCACAGAAAAATCATGTATACAGTACGCTTGTTAAGCAATTCAAAAAAACTGCCGCACAGTTGATTCATTCAACCATGCGGCAGCTTTTATGAAGTGCCCGCCGCTTTCAGCCAAAATGACGGCGGGCAGGATTGTTTTTCGTGTTTCCGCTATTTGATTATCGCTATCAGCTGACCGGATTTGACACTGTCACCTTTCTTTACGAAAATCTCATCTATTTCCCCCGCAGCCTTTGCGATTATGTTGGTTTCCATCTTCATGGCCTCTATCACGGCAACCGGCTGTTTTTCTTCGACCTTGTCGCCCACATTGACCAGAAGCTTGACTATGTTGCCCGGGATGTTGGCTCCGATTTCCATCGGATCGTCCTCATTTGCGTAGCTGACGCCGGATTCCGTCACCGCAGCCTCTACCTGCGCGTCCTTTATCTTGACCAACCTGCGGTTTCCGTTCACCTCAAAGTCAAGTTCCCTGTAACCATCCTTGTCGACATCGCGGATCTCCGTCAGGCGCACGACCAGTTCCTTGCCCTCTTCCAGTTTGACTTCCGCAGTCTCGCCCTCTTTTAGCCCGTGGAAAAATACATCCGAACCCATAAGGCTGAAACTGCCGTTTTTCTTGATGTCAAGCAGATATTCCTCATACACCTTTGGATAAAGCGCATAGCTGAGCGCTTCTCTCGGGGTTCCCTCAAGCTCAAAATGTTCTCTGAGTCCTTTGCTTATGTACTCAAAATCTTCAGGAGGCAGGAGTTCTCCGGGTCTGCACGTAATCGGTTTCTTGTCCTTGAGCACAATCTTTTGGAGATCTTTAGGGAAGCCTCCCTCGGGCTGACCCATCATGCCCTCGAAAAATGCCACTATGGAATCCGGAAAGTCGATATCCTTTCCCTTTTCCAAAATGTTTTCGGATGTGAGATCGTTCTGAACCATGAATATAGCCATATCGCCGACCGCCTTGGATGACGGCGTAACCTTGACAATATCTCCAAGCATGGCGTTGACATCACGGTACATCTCCTTGACTTCCTTGAACTTGTGACCGAGACCGAAGCTTTCTACCTGCGGTTTCAGGTTGGAATACTGCCCGCCCGGAATCTCATAATCGTATATCTCGGCGGAGGCGGTCATCAGATCGGACTCAAACTTTCCGTAAACAGGTCTCACATCCTGCCAATAATCGGAGATCACCTGCATTTGCGAAGGATCCAGCCCCGTTTCCCTATCGCTGAATTTCAGAGCCGCCACTATGGAATTGAGTGCAGGCTGAGATGTGAGGCCCGACATGCTGTTTATTGCACCGTCGATTATGTCGACACCCGCTTCCGCCGCCATCAGTACCGTCGCAACACCGTTTCCGCTCGTATCGTGGGTATGGAGATGTATAGGCACGGAAATCTCGTTTTTCAGCGCTTTTACCAGTTTCATGGCGGCGCTCGGTTTCAGCAGCCCCGACATATCCTTTATTCCCAATATATGCGTACCCCGTTTTTCAAGTTCCTTGGCCATCCTCACATAATATGCGAGGTTGTACTTGGTTCTGCTCTCATCGAGGATGTCACCCGTGTAGCACAGCGTCGCTTCCGCTATTTTGCCCTGGTTTAGAACCTCATCGAGCGTCACTTCCATACCGGGGATCCAGTTGAGAGAATCAAAGATACGGAACACGTCTATACCGCTTTTGGCGGACTGCTTGACAAACTCGCGTATGACGTTGTCGGGATAGTTTTTGTATCCCACTGCGTTGGCTCCGCGTATGAGCATCTGAAAGAGAATGTTCGGGATCTTCTCTCTGAGCATGTCAAGTCTCTTCCACGGCGATTCCTTGAGAAATCTATATGAGGTGTCGAATGTCGCGCCACCCCACATTTCAAGTGAAAACGCTTCTTTTTCGTACATTGCCACCGCCGGTGCAATCTTCATCATATCCACGGTTCTGACCCTTGTCGCCATTAGCGACTGCTGCGCGTCTCTCATCGTGGTGTCGGTCACGAGAAGTTTTTTCTGATCCAGAATCCAGTTTTTCACATATTCGGGGCCGTGCTCGTCGAGCATCTGCTTTGTCCCCGAAAGCGCCTCCACCTCGGAAGCCGATATTTTAGGGAAAACAGGCACGTTAAAGTTCGGCTTTTCGCCGTGGGTCTCGTTGACGACCTTGTTTCCTATGTAATTCAGAACCTTAAGCTCTCTGTCAATTTTGGTTCTTATGTCCAGCAGCTCGGGGTTTGCCGATATGAATCCGGTATCGCACCTGCCGGCGATAAAATCGGGGTGGTTCAGGACGTTCAGAAGAAATCCGATGTTGGTCTTAACTCCCTTTATCTGCGTTTCCTTGAGCGCGCGTATGGCCTTTCTTCTGGTGTTTTCAAACGTGTTCGCCCACGCCGTTATCTTGACGAGCAGGCTGTCGTAATAAGGTGTGACTTCAGAGCCCGCAAATCCGTTTCCGCCGTCAAGCCGTATCCCATAGCCGGACGCAGAGCGATAAAGTTCTATCATTCCGGTGTCGGGCGCAAATCCGTTTGCAGGGTCTTCCGTAGTTATCCTGCACTGGATGGCGAAACCTCTTTGGCTGACCTTGTCCTGGCTTCCCAGATCGAGCTCCTCCGAATCCAATGCGTATCCCTGTGCCACGCGTATCTGACTCTGAACTATGTCGATGCCCGTGACAAGCTCCGTGACCGTGTGCTCCACCTGGATGCGCGGGTTCATCTCTATGAAATAGTGGTTGCCGTTTTTATCCAGAAGAAATTCGACGGTTCCGGCGCTTCTGTAATTTACATGTCTTGCGATCTTGAGCGCATCATCGCAGATAGCTTGCCGCTGTTCTTCTGTAAGGCTGAGAGCAGGTGTAAATTCAACCACTTTCTGATGTCTTCTCTGTATGGAACAATCGCGCTCGAACATATGGATCAGATTGCCGTATTTATCGCCCAGAATCTGAACCTCAATGTGCTTGGGATTTTCCAGATATTTTTCTATGAATATGTCGTCGATCCCGAACGCCTTTGCCGCCTCGCTCCTTGCCGTCTTGTACTCGCTGACTATGTGCTCCGGATCATGCACGACTCTCATCCCACGACCGCCGCCGCCCGCTGCCGCCTTGAGAATTACGGGATATCCGCATTCCTTTGCGAATTTTATCGCCTCTTCCTCATTTTTTATTGCGGCTTCCACTCCGGGGATCGTCGGCACTCCCACTTCATCCGCCACTATCTTTGACCGAATCTTGTCGCCTAGGCTGTTCATCATCGCCGCAGTCGGGCCTATAAACTCAATGCCGGCATCCTCGCATGCCTGTGCAAATTCCGGATTTTCCGACAGGAATCCGTAGCCCGGATGGATTGCGTCAACTCCTTTAGCCTTTGCAAGCTCAATGATCTCGTCTATTCCAAGATAAGCCGCAACCGGGGCTTTTCCATTGCCTACCCGATACGACTCATCCGCCTTTGTCCGGAAAAGAGATTTTTTATCCTCCTCCGAATAGATTGCGACCGTACGTATTCCCAGCTCCGTGCACGCACGGAATATCCTGATTGCAATCTCTCCTCTGTTTGCGACCAGTATTCGCTTAAATTTCTTTATTTCTTTCATAATCCTCTCCATTCCGCCGCCTTTGCACGCGGCACAACCGGTTTTCGATATCCAATTCTCACCGACGTCCTCACCGCTTCGGCATATTTACGTCCATGCGACGGTAGCCTTTCTCTATATTTTCCGCCTCAAGGGCTTTTTTGCCCTCTTCCCGCAGATACTCGCCCGCCGCAAATCTGTCTTTTGTCCTGCACCAAACGCCCGCATCAAGGATAGTCGTATAGGCATCGTCCTTTTTCAGCAGGATCTTCGGTTCCGGTTCTTTCAGAAACATTTTCCCTTCTTTTATCACGGAGTAAATGATCTCCTTGCCTTTTTCGCTCTGCTTCTCATCCGCTATGCTGAATTCCACATTCACTCTTCTGATTTTTCTCCTCGTGGCGTTGGTAACAACGGATGTGGTCACCATTCCGTTGGGGATTATGACGATCTTGTTGTCATATGTGTGTAGCTGTATGGTAAGCAAATCTATGCGATCGACTATCCCCGCAGTTTCACCTATCTCTATTTCATCTCCCGCCGAAAAAGGCTTGGTAAACAGCAGCGTGAATCCGCCCGCAACGTTGCTCAATCCGTCTTTCATCGCTATTGCCGCAACGGCTCCGCCCGTACCGAGAACCGTCAGAATCGGTGCCATGTTGATAAAATCCAGTTTCGACATGATTACGAGCAGTATCAATAACCACCACACTATGGATACCACTCGTATAATCAATATATGTACCGCCTTGTCCAGTGCCGATTTGGCAAGAATTTTCTTTACGCCGACTCTTATGATTCTCCAAAGGATCCAGCCGAGCAGCAGCACAAGCACGATTTCCGCAGGGTTTACCCACATCGGCAAATTCTTTGCGTTCGGAAATATTTTCCCCAAAAAAAATTCCATAATCTATTCTCTCCTATTCGCACCGCCGGCGGCGCATGTACCCCGACCGGCTCTTTTGGCGACCTCGCATGCGGTTTGAGCGACTCCGCCGGCAATTTGGGCGCCCTTGCCTGCGTCAGGCGCGGCACCGCCGGCGGCCTTGGCGATTTACGTCTATCTTCCGGCTCTTCTTCTGTCCAATTCCTTGAGCAGCTTCTTGCGGAGCCGCACATCGTCCGGTGTTATCTCCACAAGCTCGTCGCCTGCGATAAATTCAAGGGCTTCCTCCAGCGTAAAGGTTCTCGGAGGCGAAAGTTTGACCGCCTCGTCCGAACCCGCCGCCCTCATGTTGCTGACCTTCTTTGCCTTTGACGGATTGACTCCCATGTCCTCGCCTCGGGAGTTCATGCCGACTATCATTCCCTCGTACACGTGTGTGCCGGGATCGACAAAAAGCTGAACGCGTTCCCCGATGTTGGAAAGGGCATACGCCGTGCAAACACCTTCTTCCATCGCAATGGCAACGCCGTTGCTCCTTCCCGGAATCTCACCCTTGTACTCCTCAAAGTCGAAAAAGCGTCGTTCCATGTTCCCCTCGCCGTGGGTGTCGTTGATGAATTCCGTCCTGTACCCCAAAAGACCTCTGGTGGGCACATGATATTCCAAACGCGAAAATCCGTTCTCGCCGCTCATTCTGATCATTATGCCTTTTCTGCGGTTCAATTTTGAGATGACCGTGCCCGAATATTCATCCGGCACGCTTACGGCGACTTCCTCGACAGGCTCAAGCTTTCTGCCGTCGTCTCCACGCTTCATTATCACTTCCGGTTTGGATACGGCAAGTTCATAACCCTCGCGTCTCATATTTTCTATCAGTATCGAAAGATGAAGCTCGCCTCTTCCTGAAACTTTGAACGAGTCGGTGGAATCCGTGTCTTCCACAAGAAGACCCACATTGACCTCAAGTTCCTTTGCCAGTCTCTCTCTGATGTGCCGGGATGTTACATACTTCCCCACTTTGCCGGCAAACGGTGAAGTGTTTACCATGAAGTTCATGGAAAGTGTAGGCTCTTCTATATGTATCATCTCCATGGGATGCGGATTTTCAGGGTCGCACACGGTTTCTCCTATGGATATATCCGGTATGCCCGACACTACGACTATGTCGCCGCATTCTGCCTGCGCCGCCGGCACCCTTTTCAGTCCCCTGTAGGTGAATATGCCGTTCACTTTCTTTCTCTCTATCTTGCCGTCTTTCCCTGCGACCGCCACTGTTTGGTTCTCTTTGAGCACACCCTTTGTGATGCGTCCTATCCCCAATCTGCCTATGTAATCATCGTATCCGAGGCTTGAAATTTGGAGTTGAAGCGGCTCATCCCTCAGGTCGGGATATGGATCGCAATGCTCCACGATAGTGTCGAAAAGTGGCGTTATATCCAGACCGCCCAGTCCTCTAGGGGTATGCTTCAACTTCTTCTCCCCCTCACCGACACTTATGTCTTTGACTTCAACGGGATCTTTGACCGCTATTCCCTGCCTCGCTATTCCGTATAGTATCGGAAAGTCAAGCTGCCGGTCGCTTGCATTGAGATCCATGAAAAGTTCGTACACCTCATCCACAACACGGTCTATCCTTGCATCTTTCTTGTCTATCTTGTTGATCAGCAAAATGGGGTTCAGCCCCTGCTCAAGCGATTTTTCAAGCACAAATCTCGTCTGCGGCATCGGTCCTTCCACCGAGTCCACGAGCAGGATAACCGTATCGACGGTCTTCATTATGCGCTCCACTTCCGACGAAAAATCCGCATGCCCCGGCGTGTCGACTATGTTTATCTTGGTATCACCGTGCATTATGGAACAGTTCTTTGAGTATATGGTTATTCCGCGCTCCCTCTCTATGTCGTCGCTGTCCATGACGCAGTCCACGACCTGCTGATTTTCGCGAAAAACACCGCTCTGATTCAAAAAAGCATCCACCAATGTGGATTTGCCCGCATCCACGTGTGCTATCACCGCAATATTTATTATCTTTTGTTTGTCCGACATCTATTATCTTTTCCTCTCATGCTTTATCGTCGTTTCCCCGCTTGCCGCACCTTTTCACGTTTCACGGAACTCTCGTCCCCGAACCTTGGGGCACAGGTTTCAGTATCCCCTGAAGAACGTGTTCGCATGACTCCCGCCCCCGAAGGTACTGCGCGGTTACTCTTTGGTATATTTTTTTATCAATTGGTATGTTTTTTTATCAACTCGTTTTTCATATCCCAGAGATTGTGAGAAAGATCTACATAATATGTCTGCGGATTTTCAAATCTCAAGGTTTCCTCCCAGATCGTCTCCATTTGGGAGGCGCAGTAAGCCCTTACCTGCTCGATGGGCGGGCAGTCATACACCCGCTCGCCGTGACTGAAAAGCTGCACTCTCAAATTTCTCACATAAAAATTGTTAAGCGTCTTGGTCTTCCAAATCGCATTGGGGTCGAAAATAACATAACCATCCTTCTCCGGGATGCTTTCCCCGTCGAGGGTCATGACATCCGCAAGCGCCTTGTCGCTGTCTTTGTCATACAGGCGGTATAAAGTTTTGAAGCCCGGATTCGTTATCTTCTCAATGTTCTCGGAGATCTTTATCTTTGGCTCGATCTCTCCGTTTTTCTCAAGCGCCGCAAGCTTGTAGACACCTCCGAACACCGGCTCCGACCTCGCCGTTATGAGCCTCTCGCCCACACCAAACGAATCCACCTTGGCGCCCTCCAAAATGACGTCCCTTATCAAATATTCGTCAAGTGAATTGGAGATGGTGATTTTGCAATCCTCAAGCCCCGCATCATCCAGCATCTTTCTCGATCTTTTCGTCAGATAGGCTATATCGCCACTGTCTATCCTGATGCCCATGTTCTTGGGTTTGTATTCTTTAAAAACTTTTATCGCTGCGGGTACCCCCGATTTCAGCACGTTGTAGGTATCCACCAGCAAAACGCAGTTGTCCGGGTACATCTTGCAGTATGCGCTGAATGCGTCGTACTCATCGGCAAACATCTGCACCCAGCTGTGCGCCATGGTTCCGATCGCAGGTATGCCGTGATCCCTGTCCGATATGGTGCAGGCCGTTCCGACGCATCCGGCTATATACGCGGCTCTGGCGCCGAGATTAGCTGCCGAGGCGCCGTGCGCCCGCCTCGATCCGAATTCCATGACGGGTCTTCCCTGCGCGGCGCGCACAATCCTGCTCGCCTTGGTCGCTATCAGGCTCTGATGGTTCACTATTAGAAGAAGCATGGTTTCTATGAACTGCGCCTGTATCACAGATCCTCTTACCGTTATGACAGGCTCATGCGGAAATATGGGAGTACCTTCCGGCACCGCCCACACATCACATTCAAACTTGAAATCGCGCAGGTACCGCAAAAATTCCTCGCAGAAAATGCCTTTGCTCCTAAGGTAGTCTATATCTTCTTTCGTGAATTTCAAATTGTCGAGATACTCGACCACTTGCTCTATGCCCGCCATTATCGCATATCCGCCCTCGTCCGGCACTCTGCGAAAGAACATGTCAAAGTAGGCGATATGTTCTTTCATTCCCGACTTCAGATATCCGTTTGCCATGGTGATCTCGTAAAAGTCCGTCAGCATGGTAAGGTTTTCATTCTTAATCATTTTATTTCTCCGGGCGTCCCTGAATTTTTCGTATTTTTTTGGACAGCCGTTCCCTTTATTATAGCCTATTTCAGCATTTTCTTCAAGAACTGCCCCGTATACGAGCTTTTGTGTTCCGCCACCTGTTCCGGTGTTCCCTCCGTGACTATCTCGCCGCCTCGTATTCCTCCGTCAGGACCCAAGTCTATTATGTGATCGGCTCTCTTGATGACATCGAGGTTATGCTCAATCACCACAACGGTGTTTCCGGCATCCACGAGCTTGTCCAAAACGGATATGAGTTTGTCTACATCGGCAAAGTGCAGTCCCGTGGTCGGCTCATCGAGTATGTACAGAGTCTTGCCCGTACTGCGCTTTGAGAGTTCCGACGCCAGTTTCACGCGCTGCGCCTCGCCTCCCGAAAGTTGTGTCGACGGTTGTCCGAGTTTGATATAGTCAAGTCCCACTTCGTTGAGAGTCTCAAGGTGCCTCCTTATTGACGGAATGTTTTTGAAAAAATCGAGTGCTTCGGCAACACTCATATCCAGCACATCGAATATACTCTTGTCGCGGTATTTGACTTCAAGGGTTTCTCTGTTGTATCTCTTGCCTTTGCAGACCTCGCACGGCACGTAAACGTCGGGCAGAAAATGCATCTCTATCTTAAGTATCCCGTCGCCTTTGCATGCCTCGCATCTTCCGCCTTTTACATTGAAGCTGAATCTGCCCTTTTGGAAACCCCGCATCTTAGCTTCGGGTACCGATGCGAACAAGTCGCGTATATGCGTGAACATCCCTGTGTATGTGGCGGGATTTGACCTCGGGGTTCTTCCTATCGGGGACTGGTCGATGTCTATTATCTTATCGACATTGCCCGTTCCTTTGATTTCCCCGCACTTTCCCGGTTCCGCCCCGGAATTGTGCAAAATGCGAGCCACTCCCTTGTTCAGAACCTCGTTTATCAGACTGCTCTTTCCCGAACCCGAAACTCCCGTGACACACACGAATTTTCCTAGCGGTATATCCACGTTTATATTCTTCAGATTGTTCTCACATGCGCCCACCACTGTGAGTTTTTTCCCGTTTCCTTTACGACGTGCGACGGGAACGGCGATTTTCTTTTTTCCCGAAAGATACATGCCTGTAAGAGAATTCTCGTTTTTCATTATATCTTCAGCGGTTCCCTGAGCCACCAGCATGCCTCCGTGGACTCCTGCACCCGGGCCTATGTCCACTATGTGATCGGCGGCATGCATCGTGTCCTCGTCGTGTTCGACCACGATCAAGGTATTCCCAAGCTCTACGAGATGACGCAGGGTCTTGAGCAGTTTTTCGTTATCCTTCTGGTGAAGTCCGATCGACGGCTCATCCAATATGTACAAAACCCCCGTAAGCCCCGATCCTATCTGGGTCGCAAGCCTTATTCTCTGCGCCTCTCCGCCGGAAAGACTGCCTGCCGCGCGGGAAAGGGTAAGATACTCAAGACCCACATTGACGAGAAAATTCAAGCGTTCACGGATTTCTTTGAGGATCTGACTGCCTATTATGGCGTCTCGCTCAGACAGGTTGATGTGCTTGATAAAATCCAGCGCGTCCCTGATCGACATATCCGACAGCTGCGCTATGTTCATGTCCGCCACCGTAACTGCCAAAATCTCCGGTTTCAGGCGTTTGCCGCCGCAGTCCGTGCATTCTCTTGTCACCATGAACTTGCTCATCCTGTCTTTAAAAAAACTCGACCCGGTCTCCCTGTATCGTCTCTCGACATTGTTGATAAGACCCTCAAAGGGATGGTCGAACTTCTGAACCTTTCCGCCTCTGCTTTTGTAAGTGTATTTGATCTTCTTATTCCCGGTTCCGTGCAATATTGTCTGTTTGAACTTCTCCGGAAGTTCCCTGAACGGCAGCGAGGTGTCGACCCCCTGTTGCTCGGCTATGACTTCAACGATGTTTCTATAAAACCCGCTGTACTCCATGGTGGCATAGATTTTGCTCAACGCTCCCCGGAGTATGCTCTTATTTTCATCTATCATCGTCTCCGGCAGAATCTTCTCCGTGAATCCCAGACCGCTGCACGACTCGCACGCCCCAAACGGGCTGTTGAAAGAAAACATTCTCGGCTCAAGTTCTTCCAGACCGCCCCCGTGTTCCGGGCATGCGAGCCTTGTGGAAAAAACCTGTTCTTTGCTGAAATCCTTATCCTGCAACAGAACGCTTGCAAGACCCTCGCTTTCTTTCATCGCAAGCTCCACCCCTTCGGCGATTCTGCTCTCCTGACCTTCGCGAACCACCACGCGGTCGACCACGATTTCCACGGTATGCTTGAATTTCTTGTCGAGTTTTATCTCATCCTCATCCAGCGACACAAGCTCTCCGTCCACACGCAACCGTGTATATCCTTCTTTTCTTATTCTTTCTATGACCTTGGCGTGTTCTCCCTTTCTCTGTCTGACCACGGGAGCCATGATCCAAACACGCGTGCCTTCCGGATATGCGGTAATCGTATCCACGATCCTATCCACACTCTGACTTGCGATGGGTCTTCCGCAGACGGGGCAGTGGGGTTTGCCTATTCTTGCATACAAAAGTCGCAAATAGTCGTGAATCTCCGTAACGGTTCCGACAGTTGACCTCGGGTTTCTGCCCGTGGTCTTCTGATCTATCGATATCGCCGGAGAAAGTCCCTCTATAAATTCCACATCGGGCTTTTCCATCTGCCCGAGAAACTGCCTCGCATACGCCGACAGGCTCTCAACGTAGCGTCTCTGCCCCTCCGCATATATAGTGTCAAACGCAAGCGAAGTTTTTCCGGAGCCGGATAATCCCGTAAGAACCACCAATTCATCTTTGGGGATCGTGACGTCCAAATTGCGCAGATTGTTTTCATTTGCGCCCTTTATGACTATTTCATTTTTCAATTCGCACCTCCTACATCCGCTTGGTCTTGTATTCGAATATGCGGTCGCGCAGCTCCGCAGCCCGTTCAAACTGAAGGTCTTCGGCGGCCTGTCTCATCTCTTTTTCCATGAGCTTGACGTATTTTGCGAGCTCTCCTGCGGTAAGTTCCTCCGGTTTTTTCCCTTTATAAGATTCATCGCTTTGCGCAAGTTTGGTCGCTTCGATCACGGCTCTTACGGATTTTTCTATGCTTTTTGGCGTTATATCGTGCTTTTCGTTGTACTCACGCTGCATCGTGCGTCTGCGCTCGGTCTCATCGATCGCAAGTTTCATCGCTTTACTGATTCCATCGGCGTACATTACGACCTTCCCGTCGACGTTTCTTGCGGCTCTGCCTATAGTCTGGATCAGCGAGGTTTCTGTACGCAGAAATCCCTCTTTGTCGGCATCGAGTATCGCCACGAGCCTGACCTCGGGGATATCGAGGCCTTCCCTCAAAAGGTTTATTCCGACCAGAACATCGAATTCATCGAGTCTCAAATCACGAATTATTTCGAGTCTCTCAAGCGTGTCTATTTCCGAATGCAGATACCGGGTTCTCACCCCGGCGTTCACGAGGTAATCGGTAAGACTCTCCGCCATTTTTTTCGTGAGCGTCGTTACAAATACCTTTCCGCCGCTTCCCGAAACCGTATTGATCCTTCCTATCAGATCGTCGATTTGATTTTCGGTCGGGTGAACCTCTATGACCGGGTCGAGCAGTCCTGTGGGTCTTATCACCTGCTCCACCGTAATGCCGTTCGCCTTTTCTCTCTCGTATGCCGCAGGGGTTGCGCTGACATACATTATTTTGTCGACCAGGTTTTCCCATTCGTCAAATTGAAGTGGTCTGTTGTCGAGCGCAGATGGAAGCCTGAATCCATAATCCACGAGCGACTGTTTTCTGGATCTGTCTCCCGCATACATGGCTCTCAGCTGCGGCAGCATTACGTGCGATTCATCTATCATTATCATATAGTCGTCGGGAAAATAGTCCATCAAGGTATATGGCCTTGATCCCGCCGGCATACCGTTAAGATGTCTTGAATAATTCTCTATCCCCTTGCACGTGCCGAGTTCTCTCAACATTTCCATGTCATACCTTGTCCGCTGCTCTATTCTCTGCGCCTCCAGGAGTTTTCCTCTGTCTCTGAACCACGCAATGCGCTCCTCAAGCTCTTTTCCGACGGTGAGCATAGCCGCCTCGACTTTTTCCGGCGAAGTCACGTAATGCGTTGCAGGGTATACGGCGACATGCTTTCTGATTCCGAGGATCTCACCGGTCACTGCGTTGATTTCTTTGATGGTTTCCACCTCATCTCCGAAGAGTTCTATCCTGACCGGATTGTTGGCACCCGCGGGGAAGATATCTATTATATCCCCCCTGACGCGAAAGCTTCCTCTCTCAAGCGCCATATCGTTTCTTGAGTACTGTATATCGACCAGTTTACGCAGTATTTGGCTCCTGCTTCTGACCATTCCGGGTCTAAGCGACAGCATCTGATTCTCATAATCGAACGGACTTCCCAGTCCGTATATGCACGACACACTTGCCACTATTATGACGTCTTTTCGCTCAAACAGAGCCGCCGTTGCGCTGTGACGCAGCTTTTCTATCTCATCGTTTATGTCGGAGTCCTTTTCTATGTAGGTGTCCGTGGACGGAACGTATGCCTCCGGCTGATAATAGTCGTAGTAGCTTACAAAATATTCGACGGCGTTGTCCGGGAAAAACTCTTTGAATTCACCGTGAAGCTGCGCTGCCAAAGTCTTGTTGTGGCTTATTATCAGCGTAGGTTTGCGCACCTGTTCTATCACATTCGCCATCGTAAACGTCTTGCCCGAACCCGTGACCCCCAGAAGAGTCTGCTGCTTGTTTCCTTGCGCAAAACCTCTGACGAGTCTTTCTATGGCTCGTGGCTGATCACCGGTCGGCTTGTATTCGGATTTTAGCTTAAATTCCGCCATTGTTTTTTGCCTACTTCTTCCGCACTCCATTCGCATCTTTCAGGTAAAAGAAATTCTTAACCCTGTTGTCCGTGTCTATCAATCCGTTGTACTGCACGGTCTGATATTCGTTTATGAGCGAACGCATCTTGCCGTCCTTTTCGTCAGGGTCATAGAGATTTCCTTTGCTGTCCATGCAGCCGATATCGGTGATGACAGGCATCTTCTTGTAAAGATCCATCAGATACTTGTCATACCCGCTCATCTTTCCTCCGATCGCCTTCATCATGTATGCCGACAGATAGTTGGCGCTGATGTTGACATTCTCTTTTTCTTTGATGTCGTAGTTTGCCCATATCATGAACGGCACCCTGTACTTTCTTTCTTCCCCCGTGAATTTCATCTCATTCTTGCCCGAGGAGTTGAAGAGTTCACTGTAAAAATCGTTTTCCACCCTCGGCTGATGATCCCCGAAGAAGACAAGCACCGTAGGTTCATCCACATTCTCGTAATACTTTATGAGATCTTTCAGTGCATCGTCCGACTTTTTCATCAGGTTGAGGAACTGTCCGGCTTCTTCCTGCTTGAGTGCATCGTCCTCTATGGATATGCCGGAATCCACGATACCCGACGAGTACAGATATCCGCCGTGATTTTGAATCGTGACGTTGAACATGTAGAACGGAAGCGCCCCGTTGTTTGCTTTTGCTTTTTCGTACTGCTGTTTCACTATATCGTAATCCTGCTTATCGGATATGAAAGATCTTATCTTTTCCGGTTTATGCAGGTCTTCCATGGATATGTACTTGTCAAATCCCAGATTCGGATATGCGTTGTTTCTGTTGTAGGAATTGTTCATTCCCGGGTGAAACGCAATGTTGCCGCCGTATCCTCTCTGCTTGAGTTTCCACGTGAGCGAAGGCGTCATTGACTTTATCCTGTTGGTGTAAGGAACCGAGTGGAACGGCAGGTGCTGCATAGAGAAACCTGTAAGAAATTCAAATTCCGTGCACGCCGTACCGCCTCCGAATATGGATGTGTGCATCGTTCCCTTGATCGTATTCTTTTTGAGACTATGGAAGAACGGCATGTAGTCCTTGTTGGTCTTGAATTTGTTTATAAACTGCAAATCGGCGAAAGACTCATTCATTATTCCGATGATATTCGGGGTTTTTCCGGTCGTGCCGCTCACCTTGCTTGCGGTGTCGGGTTCATACTTTTCCGCGATCCGGCGAACCCTCTCGGGCGAATAGTTTTTCGGTTTCTCCACTATGGACATATTTATGGTCACTACAAACGATAAAGCATAGCCGTGCTTGTAGTAGTTGCTCTTTGGTCTGAAACTTGAGACGCGCACGTTGTGATTTTCTATCACCGAGCTTGTGAAGAACACGTAGTTAAAGAGAAATCCCAGTCCCACCGCAACCGCCAGTGCAATCGTGCGTTTCTTCCATCCCAGTCCCTTGTTCGCTCTCAGTTTTATTGCCATGGCTATCCATATCACGGTCAGCATTATCGCCCACAGACTCGCCTTGTTAAAGCTCATGCTGTATCCGCCGGCAACCTCCATCCCGGTTCTCCAGTTTATTATATCCGTTGCGATAAGCGGAGCATCCCGGAACAGAAGCATCATGTAATTAGCAAATGCAAATCCAAACGCCGAGAGTGTGGTCAGTATGATGGTCGCCCTTGTCCTGTTGGTTATCACATAGAAGATCCACCAAACGACGGCTATTATGAATATGTTCAGCATGCCTTGGAAAGAAAACAAAAGTCCCAGCGTTTCAATTATGGACATGTCTGCTATCTTCGAGATTATATAATATGCCACAAGCGGCGTCAGAATAAACATCCCCCGCAAAAGTGCGCGGTTCAGATCTACAGGGCTTCTTCTCCTTGTTCTGTTGATCTTCTCTTCGATTTTATCCACGGGCAGCGCCACAAATATGATCGCCAGTATTATCACCGCTATGAAAATCGAGAAAAACGAATACTTAAAGTATCTGTAGCTCAAAGCGGCGAAAAGGTGCTCTCCGTTCAGTACTTTTTCACCGCCCGCATCGACCCGGACAAGATGGTTGGCGTCGTCTTTCTTTTCCGTCAGCAGTTTGACCGCAAACGGTTTTTTTGAAGATACATCCACCGACCTGACCTGTAGCTTGTATTTTTTCTTTTCTGTGAGGTTCAGCCACTTTCTGAACTTGGCGTTTCCTCTTTTGGTGACGATCTTGTTTCTGTTTGCCGCCGCAGAGTCCCTTACAAATGAAAATACCGTTGCCGAATTATGAACTATGAGCTTGGTTTGCAGTTCCGTTTTGGCAAGTTCTTTGTTCTTCGCATCAAGCAGCGAAACTATCACCTTGCCTTTTGCGTTGTAATTGCCCGCATTGGAAAAAAACATCTGCACTTTCGTGAGTTTGTCCTTCTCTGCGACAAATTCCTGTCTGAGAGTCACATTGCCTTTCATGTCAATGCTTCTCGAACCGCTCTGTTTGGCCAGATAGCGATCCATATCCGTTTTTACGAGCGCAGGATTTTCCCTGAGTTCATACCTTTGTTCCTGCGTGGTTTTCGGCACTTTCATATCGTTTATGTACTTTCTGGAAACCATAAAGCTGTCCTTCTTGAATATGACAAAAGCCAGTGTCGTCAACAACACAATTGTCAAAACCACGGTTTTGATCAGATAGCACTTACGACAAGTGCTCTTTTTGGAAAAGTCGTCCATTAAAAATCTCTCCTTAACTCTCCTTAATATTATTCAATATACATATCCTTTCGGAATCTCTTTCGATGCGGCGGAATTGGCTATATTGCGCTCTTTCCGCCCGGCGCCGTATAAACCGGCGCCCTCACAACGCTTCGGTCAGGCGCCCCATGGATTTGCCGGCTGTCAAAGCAGCCCGGCCGCCCGCTCCGCAGCTTTTATGACATGTTCTGCAAGTACCGACGATGTGACTCCGCCGACACCGCCCGGAACCGGGCTTATATATGAAGCCACCTGCGAGACATTATCAAAATCGACATCACCGCATAGCTTCCCGAACTGATCGACGTTTATTCCGACGTCAACGACGATGCTTCCGGGGCTTACCATATCCGCTGTTATCATATTTGCTTTCCCCGCCGCAGCGACTACTATGTCGGCTCTTGCGCACTCCTTCCGCAGATTCGCAGTCTTCGTGTGGCAGACGGTCACCGTTGCATTTTTCTTGAGCATGAGCATGGCCAAAGGCTTTCCCACCACCATACTTCTTCCGACGATCGTTACATTTTTCCCTTTCAGATCCACATCATAACACTCAAGCATTTCCATCACCGCCCGAGCCGTGCACGGGGCAAAACCCGTCCCGTCGCCAACAAATACCCTGGATATGTTTACCGGGCTCATGCAGTCCACATCTTTTGCGGGATCTATCGCAGCCGCAACGGCGGTCTCATCAAGATGCCGGGGAAGCGGTCTGAATAACATTATCCCGTGCACCTTTGGATCCTCATTCATCTTCGAAACAGTCTCGACAAGCCCGTCCATGCCGATATTTTCGTCAAGCTCCGTGACCTTCATATCTATACCCACGCTCTCCATGCGCTTGCCGGCACCTTTTTCATATGCCATATCGTCGGCTCTTTGCCCCACTCTGACTATGTTCAGGACAGGTATTACCCCTATTTCTTCAAGCCGCTTGACCCGCTTGATCATCCTTTCCTTCATTGCGGCGTTGACTTGCGCACCTTTCATCAAAATTTTTGCCATCTTTTCTTCCTCTTTGCCCAAGCTTCTCTCCTTTCAACTGCTCAATGCCCGTCCACCGTCAGTATCGCGGTCTCTTGTAAAAACGTCCCGAAAAGCGTTCTGTCTTCAAAACATTGACAAATGCTTTAGGATCGATGTCCTTTATTTCTTTCACTATCATATCTACCTGACTGCTCTCAACCACCGAATAAATCATATTCTTCTTTTTCTCCAGAAAAAAGCCCTCGCCTTTGAACAGCGTGGCGTCGTGTCTGGTCATTATACTGATTTTGTCGTATACGGACTCAGGCATATCCGTTATGATTATAAGTGTATGCTTGTCGTATCTCTTGAACAGTTCGCCGTAGAGCTGCATAAGCACATACTGATATATTATGGAATACAGTGCCTTGTCCCAACCGAAGAAAAAACCGGCAAGTGCCAGAATAACTACGTTTCCGAGCAAAATATAATTCCACGTGTTTATTCCTCTCTTCTCGGAAAAATACACCGAAAGAAGATCCGTTCCACCGCTGCTTGTTCCGACCCAAAGGCACAGGAGTCCGGAAAGACCACTTGTGATGCCACCGAAAACCGCAACCAGAAGCACATCCGAGGTTATCGCAACGTGCGGCAGCATGTCTGTCAGAAGGCTCGACAGTACTACATAGTAAAGAGAGTATAACGTGAATTTTTTCCCCAAGCTCCTTATTCCCAGATATGTTGAAATAACATTGAGCGGCAGAAAGACCACAGAATACGGCACAAATATCCCGGCATATTTTGAAAACAGCCTCGTTACCATAAGCGCAACTCCGGAATAACCGCCCGGAAACAGGCCTCCGGCACTCACAAAGCTGTTGATGTTGAACGCACAAATTACTGCACCGAGTGTAACGCTCACTCCCCTGAGCATTTCCCGCAGCACTTTTTCTCTTTTACTCAAAGGTATCCTCGGATCCCTTCTCTTTTTAAACGACATTTCCTCTCTCCAAATCAACGATAGCCACTCAACAACCGGAGCGGCCTTGCAGACTTCTGCGACCTACGGTCATAAACGAAATCTTATCCATTATATCACATCGATTGGCGTTTGCTTACCGTTTTTTATTGGAATCGCACAATTTTCAAAGTGGCAATTTCCGATTATATTCTCTTTTGTGATTGACACATAAAGTTCAGGCAAATATAATGTTGTCGATTATATTTTTGAGGAGGATGTTTTATGACAAATGATAACAAAGGCAAGTTCAGATCCCAGTTCGGATTTCTGATGGCCGCAATCGGAGTTGCTATAGGATTGGGGAATATTTGGGGTTTCCCGTATAAGATGGGAGCCAACGGCGGATTCGCTTTTCTTCTGATTTACGTTTTCATGGCTGTCTTTATAGGTTATCCTCTTCTCCTTGCCGAAATCGCACTCGGGCGAAAAACCGGCAAGGCTGCCGTTGAGGCATTTCAATCGGCAAGCCCCAAATTTACGTTCGTGGGCGTTTTCGAAACCATGGTTCCTTTTCTGTTGCTTTGCTTCTACTGCGTTCTGGGCGGCGTGGTAATCAAATACGCCATAGCCAACTTCGGCGACATTGTCGGAGCTTCATTCGGAGTCAAAGGAACGAAGAGTGACGTATTCTTCGGGAATTTTGTTTCAGATACCAAAATGACGGTGCTGTTCACTCTTTTGTTTCTTTTCCTCACATCTTATACAGTGTTCAGGGGTATCGAAAACGGTATCGAAAAGTTCTGCGCCTACGGTATGCCGCTGTTGTTCCTGATGCTTCTCATAACCGTGGTCAAGTGCTGCACGCTGCCACACGGAATCGAGGGGATCAAATTCATGTTCAAACCGGACTTTAAAATTTTTGCCGGAACCGGCTGGTTCAAGGTCTTTGCAATGGCCGGTGGACAGATGTTCTTCTCCATTTCATTGGCATCGGGTGCATTGATAGCTTATGGGTCTTACATGAAGAAAGATGCCGATCTTGAAAAAAGTGCAATGCTGATTCCGTTCTTTGATACGATTGCGGCACTGCTTGCGGGGCTTGCGGTGTTCCCTGCCGTTTTCTCCGCCAATCTTCCTCCAACAGGAGGCCCCGGGCTGCTGTTCGTTTCCCTGCAGACGGTTTTCAACTCGATGGGCAGCGTAGGTCCGATATTCGGCTTCATATTCTATCTGCTGGTTTTTGTGGCGGCGTTCTCATCGTCCATAGGCATGATGGAGGGCGGCATCTCCGCGATCATGGATTCCCGCATCAAGCGCAATAAAGGCGCCAGCAGACCTCTGGTGGTTCTGGGTATCACCGTCACGACCATCATAGGAAGCAGTCTGGTTGCGCTGGATCAACTCGGTGGAAATCAATCGATGTGGAAACCGTTCGGTCTGGGCAGCTGGCTCGACGTATTTGACCTGGGAGGTGAAGGTATACTGATGCCTTTGGGAGGTCTCATGACAGCAATTCTCTTCGGATGGGTTCGCAGAGGATTCCTCGACGATGAAATCCGTAGCAGTTCCACATACAAGAGCAAAGGATTTGTTCATTTCTGTCTGCGCTGGATAGCCCCTATATTTATGGCGTTTGTGGTGTTCGTTCAGATCAGCAATTTCTTCTTCTCAAACACCGCATGGTACCGCGCATTGCTCGGATAATTAAACGGCAGTTTCATGCTTACACGATAAATCGGAATATCGTTACGATATGTATGAAACTGCCGTCTTTTAATATCACGTACCGACATGATGCGTACATCATACTTCAATATGCGCCTCCGTCATATTTCGGTGCGTCCTTCCATAGCCTTAATGAGCGTGACCTCGTCCGCATATTCAAGGTCTCCCCCCACCGGTAACCCGTGGGCTATTCTTGTGACCCGTATTCCTGAATTATGCAGCAACCGTGAAATATACATCGCCGTGGCCTCACCCTCTATGTTCGGGTTTGTCGCCAATATCACTTCTGCGATTCCGGGATTTTCCCGTAGCCGTGTTATAAGGCTCTTGAGGTTTATATCTTCCGGTCCCATACCTTCCATGGGGGAGATGACCCCGTTGAGTACGTGGTACAGTCCCTTATATTCTCTTATTCTTTCCATCGCCATAACATCTTGCGGGCTTTCCACGACGCATATTACGTTCCGGTCGCGATTTTTATCCTCACACACATGGCAGGGATCCTTGTCCGTCAGGTTCCCGCACACCGAGCAATATCTCATCGTCTTTTTCGCATCGTAAATAGACGACGCAAGCGCTTCCGCCTCACGATCGCTGACAGAAAGTATATGAAAAGCCAGTCTTTGAGCTGTTTTGTTTCCCACTCCCGGAAGTTTTGCAAGTTCTCCGATGAGCCTTCCAAACGGTTTTGGGAACTGATTCATCTCTTCCCTCTTTCCTATAGCCCCGGAATGTTGAGTCCGCCGGTCAGTTTCTCATATTCACCGCCGGTCATCTCATCTATGCGGCGCATTCCTTCGTTTATGGCCGCCATGACAAGATCTTGCAGAGTTTCCACATCATCAGGATCAACGACATCAGGATCTATCACAAGAGATTTAATTTCTCTCTTTCCGCTTATGACCGCCTTGACAACGCCTCCTCCGGCAGTAGTTTCGATCTCTTTTTCCTCAAGCTCCGCCTGCATCTTTTCCATCTCTTCCTGCATGGCCTGCATCCTGCGGATCTGCTCCATCTGACCTTTTCTGCCGCCTGCGGCACCTGTTTTAGGCCTCTTGCCCGCTTTCATTCCTCTACCCATTTCTATATCCTCCGTATATTTTTCACTCTATTTGTGTGTCCTCAATATTGCGACATAAATAGTGCCACAAGAGTTTTCGTTTGCATCTTTTTTGTCACGGAATGATTATAAAATTTCTTCCGCACTATCCTTTACCTCAACCGGTATGCCGATTTCCCGAGAAGCTCTTTCCGCTATCGAGAGTATATCATCCTCAACCCGTTCTTCCGCTTTCGGTTCATCCTCGCCCGTCTTTACGACCATCTTCATCTTTCTGCCGACAAGTTCTTCCATGGCACCGCAGATATCCTCGGTCTTATCCCTCATACGCTTTTCAAACGCTTCGTTTATGCCCGACGCAACAACTTTGAATTCCACATCGTTCATGGCAGCCAAACTGAAGTTTTTCATTACACGCATAGATGCCTGTTCTCTGATAATCTTCTCGGACACAGCTTCCCATATGTCGTCCAGCTCCGCCTGAGTGTGTTCCGCTTCATTTCCCGGTGGCGTTTCCATGCCTTCTTCCTGCTCATTTTTCGGCGCCTTGTTCACGCCCTTTTCGGGCATATTTTCCGGCGCATCTTTTCCGTCCGTTTTCGGGAGTTTCCCATCAATCGATTCGGGGAGATTCCCGGCAACCGGTTCGATGGGATTTACGGTATCCGATTTTTGGGCCGGCGTTTGAGCACTCACAGACATCGACTTTTCCGCAGAATTGATCGAGAAAACATGTCTTTGGCGCTGCCCGGCCGCAGCACCCTCGGGCATCGCATCTACGTACTCCGTTTCCTCGGCTATTGCAACTATAGCAACTTCCATCAAGATTCTCGCCTGAGTCGAATACGTTGCATCATTTATGGCTTTTGCCAGTATCATTATGCTCCTGTTCAGCGTTGAAACACTAATCTCCTTGCTCTGCTCTTTGAGTTTTTCGATATTCTCCGTCGACATATTCAACATGTCCGCCGGGTCTTTTACAAACTTTACGATCAAAAGGCTTCTGTAATATTCCATCCAGTCTTTCATGATGCACTTGACGTCTTTGCCGTCCCTAAGCGCAGTATCCAGAAGAAAAAACGCATCGGAAACTCTCATGTTTAGGATGTTGCCTGTGAGGCGCATATAAAAATCCTGCGAAACCGCACCCAGGTATTCAAGCACCGTTTCCCTGTCCATCTTCTCATCCCCACCGGAAAGACACTGCTCCAGCAGGCTGAGAGCATCCCTTACAGATCCGTCGGCGTTGGCTGCCAAAAGTGACAATGCCCCGTCCGTTGCCTCAACACTCGCACTTTCGCAGATCTCACGCATTTTTATCGTTAGCTTGCGTGACGGCACCCTCTTGAAATCCAGTCTCATGCATCTTGACATTACGGTCTGCGGCATCTTTTCCGGGTTTGTGGTAGCAAGTATGAACATCACATGTTCCGGCGGCTCCTCCAGAGTTTTTAAAAGTGCATTGTATCCTCCTTGCGAAAGCATATGCACTTCATCTATTATATATACTTTCTTTTTGCCTACGCTCGGCGGATAATTTACGCTTTCCCGCAATTCGCGTATATTGTCTACACCGTTGTTTGATGCTGCGTCGATTTCGATCACGTCCATAAATCCGCCTGCGCTTATCGCCTTGCAGTTTTCGCAGACGCCACATGGACGCTCGCCGCTCGCATTGCAATTTACGGCCTTTGCCAGTATCCTGGCGGTCGTCGTCTTTCCGGTACCGCGCGTTCCGCACAGCAAATAAGCGTGGCTGAGTGTGTTGCTCGCAATCTGGTGTTTCAAAATGCGCACTATGTGCTCCTGCCCGATCAGCTCCGAAAAAACTTCCGGTCTATATTTTCTGTACAATGATAGATAGTGACTCATACGATGATCTTATCCTTACCGACAAAATGAAATGCCCTTTGACAGCTCCGCACAATTCCGGAAAAGGCTTATCCGCGGCACATAAGAACTTCCGCTTATTGCTGCTTCCTTCCGGACCTGACAAGGTTCACGGCATCCTATTGCGCAGGACCCAAACCAAAACGGGCGAAGCTGTCAAAGGACATTTCGGCTCACTTAATTATATGGTTTTTGCTTCGGCTTGTCAAATGATTTGCGCTTGCGACAAGGCATACCCGCATCCGACTTACGACATAAATGCCACGGCTCAAAAAGTTCCGGCTCTGCTTATCGGGATTGGCAACCCCTCCCTGACTTCTTCCAGATAGCCCATGTCCAAATCCGCATATATTATGGTTTCATTTTCATCGGCTGCGGCTATCACTTTCCCAAGCGGATCGGCTATTGTCGAGTGACCCCATGCGTGGAATTTGCAATTTGGGTCTCTTGCGACCTGGGCGCCCACAAAGTACACCTGATTGTCCATGGCTCTGGCCCTTACTAAAAGTTCCCAGTGCGCGGGGCCTGTGATCATGCTGAAAGCCGCAGGCAGGATCATGATTTTGGCGCCTCGCAAAGCCATCTCCACAAAAAGCCCGCCAAACCTGATGTCAAAGCAGATAGCCAATCCTATTTTGCCGAATTTCGTATCCGCAACGGTAATTTCACTTCCGGGCGCGATAAAATATGACTCGGTAAATGAAACTTTCCCCTTTATGTCGACGTCGAACAGGTGAATCTTCCTGTGCTTTGCTATTTCTTTGCCCTCTGCGTCAAATACATAGCAAGTATTATATACCTTATCCCCTTCCGCTTCCGGCACGCTTCCTGAAAAAAGGCAGACGTTGAACTCCGCCGCCAGACTGCGCATAAAATTATAGATTTCTCCACCCTGCGGTTCTTTATAATGCGCAAAATTTGCGCCGATGTACGGGCAGACCCACATCTCCGGAAAGACTACGATATCGGCTCCCGTGTGCACGGCTTGCATTAACATTTGACGGTATTTCTTTTTTCCCGCCTCTCTGTCTTGGCGCGGCATTATCTGGCATACAGCCACCTTGGGGCTCATATTGTTCTCCTTATTTCAACATCTATCCTGACAACGTTGAACGCCGTCATATTCTCAATTTGGAGCGCAAGGCTCCGCTGAAACTCTTCCGCACTTTTCCACACCTTGAAACCCTTTTTTATTCCGAGCGAAATTCTGACATCGAGCGCATCGGGTTCGGTATTTTCATATATCGCATATATTTTCCCCACCGCCTCGTTCTCTCTCGCCACGCAGTTGGCGATATCCATGATCACCGAATCGGAAATATAGAATCTCCCCATGTAGCTGAAAGTCGGCCTCACGACGGTGCGCTCGCCCTGCCCGCCGTCGCCTCCCCAAAAACTCCCCCTTAAGATTTTAAGAGGGTTCATGAAGTATCCCGCAAAATCACGCTTAAGCTGTAGTGTCGGAACCGGAATCACGTGCTTTCCCTGGACAATACGCTGTTTGAATGCGATCTTAAGCTCCTCTTCCGACGCAATATCTTCAATATGAATTATCTCACCTATAGGCGGCAGGTTCAGTATCTTGGCGATCTTGTTGACCATCTTGTCGGATGTGCCTATGATCAGTATCGATTTCGGTTCTCTCTGTGCGATCTTGGATATCACGGAATTTCTGTGCTCTTCGCTTGTGAAAAGTGCGGTCTTGATTGCGGCCACCCGCGTTTCCTGCCTTTTTGCGGAAATTCCGGCTTCCACTCTGTTTTTAAAAATAAATAAGCCGTCGTCGATGATGCTTTCGATGTTCAGCTTGTTGCACAAATTCATCGCCCGATAGCTTTTCCCCGTTCCGCTTTTGCCGCTCAACGCATAAACTTTCATCTTTACTTATCAGTTCCTTTCTGCTATACTGTGTGCGGATTCATTTCAAGAGATTTCTATAAGGAGGATTTTAATATGGCTTACAAAATTTCAGATGCTTGCATCAGCTGTGGCGCCTGCGAACCTGAATGTCCTGTTGGAGCAATCAGCGAAGGCGACAGCCAGTATGTGATTGACGCAGACAGCTGCATCGATTGTGGCGCTTGTGCCGGAGTCTGTCCTGTGGACGCACCGGCGGAAGCATAGCGAAAATTTAATTTCCGCGACCGCTTTGCAAATGCGAAGCGGTTTTTTATTGTCGTTTTCTATTTTTTATGAAGCGCATTCATGTGATATGCCAATGCGTGCAGGCTGTCGGACAACTGAACCACCTCAAGAGCTATGTGCGCCGGAACCTCTATATCCGTTATGGCAAAGTTCCATATTCCCCGCACGCCGGCAAAACACAGTTTGTCCGCAACTTCTTGGGCGCTCTCCTGATTGACACAGATTATGCCAATGTCGATACTTTCTTTTTCCACATACTCAACAAGAGCCTCCTGGTCAAGTATATCGATGCCCTCAAGCTGTTTGCCGATAAGCCCCGGGTTGATGTCAAAGGCAGCGCATATCTTGAATCCCTGTTTGTGAAACTTGGTGTACTTTGCGATAGCCTGACCCAAATTGCCCGCACCGACTATGACCATCTTGTATTCCTTGTCAAGTCCCAGTATGGCACTTATTTCACGGCAAAGTCCATCGACGCTGTACCCGTACCCCTGCTGACCGAAGCCTCCGAAATTGTTGAGATCCTGTCTGATCTGCGAAGCTGTGTAACCGATAAGTTCGCTGAATTCCTTTGAAGATATTTTTTCTATCCCTTTTTTTCTTAATTCGATCAGATAACGCCTGTAACGAGGGAGCCTCTTGATTACGGCATTGGAAATTTTCGCATTCTTTTTTGCCATCTGTATTTTTTCCTTTCCATATGAGGTTACCTGCCAATGTGCGGTGGGCGAGCACCAAGTTCTCGGTGGATCTGCTCACGCACTATATAATAAAACCCGCAAAGGCGGGCTTAATCAACTCTCAATATTATCATCAACATACTTTACAAGATCCCCGACCAGACGAAACTTTTCAGCTTCTTCATCAGGGATTTCGAGATCGAACTCCTCCTCTATGGCCATGATTATCTCCACGGCATCCAGAGAGTCGGCTTCAAGATCCTTCATAAGATTGGTGTCCATAGTAACCATCGACTCGTCGACGCTTAGCTGCTCAACGATAATCTCTCTCACCTTGTCAAAAGTCATTTTCATCCTCCTACTTTTCGGGCGCTACAAGTAGTATTATAGTGTAGTGAATTGCTTAATGCAAGCAGATTTTTTTGCCCCAAGCGGTTGTCATTTCGCAGAGTCAAATGAAAAGCAAGTTCACTCAGGGATGCACACCGGAGCTCAATTTGCAACCTGCCCGTCATTTTTCTTCCCAATTCCAACGCCGTTTCCTGTATAATTGCTTCCATAGAGAATATATGTACCCCCTCCGGAAAGGATATGTGACATGAATCTCCATCTTGACAGGAATCATTTAAAAATTATTGCTTTGGCGGCTATGACTTTTGATCATACAGCAATGTTTTTCCCTGATAGGTTTCCAATATACTTCCACTGGATAGGGCGTTTGGCAGCCCCGATTTTCCTGTTTCTTTGCGCAGAAAGTATAACATATACCACCAACAAGTTCATGTATATCCTCCGCCTCTACTTGGCATCCGTTATAATGGGTTTGATACAAAGTTTTACACAGATAGAGATAAATATCTTTCGAAGCATATTTATGACTGCCGTATCATGCTGCATAATTGCAATCCATAATGCAGATAAGAAAAATGCCGCAAAGTTCGCATCGCTTTTCTTGATCTGGCAAATAGCCACATCTGTGGTGGTTCTTTATGTAAATCAGCATTCCTCTGCGGTGATGGAAGATTTTGCCGCTTTTCTTCTCCCTGCTCTTTTGGGCAACTGCCTCAATTTGGATGGAGGTATTTTCTATGTGATCCTGGGTATTGTATTTTACGTTTTTAAAAACCACAGGCAAAACCTTGCTCTCTCATTCTGCGGGTTAACCGCAATTCATGGTTTCTGCAATACCACACACTACATTTTTTCTCTGCTGCATAGAATAAAACTTGTTCCGGTTATAGGAAGTGAGTTTTCCGATGCTCTGGAATTTTTCTTTGAACTTGGAATGGGACCTCTAATGGGCATCGGTGAATCCGCTCTCTACGTAAACTATTCATGGATGATGATATTTTCTCTTCCGATCATATTGAACTACAAAAGCCGAAAAATCAGGTACGGAAGATTCATCAAATACTTTTTTTATTTTTACTATCCTGTGCATATCCTGCTTTTGTATTTTCTTGCCAACCGATTGATTGTGTGAGTAAATTCCGGACTTTTCCAATTATAATTATGTGAGCACCGTGTCGCATTCAATCACTTGATTGATCCTGAAGTTCCATCCAACTGTCGTAGGTGGTTTCAAGGGTTGCTTCTTTTGCTTTTAGCTCCTTGTCCAGCTGCACAAGTTTCAAAGGATCCGACAGGTTTTCCGGGCTGCACATCTGCGTTTTCAACAGTTCCGTCTCTTTTTCAAGTTTTGCGATTTCATCTTCCAGACGCTTTTTTTCCCGTTCGATGCGACGCCGCCGGGTTTCGATTTTTTTCTTGAGCATCCTTTCTTGAGCCGGGCTCAACGTGCTTGCAGGCGCAGCCTCCTTATTCACTGCATTCGCCACAGCATCGTCTATATGCGATGCGTCTGTTTGCAAAGAATCCGCTGCAGCGCCTGAGGAATTCCCTCGGTGCCGCTTTTCTCCGGAATCATTTTCCGCTTTGCTTTTCGTTTCCGCACTCAACTGCTTTATATAGTCCTTGCCCGACTGTATGGACGCCTTCTTCCCCTCATAATAATCGTAGCCGCCGACGTACTCGGTTATCCCGCTATTATTGAGTTCAAAGATTTTGGTTGCGATTTTGTTGAGAAAATATCTGTCGTGAGAAACCGCAATCACGGTACCCGGATAATCCCAAAGCGCCTCTTCAAACACCTCTTTGGAATCTATGTCGAGATGATTTGTCGGTTCATCGAGAACCAGAACGTTGGCTCCCGAAAGCATCAGTTTCAAAAGCGCAAGTCTGGCTTTTTCTCCGCCGGACAGCGTATCGACACGATTAAAAACGCTGTCTGCAGAAAAGAGAAAACGTCCGAGCATTCCTCTTATCTCGCTATCCTTGTATTGCCTGTATGTATCGTGGATCTCCTCCATCAGTGTATTTCCTCCGTTCAACAACTCCTGCTGCTGATCGTAGTAGGCAAATTCCACGCGGTGCCCGCGTTCAAGATACCCCGAGTCGGGGGCAAGATCCCCCATTATAATTTTAAGAAGCGTGGTCTTGCCCGTTCCGTTGGCGCCAACTATACAGATTTTTTCGCCTTTCTTGATATCAAAATCCACACCGTCGAACACAATTTTTTTCTCGGCACCGTTTTCGAACGACTTTGAAATCCCCTCGCCAAACAAAACGTCACCTCCGCTCCGGTAATCCTGATGAAAATTCATCTTCACCTTGGAACGTTCGGCCTCCGGTTTTTCGAGCCTTTCCAACGCATTCAGCCTTTTTTCCCTTGACGCCGCCCGCTTTGCGAGTTTCTCCGTTCCGCGCGATTTGAAGCGTCTGATCATATCTTCCTGACGCTTTATCTCCTCACGCTGTTTGTTGTATGCTCTCTGCTCGCTCTCCCTAAGGCGGCTCCTCTTTTCTATGAACTGCGTATAATTCCCTTTGTACATCCTGAGTTTTTTGTTCTCGATCTGAAATATGTCCGTGCACATGTTGTCGAGAAAATATCTGTCATGCGATACTAAAACGACGGTTCCCCTGTACGACCTCAAAAATTGCTCCAGCCACTTGAGCATTCCAATATCGAGGTGGTTGGTCGGTTCATCAAGAAGCAAAAGATCCGGATTACGCATCAGAAGGCATGCCAGCGCAAGCCTCGTGCGCTCGCCTCCCGAAAGCGTTGCGACCTCTTTGTCATAATACTCCTCGCTGAAAGCCATACTCTTCAAAATACCTTTCATGCGGCTCTTGTATGAAAATCCGCCCTCTTTGTCGTACCTCTCCTGAAGAGCCGTAAGCCGCCGGAAAAGGCTGTCATATTCACCGCTACGATCGCCCGTACCGCTAGGATCCGTTTTTTCGCCGATCTCTTTGCGCATCGCATCACCTTTGGCGATCGCGGCAATCTCATCCGAAAGCATATGTATCTCTTTTTCCATCTCCTCGAATTCTTTGTATATGCCTTCCACCTGCCGTATCACCGTCCCGTCCGGCTTGAACTCATCTTTTTGGCTCAAATAGCCTATCGTCACGTCTTTTGCCACAAAAAAATCGCCGAATTCGGCTGTTTCACGACCCGTCAATATATTGAGAAGTGTCGTCTTTCCCGCTCCGTTTGCGCCTACGATGCCGACACGGTCGCCCTCGTTGACGTGAAATGAAACCCTGTCAAGCACTGTGTCGGTTCCGTATGCTTTTGTTATTTCCGTTGCCGATAAAATAATCATAATCTAACTGTGAAGGCAGACATAAAGCTAAAACGGCAGATTTGCATGCGCATCAAGCAAAAGATCGTCCGCTCCGTTCATCCTGTATCCGTAGTATGCCGCAGCTCCTATCATGGCGGCATTGTCCGTGCAAAGCGCAGGTCCGGGCAGATATAGCTTTATTCCCTTACTGTCGCATCCTTTCTTCAACATTTTTCTCAAAAGCGAATTTGCGGCAACCCCGCCCGAAGCGGTCACCTTAGAAACGCCGCATTTTTCGGCGGCGGCTATGGTCTTTTCCACAAGAACATCTATCGCGGCCTGCTGAAAGCTCGCACATACATCTTCTCTGTTTACGGGATTTCCGCGCATACTCTCTCTGCCAAGGTAGTTCAGAACCTGTGTTTTCAGTCCGCTGAAGCTAAAATCAAGGCTTCCCTTTTCCAAACGAACACGCTTGAAGTCAATCGCTCCGGAATTGCCGGACTTTGCACATGCATCGATCTTCGGACCGCCCGGATATCCCAATCCCATGACCACGGCGACCTTGTCGTATGCCTCTCCCACCGCGTCATCTCTGGTTTCTCCGACCATTTCGCACCTGTTGTAGTCCGTAACATGAACAAGGTTGGTATGCCCTCCCGATACGAGCAAAGTAAGAAAGGGAGGTTCCAGATCTTTGTATTGCAAATACGCAGCTGCGATATGCCCGTGCATATGATTGACCCCGACAAGCGGTATCCCCGCTGCAAACGAAAGCGCCTTTGCCGTCGCCACGCCGATTACAAGCGCCCCTATCAGACCCGGACCGTTGGTAACGCCTATAAGGTCGACTTCGCAAAGTTCTGTCCCCGCTTCCTTAAGCGCAAGCTCCAGAACCTCGTTTATATCCTGAAGATGCCTGCGCGAGGCTATTTCCGGAACCACTCCGCCAAACTTGGCATGTATGTCTATCTGAGAACTGACCACGTTAGACATTATTTCTCTTCCACCTGAAACAACGGCTACGGAAGTTTCGTCACAGCTTGTTTCTATACCCAAAGTTATGAATTTTCCTTGTTTCATTCACGATTCCTTGCTTCTTGCATCGGGATTTCCGATGCGCCACATGATCAGCGCATCTTCCCCGTCATCCTCGTAGTATCCGGGGCGTACTCCGGCAGGTCTAAATCCGAACTTTTCGTAAAGATTTATCGCTGCCGCATTGCTCGCCCGCACCTCCAAAGTATGGCTATGCACACCGCTCTTTTCCGTTATGAACAGCATCATAGCCAGTAAAATGGACGCCACACCTTTTCGTCTGTATCTCGGCATCACCGCAACATTGTTTATGTGACCTTCCTCTTCGATTTCCCATACTCCCACGTATCCGGCAATCGTATCGTTCACCTCAGCGACAAAATACTTCGCCCGCGGATTTTCCGTTATATCGGCAAGCAGCGATTCTCTGGACCACGGTACGGAAAAACATACTTTTTCTATCGCAAATATTCCGTTGACATCCGTCTTGTTCGCTTTCCTGATTTTCATCCTCGTTCCCTCTTGCCTCGGATCTTGAAACTACTTGCGCCCGCCCATCAGGCTCTCCATCTTTTTTGCACGCAGTTTCGCCAATGTGCCGTCCTTTAGCTTCTGCTCCGCTTCGGTTTCCCGCATATATTCCGGTAGCAGATCAGCGAATTCGCACGTTTCGCCGCGTTCCCACATTTTGAGGGCATATCTTACCACCATGCCCGCCGTAGGCAAAAGATCGCTGTCCTCTGCAAAAGTTCTTCCCTGCAAAAGATGCGCAAACCTCTCGTCTTTCAGATATTCGGTCACTCCGTCGCCATAAAACACAATATTGTGTAATTTCTCTTTGGCGGCGCAAATGTCTGCCGCTTCGCTACGAATTGCGGACATCTTCCCCTGAGAACCCGCTGCTTGACCGGGAAATTTAATTGCATCGACAGCCGATGTGACGTCTTTTAGCATGTATGCTCCGGGAGCAAGAATTTCCTCGCCGCAGCTCCCGTACACCGCACCGTATACCTGACCTCTTCTGGCATTGACTATCACGGCGCAGCCTCGTCTCCCGTCACATTTCTCCCTGAACATTTCAAGACTCGGGACAGGCAAACACCTAATGTCCAGCGCCTGTGCAACCGCTCTTGCAGAAGAGACACCTATCCTTATTCCTGTGTAAGAACCCGGACCTATCGATGCTGCAACCGCACTCAGCTTTGACGGTTTTATCTCCTCTTCCCTCAATAATTCCGATGCAAGCTCGGTGATATTCTTCAAATGTTCCATAGGCTTCTTGGTCGATTTTTCTCTTATCTTCTTCGTCTCAAGATCGCACAAGGCGACAGAACCTCGCACTCCGGTAGTTTCAAAGCCTAAAATGTACATCTATATATGCGTTCTCCTTCTTCCTCTCCGTACTCAAGCAAAATCAGTTTTGTGTCATAGGGCAAAATCTCCGCGATCTTATCCGCCCACTCTATTATGCAGACTCCTCCTGCGTCAAAATATTCTTCTGCGCCGACAGTAAAAAGTTCTTCACCGCTTTTGAGCCTGTAAACATCAAAGTGAAACATGGGAATCCGTCCGGAATTGTATTCCTTGACTATGGTAAAAGTGGGGCTTGTGACAGTCTCCGTTACACCTAATCCCGCAGCTATCGCCTTGGTAAGGGTCGTCTTTCCTGTACCGAGATCTCCCACAAGTGCCAAAACATCCCCACGTTTCAGCTTATCTGCCAGCTTCTTGCCGAATTTCCTTGTTTCTTTTTCTGAACTGATCCTGATTTCTCTCATACGGTATTATCTTCCGCAGCATTCTCCGCCGCACTCATCCTTGAATTAATCACGATTTTTTTCGAACTCTTTTTTCTTCTTGCTTCCATGAATTATGTTTGAGATCTTTTTGTAAATCAGAAACGTAACGACTGAATTTATCCCGGCTTTGCTCAGGTTGAACGGCAAGATTGCGGGAAGAACGAGTTTTGCCACCGCTTCCCTTGTCATTCCATAAAATATCGGATCCAGAACGTAGTTTGCCACACACATCACCGCCGCCATTGCGATCGTTCCGCATATGAGCCCGATCACCGCTGTCTTTCTGCTCTTATTTCTGTGGTATATGATCCCGGAAACCACGGCAAATGTTCCGGTCGCCAGAACATGCATGGTAAATCCCATCCACGTGTCATGTCCCAGCACAAAAGCCTGAACAAACGATGCCAGTGCCGTAACTATGATACCCGGCAACGGGCCGAACGCAAACGTCGCGATCAGAACCGGCACATCCGCAAGCTCGTACTTGAATGCCGGGAAAAGTGGAAACGGAAGATAAATGAACACCAGCATACATGAAATCGCTGTCAGCATCGCAAGAGTGGTCATTTCGGTTCTTTTTCTTCTTTTGTTTTCTCTCATATTTCTTCCATATCGTTTGCGGCACCTTCTCATCTGTTTTATCCGGCGCCGCCTCTTCTCTCACACCATTTATATATTATAGATACTGCATCCATGCCATATATACCGTATATATAATGTCAAAATCTACAGCTTAAAATCTTCCTGCGACAATCGGTACAACGCCTTGGCATAAATATCCGTCATCTTGTTGAATCGATCTATTGCGATTTTTTCGTTTTTCTGATGCATTATATCCGGATCCCCGGGGAACAATCCGCCGAAGGCCACTATATTAGGGCATGCTCTCGCATACGTGCCGCCTGCGCTTACAATCGGCAAACTCTCGGTGTCGGCCGTTTCCTCTCTATACACATCCATCAGCGTTTTGATAAGATTGCTGTCGGTATCGAAATACAGGGGTTTCATGTCCACGTGTTTTACAACTCCCACCGAATATTTGTCCAGTACGGGCTGCATTGCCTCATATACATCCTCAGCGCAAAAACTTACCGGGTAGCGGACATTTATATTGACTGCGATCGAATCCTTGTCGTAACTTATCAGCCCGTTGTTAAAGGAAAGTCCACCCGATTTTTCATCTTTGAACCCGATACCGATCTCATCCCCGTACGGGTTGAAGCCCACATGCGCATTATAGAAATCTATAAATTCGTTTATGTCCTCATTTGCAAAGTTGAGTTCCCCCAAAAACTTCATCAGAACCGAGATCGCATTCAGTCCTTTTTCCGGTCTTGCTCCGTGGCACGCCACACCGTCTGCGATTATTTCAAGCGACTTTCCGACACCCTTCGTTTTAAGTTTGTATCCGGTTTTTCCCTTGAAACTTTCAAGTTTTTCCCGTATCTGCACATAAGCGTCTTTGGCATCGCTTCCGACCACGGCACGTGCCTGTGAGGCAACCATGTTGACCGCTTCTCCTCCGGCAAGCTTGCCGAGACGCAAACCTTTGCTTTTTCCTTTTGAGAGCTTCTTTGCAAGCTCAAACACCAATATTCCTTTTTCTCCGTTTATAACGGGAAAATCCGCATCGGGCGTTATACCGAAATCAGGAGGTTCCACCTTTGAAAAATAATATTCTATGCCTTCCCAGTCGGTTTCCTCATCCAGCCCAAGTATCAGGCGTATCTTCCTGTGCGGCTCATACCCGGCATCTTTCAGGGCTTTCATCGCATACAAAGATGCGATCACAGGTCCTTTGTCATCGGTGGTTCCCCTACCTATTATGTATCCATCTTTTTCTTCGGCGCCGTAAGGGTCGCTGTCCCAGCCCTCGCCTGCCGGCACAACATCAAGATGCCCTATGACTCCGACGGTTTCTTCCCCTTCTCCAAAGTCTATGTGACCTCCGTAATCATCGATATTTTCCACGGCAAAGCCCATTTCTCTGCCCTTTTTAAGCATGTATTCAAAAGCTTTCCGCACGCCCTCTCCGAACGGATATGTCCGTGAGTTCTCCCCCTGCACGGCGGGCGCCTTGTCACTTCTTATCCTTACGAGTTCCTTAAGTGTTTCAATGGCGGCCTGACGATTGGCTTGTATATATTTTTGTAGATCCATCAATACCCCGATTCTTCACACATTGAGTCCTCCTCTCGGATCCGAATAAGCGGCTTTGCTTTTCGCAATCCGCTCCTTTATTCCGAGGATCAAGATTCGGTCTCCGTCAGATCAATCCACGGCCACGACACCTCTAACTTCAGGCACCGCATCCGAAAGAATTTGCTCAACTATACCTTTCAGGGTCATCCTCGCTCCCGGGCATCCGGCGCAGTGACCCGTAAGTCTCACTTTTACAATATTGCCCGGTGTTATTTCCACAAGTTCGATACTTCCGCCATCCTGCGCGAGCACTTTTCTGATCTCCTCAAGCGCCGCATTTACTTTCAATTCCATTAGAAATCCTCCAAATTCTATGCTTAAATCGCTATGACAGCCATTATATCACATTTTGCTCCGATACGGTCAAACGTTTTTAACATGGGGGATGTTCTTTTGGGGACTTTGAGAATGCGTTGTGAATACTTTGGAGATGCGTTGTGAATACTTTGGAGATGCGTTGGGGATGCTTTTATGTTAAAATCTACTCACTCATAAAACAAGCTTGGGAGGATAATTTAATGACAAATGAAATCATACTTGCCGTCACTCTGACAGTCGAATACTCAGCGCTGATTTTGTTCCATCGTCTGTTTGGAAAAAGCGGGCTGTACATTTGGACTTCCATCGCCACGATAGCCGCCAATATAGAGGTGCTGATACTCGTTCGGGCATTCGGAATGGAGATGACACTCGGCAATATTTTATTTGCCTCGACTTTTCTTGTGACGGATATAGTCAGTGAGCTGTACGGCAAGCAAGATTCAAAAAAAGCCGTTAAAATCGGGATTGCGACATCCGTTGCCTTTGTGGCCATCTCATCATCGTGGCTTTTGTATCTGCCGGCGGCAGGAGACTTCGTTTCGCCGTCCATCAAAACCATCTTTTCAAATACGCCGCGATTGATGCTTGCGTCCCTTACGGTATATGCAGTCGTACAGTTCATAGATGTCTGGCTGTATCATGCGTGGTGGGCGCTTACCGAAAAGGCGGTCGGCGACAAAAAGCGATTCCTCTGGTTAAGAAACAACGGCTCCACTCTCCTATCCCAATTCCTGAACAGCGTACTGTTTAATTTTCTGGCGTTTTGGAAAGTCTACGACAACCATACGATCATGAACATCATAATATCTTCCTATGTGATATTCATAGTGACAAGCATCGCAGACACTCCTTTTGTATATATCTGTAGATATTTTCATGAGAAAAAAAGCCTTTCACAAAATTGATGCTCAGCCACGAAAAATCCGCTCTTCCGTGCGGCTTCCATGAATAAAATTCACTCCTCCGTGCGGCTTCCATGAATAAAAATTCGCTCTTCAATACGCTCATGAATAAAAAAGGCGGTCACACGGTGGATCCCCCCTCGGATTCTCCATATGACCGTCCACAGATCCTATATCGTATTGCTACTTACAGATCCGCTCTCACAAGGTTGATGCGATCCTGATTGTCTATCTCACTTACCTTGACCTTGACCTTGTCGCCGATATTCATGACATCCTCGACTTTTTCCACACGCCCTCTTGCCATCTTGGAAATATGCAAAAGTCCTTCTTTTCCCGGAAGTATCTCTATGAAAGCTCCAAATCCCATGATCCTCATCACGGTACCCTCGTAAGTTTCGCCGACCTCGACATCCTTTGTGAGGAGTTCTATCTGTCTGCGGGCTTCCATTGCGCCTTCCATATCCTCGGAATATATGGTCACCAGGCCCGGATCGTCTTCGGAAATATCGATCTTGACATTATTCTCTTCCACTATCTTGTTTATCGTCTTGCCTCCCGGACCGATCACTATCCTGACCTTATCCGGATCCACCCTCATGGCAATGCAGCGAGGCGCCCACTTGGACAGTTCCTTGCGCGGTTCAGGGATTTCCTCGAGCATAAGCTTCATGATGTGCATCCTGCCTTCACGCGCCTGGTTGAGTGCCTGCTCCATGATTTCTCTGGAAAGACCGTGAACCTTGATATCCATCTGTATTGCGGTAACGCCCTCTTTCGTTCCCGTAACCTTGAAGTCCATGTCTCCCATGAAGTCTTCCATCCCCTGAATATCGCTCAGAATCGCCATCTTGCTCGATCCGTTTTCCTCAACTCGTTCAATAAGTCCCATAGCTATCCCCGCAACGGGCTTTTTGATCGGAACACCGGCATCCATAAGCGCAAGGCATGAGCCGCAGGTCGAAGCCATGGACGTCGAGCCGTTGGAAGAAAGTATGTCGGACACCACGCGTATCGCATAAGGGAACTCCTCCTCACTCGGAATGACCGGAAGGAGAGCTCTCTCCGCCAGCGCACCGTGACCGATCTCGCGACGACCCGGACTTCTCGGCGGCTTCGGTTCCCCGGTTGAATATCCCGGGAAATTGTAATGATGCATATATCTCTTTTCCGTCTGTTCAGTGAGTCCGTCTATGCGCTGCGCTTCCGAAAGCGGCGCAAGTGTTGCCGCCGAAAGCGCCTGTGTCTGCCCTCTCTTGAAAAGTCCCGTCCCGTGTACTCTGGGAAGCACCCCGGTTTCACACCAGATAGGGCGAATTTCGTCGAGTTTTCTGTCATCTATGCGAACGCCTTCATCGAGAATCATACTTCTCATACATTCCTTCGTGATCGTGAATATCAACCCGGAAATATCCTTTTCCGATTCCGGAAATTCCTGAGCAAAACGTTCTTTTGTTTCTTTTTCAACGGCGTCTATCTTGTCAAGCCTTTCAAGCTTCTCAACTGTTCTTATTGCGCTGTCTATTTTTTCTGTCGCAAATTCTCTGACGGCAGTCTCAAGATCTTCCGGCGCTTTGACAAGCTCTACCTCCATCTTCGCCTTGCCGACCTCTTCCACGATCTCATTTATAAAGCGAACGATTTTCTTTATCTCTTCATGCGCATAGAAGATTGCATCCAGCATAACATCTTCCGGCACTTCATCGGCACCGGCCTCGACCATCATTATCGCTTCTTCCGTGCCGGCAACCGTCAGATTGATATCCGACTCCTCTCTCTGCGCAAGGTTCGGATTGATGACAAACTCACCGTTGACTCTTCCTATGCGAACCGAACCGGTAGGCCCGTCCCAAGGTATATCCGATATCGCAATCGCAACTGATGAGCCGATAAGCGCCATTATATCCGTTTCGCAGTCGGGATCCACCGACATAACCGTCGCAACCACGCTGACATCATTGTAAAATCCTTTTGGAAACAGTGGTCTGAGCGGTCTGTCCATAAGGCGGCAACTCAATATGGCCTTTTCGCTCGGCCTGCCCTCTCTTCTTATAAATCCGCCGGGAATTCTGCCGACGGAGTACATTCTCTCCTCGTAATCACACGTGAGCGGGAAAAAATCTATCCCCTCTTTAGGTTCTTTTGATGCGCAAACCGTTACGTTTACGACAGAATCCCCGTATCTCACCATCACCTGCCCGTTTGCCTGTTCGCAGACCTTGCCTATTTCCAGTTGCAGCAGCCTTCCTCCGACTGCCATCTTAAATGTTCTGTAATCAGTAAATCTTCCCATTTCTAATAAACAACTCCCTCCTGTTTATTAATTCACTATTGCTGTTTCGTGCCGGGCAACTTTCCTGAAACCCCGGCGTTCTGTTCTTTTGAATCGATCCTTACATTTTTCATTACAAAAACAGGCGGGGAAACAACCCCGCCAAATCCAATACTATTTCCTCAATCCTAAACGAGCTATAAGGTTTCTGTACCTTTCTATATCGACTTTCTTGATGTAGTTGAGCAGGTTTCTTCTCTTACCTACCATCTTCAGAAGTCCTCTCCTTGAATGATGGTCGTGTATGTGCTCTTTCAGATGCTCATTAAGCTCATCGATTCTAGCCGTAAGAATGGCAATCTGCACTTCCGGGGAGCCTGTGTCACCCGTTTTCTGCGCATATTCGGTTATGATTTCTTGTTTTTTCTCTTTCGTAATCATTTTCAATTTCTCCTTTTTTATAATTCACCTCCACCCAGTCACCGCCGGAGACAGCATGCAACCAAGTAAAGGCAGGTTTCGGTTTGCGGGAGATCCCATGTGAATTTCCCGTGCGACAATGATTATAACACTTATGCTCCTGCCATGCAAGAAATTCCGATTTCACTGCTTGAGTTTCCGGTGATATTCCTCGGCTTCCCGGCAGTCTCTGACTATCTGTTCGGAAAGTTCCCCGACGCTGTCGAATTTAACTTCATCACGCATTTTCTTCAGGAATTCAACTATTATCTTCTTGCCGTAAAGCTCTTTGTCAAAGTTGAAAATATGTGTTTCCACATTTTTTCCGTATTCTCCTATAGTCGGCTTGTGCCCCACGTTTGTGACCGCAGGGTATCTTTTTCCGTTATAGTCCACATATGTCACATAGACTCCGTTGGGCGGAGTCACCATAGTCGTATCTATTACGATATTTGATGTGGGGAACCCGAGTTTTCTTCCGAGACGGTTTCCGACGACCACCTCGCCGCCTATCTCATAGTTTCTACCCATATATTTCTTGCAAAGTTCCACCCTGCCGGAAGCTATAAGCGTCCGTATAAGCGATGAGCTTACAGGCTCGCCGTGGATCTTAAAAGGCGCCATCTCAAAGACCGAGAATCCGGCATCTTCACCCACTCTACGCAAAACATCGGGGTCGCCGGACGCCTTGACCCCAAACTTGTAATTAAAGCCGCAGAACGCACCTTTCATGTTGAATCTGCGTATGAGAATCTCTTGGATGAATTCCTCGGGACGCATATTCATTATCTCATTTGTGAACGGAATGTTTACCATATAGTCCACGCCGAGGCTTTCCATGATCTCGGCCTTCTCGTTCCGGTACAAAATGTTTTTTATCTTTGTCGCATTCGGCAACAGAGTCTTCGGATGATTCGAGAAGGTGAACACCAGTGTTTTCAGACCGTTTGCCCTGCCGTACGATACCATCCGGCTTATAAGTTTGCGGTGTCCCAGGTGAACGCCGTCGAAATTGCCAAGCGCCACGGCAGTTTCACCGAGGTCTTTAATATCTTCCAGTTTTTCAAAAGTTATCAATCCGATCGCCTCCGATTCAAATCTTTCACTAGGAAAAAATCAATGCGCAACAAAAACCTTATCCGCTTTTATTTGCCCACCGCCCTCATCCATGAACGCAACCCCCAGAAAGCTCATTTTTCCCCGCAAAATCCCATTTACCGAATAGGCTCTGTAAAATTCATTTCTTACAGGAACAACAAATTCTTTCCCGGCATATGCGGGTTCTCTCAGAAGCTCGCACCTTTTTACGGGTACGGCGGCTCCGTTCAGAAATTTCCCGACGTCTTTTTCATTGAGGTTCAGTTCCCCAAAATTCTTCAGCATATCCGGGATCCGCAAGATTCCGGGCATCCGCAGGGTTTCGGGGATACCGTCCATATCCCGTGGTTGGGAAACAGCACTGCAAGTTTGGGAGACAGTATCCCGGGTTTGCCAAATATGCTCCAATTCGTCAAGTCCAAGCGCATGCTCTATCTCTGCGCTTCCGCAGGCCGTTCTTTGCAAGGCGCTCATTGCTGCATAAACGCCCAGCGCATCGCCTGCATCATCGCATATTGATCTGATATACGTTCCTTTTGAGCATGTCACCGAAAATGTCACACTCGATTCATAGCCTTTGCCGAGATTCATATTTTCAATTACAAGCTCTTTTATATAGACATTGCGACTAGGTATTTCAACATCTCTACCCTCTCTTGCGTATTCATACAATCTCTTGCCGCCTACCCTGACCGCAGAATATATGGGCGGGCGCTGCCGAATTCTGCCGCTGAAACTCTCAAAAGCCTTACGTATATGATTTTCCGTAATTTGGTTGACTCTTTGTTCGGTCACCGAACAAAGCTCCGTACCCCAAACATCCCCGCTGTCCGTTTTTTTTCCAAGCAGCATCGAACATCTGTATGTTTTGAAGTCCATATCCAAATACTCCATTATTCTGGTAGCCCTGCCGACACATACCGGAAGCACGCCGGTCGCCATGGGATCGAGCGTTCCCGTATGCCCCACTTTTCTAAGCCCCAAAATTTTCCGGATTCGTCCGACAACATCGTGAGATGTCATATTCTGTTCCTTGTCGACTATAATTATCCCGCTGATACCCATACTCAATCAAAGTCCATTATTAAATCAAAGTCCATTGTTAGATCAAAACTCGTATTGCTCGTTGTTCAATCCCGGCTCATTCCCCGAGCAACTTTGGATCTCCCAAAATCTTTTCCTTGAGTGCTTCCATCGTTTCCTTGAGGTTCATATGCACCGTGCAACCGGCGGCTTTCATATGTCCTCCTCCTCCAAATGCTTCCGCGATCTTTGAAACGTCACCCAAACGCTTTGCTCTGAGGCTGACTCTGCATGATTCCTCACCGTGTTCTTTGACAAACACCGCCATTTCCACGCCATCGATGCTTCTCAGCTTTGCGACCACTCCTTCCGCATCCTCAAGCGAGGCGCCGTGTTTCTTAAGCATCTCACTCGATACATAGCCCAAAGCAAGTTTGCCGTCTGCATATATTTGTATCCTGCTAAGTATGTCGGCTTCAAGTCTTATCTTCCTGAGGCTTACGCGTTCATAAAGCTCCACACTCACCGCATTTGCGTCTATCCCGACCTCATACAGTTTTGCCACGATTTTGTGCGTCTCCCCTGACGTGTTGGAATACTGGAAATTCCCGGTATCGGTGGTGATCGCCGCAAAAATGGCTTCGCCCATCTCCTTGTCAAGTTCCACACCCATGGCAAGAAGCAGTTTGTATATCAACTGACCTGTGGCGGCGGAGTCCGGATCGATATAGTTGTAATCACAAAATCCGGTGGACGTCCCATGATGGTCTATGCATACAGTGGTTCCGCCTCCGAGAAATTTTCTCCTGCGCTTGGGAAATCTGCCGGGTTCCCCGCAATCCACACATACACAAACATCCGGACTTGGGATTATTCCAAAATCCTCCGTGCAGTAGCCTCTGTCCATGAACTTCAGATTGTCGGGAATCTTATCTTCGAGCAGTATATATGCGTGTTTTCCCGCTTTCCTAAGCGCTATGCAAAGTGCTACAGCCGAGCCTATAGCGTCTCCGTCAACGTTTATGTGCGGAAATATCAGAACGCTGCTTGCCTTTTTAAGCACTTCCGCTATGACTTCAAACCTATCGTTATTCATCGTCTTTTTCCAAACTCTTCAACACATCCTCAATGTGTCTTCCGTATTCCATGGATTCATCCATCTTAAAGATCAACTCCGGTACATGTTTAAGTTTGATTTGCTTTCCGATCTCTCTACGTATCAAATTCTTTGCTTTTTCAAAGCTGTCAAGTACTTCCCTCTTTTTCGACACGGCTTTGGCGTGATCTTTTGAAATGTCCAAAACCGTTATATAGCACGTTGCATAGCCGCAGTCCCGAGTGACATCCACGGCCGTGATACTTATCATACTGCGCATAAGTCCGGGATCTTTCAATTCTCTCAGAAGCATGCTGCTGATGAGTTTGCGGATTTCTTCGCCGAGTCTCTCCTGTCTGTATCCTTTTCCCATACGACGACCCCTTTAAATTTCAACCATCGTGAAACACTCTATCACATCTTCTTCTTTGATATCGTTGTAACCCTCGATTCCTATACCGCACTCATAGCCCTGAGCGACTTCTTTTGCATCGTCTTTGAACCTCTTCAGAGATGACACTTTTCCCTCGTGAATCACTATACCGTCTCTCACCAGACGAATGGACTCGTTTCTCACAATCTTGCCCTCTGTGACGTAAGCTCCTCCGATGATGCCTACACCCGGAACCTTGAAGGTATCCCTGATCTCCGCTTTTCCAAGAACTTCTTCTTTGAACTCGGGATCAAGCATTCCCTTTATGGCAGCCTCCACGTCGTTGATCACATCATAGATAACTCTGTACAGCCTTATTTCAACCCCGTGACGATCGGCAAGCGCCGATATGGCGGTACTCGGTCTTACGTTAAATCCGATTATCACCGCATCGGAAGTTTCCGCCAGCATTATGTCCGACTCCGTCACTGTGCCGACCCCGGAATGAATGACATTGACTTTTGCCGCATCGTCATTCAGCTTCTCAAGAGAGGACATCAAAGCTCCCACGGAACCCTGCACATCGCCTTTGACGATAACATTGAGTTCCTTGACTTCACCCTCGCCGATCCTGCTGAAAAGCTTGTCGAAGGTCATGCCGGAGTTCTTTGCCATGACTTCCTCACGCAGTTTCTCCTGCCTATTTCCGGCAATTTCCCTTGCGGTCTTGTCGTCTCTTACTACATTGAACTCATCCCCCGCTTGCGGAACATCCGTAAGCCCGAGAATCTCAACTGCGGTTGCAGGTCCGGCTTTCTTGATGGTTTCACCTCTGTAATCGGTCATCAGTCGTATCCTGCCGGAACATGTTCCTGCGACTATGCTCTGTCCCGCCTGAAGCGTTCCGTTGAGAACCAGAAGCGAAGCTACCGGGCCTTTTGCCTTGTCGAGCCTTGCCTCTATCACCGAACCGAGCGCAAGCCTGTCAGGGTTTGCTTTCAGTTCCATGACTTCCGCCTGAAGCAGAATCATTTCCAAAAGATTGGTTATCCCCTCACCCGTCTTTGCGGACACAGGTACGGAAATAACTTCTCCTCCCCAGTCCTCTACGAGAACCTCGTGGTCGGCCAGGTCTTTTTTTACACGGTCGGGATTTGCTCCCGGCTTGTCCATCTTGTTTATCGCAACTATGATCGGCACGCCGGCCGCTTTTGCGTGGCTTATGGATTCTATGGTCTGAGGTTTTACACTGTCATCGGCCGCAACCACAAGAACCGCAATATCGGTAACATGTGCTCCGCGTGCACGCATAGCCGTAAAAGCCTCGTGTCCCGGTGTATCCAAGAACACGATTCTGTGTCCGTTGATGCTTACTTCCGACGCCCCGATGTGTTGAGTAATTCCTCCCGACTCGCTCTTTGTGACATTGGTGGATCTGATCGCATCGAGCAGCGAAGTCTTACCGTGATCGACGTGTCCCATAACCGTAATAACAGGAGGTCTGTCGCGAAGATCTTTTTCTCTGTCGGCAAACGTTTCTATGCCTTCTTCGATTATTTCTTCCTCGACGTTGTCCGCAATGACCGTGATACCCAATTCTTCCGCCAGGATCATCATTGTTTCTTCATCGATGTTCTGGTTGATATTAGCCATCACTCCAAGTTTCATTAGGCTCATTATCACTTTCGATTTTGAGATCTCGGTCTGCTCGCAAAATCCCGCCACCGTGATCGGCAAATTCATCTTGAAAGTACCTTCAGGCAAAATTTCCTCAATGACCTCTTCAACGACTTCCTGCTTAGGTTTGACGTACTTCTTCCTTTCTTTCTTTTCAAGCGACTTTCGCTCAAGCTTGGCGAACTTGTTGTGCTCCTGCCTCTTGTCGTAGCTTCGTCTGTCGTCTCTGCGGTTTCTACTGCTTTTGCCATCCGTCCCGGCGGATGTCGCCGTTCTTTTTGCTCCGCCCCGGCTGCTCTGTGCTCTGCCTGCGTCGCGGCCGCCGTCTCTTGAAAAGCCCCGTTCTCTGTCAGAAGCGCCTCTGTGTTCACCGGCTCCGTCGATGCGTCCGCCTCTTCTCTCACCGTCTTTTCTTCCTGCGCTTCTGTCTCTGCGGCCGCTTCTCTCTGAGCGCTCACTTCTGTATTCTGTCGTAGAGGAATCCGAACTTCCGGCGCCCGGAGCACGACGTCCTCCTCGTCTGTCGCCTCTGCGATCTGCGGCGGTGCGTTGTTCGTCTCTTCTTTGCACCGCTCTTTTCCTTGCATTTTCTTCACTTGCGGCTTTTCTGGCATTCTCTCTGCGAAGAACGTCTTCCGCTTTTGCGACTATCTTTATCCCCGACACGCGCCGGTTCTCGGAATCCAGTTTTTTTACGGCTACCTGCTCTTTTTTCGCATCTTTTTCTTTTGTGCCTTTTTCTTTTGCGTCCACGCCGTGGGAATCCTGAGCCGCAACTTTTCCGCTTTTTTGTTCCTTGTTTGCGTTATTTGCGCTTTCGCTGCGTTTTGTCTTTTTTTCGGCGTCGGTCTTTCCCGCAGGTACGACGGTTGCCGTGTTTTTTGAAAGCTTTGCTTCAGCGGTTGTTTCGGGCTCCGTGCTCTTTGGGGTTTTTGCTTCATCGGCTGCGGCGCCCCTCTTGCTTTTTACAACCTTTGTTTCAGCGGTCGCAACAGCTTCATTGCTTTTTGCAGCCTTTGCTTCGGCAGCCGCAGCGTTTTCCTCTCTTTTTGCAAACAGACTTTCATCCACGATAGGTTTACCCTCGGGCGGCTTGGGTTTGCTCGCCAAAAAACTCTCATTGATTATCGGCGTTCCTACCGGTATCTTTCTTCCCGTCTTGCTCACTTTTTTTGCCTTATCTTTATTTGCCCCCGCATCGCGTCCGACTTCCGGTTCCTTGTCCGGCTTTCCGCCATTTCCCGCCGCAGTTTCGGCATCTGCGGTTTTTTCCGCCTTTATTTTTACGGATTTCTTCACTTCCCCGGATCTGATCGCTTCCACTTCCGGATCCGTCAACGCAGTCATGTGACTTTTCAATTCTATTCCCAATGATCCTGCTCTTGCGATAAGGTCCTTGCTCTGAATCCCCATTTCCTTTGCAAGTTCATATACCTTTTTCTTCATAAGAACACCTCTCTTTCTGATCGTATGCGGTCAATCTCATTTTTTACAATCCGGGCGAAATTCCGATCCGTCAAGGCAAACACGCTGTTTTCGCCATTGCCGGTGGCATGAGACAATTTCTCTTTTGTTCCAAATACACGGCATTCCACATTCCGCCCCGCGCACTTCTGAGTCATCTTTTTTTTCGTATTGTCGGACGCATCCTCCGCAACGATCAACAATTTGACCTTTCTCCTTGCAATGAGCGATAAACTTGTGTTGTATCCTGTCTGCAAAGCCCCGGCTTTTGCGGCAAAACCCATGTAGCTCCATAATTTATCACTCGGCATCTTCTATTTCCTCTGTCAGTTTTTTAAAAACATCATCCGTCATTTCCTGCGAAAAATTCTGCCTGAACGCCCTGTTGAACGCTCTTCGTTTTTTCGCGTTTTCAATACATAAGGCGCTTTTGCAAATGTATGTGCCCCGTCCCGGCGCAAGACCGTCCCCGTCCCGGCGCAGGATTCCGTCACTGCATACGATCCGCAAAAGTTCCGCCTTCGGTTTTGATTCCATGCAACCTACACAACGTCGCATAGGTTCTGTCGCTTTACTCCTGTGTCGGCTCAAGAGCACCTTCCTCCTCAGCGAGCGAATCACCCGTTTCTTCCGGTTTTGCATCTTGTTCAGTCAGCACTTCCCCGCCTTCCGCTTCATATTCATCGCCGTACTCTTCACCGTACTCTTCGCTCTCGTAAAATTCTTCTTCAGGTACTTCATCGTAAAAATCAGCTCCGACATCCGCATTTTCGTATTCGCCGCTGCTTTTTATATCAATTTTCCAACCGCTGACCTTGGCCGCCAACCTGACATTTTGCCCCTGCTTTCCGATCGCCAGTGAAAGCTGGTGATCCGGCACTATAACGGTTGCAATCTTTTCCTCATAGTTGTCTATTATAACATCTTCCACGGCGGCGGGACTCAGAACGTTGGTTATGAGTTCAAGCGGATCGTCACTCCATGAGATGATGTCTATCTTCTCCCCGTTGAGTTCATCCACTACATTCTGCACCCGGCTACCTCTTGGACCTACGCAGGCACCCACAGGATCGACATTTTCATCTTCCGAGAACACCGCCATCTTGGTTCTGGATCCCGCTTCTCTTGCAATTCCCAATATCTCAACCGTGCCGTCCTGTATCTCGGGCACTTCAAGTTCAAACAACATCTTTACAAGGCAAGGGTGTGATCTGGAAAGGAAAACCTGCGGTCCTTTCGCCGTTTTCTTTACGTCCATTATGTAGACTTTCAGTCTTTGGTGCACCCGAAACGTCTCTCCCCGAACCTGCTCATTCGCAGACAATATACCCTCGGCATTTCCTATGTTTATGAACATCGTCTCGCCGCTCTTTCTCTGCACGGTTCCGGTGATTATTTCGCCTTTCCTACTTATAAATTCATCATAGACCATACCTCTTTCGGCCTCTCTGATACGCTGCACGACGACCTGCTTTGCGGTTTGCGCCGCTATCCTTCCGAAGTCCCTGGGCGTCACCGCAAATTCTATGGCATCCCCTATCTCATATCTTGGGTCGATCTCATGGGCTTCTTCGAGCGTCATCTGGGTCATATAATCGGTGAGTTCATCATCCGGCATTATTTCCTTTTTCATAAGTACCGTGACATCCCCATCCACGGGATCGATCGAGACTCTGACATTCTCAGCGGTCCCGTAGTTTTTCTTATATGCGGAAACCAGTGCGGATTCAATAGTTTCAAGCAAAACCTCTTTCGGTATATGCTTTTCTCTTTCGAGTTCCCCCATGGCATCAATAAATTCTTTGTTCATCTATATTTACCTCCATAATTCGCCTTGATGAATTTTCTCTCAAAAGATCACGGCAAGGTTCGTTTTTGCGACATCTTCTTCTTTGAAAGAATACACTTCCCCGTCATCTGTTTCAATTTCTATACAACCCTCGCGCAGTCCTTTGAGTACTCCGCGGAACTCTTTCTTTCCCTCGTAATTCTTATAAAGTTTTACATCCACAATATCGCCCGCAAACCTTTCATAATCTTTAGGCTCAAAAAGCCGCCTGTCAAGACCCGGTGAGCTGACTTCAAGAATGTAGTTGCCCGAAATGGGATCATCTCTGTCCAGATATTCCGAAAGAACCCTGCTCACCTTTTCGCAATCCTCGGTGCTCACATATTCCCCGCCGATTCCTCCCTCGCAGGATCCCAATCCCGCAGCTTTCTTATCTATATAGACCCTCAGATATCTCTCTTTCCCCTCTTTCTTGAACTCTGAATTGTATAGTTCCAAACCGTTTTCATCCAGAAACTCCGTTAGATAATCGTTCAATAATTCTTTAATCCGCACTTTAGCCATCGGGCTTACCCCTCTCAAAATTTAAAGAGTGGGCGCATCCCACTCTTTAAGTAAACTCTTTATTCACTTTTGGGTAGTTTAACACAGATGTGTGAAGCTGTCAAACAGGAAATATGCATTCACCTCACAATCATCCCATCCTCAAGGTTAAGTACACGATCGCACCGCGAGGCTATTTCCGGGTCATGTGTGACTATGATGACCGTCCTTTCCGACTCTTTAATTCCGGCGAGCACCTCCATAATCTCATTTGAGGTACGCTTATCCAAAGCTCCCGTCGGTTCATCTGCCAAGATTATGCCTGCGCCCGCAATCAATGCTCTGGCTATTGCAACACGTTGTTTTTGACCGCCCGACAACTGATGTGGATATCGTTTTGCCTTTTCCTCAATTCGCATTTGCTTCAACATGTCAAAAATCAACCCCGCTTGCTCTTTTTTAGGCACATTCGAGTACAGAAGAGGTAACCTTACATTTTGTTCCACCGTATATCTATCGATTAACGCAAAATCCTGCATCACAAATCCAAGTTGGGCATTTCTCAAATTTGCCAGTTCCCTGTCTTTGAGCGATGCCGTATCCCTGTCCATCAATCGATATGTTCCTGAATCGGCGGTATCCAACAGCCCCATGACATTGAGCAGCGTCGTTTTGCCCGATCCCGACGTCCCCACAATACCGACCATTTCGCCACTTTCAACTTCAATATTCACATTCTTAAGTGCTTCAACTTTATAGTCGATGCTGCTGTACACTTTCCCAATATTGATCAATTCCATCACTTTCATTTTCTTCTAATCCCCTCTATAATTCCCCTTGTGCAAATAAGCGGGTATATCAAAGATGCAATAAAGTACAATGCCATGACCAAAAATGTGAGCAATGTGGAGAACGAAAAACCCCACACCGCCAACGCCGCAATTGAACTTACCAAATACATTATAAATATTCGGATAGCTATTCGCATGACAATATCCAAAGTTCCGGCTCCGACTGCCATATTTATCGCAAACTCATAGCGATACATGCGTATAAATCGCAAAAGACTTGCCACAAGACCCACTGACGCAAATGCCAGAATAATAATCGGAATGGTCAGCATAGTCATTATGCCGTTATAAATATGAGTGGTGCTTTCTTTCACCTCATCCCCAAAATTCTCTTTTTCCAAGAAATCAATTCTTCTTCGTTTCATTTCTTGTTCAATTTTTTTGAATCCCAACTCGTCATTTTGAACCAAATACGTACTCATTATTTTACTCATTACACCTATCGTATCCCCCTTTCTTATCTGCATCTTGGCCACAAAAGAATTGTCCAGATAGTTCAAGCTGTCTTGCTCAAAAGGATTTACATAAAAACTTCGTCGGGGCAGGATTCCGACAACGGTATAAGTCGTATTCACATACCTGACTTTATCCCCTACTTTTATAGCTTCCTTAAAGTGATTCCCCACCAAGATTTCGTTTTTATTCAATTTTGGCTTGCCGCCGTGCATACCCTTCCATGATATATCGAAAAAAGGGAAAAAGTTGTTGTTGACCTGAATCAGGTCAGCCGCATAAATTCCACCTCGCAAACAGGCTTTTTGATCTTCTTTTTTTAATTTGGATACAACCTTATTGTCCAAAGGCATGCTTTCCGATGCATCCATCGTAACCGATTCGATACCTTTTACATTATCCATGAACTCACTGAGTAAGTGTAACTTATCGTACGCGGAACGCTTGCTTGCCATATGATCCATCTCTTCTGAATTCAACCTTGTATCAAATCTGTATATTCTATTGGCCGTATCGAGTTTCTTGATCACTTTTATCGTTTCCATTCCGCCGATAGTCATACCTATGGCATAACAAAGCACCAAAGCAGCCACCACAATTTGTATCATCAATACAGAAAAAGAAAATCGATCTCTTCCGATGTCACTTACGGCAAACTTTAAGGCTCTATATATCATTCAGCGCCTCCACAATCTCCATCTTTTTCATCCGCAAAAGTGTAGAAAGTAAAATCGGGGCACTTACAACCACCGACAACGAGAATCCCACCGAAATCGACGGCCAAGAAATTCTGTCCCCGAACAAGAAATACACCGACTCCTTTACCGGAAGCAGGTTTGCCAGCAGCAAGAATAGCTGCGTCAATATAGCTCCAAGTATAAATGAACATGACAACAAAACGAAGTATTCTCTACTTATCAAAAGCCTTATGTCTTTTTCGGTAGCTCCACAAAGCCTCCTGATCGCCATCTCTCTTTTCCTGCTTTCAATCCAGTAGTAACATGCGGAGAAAGCATTTATGAGGATCAACACTGCAGTCAAAATCAGAAAAAGCATCATCGCAGGTTTTTCATCCGCTGTCTGAAATGCTCCTTGCTCGGGAGGTTCGGTGCCTTTCCATATCTTTATGTTTGCTTCCTGCGACTTATCTTTAATAACGGTTGCCAAAGTATTTTCCACGTCTTTGATGTGATTTCCCGATGCATCCAAATAATATTGACCGAATATGCGTTTTTTAAGCATGTCAGGTGAGCAAAGGCTTATATACCAATCCGGCGAAGACATTGAATTTTTACTCGAAAAGCGCCCTACTACCTTGTATTTATGCCCAAACAAACGGATATACTCATTGACACCTTGTTTGAAAGTTTTAGAATCACCATTGCTTTTTATGACGGCAACTCTTGATTTTCCTTCCAGTTCATCTTTCGAGAAAACACGCCCCTTGTCCAATTTGGGCATAAAAAGATTCGCTGTCGTGTAATAAACAGCGAATCCTTCCTCATATCCCACTCCGGATATGTTGTTTGCCAACATAATACTTTTGTTTATGCTATTTACTTTATTGATAAGGTCTATATTTTTGGTTTGATCTGCAGTTCCTATCTCTATTATCCTAAAATTATCACTCAACCCTTCTATAGGTTTCAGAGCATCGGTTTGCATGACAAAATGCGCTCCCAACAAAGAAAACAAGATTGAAATGATTATAAATATAGTTATCATGAACCAAGACTTGTGTAAGCACCCTGTCATATATTTTCTTCCCCCTCCTTATTTTTCTCGTCCTGCTCCACATTGACTGCCTTGAGCGTTTTGATTCTGCGATTCGGATCCGTGAGAAAAACGTAGAGATATATTACCGCAATGCAGACAAGCACAATTGAATCTTTGTAAAGTTCACGGCTCGTCAAAACCGCCGCCATCCCCATAATAGCACTGATTCCATACAGCATGAGCACCGCTCTTATCTGCCCGAAGCCGGAAGCCATCAGCTGATGGTGCAGGTGTCCTTTGTCAGCCGCCATGATCGGTTGTCCGTTAAGCGCCCTTCTGATTATGGCAAACAGCGTGTCGAATATTGGAATCCCGAGAACGATTACGGGAATCACCACAGCAATCATGGTTGAACGTTTCAGCGGTCCCACCACCGAAAGTACCGCGATCATGAAGCCTAAAAACAGCGCTCCGCCATCGCCCATGAATATCTTGGCCGGATAGAAATTATACGGTAAAAACCCGAGAGCGCTGCCCGCAATCGCCATCATCGCGGCGCATATTATGAGAAAGCCGTACTTGTCCCCGTGTATATACGCAACGTACGCTATGCTCAGCGACGCAATTGCAACAACCCCGGCGGCAAGACCGTCCAGCCCGTCGACAAGGTTGATGGTATTGGTTATTCCAACAATCCAAAGAACGGTTATAACAAAGCACAGTATGGTGCCGAAATGCAGATTCCCGTCGCCCGCATAGTTATGAATAAACTCTATTTTCAGTCCCATCGAGTACATTATCACCGCAACTGCAAGCTGACAAAGGAACTTCACCTTCGCAGGCAGATTTTTCAGGTCGTCGATCACACCCAAAATATACATCAATGTGCCGCCGAGCAGCACAGTATGTATCTTGTTGTTTCCCCAAAGCAGCGCCAATATAGCTATACTCGTGCCGAGATATATTGCCAAGCCGCCAAATCGAGGCATCGCACTATTGTGCATCCGCCTGCCGTCTTTCGGAACGTCCATGGCGCCTATCTTCGGCGCAACTTTGATTGCAAGAGGGGTCGTTATCAATGCTATGAAAAAGGCAATGCCAAAGGCACCGAATATTATTGTCTTCGTAATCACCATAAAAATATACCTGTTCTTCCAATTTTCATATTCAAATCCGGATTCGGTTCAATACGCACTTTTGTGTCGATTCGAATCCCACGTTTGCGAAAATTCATACATCCTTTTCGACCTCGGCAGTCTGCGGTGTCTGCGACTCAACTCCGGATTCGATGTCTTCCAACATCTCCACTTTAAGCCCAGCTTCGTCAAGTATTTCCACCGCCAATTTATCCGGGTAACCCGCCCTTACCACTATGCGGGTTATCCCTGCGTTTATTATCATCTTTGAACAAATCGAGCACGGTTGATGCGTGACAAATATGCTTCCGCCCTCAATGCTCTGTCCGAGCGTTGCCGCCTGTATTATCGCATTCTGCTCGGCGTGGAGCGCCCTGCACAGCTCGTGCCGTTCTCCCGACGGAACTTTCAATTGCTCGCGCAGACATCCGCCTTTTTGAGCACAGTGAGGAACCCCTCGCGGAGCGCCGTTATACCCCGTGGCGATAATATGTTTGTCTTTGACAATCACCGCTCCAACCTGCCTTCTCAGGCAAGTGGAGCGTTTCGATGTCAGCTCCGCCATCTGCATAAAATATTCATCCCATGACGGCCGTTCGTCCTTATATTCACTCATTTTACTCCCCCGGTACCACAGCCGGTCGCGCTGCGGCGTGCACGCCGGAACCTGAACAGCACGTCAACTGTTCCTCCGATAGTACACCTCTGCCAAATAAAGTCCCTGCGGCGGTGCGGTAAATCCCGCAAGCCCGCGTTCTTTCGACCTTATAATCTCCTGCACGAATTTCGGTTCAATCTTTCCCGTCCCGACATCGATCAGGGTACCCGCAATTATTCTAACCATATTGTAAAGAAATCCGTCTCCGACAATTTCAATGTCTATATCAATACCTGCAGTTCCGGCGGTCTTATCCGTTCCGGCGCCTGCAATTTCCGTATTGTCGGTGCCGGCGCCTGTCATTTCCGTATTGTCCGTGCCGAAGGCGGTGAATCCCGTATAATTCAAATCCTGAACCGCACTTTTCAGATTCAAAGACTTTACGGTTCTCACGGTACTTTCCCTTGGCGTTCCGCCCGCAGATTGGAAACATTCAAAATCATGCGTTCCCACTATGAACCACGCCGCCTGTCTCATCGCCTCAAGGTCGAGTTTCCGCCATACTCTGTACCTGTAATCCCTCATAAATACGGGCATTCGATCAGCATTTCTTATCCTATATACATATTTCTTTCCGACGGCATCGAAGCGTGCATGAAAACCCGTTGGAACTTCCTCGGCTTTCACGATGCGAACATCACCGTCTTTCATATTCCCACTCAGAATATTATTCACTGCGTATGCGATTCTTTCCGTCGGAATACCAAATTCACCATGGAAAGTCGCGCTCTGACCCAACGCATGCACCCCCGCATCTGTCCTGCCTGCACCATCGACAAGGATTCTCCTGCCGCACACTTTAGAGAGGACATCTTCCAAGGTTCCCTGCACAGTCCTTACATCCGGCTGCCTTTGCCATCCGTAAAAATTCGTTCCGTCGTATTCTATTGTGAGTAGAATGTTTCTTTCCATGCCGTCCATCATTATATCATTTTCGCTTCGGCACTTCCACAACTTTAATTCGGACAGACGGGGTTGAGTCGTTGCGGAGTTTTTATTAAATTGCGGGAATATATGTGGTATACTGTAAGAAATCACAAAACCGGTCAAAGTCGCCGGATTTAAAAATTTTCTAAAGAAACGAGGACAACATGTTCAGAGAAATGAGAAAAACGAAGCAACGTCTTTCACTTGAGGAGTGTGAGAAGGTGTTGATAAAACAGCCAAGGGGCGTATTGTCAATCAATGGGGAGAACGGTTATCCCTATGGTGTTCCGATCAATTTTTACTATGACCGGGAAAGCAAACGGCTTTTTATTCATGGTGGCAAACATGGATATAAGGTGGATGCCCTAACAGCCGATCCCAAAGTTTCATTCTGTGTTTATGATAAAGGATTTAGACGCGAGGGTGAATGGGCGTTGAATATTAAAAGCGTCATCATCTTCGGTCAAGCTAAGTTTATAGAGGATCCGGATGAGAAGTACAATATAATGTACAATTTCGGCAAAAAGTATTTTCCAACAATCGCAGAACTTGAACATGAAATGAAAGGAACCCCTCATACTTCGGTTATTGAAATTAAAATCGACCATATGACCGGAAAACTCGTCAATGAGTCATAGCAAAAATATACACCCGAAAAAGAAGTGCTCACACGACGACATCAGTCAAGTCCCCATCGCATAGAATCCGGAAATTCACTCAATCTACGCAAGTAAGGCGTATGATTGCCTGCGATGAGGACCTGACATGCGGTAAACTGCGCCTGTTCGGAAGCGGATATTGAATTTTAGTTGCCCGATCCCCGGCTTACAATCTTGTAATACTCTCGCGCGGTAACCGTATAGATTATCGCATATACCACTGCAAAGACGAGCATGGTGGCGAGTGTGGAGCCCACAAAGATCCATATATTGTTGAAGTTGAAAAGCCCCAGCAATCTGTACATCATATTGAATGCGCCCGCCATGTGCATCGCCGCCAGTATGAGAGGCGTGAAAAATACCGCGAGTATCTGCTTGCGGATACTCTTCTTGACCTCCTTTTGGCTCATACCCACTTTCTGCATGATTATAAATTTTTCGCGATCGTAGTAACCCTCGGAAATCTGCTTGTAATAGATTATCAGCGCCGCTGCAACCATAAATACGCTGCCAAGCAATATACCGATCAACAGAAATCCACCCGTTATACCGTAAACGCGATCCACAAACCCGCTTTTTTTCGAAATAAAAGTGTGCTCCATATATGGTCTTGCTTCCAGTTTCCGTGCATACTTCTTTACAAAGTCGTGCATCCTTTTATCATCCTTGGCATTAAACATTATTTTATATGTTTTGAAAGTTATTATATCCCGTCGCATGGCTTCGCGGCTTATTGAGTTTAATGCCTTCTGATCTCTGACCACAAATACATAGCTCGCCATCGACTCGGTGTTGGCCGGAATAAGCTTTCTGCCGTCCTTTATATAGCTTTTCACCCTGAATTTCAAATTTTCAAAGCAAACATACCCGTTCTTCTCTCCGCCCAGTTGAACAATCTCCCCGGATTTCAGACTCACGTTTTTCCCTGTTTGTCGGTTAAAAGTTTTTTCCGTGACAAAGTTCACAAAACTCATATTTCCACCGAATTCAAACGTGAGATCCTCACTTTTTTTGTCCCTTTTCATAGGCACTTCCATAAATGTGAGTCCGTTGATCCCGCTGACTTTTACACCCGCTTTTTTCGCTTCGTCGTTGAGCATGTCCAAATCTTTTTCAATCTTTGTTTTATCGATTTTTCCTATATACTTCGGGGGTATCTCGCACGAAACGGCAAAGTCATGAGGCGACATAATCTCTATCGTTTCTTCGCTGCTGAATTTCATGCAGACAACCGTGGAAACAAGAACAAGTACCATCGTGGAGATTATGCATATATTCGCCATTCCGACCGCATTTTGTTTCATTCGAAATAGCATGCCGGAGATCGTGGTGAAATTATTCTTTTTATAATAAATTTTTCTGTTCCCCTTTAACCTTTTCAAAATGGCTATGCTAACCGTGGTAAAGAGGAGATAGGTTCCTATGATCACAAGAATCACCGCGGTAAAAAACATGACCAGCGCCTCAAGCGGTTCCCTTACCATATTGGCAATGCTATATCCCGCAACCATGCATACGATACCCAGCAGTGTAAGGATTACATTTGCTTTCGGTTCTTTTTCTCCCACATTCGCCTCTCGCAGTATTTCTATAGGTTTTGCGAATATGATCCTCTTCTGATTCGCGGCAAGCACAAGTAAAAATATTATACCGAACAATATCAGAGTGTAGACTGTTGCGGGCAATGATACGGCCGCCGATAACCGGGCGGAACCCTTGAGCAATTTCTCCGTAAGCAGCACAACGAGATGACTAAAAACAGCACCCGACGCTATACCTGCGACAGCCGCACAGAAAAACGATACGAAAGTCTCCGCAAACAGAACCTTTCCTATGTGCCTCTTCTCCATCCCCAAAATACTGTACAGCCCAATTTCTTTATTCCTGCGTTTCATCAGAAATCCGTTGATATATATTATGAATATCGCCGCAAACACCGCCACTATTACGCTCCCGAGGAGCAGCAACTGCTTCAGAGAATCAGCGCCTTGGAGTTTGGTTATTTCTTTATTGAATGCCACATACAGCATTATGTAAAAGATTGCCATCATGCCGGCGGAAGCCAGAATGTAGGGTATGAAGAATTTTCGTCCCTTCCCTATATTGTTCAAGGCAAGTTTGAATGCAAAACTACTTTTCATGATTCGCACCTCCGCTTGTAAGCGCCGTCAAAGTGTCGGATATACGCGCAAACATTCTGTCGTTTTCCATATCACCGCGATAGATCTGGTGAAACAGCTGTCCGTCTTTGATGAAAAGTACACGTTTGGCGTGGCTCGCCGCCTTGACGCTGTGAGTAACCATCAGAATCGTCTGCCCGGCATCATTGATCTTTCCAAACAGATCGAGCAGGTCCTCCGCAGAACGCGAATCAAGAGCCCCCGTAGGTTCGTCGGCAAGCACCAGCTTGGGACTTGTTATAAGCGCTCTTGCCGCCGCCACGCGCTGTTTCTGTCCTCCCGACACCTCATACGGATATTTTTTCAAAAGCTCCGAAATACCCAGCGTTTTCGCAATCGGCTCCAAATCTCTTTCTATTGCATCAGGATCGTCCCCCGCAAGTACGCGCGGAAGATATATATTGTCCCTGAGCGAAAAACTGTCCAAAAGGTTGAAATCCTGAAACACGAAACCGAGGTTTTCTCTTCTGAATTTTGATATTTCGGCATCCTTTATCCGCGCAATATCAGTACCGGCAAGCAAAACCTGTCCTCCCGTCGGACGATCCAGCGACGCCAGAATATTGAGGAGCGTCGTCTTGCCCGACCCCGATTCACCCATGATCGCCACGTATTCACCGTGGTCGACGGAAAACGTTACATTCCGAAGCGCCGTCACCTTGTTCGCGCCAAATCTCGTCGTGTAGACTTTGTTCAAATTTTTTACTTCCAATAATGTCATGATTCTTATCTCCCTTCACGAAAAAGTCTACCAAAAAAATTGAGGCAATGCCTATACATTGCCTTTCAAAATGCTATTCATATCTTACATTTTTGTAAGGGAGCCGGATTTTTATTCTGGTGCCGCTCCCGGGTTCAGATTCCGCATCGAACGTGATATTTATTTTCTTTGCCGCCATGTTGCAAAGATAAAGCCCTATGCCTGTCGCCTGTTTTTTCGCTCTGCCGTTAAATCCGGTAAATCCTCTCTCAAAAATGCGCGGAAGGTCTTCTTTTCTTATCCCTATACCACTGTCTTCTATTACTATCGTGGCCTTGTCGGTATCCTCGCCCTCAGGCACTTTGTTTATCCCGCCCTTTCCGCCCGATGCGCCGCCGGGGGTCTCAAGATAAATTGCTATCCTGCCGTTTTCCGTATATTTCAATGAGTTTGAGAGGATCTGGGAAATTATAAATTCGAGCCACTTCTCATCACTCTTTATCCTCAGCCCGACAGGTTCATAATCAAGGCTTATGTGTCTTCGTATGAAGAATATCGAATATTTTTTTACAACTTCATTGATAATCTTGTCCACGTCCACCGTAGAAAAACTGAAGTCGGTATTCACATCCTCAAGCCGCATATACTGCAAAGCCATGTTCGCGTATTCTTCGATATGTATAAGCCCGGTTTTCATCGCCCCCTTGTGAGGATCCGACGAAGCCTGCACAAGCAGACTGAGAGCGGTTATCGGCGTTTTGATCTGATGCACCCACATCGAATAATAATCGTGCGCTTCCTCCCTCTGCCTGTCGGCTTTTGCCGCAACATCACGGGCAAGGTCAAAAGCCTCGAAAACGATTTTGAGATAGAGTTCTTCATCAAGCCCCGACGGTTCAGGCAGGCACTCATCGGAGTACGGCAATGTTTTCAAAGCCTCGCGAAGTTTCCTTACCTTGAGGCGGTATCTCCGGAACCCTGCCAAAAAAAATACGACATACGCGATGAGACACAAAACCATCTCATATATGTATATGTCCGTTCTTACTTCTCCCAGATGCCCAACCACGGCAAAGATCAGAATCATGAGCGCAAAGCAGACAATATTCGTTTTTTCCTTTTTTATATACGATATCAGAATCATTCTATGCTACACCCCTTTTGCATGCCGCGCCGAAGTTATTCGATTATATACCCCATGCCTTTTTTGGTCTTTATAAGGTCGCTGATATTCTCGTCTGCAAGCTTTCTGCGCAGTCTCGACATATTTACGGTAAGTGTATTTTCATCGATAAACGTCTCATCTTCCCAGAGTTTGGTCATTATGTCTTCACGGCTTATGATCCGCCCTTTATTCCGCATGAGAATTTCCAAAATCATATATTCATTTTTTGTGAGTCCTATTTTCCGACCCTCAAAACTCAAGCTTGCATCCGTCATGTTGAGAAGGATTCCGCCGTGTTCGATGACGGCGCTGTTCGACGCGGGCGAAAATTCATACGTTCTCCTAATCAGAGCCTGTACCTTCGCTACCATTACGTCCATATTGAAAGGTTTGACGATAAAGTCATCGGCGCCCATGTTCATCGCCATGACTATGTTCATATTGTCACCCGCCCCCGACATAAATATTATCGGCACGCCGGAAACCTCTCTTATACTTCTGCACCAGTAATATCCATCATAGAAAGGGAGCGAGATGTCAAGCAAAACCATGTCCGGCGAAAACTCCGCAAAACATTTCAGTATATTTCCGAAGTCCCCCACGGTTCTGGTGTCATATCCCCACTTTGAGAGTTCTTCGGTCAGTCTCTCCGCTATTATATTGTCGTCCTCTATAATCAGTATCTTATACATGCAATTAGAATCTTTCTTTGCAGGCTTCCTCTTTCAAGAGCCGCCGGGCGCGTATCGAAAACGTTCTCCCGAAAATTTATTTCCAAATCGCTTTTCAGTATAGCTGTATTGCAACGCAATATCAAGTCGGAGACGGTATCGTTTTCTTACCTATCGGCAACACAGCTGCACAGTAAATATGAGAATCGCACCGCTTATGGATACAATTGCCGCATGTGCATATCTGTCTTTGCGATATTTTACCGCCGCAAAAAGTATTGCCGCTTCCAAGATGATTCCGGTCAGCGTTACGAAACCTTGAATTTGACCAATGTCCTGCCAGCTTATCAAATCAAATCTCACACAAAGCATTTCAACGATAGAAATTGTCTTGAATTTAAAGAATAGCACAAACACATATCCGCCCAAAAAGAATGCTATTGAACCTTTTCCAAACATCCGTTTTTCCGACTTTACGGAGAAACGGTCCGCCACAATATACAAACCATATCCCATGCAGGCTCCCGCCGTGTTCGCGATGACATCGTCAATGTCCGCCACTCTTCCTATGAACAGTGTCTGAATCAATTCTATCACTACCGAAATCGCAAGCGATATAAGCAAAATGTTCTTCATACTCTTTATATCGTAAGACGGCAATATACATCCCAATGGGATGAACATAACAACGTTCAGCAGGAGCATAAGAGTCAATCCGTCCGCAAATGGAATGAGTTTAAAGTTCAACCCGCCCGATTGAAATGTCAAATGGCTTCCGATAATACCCGTCACCAGTAATACAGAGATCACGTAGCATACAGTAATAAATTCTCTGATAAAGTACTTCTTTTCGGCAAACATTTCCCGGTTCTTGCCGGACATCACGAACGATAACAAAACTATGTATAAAGTTGAGCACGTCAATATTGCAATGCTGAGTTTGGACGCTCCCTGAAAAATGTAGTTTGAAATCATTCACTCAACCTCTTACAGTTCCTCAAAGCGACTATCACCTTACTCAAACTTCTTGCTCCACAAATAACAGGTTTGATAATCTCACCACTTTTATTCGTAGAAAAAGTGAGATTTGTCAATACACATCAAATCTTTATGTAAGTGAATTATAATTAAGTAAATCATGATTAAGTAAATCGTAATTAAGTAAAATATAACTTCGCCGCAGCACTATGGACACCATCCGGAAAAGATTATTCAACCGAAATCCAAAACTCTTTCATCTGTTACATGCCTAAAAAATCAAATGCGCCCCAAAAGAATACCAGATAAATCACTGTAGAGATAAACACATACGGAGCCATCGCCACGGTTCCTCCCGGCTTAAGCGTTCCTCGTATCTTTCCGTAAATATAGTGTAGGCATGCAAATACGGTACTACCCGCAAAGATCGCCGCGATTCCGAGAGGACCGGCTATAAGCCCAAGCGCCGCAAAGAGCTTAATATCACCTCCGCCCACAGTATCCTTTCCGTAAAAAAGTCTGCCGCAAACCGCAGAAATGCCGATAAGTCCAAAACCTGCAAGCGCTCCGAATGCCGGGTGGCGCCAATCGTCAAAGTATGAAAAATATCCGACTGCCGTAACAGCAAGCAGAACCGTCAGCTGGTCAGGTATGATCTTGTACAGAACATCACCGATTGCAATCTCAAGCAGGATCCAGATTGTACACACAGCGGCAACCGCAAATTCCGGATCGTCAATCACCATTCTGCAACCTATTATCACAAAGAATATAGTGAATACTATTTTCCACGGATTGCTCTTGATTCTCTGCGTAAAAGGATCGAGCATTTCTTCGCTCGGAGTTTCTCCGTAATCACAGAACCACTTTGCCGGCATCTTATTAAAAAGGTAGACCGCACCGTTCCCGAGAAAAATCGCCGCAAGAACAGCTACAAGACATTTTATTATGATTGCCGCATATGAAGTTATATCAGGCATATTTCACCTCTGTCCCTATCGTTCATCCTATTATAGCATAAAAAATGCAAAGGTAAAATTTCCCATCCCATGAAGACGGTGTCAAGTTTTTGTGGAGTTTTTCGCAGGCATTACACGTGGACGTATTCCTGATTTCCCGTAAAATGCATCCATAGGCATTCGGCAAGTCCGCGCCCGATCCTTTGTCCTATATCCCGAATATTATAGTACGCAACAATGCCCGACAGCAAAGTGTAAACTTGGCACCCGGGCATTGTCGATTTGTTAAAACCTCATTTAAAACCTAATTAAGGTTTATGCATTTTTATGTTATCAAATATTACTGTCATCATGTACGGCTTTTATGCATTCTTTTCGCACTTTTGAGGTACAGTGCAAAGAAAAACATCCCTTCCGCCAATAGTATAGGACACATACCGCTGTATTTATACTCCACTATAAACGAGAATAGCGTTCTCCTTGAAAGCAAATCCGGATTCACATTGTTCGCTATGATAACCATTGTCAAGATATAGAACAATCCGACTCCAACATACCACAAGAGCAAGCGGCGAATGGCTTCTTTTCTGCGTTCTACGCACACAGGAAGCAGAAAAGTATATACTAAAGCGTATGTACCCAAAATCGCTATGGTTATAATACTGCTACCCCGCAGGGTTCCAACAAAAACGAAATTTGCGAACATAGCACAGATGGCGATTACGGACAATAATGCGCAAAAAAGATATTGCCGCACATCATTCTTGAGCCACTTCATCTTAATTATATGGGAAACTAAATGTCTTAGTTTTCCCTTTGTGCGAAAGATTGAATTTATAACTTCTGCTCAATACAGATCTTATTTTCCCCGTTAAGCGATCTTTTTCTACCAGCTTCACCATATAACTTGTGGCACTGTACTTTCCCGCAGCGTGTGTTGGGCTTGTATAAAATGCACTAACTGCAGCACCCGCCAAAGTGCCTATAATCCGACTTGGTATAAATGACATGCCGACAGCAACTCCAATTTTCAATGCCGTTTCATAAGTAGCAGCATTCCGTGCCTCTTTATTTGATACATAGATATTGCATGAACCAAGACGCTCAGTTACCGTGGTTGTGTAATAACGATTTGATTTTAGGATTGGAGGCTGAACTCCGTTACCCAGTGAATCTTGAGTAATATCATCCATTCCCACAGTATCCTCTGTTGTGGTTTCAAAAGATGTAAGGCCTTCATCTACTTTTTCAGCAAATGCACATGTGCCTGTAACTATAACAAGCATTACCATCAAAAACAAAGAAAGCATTTTTCTCTTAATAGTCATAACAAGACCCGCCTTTCTTTACCTTTCATAATTTAATAATGAGAACCATCTTGACGTTACCCCTTATACCTTGTTCGATGCATAGGTGCTTTTATTCCAACATACAGGTGTAACATTTCCTTTTTGAGCAATAACTTGTTTTTTGAGTTCAGCGCTATCACCCCTCCCTATTCAACCACCTATTTTACAATACTACCGTTGATGATATCACTGTGGCTATATTAGCATAAAAAAAATCAAACGTCCATAGGGTGAAGGCGGTTCAGGCAGGCGCTCATCGGAGTACGGTAATGTTTTCAAAGCCTCGCGGAGTTTTCTCCGGCATTACATGTGGACGGATTCCGGACTTCCTGTAAAATATATAAGAAGACGGACAGGCAAACTACCCGTCCGTCTTCTGAAAGAAAGTATAAATATGAAATCTGAAAGCCAACATACTGTGCCTTCAAGAACTACATCTCGTTTTATTTTCAATTTAACCCAAATCCGTTTTTATGCATTTTTGTGCGGCGTTTTTATTCAGCTAAACTGATTTTTGAATTACTTGATGCAGTATTGAATATGCCCATAGCAGTTGCCGTGATATCCGGATTCGTCTTATCGTAGGTGATCACAAGACCTGCTCCCGTGTCCGTCGCGGCGCCTTCAAAGAAATTTAGAACAGTTCCTATTTTGGAGCCTATATTGATCGTTCCCTTTAATTTCTTACAATTTCTATACATATTCCATGCATTTTTAATATCCGGCGCGCCTTTAGGAATATCTGCGGCTTTAGTCATATTTTCACAGCCCTCAAATGCGGACGTAAACCACATCACACTTGCCGGCAAAGCAGGCGCCGCTTCCAAAGACTTGCACTGATAAAAGGCATGACTCATGCTTTCAACTCCGTGAGGAATTTTCGGAGGTTCCTTTAAACTGTTACAAGCGAAGAAAGTGGAACCCAATGTTTTAACGGAACCCGGAATAACATCGACATCCGTTAAATTATTACAAAACTGAAACCACCCCGATATATCGGTAGGTCTTACTCCGGCATCAAAACTGACTCTTTTTATCATATCTTTGTAGCTCTTCGGATCGCTTCCTATGCCGCTGATCCACGGAGGTCCGGCGGTATAAAACTTTGCAACATCTCCGCTTCCCGTCACTTTGAGCAGTCCGTCGGAGTATAGTGTCGCTTTTACGTTCGTGTTAACGTATTTGTCGTAATAATCAACACCGTTTCCTCCTACGTACCATGATTTCACGGCTGTTACTTTGTCCGGTTTTTTAGCTTTGCACGGTGTTTTAACAACTACCGTTTTGGATTTCTTCCCGTACTTACCGTTGTATCCTTTTACGTAATAACGATATGTTTTGCCGCGTTTGATCTTTTTATCGTTAAAAGCATTTTTCTTTACAACGGATCTTTTTTTGAATTTCCCTTTCTTTCCTATGGCGCGATAGACAACATATTTCTTTGCTCTTTTGGCCTTCTTCCACGCAAGTTTAATATTTGAACAACTTGCTTTAACAACCTTGACCCCTTTCACTTTAGCCGGCACGGCTTTTGCCTCCGCCTCATGCGCCGGATTCATCAGAAACGAAAAAGCAACAGCAATCACAATGGACAGTATAACCATAAACACTCTGTTGCCGATCCGCCCGGTATTGTTTCTCTTCATCATTGACGCTCTCCTTTCTAACATTGTTCATCTCCTTTTTAACATCTGCATCATCTGCATCAAAACCGATACGATACCGGCAACCTATGTCGGTTGACGATTTCACATGCCGGTTTTGCATGCCGGTTTTACACGCCAATTCTATAAAGGAAGCGTTAAATAAACGTTAAATATGTAACCTCTCAGGACATTTTTTATTTGTAACCCTTCAAATCCGGATAAACCCCCATTTCATCGACAAATCTTTTGATAAAACTTTCCTTTAAATAGTCCGCTCTTTCAATTCTGCCCGTCTTTTTGCAAAAGTCAATGAACATCCCATACATTTTTTCATTAAGAGGATCCAGCATCAACCCCTTATTGACCATAACTTCAAATTCTTCAAAGGAATCCCTTTCAATACAGAGTTCCAACAATTTATACAGACTTTCAAAGAAGATCGAGGAATAGTATTCGCGAAGCACTATAATCGAATCATCAAATTCCTGACCGTCAAGCAACTCTCCGTCGTATAACTCACAGATTTGCCTCAGGCTTGATGAGTTTTTATCATATGATTTTTCCCGGTCATCCATGCCTTTATAAAGCGATTCCATACTGTCAATATCTCTGAAGATCCTTATATCGTCTTTTATGCGGAAGCCTTCTTTACGCTCAATTATAAAACCTTTATCACTTTCAAGACCGACTCCGTTCTGTGTAAGCGTTTTTCTCATCTCATACAGAGCCACCCTTAAAGAAGTATTTGCAGCCTTGGGTCCGGATTCCGGCCAGAATATAGATGCCAGTTTTTCTCTGCTGATATATTTATCTTTGCCGAAAATCAAAATATACTTCAGTATTCCGCTCACCTTACGTGTTTTAAAATCTTTTTCGACAACATAGTCATCATCAATTTTTATGGAAAAATCACCCAAAAGTTTTATATGTACTTCAAGACCATGGTCATTTGAAATATTCGGGGATTCAGCCATCTCATCCGAGCGGGTTTTATCCGGAGCATCCGAAGCGCCGTCCCGCATACCGAGCATCTTTTTCACGGCGATTTCCGCTGTTTTATCTGCTTCTCTCCAATATACATATCCATACTTTGAAGAAAGTTTATCCCACTCGCGGGCGTATTTTAGCGCCTTATCATTATGCCCCCAAAGCTCATGCAAACACGATAATTGCATATATAAGCCTGCAACACTTTGAAGAGATTTCTTTTTCTGACATGATCTAAGAGCGTCCAAAAAATATGATTCGGCATTTTCAAAATTACCGCGGCGCCGTTCCATTACCCCGACAACACATTCACCGAACTCGACGAGTCCATGCCCCGGATTCTCTGCTCTTATTGTTTTCAACGCCGCTTCCGCTTTTCTTATTTCATCTTCCCTTATTTCATTTCCCCTTATTTCATGGGCGCAGGGCTTCCGGTCATTCCACAGAAAATGTAACAGCCGGCTTTCAAGAACAAGCAAATCGCCTTTATATGCCTTAAAAGAGTCAATGGAGTTGTCCATGCTTTCTATCGCATCGGGTACATTCCCGCTTCTGTACTTTTCAAAAGCCGTAATAAAATGTCCGTACCCTTCTGAAAACTGCGAACTGTATTTTTCGCCCAAGGTAAAAAATTCATCGGCAAAATTCTGCATACACTCTTTATCCATTCTTAGAAATGTAACATTGCAGCAAGAAACAAGTCCTATGATTCTCCACTGGTCATTGCTTTTGAAAACCGGATGGTTCAGTATCCGGTTCATATTTGCGTAAGCATCTTTAAGAAAACCTCTCCTGTAATAATATATGCCTCTTATCATCAGGTAGCTGAAATTCCACATGCCGTCTTCAATGGACACCTTGTCCAGGATGCGTGTAAAAATCCCTGCGCACACCAACTTGTCCGTGCCGGTAAGGGCTATAAATATACTTATTAACAACTTTATTAAAACTTTTTTACCTGCAAAAAACAAAGGGAATTTCGGGAATTTCCTTGAAGCCCTGTTCATGGCGACAAAATTATTGTTCTGATATGACATTACCAGGATCATGCCGAATGTATTCATCAAAAAAGAAAAATCCTTGATTCTTTTAAACCCGTCTATGGCGGATAAAAAAGCTTCGGCGCTTTCTTCTTTATTTACGTTGACCTTTGTCATACCCTCAAACAAAAGCAAATAAGGATCCCGGCGACGTTCATCTGCGGAAAATTCGCTTATCATATAAAACATTTCTTCGGGATTGCCGTTTTTGAACAAAACTTCGCTGAGTCTTTTAATGATACCAAGGGCTTTTTCTTTATCTTCCGCCAGCAAAAAATATCGAATGGCGAGTTTCGGATTGACCGCATCATAATATTCAGCCACTTTTCTAAAAAATGCAATTCTCTCTTCTTTCTCAGTAAAAGCGTAAAAATACTCTTCAAGTGCATCCTTAAACAAGGAATGAAAACGATATCCCGTAGGATGTGAATTGACCTTCTGTATATACAAGTTGCTGTTTTCGATCCACCGAATAAAATCTTCCACATGATCCAAATTAAAAATACTTTTTAATTCCGCGGCGGAGAATTCTTCAAAGGTGGAGAGCCTGACTAAAACATACTTTTTATCTTCATCTATCTCTTCCAAAAATCTATTTAAAAAAGTTTTAAAAAATGACTTTCCTTTTTTCAGATCCGGAAAATCATCATCTCCCTCAGTTAAAAGACCTATACCGTGACACACCATGGAAATTCCGGCGATCCAGCCTTCGGTAACTTCAAATATCAGTTCCATCTGCCTTTTGCTGAGATTCACTCCGTATTCCGTTCTGATCAGTTCCTCCATCTCTTCTTTTGAGAACAGCATTTCCGAGGCGTTGATCTGCACGGCATCTCCTCTGAGGAACAATTTGTCACCGATGATTCCCGTTTCTGTTCTTGATGTAACCACAATGGAAAAGCACTCCGGTAAATTCATTGCCAAATACCGTACAGTATCTGCAACCGCAAGGTTGTTTTTTACGTTATGGAAGTCATCCAATACAAGATATATCTTTTTTTTGAACTCTCCGAACACCATAAAGGCATCCTGAACTATTTGCGCATTCAGCAGAACATAGTCCTCGTCAATGTTCTGAAGACCTTTCAGCATATCAATGCAGCTCACTCCTTTGATCTTCTCCCCGGAGAATAATGTTTCCATCAAGTGAGAATAAAAAACAGGTAAAAAACAATCTTCCTTATCCAGCCTGTACCATTTTACATTCTGACGATATTTTTCGAGACACATCAAAACCGCTGTGGTCTTGCCGAAGCCTGCCGGAGCCGTAAGAGTGGAAATTCTGTTTTCCGTGATCTTCATATTTTTTATGCGGTCACAAAAAAGACTACGTACCGGTAAATCCGGTATTATCAGTTTCGACCGTATAAACGGTATATTATTCATAAAATCATTTTACCTGTTCCGATGCTACATGGCTGCAAATCTGAATTATTACTGTCTTATTCTTCATACTATTATTACACAGTAGCTGCTTAAAGTCAATAACAAGAGAGGGGTATCGACAGTGCCGATACCCCCCTCTTGTCAGTAGAAAGATTGGTAATTGGTAATATAAAAATTATATCTTGTTGGCTAATCATCCTCGGCTGTAATCACAGCCGATCAGTTTTTTTCAGCCGTTTAAGGCTATTTTGCTCTTCTTGCTTTCTTGGCTTTCTTCTTAGGCTGAATCTTCACAAGTCCGAAGTACATCTTCTTAAGGTTGCCCTTGGTGTTGAAGTATACTTTCTTCTCCTTCTTGTCGAATCTTGCCTTGTACAGTCCTCCCTTCTTCAGGAGCCTGAATGCCTTCTTGGCTTTTCTGCCTTTTGCTTTCTTAACCTTCTTTCCGAGCAGTTTCATCATCTTGAACTTGGTCTTTGCTTTTACCTTGCCCACAGATGCGATTCCGACATTATTCAGTTTCTTCATCTGCGTGCCCGATATCACCATGTTCAGCATGTATACCTTACCCTTGAAGATCTTCTTCCTGAGTTTCTTGGATCTGATGAACTTCTTGCTCTTTGTCGCTACCTTGAAGTACGTCTTAAGGTTATTTGCCTTGTACATACTCTTGAACTCTTCCGGCGTCACCTTGATGGTGATGTTCTTTACGGTAAGTTGCATGTAGCTGTACTTGCCTTCCGCCATGCCTTTTTGCTGATCCGCCGTCAGGTTGATAGTCTTTGAACTCTTGATGATCAAAGGCATCTTCTGTGCGGTAGGCTCATTAGGTGTCGCAGGCGTTACAGGTTTTGCAGGTGCTACAGGTTTCGGTTGTTCAGGCTTCTTGTCGTCAGGTTTTACCGCATGTACTTCCTCATATCCGGCTACAAAAGTGGTGTTTTCTACAAACTTGCCCTTAAGGTCTTTGTCCCACCCGGTGAATTTGTATCCGGCCGCAGGTTTAACCATAGGTGCTTCGGAACTGAGATCCACTTCCACATCCTTCTTAATCTGGAACACAGTGTTACCTTCCAGTTCTCCATGCGCCCCCTTGTCAAATGTAACCTTCACATATCCAGGTTTTACAGGGTCGACAGGATCCGACGGTATGATGTTTTCATCGTCCCTAAAGCTTGCGACAAATGCGATGTCATTTTCAATCGAAAGTGCTTTTACGGCATCTTTTCCATATCCCGCTCCTTTTCCGTCGATCTTCCATCCCATAAACGTCTTGCCCGCAATAGCAGGATCTTCAGGTACATTCATCACCCTATTGCCCTTGTCCACCTTTTCAAGAGCCTTGATGACACCATCCACTTCAAAGCTTACAATAAACTTCCCGGCTTCTTCTTTTTCATACATTGCGACAAATCTTGTGTCTTCCGTTATCTTAAGTTTCCTCAGCGCTTTCTCAAGGTAGATGTCACCGCTTCCATCTTTCTGCCATCCTATGAACCTGTATCCGCTCTTTTCAGGCAACTTTGACGGTACTTCATCAGGACTTCCATTGTCATTGAGATACTCTATCCCGACTAACTTTCCGTCAGCCTCATACATAACCTTGTGCTGCATTGTCGCCTCGTATGTTGCCGTTACAGTAGTGTCTGTATTTACGTTAAGCGCCTTTATATCAGGATCCCACTCTTTGAACATGTACCCTTGCTTTCCGATCGCCGTAGGCGCCTTTGAATTAAGATTAACATCCGTGTTCTTCTTAACAAAGAATACGCTATTTCCTACAAGGCTCTTACCGTCAGCGCCTTTATCAAAGGTTACTTTTACGTATCCTGCAGGTATCGGATCATCCGGATTTTCAGGCACTATCACGTTGTTGTGTTTGATAAACAACGCCATTATTTTGGTGTCTTCATTGAACCTGCCTGTCAATGCCTTGTCCCATTTATCGAATGTGTAATCATCATCGGCAACTACCGTAGGTGGCGTAAGCGTCACATCTGTGTTCTTCTTTACATAGAACTTGCTTGTTCCTTCAAACGACTTGCCGTGCTTACCCTTATCAAAAGTTACGGTCACGTAATCTTCTGAAGGTGGATTATCATCATCCGCAGGTTCTACATCCTTAAGAGTTTCATACTTAGCAACTATTACGGTATCCTTGTCATACTTTCTCGCAACATTACTGTCCCAGTCAGATCCATCGGTTTCCCAGCCTGTGAACTTAAGCCCCTTGTTTGCCTTTACCTTAGGTGCAACAAGTTCAACATCCTTGTCAGGATTTACGTAGAAACGTTTGGTATTATCCGTAGTCCCCTTACCGTCAAGATCAAAGGTTACTGTCTTGTATCCTGCAGGCTTAGCTTGATCTCCCGGAACCACATCAGCCAGTTCATCATATGTCGCTGTGATAGTCGTATCTTCCGTAAACATGGCCTTGATCTGTTTATCCCAGTCTTTAAACCTGTATCCCGGTTTTTCGTTAACCTTAGGTGGTGTAAGTTCAACTATCTTCTTAGGATTTACAAAGTAACTCGTCTTATCCGTAGTGGTTGCCTTTCCGTCAAGGTTAAATGTTACCGTTATGTATCCTTCAGGCTTCTCCTCATCGGTAGAAACAAAGTCAGGTTTCTCGCTGTACTGCGCCTTTATGGTCGTATCTTCCGTAAATGTGTCTTCACACTTTTTATCCCAACCCGTGAAATCAAATCCCGTATTAGGTTTTACGGAAGGCGGCGTAAGCTTAACCTTCTTTTCAGGGTTTACATAGTACGTAAGCTTATCTAAATCAAGAGTAGTTCCCTTTCCGTCAAGATCAAAGGTTACCGTGCTGTATCCGTCAGGTTTTGCTTCTGTTCCCGGCACAACGCTAGGAAGGTCACTGTACGTTGCCCTGATCGTTGTGTCTTCCGTATACTTCCTTACAGTTTCTGAATCCCAGATCCCTTCACCTATCTTCCAGCCTGTGTGTTTGTACCCCGTCTTTGCCTTTACCTCAGGTTCGGTAAGCGTAACATCTTTATCAGGATTTACGTAGTATACGGTCTTGCCTTCAGTGGTTCCCTTGCCGACAAGGTCAAAGGTCACCGTGCTATATCCGTCAGGCTTGTCTCCGTCTTCAGGCGTAACTACATCCGGAACATCTTCATATGTCGCCTTTATCGTCGTATCAACGCTGAATGTTCCTTTAAGAGGCTTATCCCAGCCTGTGTGTCTGAGTCCGGTGTTTGCAACAACATGCGGAGCTTCAAAAGTAACCTCTATGTCTTTTTTAACATGGCACGTTTTAAGATCGGTTGTCGTTCCTTTGCCGTCAAGGTCAAATGTTATCGTAACATACCCTTCAGGCTTCTCCTGATCTCCCGGAACCACGTTTTCAAGCTTCTCATATACGGCATATACCGTCCAGTCGCCCGATACTATCGAGTCCTTATTGAAATCAGGCGCTGTTGCGGATGCGCTCTTTGCCCAGCCTTTGAATCTGTATCCGGACTTTGTAGGCTTTGTCTTAGGGAAGGCATCCGCAA
>ERZ773067.50-NODE-50-length-70628-cov-10.011378_pt1 | contig 70628 bp, 55 predicted proteins | sample MGYA00580622_ERZ773067 | MGnify/ENA primary metagenome ERZ773067 (study PRJEB29015, sample SAMEA2737998) | human oral metagenome | biome: human oral; feature: human-associated habitat; material: dental | place: China | collected 2113 ...
TTGCATGTGTTAAGCCTATCGCTAGCGTTCATCCTGAGCCAGGATCAAACTCTTCCTTGTCAATATTTTTATTGTACTTGATTCTGTTTGTCTTGCTCCGAAGATGTTTTCTTGCTTCAGATCTATTAGTGTATCTCTACCTAAGTAAAGGTTCGTAATTGACGGTTAGGTCTTTCGTTCCCTAAACGTTTGTTACTACACTTCTGTTTGTCAATATCAATTATCTCAAAGATCGCTGTTGGTCGTTGCGCCTCCGTCGCCGGTAGGTCACCCGTTTCTTTTGCGACTGCAAAGGTAATGTTTTTTCTCAAACTACCAAAACTACCGAAGTATTTTTTTTCGTTCATCACCTTGTCAGTCTCTTGCGCACCTCGCTTGGTTTGCGACTGCAAAGATAGAGCAAAAATCCTCGTTCCTCCAAATATCAGCGAAAATTTCTTCTATCCCTCCCCGCCTTCGCGCGTGTACATTATATATATCCACCCACCTATCCACCGGGGGCGAAAGACTTGTCGATTCCCCGGCCTCAGACCTGTCGATTCCCCCACTTCCCCCAAGTCGAAAAACCACCCTCCCGCCAGCCCGCTCTACAAGCGACTTCCAAGCACCCCAAAAACGACCTACCGTAGGTCGCCGAAAAAACCTACTGTAGGTCGCATCGACGACCCACGGTAGGTCGCTAAGACGACCTACCGTGCATCCCTTTTTGACCCAAACCAGCGAAAACGATTTCAACCTCCGAAGCACCCTCCGATTATGCGGGGAAGAGACGCTATGAACACATGACTATTATGTATACCTTTGCATTCGGAGTGAGGCAGTAGCGTCTGCCGATCGCACTCCATCTTCAGTATCAACATAGCGTTTGCTATTTATTCGGTAAGCACCATAGAATCTCGACAACTCAATAGGGCTGTATACGAATAAGTCGTGAACGCCTGCGCATAGCGTGGGCGTGACTTATCTCTTATACAGCAGGCTGTCGAGAGCCTTATGGTGCAGAGAGAAGCGCGCCTGCGCTTCTCTTTGTATCTAAGGCTCTTTGCCATAGCCTGCACCGAGAGATAGCCAGCGCCTAACACGCTATGCGCTTATGGCAAACAAGCAACTCACCCAGGCGAAGAAGGCCAAGAAGGATGAGTTCTACACCCAGCTCGAAGACATAGAGGCAGAGCTCAAACACTACAAAAAGCACTTCGAAGGCAAGACCGTCCTCTGCAACTGCGACGACCCTCGGATGAGTCACTTCTTCTACTACTTCGTCCTGAACTTCCATCTGCTTGGACTCAAGAAGCTCATCACCACCTGCTACAAGAACCAAGATCCAGATCTCTTCTCTGTCAGTGCGACCGAGCAGGCGGTCTACCTCGTCTATGAGGGAGAGGATATCGGTATGCCTCCTAACCCTAATATCGCTGGACTCGTGCATCCGCTGAAAGGCGATGGGGACTTCCGCAGTGAAGAGTGTATCGAGTTCCTCAAGGAAGCAGATATCGTCGTCACCAATCCTCCCTTCTCTCTCTTCCGGGAATACGTGGCTCAGCTGATCAAATACCAGAAGGAGTTTATCATCATCGGTCATCAGAATGCCATCACCTACAAGGAGATATTTCCACTCATCCTTCAGGAGAAGTTATGGCTAGGCTATGGGTTCCGTGGAGGTGCAGGCTTCTTCATCAACCATCTATATGAAGACTACGCTGTGGCCTCTTCCCACAAGGAGGGTATGATCCGAGTCTCTGGGGTAACTTGGTTTACCAACCTAGACATACAGAAGAGACACGAGGAGCTTATTCTCTATAAGAAGTATAGTCCGGAGGAATATCCTCACTACGACAACTACGATGCGATCAACGTAGATAAGACCGCAGATATTCCCTGCGACTATGATGAAGCTATGGGACTTCCGATTACCTACTTAGATAAGCACAACCCAAACCAATTCGAAATTATCGGAGCGACGGAGAGTGAAGGCAAAGGATTCTCTGCCGGGCTCTGGGATGCATCCAGTAAAGTATCCCAGCCAGTGGTAAATGGGAAGCGAGTATACAAACGTATATTCATCCGCAAACGCAAATAACAAGTAACCTATGAACATTCGACTCGAACACATTGCCGTCCGTGACCTATTCGACGGGTATCAGGACAATGGGGAAAAGGGCGTCGTCGCCTACGGAGGTAAGCTGGATGTACGCCCAGCCTACCAGCGAGAATTCATCTACAAGCCCGAGCAGCAGCGGGCGGTCATCGACACCCTGAGCAAAGGGTATCCGCTGAACGTGATGTACTGGTCTGACCAAGGGGATGGTCGCTATGAGCTGATCGACGGACAGCAGAGGACACTATCCATCTGCACCTTCCTCGGCAATGACTTTTCCTGCGAGGGGCTCTTCGGGAACTCACAGCCCCTAAAGTTCGGCACGCTCCCCGAGGATCTACGGAAGAAGCTCCTAGACTACGAGCTAACCGTCTATATATGCGAAGGGACAGAGAGCGAGAAGCTCGAATGGTTCAGGACGATCAATATTGCTGGCGAAGAACTTACCGACCAAGAGCTACGCAATGCCGTCTATACGGGACCTTGGGTATCGGAAGCTAAGCGCTACTTCAGTAAGACGGGCTGTGCTGCTCATGGGCTGGGGAGCAACTACCTCAAGGGGACAGCGATCCGACAGGACTATCTGGAGGCGGTAATCTATTGGTATGGAGACCGAGAGAACCCCAAGCAGAGCATCGAGGAATGCATGATCGAGCACCAGCACGACCCTGACGCTCAAGACCTCTGGGAGTACTTCAGGCGGGTCATCGCATGGGTAGAGAAGCTCTTCCCCACCTATCGGAAAGAGATGAAGGGGCTTCACTGGGGGATTTACTACAATAGACACCATCAGTACACGTATGACCCACAGGCACTCGAGCGGGAAGTCTCTCGACTGATGGCGGATGATGATGTGACCAAGAAAAGTGGCATCTATCAGTACGTACTCGAGAAGGCTATCGGGAACAACGATCCGAGTGTGCTCAATATACGGGCCTTCACCGATAGCCAGAAGCGCTCTGCCTACACACAACAAGGCGGGATCTGCGCCTGCTGTGGGAAGAAGTTCGACTACAAGGAGATGGAAGGCGATCATATCACGCCTTGGCGTCTGGGAGGCAAGACGGAAGCCCAGAATCTCCAGATGCTCTGCAGGGACTGCAACCGCCGTAAGGGCAAGAAGTAACTACTCGAGGGAGGGAGGCTGATCTTCCCCTCCACTTGGAAGGTGCTTTTCTGAGCGTCGAAGCTTGGCCCTCCCCTCGTCCAAGAACCCTGATAAACAGGGCATTTGCGAGGGGTCACCGAAGCACCCCAAAAACGACCTACCGTAGGTCGCCGAAAAAACCTACTGTAGGTCGTCGAGACGACCCACGGTAGGTCGGTCGACCGACCTACCGTGCATCCCTTTTTGACCCTTCGGCGTGGGGATGAAAAGAAGCCTCGTCGATGACCTTCTCAAAGGAGGGCGAAGCGGGCGGGAGAAGTAGAGCGGGCGGGCATTTAACGTATCTTTGCATCGAGAGAAGCAGGCTTAGTCTGCTTAGAAAACAACCAGAAGATATGGCTACAATCAAATGTATAGGAGTGCTGACCTCCGGAGGCGATGCGCCCGGGATGAACGCCGCCATCCGCTCAGTCACTCGCACCGCTATCTACCACGGGATCCGAGTGAAGGGGATCTACCGAGGCTACAAGGGATTGATCACGGGAGAGATCGAGGAATTCGAGACACAGCACGTGAGCAACATCATCCAGCGTGGGGGTACGATCCTCAAGACCGCCCGTTGCCCAGAGTTCCGCACCTCCGAAGGTCGTCGCCTCGCCTACGAGACGATGCGCTCCCATGGGATCGATGCGCTGGTCGTGATCGGAGGCGATGGATCGCTGTCGGGCGCACGGGAGTTCGCCGACGAATTTGACATCCCCATCGTAGGCCTCCCCGGCACGATCGACAACGACCTCTACGGCACAGACCTGACGATCGGCTACGACACGGCGCTCAATACCATCGTGTCGGCGGTGGACAAGATCCGGGATACGGCCTCTTCGCACGAACGACTCTTCTTCGTCGAAGTCATGGGACGAGAAGCTGGCTTCCTAGCGCTCAATGGGGCCATGGCTGCAGGTGCTGAGGCGGCGATCATCCCGGAGTTTGCCGTCGAGAAGGACCAGCTCGCCGAGACGATCGAGAATGGCTTCCGCAAGACGAAGAATAGCAGTATCGTGCTCGTCTCCGAGAGTGAAAGCACCGGCGGAGCGATGAAGGTCGCCGAGCGAGTCGAGAAGGAGTACCCCCAGTTCGACGTGCGGGTCGTGATCCTCGGGCATATCCAGCGTGGGGGCTCACCCAGCGCTCAAGACCGGATCATCGCTAGCCGTATGGGGGTCGCCGCTATCGAGGCACTCCTCGACGGCCAGCGCAATGTGATGATCGGTATCGTCAACGATGCCCTCGTCTACGTACCCTTCTCCAAGGCGATCAAGAAGAATAAGCCGATCGACAAGGAGCAGGTAGAAGCCCTGCGTATCCTCTCGATCTAAAGGGCTCCACTCTCCCCCACTCTACGGGAGAAAAGTAAAGCGCCATCGGGCACAAAGCATCAGATGCTTTGTGCCCGATGGCGCTTGAGGTTGGTAACTAAAACCTAGGCTATAGCTCCCTGCGTAGACGGGCTACAGGCAGGCGGAGCTGCTCTCGGTACTTGGCCACGGTACGGCGGGCGATTGGGTAGCCCCGCTCAGAGAGCAGCTGGGTGAGCTGCTCGTCGGAGAGAGGCTTATGCTTATCCTCTTCGGCGATGAGCTTCGCTAGGGCTTCACGGACTTCACGGGTAGAGATGCTCTCACCCTCGTCGTTGATGATGCCTTCGCCGAAGAAGAACTTCAGCATGTAGACACCGAAGTCGGTCTGCACGGATTTGCTGTTGCTCACCCGAGAGATCGTACTGATGTCCAGACCCGTAGCCTCGGCGATGTCCTTGAGGATCATAGGCCTCAGCGCCGAGATCTCGCCCGTGAGGAAGAAGTCCCGCTGATGGGCGACGATGGCCGTCATCGTCTTGCGGAGCGTCTCCTCTCTCTGCTGGATAGCGTCGATGAACCATCGGGCTTGCTCGACCTTGTGCTTGAGGAAGGTGAAGGCCTCTCGGCTCTGTCGTGAATCCCCTCGCTGTCCCTTCTGCTCCTCGAGGAGAGCCAGGTAGGTGGGGCTGAGGCGAAGCGGAGGAAGATCCCGCTCCCCGACCAGAGAGATCAGCAGTTCGCCATCCCGCTCCGTGACGATGAAGTCCGGTGTGAAGTGGGCAAACCGCCCCTCAGAGTCGTCGCCGTAGCCACTGGCGGGCTTGGGGCTCAGGTGCGAGACGAAGGTGTAGAGTTCCGCTAGGCGCTCTTCGCTCACTCCTAGGCAGGAGCAGAGGCGATCGAAGCGCTTATTCACAAAGTCCTCATAGTGATCCCGGATCATCTGGTAGGCCTCTCGGTGCAGGGGTGTCTCAGGGAGACGCTCGATCTGCAGTAGGAGGGACTCCCTGAGATCACGGGCAGCGATGCCTGCGGGATCAAGGGTCTTCACCAGACGGATCAGCTCTTCGATCTCCTCGGGAGCGACGGAGAGGCCTGCTTTGAAGAGCAGGTCATCCTCGATCTCCTCCACCGAGCGAGTCAGGTAGCCGTCGCTGTCGATATTGCCGATGATGTAGCGGGCGATCTCACGGCGCACCCCCTCAAGGGGTGTCACCAGAGCAAGCTGGTCCATGAGGTATTCGTCCAGCGAAGGCGCCCCAGCAGCGAAGGGTATTTCCTCCCTCACCGACTGGCGCTCCTGTAGCTCTCGGAGCTTGTAGTCGGGGATATCATCCTCCGTGGCATATTCGCCGAGCTCCCAGTCCTGATCACTGGCATCTCCCTCAGGTGTCGCATCCTCCGACTCACGCTGAGGCTCCTCGTAGTTCTCTTCTAGAGCGGGGTTCTCCTCCAGCTCTCGCTCTATACGCCCTTCGAGCTCCAGCCCGGTGAGCTCCAGCATCTTGATGGCCTGGATCTGGGCGGGAGTGAGCGAAAGGGATTGGTCGAGCTTCTGCTGCTGCGTGAGCTTATTCATCGGGGAGGAAGGGGTCTAAGCGAAAGGGAAGACAGGAGAGGAGGGAGGGGAAGGCAGGGCTAGAGATCTTCGTGATCGTAGGTCCAGACGATCTCTTCGCCATTGATGCGGAAGACCTCCTTGCGGGCAAGAGCAAAGAAGTAGTCACTGAGGCGATTGATGAAACGCAGGACATTAGGCTCTAGGGGAGTCTCGCTGTTGAGGCGGTAGATGATCCGCTCAGCACGACGGCAGACTGTACGGCAGACATGCGCCGAAGCAGTGATGGCTCCACCCGAAGGGAGTATGAAGGCCTTGATGGGAGGTACGAGGTCGTCGAGGCGGTCGATCTCACGCTCTATGCGGGCGACGGCTCGCTCGGTGACACAGGTCACCTCCTGTACTTCGTCATGCGTGGTATCGGTAGCCAGATAGCCACCCACGGAGAAGAGCTTGTGCTGTAGCCAGAAGAGGAACTTACGATCCACCTCTTCTAGGTCATGGGAGAGGAGCACACCGACGAAGGAATTCAGTTCGTCGATCGTGCCGTAGCTCTCTAGGCGAATATCATACTTAGGGACACGCTGTCCGCCGACGAGCGACGTACGACCTTTGTCGCCTCCCTTGGTGTAGAGTTTATACTTCTCTGTATCCATAGCTTTGTAGGGTATTGATAGTTAGATAGAGTCTTCGGTGCTCCTGATGCCTCTAGAGATCTAGTAGGTACATAGGAGAAGCAGTGGTGCGGCGTAGGGCGGTGAGTGCAAGGTCTTTGCCCACACGTATCCCTTCGGAGAAGAGGCGCTGCTCGACAGTCTTCCAGCAGAGATCAGGGTGATTATTATCCTTACTCAAGTGGCAGAGCCAGACATTCTTCATGCCCGGGTGGTAGACACGACTGAGGAGCTCAGCGGCCTCATCGTTCGATAGGTGTCCTAGGGGCGAAGACACACGTCCCTTGAGGAACTCTGGGTAGCTCCCCGAGCGAAGCATCTCACGGTCATAGTTGGCCTCGAGCACTACATGATCGGCACGACCTACGTAGTCCTCGATGATATCGGTGACGTGCCCCACATCCGTGGCGAGCGTGAACTTGAAGTCCCCCTTAGTGATATGGTAGCCGACATTCTCAGCGCTGTCGTGCGGTACGGGGAAGGCTTCGATGGTGAAGCCCGCCAGCGTGAAGGGCTCACGGATAGATATATCGCGTCGGGAGGCGCCTATAGGGTCTTGGACGAAGCGACTATGCGCTATGCTGTCGTGCACCAGACGAGTGGCATAGATCGGCAGGTGGTAGACTCCGCCGACGACACCTATGGTGCGGATATGGTCGGCATGGTCGTGGGTGACGATCGCCCCGTGGAGGTGACCTCCGTCCAGGGTGATCCCCTCAGCCTTGAGTGTCTTAGTGATGGTGCGTATGGGGATCCCAGCGTCAATGAGGAAGCCCCCGTCTTCGTCTCCCAGATAGTAGCAGTTCCCACTGCTTCCGCTGGAGAGACACATGAACCTGATCATCTGTATTTATAGATATGCAAGCTTAGTCTTAGCGGCGGTAGATGGACGTCTCCCGTGAGAAGCCCTCCATCTCTTGGTCGAGGCTCATCTCACCTCTCAGAGGAATGGCCATGAGCTGACCTACCTCCTCCGAACTGAAGCCCTGACCAAGCAGATACATCAGCTTGGTGAGGACGGCTTCCGTCGTAGCATCACGCCCGCTGACGACCCCTATCTTCTGCAGGAGAATCCCCGTCTCATAGCGCATCATATCCACGTAGCCGGTGACACACTGAGTGACGTTGACGATGACTACACCTCGGGCAACTGTCGCTCGAAGAGCATCAAGGAACCACGGGAGCATCGGGGCATTGCCACTACCAAAGGTCTCGAGCACCACCCCTCGGAGCGTGGGGAGCGACAGGATCGACTCCACGACACCACGGGTGATCCCTGGGAAGAGCTTCAGCACCGCCACGTTCGGGTCGAAGTGAGGGTGTACAGCGAGTGTCCGCCCCTGAGGCGCCTTAGCGATCACAGCATCATGGTAGCGTATCTCGATACCCGCATAGGCTAGGTGAGGATAGTTGTACGACTCGAAGGCGCTGAACTGATCCGCGCTGACCTTGCTCGAGCGATTACCACGCATCAGATAGTTCTCGAAGAAGAGGGTGACCTCGGGTACACGAGGGCGACCCGCCTCGTCCCGTGCTGCTGCGATCTCGATAGCGGTGATGAGATTCTCCTTGCCATCCGTGCGGAGCTTCCCCACGGGGAGCTGAGAGCCGGTGAAGACGATCGGCTTAGAGAGGCCTTCGAAGACGAAGCTCATCGCCGAGGCCGTGTAGGCCATCGTGTCGGTTCCATGGAGGATGACGAAGCCATCATAGTCCTCGTAGTGCTCCTCGATGACCCGTGCCAGCTGTACCCAGTGCTCCGTGGTGATGGCCGACGAGTCCAGCGGGGGCGAAAACTCCACGCTCGATATATCACATCCCAGGAGACGAAGCTCGGGGACATTGTCTTGAAGGTAGTTGAAATCAAATGGTTCGAGAGCCCCCGTCTCGGGGTTCTCTACCATGCCTATCGTGCCTCCGGTATAGACGAGGAGGATGGATACTCGCTGTGCAGCCATGCTGTGGTGTAGTCGTTAGGGCAAGAAGCGGAGGGGCTAAGGCCTTGGGGATCATCCCTTCGGGAGGGTGCATCTGCTCCGCTGTAATTCTCTCTACACAAAGATAACAATAATCTACAGCCATACGGCTCGTAGACACCGACTCCCCTCGGACGAAGGCACCTCCCCCCACGGGCGCTCCTCTCGAAGGCTGATCACGGACCAAGGTTTTTCTTCGCCCCTCGATCTACCTCCTTCGCCCTGCCAAAATTTGCGCCGACGATCGAAGGGAAAAATCACGGCGGCGTAGTCCTTCCCCGAGCGACGTCCCTACCCTACAAACACGGCTTTTCTCGTCCCTTCGGCATCCGCCCTCCCAAGGGCCTAAAAAACGACCTACGGTAGATCGCCGAAAAAACCTACTGTAGGTCGTCTCACCGACCCACGGTAGGTCGCATCGACGACCTACCGTAGGTTTCTTTTAGCCCCCCTCGCAAGCCCTCTCCCCTCCCCTCTATTTTGGACGCAGAATAACTCCCCCTGCACGCCCTAAAAAAGGACAGCTCCCCGAGGAACGAATCCTCGGGGAGCTGACTAGATTCAGTAGAAGCCTGACGCCTGAATGCTTACTTGAGAAGTACCTGAAGGGTATCACGAACCTCCTTGCCCTCCTCCGTCGTGAGGATCGCAACGAAGCGGGTCTTCACAGGGACCTCCTGAGGCATCGTATTGAGCCGAAGCATCATCACGGGCTGAGCCGTCGGACGCATAGCGAGCCACTGATCGATGCTGGTCACTTGATCCTTGCTCCGATAGCCCCAGGCGAGCCTCTTCGACTGGCTCGAGACGATCTGCTTGGGCGCCAGCTCATGGATGGTAAAGAAGCGATTGAGCGAAGTCTCTGCAGGGAGGCCAAAGAGCGGTGTGAGGGCCATGATCTTGAAGTCCTTGACTCCCGTCACTCGATACTCCCAAGGCATTAGATTCATATCCATCACTCCTGGTTTGGCAGGCTTCATCGCATCTGGGCCTGCGATACCGATCCTGTAGTCCCTAATCATCTCCTTCTCTAGCGGGCGAATCCCCGTAGCTAGCTGAGCCTTAAAGCCAGCCCTATGGTATAGGTGCTCATACATTCTCCCTCGATGCTGTGAGTAATACTGCTCTAAGGAGTCGAGGTCACCTGCGCCGGTCATCAGCCAGTAGAGGAAGTCCTTTGCTTCCACACCTTCTTCGCCGACGACTACGTCCCGCTCATTGACTCTCCCTGCATAGCCTACCGTCTGCTCCGTCTTCATCGGCAGGCTCAGGATATGGGTACATTCTCTGGGGAAGTAATGGAAGTGCGTCCCACCAAAGGGCTCTTCATCTTCTTCTACATTTGCCTTGCTACAAGCGCTGATGCCCAGAGTGAAGAGGAGGGCAAGCGCTGTGAATAGCTTAAATCTTGGGCTCATAGTCTGTGTATTAGGATTACGTGGGAGACTACGGCACAGTCTTGTCCCGTAACTCCCATTTGATCTAGTTAGCTTGAGGGAAATGCTTACTTGAGGAGCACCTGGAGGGTATCACGGAGTTCCTTGCCGTCGGTGGTCGTGAGGACCGTAACGAAGCGAGTCTTCACCGGCACCTCCTGAGGCGCCGTATTCAGCCGAAGCATCATCACGGGCTGTGCCATCGGACGCATGGAGAGCCACTGATCGATGCTGGTCACTCGGTCCTGACTCCGATAGCCCCAGACGAGCCTCTTCGATTCGTGGGAGATGATCTGCTTGGGCTTGAACTCATGGAACGTAAAGAAGTGATTGAGCGAAGTCTCTGCCGGGAGGCCAAAGAGCGGTGTGAGGGCCATGATCTTGAAGTCTTTGACTCCTGTCACACGATATTCCCAAGGCTTTAGATTGGCCTCAGGTATCATCGAGGAGGACGACTGCATCCGCCTGCTTTTGATACCAGCGAGCCTGTAGTCATCAAAGAGCTGAGACTCCAGCGGGGTGATATTGGGAGCAAGTTCCGCCCTGAAATGATCCCTGTGATAGATCTCTTCGTACAATCTCCCCCGCAGTTCTGAGTAGTGAAGCTCAAGGGAATCGAGGTCGCCCGCCCCCGTCATCAGCCAGTAGAGGAATTTCCTCGCCTCTACACCTTCTTCGCCGACGACTACATCAGCGTAGTAGGATGAGCTGGGAGCAGCTTGTCGTCTCGTCTCCATCGGCAGAGTCAAGATACGAGTACATTCTCTGGGGAAGTACCGAAAGATGAGGCCTTCCATCCTATCTGGTTCGGGAGGATTAGCCTTACTGTTGCAAGCACTTATCCCCAGCATGAAGAGGAGGGCAAGCGCTCCAAATAGTTTCATTCTTGCGTTCATAGTATGTATGCGTTAGGATTATGTAGGAGATAAGGGAAGGCGTCGGGAGGGTAGCCCTCAGTCCGCCCAATTGATTGCGCTGGGATACGTGGAGACGAAGATGCTCGTTCGGTCTAAATAATTCGACATCGTAGACGCACGCCGAAGCCTTAGGATCGAGCCTTCCTTCTGAGACTTAGAGGCAAGAGTCTATGCTTCTTGTGTACGATCTATACCACAAATGTAGGAAACAATATTTACACGAACATCAGACACGTTAAGAAGCCATTACCTACCTAGATTTTTCTCAAAAACACACCCTGATTCAAGGCTATCTTCAATAAAAGGTCGGAGAATATCACACGGGAAAGGCTCAGCGGAAGGAGTGCAACAGGCGAAGAAAAACGACCAAAGAAAAGCCTCCTCTCCAGCTCACTTGAGGGTGGCTAAAAGTACCCTCAAATGGAGGAAAAACTAACGGTACTTTTTCCCCGACCTTTGTACCCATCGGAAGGCCTCTTTTTCGAGCACTCCGGCGCCGTCCTTCGACACCCCTAAAAAACGACCTACGGTAGATCGCCGAAAAAACCTACTGTAGGTCGTCTCACCGACCCACAGTAGGTCGCAAGTGCGACCTACCGTAGGTTTCTTTTGCCCCCCCTCAGAGCGCCCTCCCGCACCCCGTCGTAGGGCGACGCCTTTCCCCTCCTCAGGATGAGCTTCGAAGGATGGGGAAACAAGCTGGATAAAGGAGCGTCTTCACTCCCCTACCCTACGTATGAGACACACTCCACTCAGATATCTAAGTAAAGAAGGCAGACCTTTATGTGGCACTACTATCGCTTGAGGTTCACATCAACTCTTATCCAGTACCATCCCCTTTCCCTCACACTAGGATACCTTAACACCTACTTAAATAAAGAATACCTTCTTTTTTGTACCTTTATTCCCAGCACGAGAGTCAATTTCTATGAAACAAGCCATATCAATAGAAGAACAAATAGAGCTGCTCCGTTCCCGAGGAGTCACGATCGAAGATGAGACGAAAGCTGAAGAATACCTACTTGACATAGGTTACTATCGATTGGGCTTCTACCTATTCCCTTTTGAGAAGAGCTATCCAAAGAAAGAAAAGCGGACACATGAGGTCATCCCTGGGACCTGCATTGAAGATGCCGTAGCTCTCTACTATTTTGATGCGGATCTACAGCGACTCCTATCCTACTATCTGAAGCGCATTGAGATAGCCTTCCGTACGAAGCTCATATACGAAGTTTCCATGAGCTATCCGAACCACCCCACATGGTTCGCTTCTCCTCAGATCATGGAAAGAGATTATGTAAAGGCATTCGAGAAAAAGGTCTACGAACCAATAAGTAGCAACTATAGTGCTATAAAGATGCACCACCGACATCACATCAACGACCGCTATGCCCCTGCTTGGAAAACGATTGAGTTCATGACCTTTGGATCAATAGAGCTACTATACAATTCCATCCTAGATGACAGGGTGCGGAACAAAGTGCGTCGGCACTTTGGTATCAAATCTCATACAACCTTCAGTACCTACCTACGTGTCTGTCGCACCCTACGCAATAAATCAGCACATGCCAATTGTCTCTTTGATGAGGTACCCTTCTTCCTTATCCCATCCAAGCCAGCAGGTATTCTTCCCCAAGAGCAATACACCCTATGGGCTTCCCTCAAGGTAATACACTACCTCATCGGAACAATCTCTCAAAACCGGCAAACGGATATGGAGAAAAAAGTGCAGGCACTTGCTAGAAGGCTATTGGACTCTGGGCAGAAATTCCATACTATCCTCCTTCGTAGTGGAAAAATTGACTTAGTTAAACTCAAGGAAAAGGGCCTACAGTAATCTGGCGATTTCTTTAGTTTAAAAAAAAGTACTACTTTTGCAGTGAAAAGACAGTGTAGGTATTCCTCCTAAGTCGTGGATACAAGGCACTTTAAAATCGACCAGTCATCCCCACTCCTGTATCGGAGTGGGGATGCTTTTTATTTTCTGCCATCTCGTTGTCTTCACCCCAACATAGACTACCGCCCGACCGCCTCCAGAGAAGGGAGACAGTCGGGCGGTGGGGTATATTAGGAGAGAAGGGAGCTTACTGCTTGCCTTCGACCTCGACAGCGGGAGCGATCTTCTTGACCAAACCTTGAAGGACTGCGCCTGGACCTACTTCGACGAAGCGGGTAGCACCATCGGCGACCATAGCCTGCACACTCTCCGTCCAGCGTACGGGAGCCGTGAGCTGAGCGATGAGGTTCTTCTTGATGCCATGCGTGCAGTTGACAGCATGAGCAGGGACATTCTGATAGATCGGGCAGCGTGGGGAGTGGAACTCCGTAGCCTCGATCGCCTGCGCTAGTTCAGCACGAGCAGGCTCCATCAGAGGCGAGTGGAAAGCTCCCCCGACATTTAGACGAAGGGCACGCTTAGCGCCAGCAGCCTTAAGCGCTTCGCAGGCACGCTCTATAGCGTCGATATCCCCAGAGATCACGAGCTGACCAGGACAGTTGAAGTTGGCAGCGATCACTACACCACCGTCGATCGTCTTGAGGATCTCGACGACCTCGTCATCGGGAAGACCGAGGATAGCGGCCATGGTGCCGGGATTGGCTTCACAGGCTTGCTGCATCGCCAGAGCACGCTTGGAGACAAGACGAAGACCATCTTCGAAGCTCAAGGCACCTGCAGCAACAAGCGCTGAGAATTCACCCAGCGAGTGACCAGCGACCATATCGGGCTGGAACTCGTCACCGAGGCAGAGCGCACGGATGACCGAGTGTAGGAAGACCGCAGGCTGAGTGACCTTGGTCTGCTTGAGTTCTTCGTCCGTACCAGCGAACATGATATCAGTGATACGGAAGCCGAGGATCTCGTTAGCTTTCTCGAAGAGCTCCTTAGCTAAGGGATGATTCTCATAGAGTTCCTTCCCCATACCCACGAATTGGGCGCCTTGGCCGGGGAATACATAAGCAGTTTTACTCATTTACTAATTTCTAGTTGGTGATATACTTAGGGTTTTGGTAGACGATTAGACGAGCTCCAAGCCCCTCTTCAGGACTTCCCAAGTGCGGGCGACAGAGGCGATGTGCACCTTCTCATCGGGAGAATGGGGGGAACGGATATCTGGGCCGATGGAGATCATATCCATATCGGGCATGACCCCTTGGATAATGCCACACTCCAGACCTGCATGTACGACGGTGACCTCTGGTGATACACCCATGACCTCTTCATACGCACGGCGAAGGGTCTGTAGGACTGCAGACGAAGCACTAGGAGCCCACCCATTGTAGCCCCCTGCGAACTCTACCTCTGCGCCGGCCAGATTCATCGCACTCTCGATCTGAGAGGCTACGTAGTCCTTACGGCTCTCTGAGGAGCTTCGTACCAAGAAGGTAGCGGTGAAGAGCCCTCCACCTATGGTGACACGTGCCATGTTCGTCGAGGACTCGACGATACCGGGGAATTCGGTGAGCATGCTCTGTACCCCATTGATACAAGCGTCGAGCGCACCGATGACTCCATCCTGGATCTCTTCGGGCACTACGGTCTGGGGGAGCTCTACACGCTCGAGGCGAAGACTGACAGACTCTTCTATACCCTTATACTCGGTCTGGAAGATATCTAGATAGTCCGAAGCCAGCTCCCACAGCCCATCAGCATCGGCCTCAGGGATAGTCACGACGGCATAAGCTTCACGGGGGATCGCATTACGAGCTGTACCGCCCTCGAAGCTAGAGAGGCGTGCTCCATAGCCAGCGATAGCCTCCTTGAGGAAGCGAGCCAGGAGCTTATTGGCATTGGCACGACCTAGGATGATATCCATCCCCGAGTGCCCACCACGCAGACCTGTCAGGGCGATACGTACGGCGATATCCCCTTCAGGCAGGGGCTCCTGATCCTTGTATTCTAGGCGGACGTTCACATCGACACCTCCTGCACAACCAGCGAAGAGGAGTCCTTCGTCTTCGGAGTCTAGGTTGATGAGGATATCTCCCTTGGAGAAGCCTGGCTGGAGCCCATTAGCTCCGACCATACCCACCTCTTCGTCGATGGTGAAGAGCGCTTCGATCGGGCCGTGCTTGAGTGTAGGGTCTGCTAGCACTGCCATAGCGTAAGCAGCACCAATCCCATTGTCGGCACCGAGGGTCGTATCCCGAGCAGTCACCCATTCCCCATCGATATACGCATCGATCGGGTCCTTAGTGAAGTCATGCTCGATATGGCTATTCTTCTGAGGTACCATATCGAGATGTGCCTGGAGTGTGACGGTGGGTCGCCCTTCGAGTCCAGGGGAAGCAGGCTTGCGAACGAGGACATTGCCCACAGCGTCGTGCAGGGCTTCGAGGCCGAGGCGCTTGGCTAGAGCCAGGACATACTCCTCAGAGGCCTTCGTATGACCTGTAGGACGAGGGATCTGTGTCAGATCGTAGAAGAAGCTCCACACTGCCTGAGGAGCAAGAGTCTTGATTTCAGCAGCCATAGTCGATGGGTGATTAGGGTAAATATGTGTTTAGTAGCTTACAGGTGTGTCGGCAGGAGTCGTGCGCACCCGAGTGTAGTGTCTATTGATGATCGGCAGAGCTATGATAGCTAGGAGCCCGACGAAGGTAATCCATAGCGTCTGAGCCGTGTGTACGATGAAGGCAAAGTCCTTGGCAGGCTGAGTCGCCATCCCAAAGGTAGTAAAGGTGATGATCACAGCAGCATGCCATGCCCCCATACCGGCCTGTACGGGCACGATGACCGACATGCTACTCATGGCGAAGGCGATGCAAGCCACCGAGAGAGGTAGGTCACGTGTGCTCTCAAAGGCAAAGAGAGCAAAGTAGAAGTAGCAGAAGTAACCGATCCAGATGAGCACCGTCAGCAGGAGGAAACGCCCCCTGTGAGGCATCCACTGGATACTCAGCATCCCCCGGCCTATGTGCATGAAGAACTGCGCGATCCTACTGGAGCGTCGGGAGCGAAGGAGCCAGATGAAGACGCCCAGCACAGCTAGTCCTAGGAGCACCATCAGAGGGAACCACGGCGAGCCGAGGAAGCTCTGGAGCGAAGCCATCAGCTCGGGATGACTCTCTACATAACCTATGAAGAAGTCTGTGGAAGAGAGGATAATCACCAGGAGGATCAGACTAAGCATCAAGACGTCGGTCAGCCGGTCTACGATGAGCGTACCGAAGAGTCCTGCGAAGGGAAGATCCTCACGGCGCTCCATCTCGATGCACCGCCATACTTCGCCCGAGCGTGGGATACCCATATTGACGGTGTAGGAGCCGAGGACGGTACAGATCGCATTGATTCGGCGGGGTGGCGCTCCGTCGGTAGCGATCGGGCGGACGAGGAGCTCCCAGCGGAGACCTCGGCAGAGATTGCTCATCAGCCCGAAGAGGAGACTGAAGACGAGGATCGGATAGTTCACCCCCGTACGGAGCGTATGGATCAGCTCACTCCAGTCGGTATCTCGATAGAGCCCATAGAAGCCCAACCCACCGAGGAGCAAGGGGACGATGATCCAGAGGATGGACTTCAGTGTAGGATTGATCTTCATTCGATAGGCACTCTCCTGTATAGCTACGGCCCCTCGACAGGGAGCGTGCTGTGGGAGTGCTTTCTTAGCTACTATAAGAAATTGTACTACTTTAGTCTTAGCAAATGTAATAAGTTTTTAGTTATCAGCCATGCAGCAAGTTAAAGCGAAGAAAGCTCTAGGCCAACATTTTCTCACCGATCTCTCCATCGCCGAGCGTATCGCCGATAGTATCGCCTCGCACAGCACCCTACCCGTGCTGGAGATCGGCCCTGGTATGGGGGTACTGACACAGTTCCTCCTGGAGAAAGGCTACGACACACACGTCATCGAGATCGACACGGAGTCGGTAGCCTACCTACGAGCGCACTTCCCTGCGCTCGAGGGGCGTATCATCGAGGGAGACTTCCTGAAGATACCTATCGAAGACTACTTCCCAGGCGAAGCACCCTTCTGCCTCATCGGGAACTATCCATACAATATCTCCTCACAGATCTTCTTCCGCATGCTCGACTATCGGGAGCGCATCCCCTACTGTGCAGGCATGCTCCAGAGGGAGGTAGCCCAGCGCCTGGCTTCACCCCCGGGCAACAAGGACTACGGCATCCTCAGTGTCCTGCTTCAGGCCTGGTACGACGTGGAGTATCTCTTCACCGTCGATGAGCATGTCTTCAATCCGCCTCCCAAGGTCAAGAGCGGTGTCATCCGCCTCATCCGCAACGGACGCACCGATCTGGGGTGCTCCGAAGCCCTATTCAAGCAGGTCGTCAAGACGGGCTTCAACCAGCGACGCAAGACCCTGCGCAATTCGCTCAAGCCCCTATTCGGAGCGGACTACACGGGCTATACAGCGGAGATCTTCTCCAAGCGTCCGGAGCAACTCGGTGTCGAGGAGTTCGTCACGCTGACCCGCCTACTGGAGGAGCACCAGCGTAAGGCTTAGCGCCTCAGATCTCCTTCGAGAGAAATCACACAAAACAGTACCATTTGATCCCAAAATACAGGTGGTCTTCATCTGAGCCCGCCGTCGGCTTTTTATGTTCGGTCCTAATCGAGATGTCCGCACAGCTTCCGAAGGGAGGTTTCTGTGCTCTAAAGGGAGAAGAATCCTGCCCTTGGGAAGCAAGCGCACAAGAGGGGCAAAAAGGGACCCACGGTGGGTCGCCTCAACGACCTACCGTAGGTCGGTCGACCGACCCACTATAGGTTTTAAAGGCGACCCACCGTAGGGTCCTTTTTGGGGGTCCCTTTGAGCCTGATTTCGACAGCTAGGACTGTGGGCGTCAAGCGAACGAAGGGAGCGTACTTGATAGATAAAGTCCGCCCCTGAAGCACCAAGGCACTTCAGGGGCGGACTGTTTAGGAGGAGGGCTACCCAAGAGAGGGTAGCAAGGGGGGATTACTTCGTTAGCTCGACACGCTCAGCTGAGGGAGGAGGCGTAGCTACTCCCCAGCTCTTATTGGGTCGGGGGCCCATGGTGAAGACGAGCTTACCACCGGCAGCCAGTTCGCTGTGGCGTAGCCAGGGACGATCCAGAGGCTTCCCATTGAGTGTAGCCTTCTGGATGTACTTATTCTCTGACGAAGCACCTTCGGCCTCGATGACGAAGGTACGCCCAGAGGCTAACTTCAGAGTTATCTTAGAGAAGAAGGGCGTACCGATATTGTACACGGGCATCCCTGGGGTCACCGGATAGAACCCCATCATCGAGAAGACGACGAAAGCACTCATCCCACCGCCATCTTCATCCCCAGGCATCCCCATGAGATCACTGCGGAACCATGTGTCGATGAGCTTGCGCACCAGACGCTGTGTGCGCCAAGGTGCTCCCGCATAATTATAGAGGTAAGGGATGTGGAGGCTAGGCTCATTGGACATGGCGAACTGCCCTACATTGCCCGTCTGGTCAGGGAGCTGACTGTAGAACTCCCACTTAGACTTGCTCAGTGGCGTACGTAGCGTCTCGTCCAGAAGGCTAATGAAGCGTTCACGCCCACCCATCAGGTAAATCAAGTCCGCAGGATTGTGCTGTACGTCCCAGCGATAGGTATAGGCATTGTTCTCGTCGTAGTAGTCACGTGCTCCCAGTCCGCCTGAGAGTTCGTAGTCGAAGGGCTCGATGAAGCGACCACGGCTATCCTTAGGATGGAAGAAGCCCTTATCGTAGTTGAAGAGCTTGCGGTAGTCGTAGGAGCGACGGAGATAGTCTGCATGTTCCCCATCATGACCAGAGAACTTCGCCAGCTGGGAGAGACACCAGTAGTCGTAGGCTGCACCTAGGCTCACGGCCACACTCTGACGCTTCTCCCAGAGCGTCACCTCGGGGACGGTCTCCCGCTCTCCAGGGTGCAGAGCAGGGAAGTAGCCCTTCTCATCCATAAACTTAGAGAGCACACCCTTCTCCCGGCGCGTCCAGGGAAGGTAGGACTTCTCTGCTAGTGTCTTCTTCGAAGCCTGATAAGCAGCGCTGAGGCTGAAGCCTGTGACTCCCTTAGCATAAGCATCGGCGAAGGTCGCGATGGTGTGTGTCCCATTCATGCGGTGGGTATCGCCCGTGACCTCGGGGAAGGTAGGGAGCCAGCCCTCAGGGCTCTGCTCTGCCATCCTCAGGTAGCTAGTGAGCATCTGCTGCTCCTTGACGGGGTCGAGGAGGATACGCAGCGGGTGTGTCGCCCGATAGGTATCCCAGAGCCAGTCATCGGTATAGAAGGGTACTCCCTCGTCGTCATGCACCTGCTTGTCGAAGCCACTCCAGTAGCGCCCGTCTTCCGAGAGACATATCATACGCTCATAGGTACGATAGAGAGAGGTGTAGAAGACCCGAAGCTCTTCGGGTGTCCCGCCCTCTAGCTGGATCTTGTCGAGGGCCTTGGACCATTCGTTGCGTCCGTACTTAGCGACCAGTCCTAGTTCAAAGGATTGGATCTCCTGCTCCACGTTGCGCCGTGCCTGCTCGACACTGATGTACGATACCCCGTAGCGCAGGGAGACGGTCTTCTTGGGGAAGGTAAGACAGAGGGTCTCACCACGTACCACGCCCGTCACAGGAGAGATATTACCCGTCTTGGGGTCACGGAGGCTACGCACAGTAGGCTCTACGTCCGTCTCGGCATAGACATAGACACGGGTGGAGTCCTCGAGCTGTTGGTAGCCGAAGACCGCCTTGCCTGAAGCTACCAGTTCGCCATCCTTAGTGGAGAAGACGAGGTGGCGTCCTCCCGCCTTCCCCTCATAGTCGAAGCGGTAGATAGCACTCCTGTATGAGGGGGCATAGTCTACCTTGACCTCAGGCTCGACGAGGTAGGTCTCATAGAGGTAGGGGCGTACTTGCTCGCCGTCGTAGCTATAGCTGGTCACCTGAGGGACGAGGCCTGAGATATCCCTTCTTGGGCTGATGCTGAAGGCTGAGACTCCTCGGTGCGAAGTCAGCAGGACGGGTAGGCCTGCTATCTGCTCGCTAGCGTAGTCCGAGCGCTGAGGGTGTACGCGCATCATCCCGTTGGGAAGATGGATCGTGGGGAAGGTCGGCACGAGCAGATGGCTGATATTCCCCATGTAGGGGTCGACGTAGTCAATAGGGTCGAGCTTGGTGGAGCTCTTGAGGCCCGTGGCTGAGCATCCAAATAGAAGGCCACCCAGGATAAGCGTGGCGAAGAGGAATCGAGTCTTATACAGCATAGTCGGAATACTTATATACAACCAAAGATAGCGAAAAAGCCCCATCTATCGGAGGGATAGATGGAGCTTTCATCGGAGGAGGAGTAGTGCGTCTCGGGCTTACTTCCTAAGCTCGATATCTACACGACGAGCCAGACCCTTGAGGTCTGTAGTGCGATCTACGCCACCGGCTACGGTGATGAAGCGGTCGGAGGAGATACCGCAAGCCACGAGGTAGTCTAGTACCGCCTGGCTACGCTGACGCGAGAGGAGCTCATTGCGCTGAGCGTTGCCCTCGGGGGAAGCATACCCTGTAAGGTAGAGCTTCATATCAGCGTCGGCAGACATGACTCGGTAGACCTCATTGAGCGTAAGGCGTGCTTCTGGCAGGAGCGTGCTCTGCCCGACAGCGAAGAAGACCTGACGCTTGAAGTAGGAAGCCGTCTTGATGACCTCTACCGTCGTAGGAGCCGTGCTCGTGGCAGGGCTAACTACGGGCTGAGCGGGAGCAGGAGGCGTCACTGTGACCGTAGGAGCCGCAGCGGGTACCTGCTGGATGATCACCTGAGGCTGCTGGGCCTGCTTAGGTTGAGCCTCACGCAGGGCGATGAGCTCCTGCTGGAGGACACGCAGTAGAGAGTCGCTACTCGAAGCGGGAGCTTCGTGAGCCTGAGGCTGTACGAGCTGAGCGGGAGCTGTCCGGCTAGTGGCTCGGGAGCGCTTGTCCTGAGCTCTGGGCAGTACCAGTGCCTCACGGGTAGCATTACGCTGCTGGAGCATGAGGAGCATCAGTTGCTCGAGGCGATCCAGACGGGCGTTGCTGGGCTGAGAGGAGTAGGCTGGAGCCGTCGCCACCTGCGGGTGCACAGAGAGATAGTTCACAGAGCCGGGCTGAGCGATCGGAGCGGGCTGAGGAGCTAGTGTGGACGGTTCAGCGGGGGGGACAGCACCAAGCCCCAGTGCGTTGAGGAGCAACTGAAGCTTGAGGACATGAAGGTCGGAGGCGGAGAGACCTACAGCCGTCAGAGACCGCTGAGGAGACTCTATTGCTAGGCGAGCTTCGGCGACGGCACGCACGGCACGCAAGAGTTCGTCCTGCGTCAGGGTGATGAGCGTGTCAGCCGAAGAGCGCTCTAGGCCTCGTGCCTGCCCTGAGCTCTGTGCCGAAGCGACAGAGCCAAGGGTAAGCATAGAGAGTGCTAGAAGAAACGACTTCATAGATCGTCCTAGCATTAGAAGTGGAAGCGATAGCCTACCGCGATCTGGCTATTACGGACGAGTCCACGAGCCGTATAGTCTACGAAGAGGCGACCACCAAGTACCTTAGCCAGCGTCGTACCGACGACGAAGTTGGGGAGGAGGCGGCTCTCGACAGAAGTACTGTTGAAGCCAAGACCTACACCGAGATAAGGAGCAACAGCGCCGTTGAAGAGCGAGGGCAGGTTGTAGATAAGATTGGCGTTGACACCGAAGCCGAGCTTGTCACCGAGCAGACCTACATAGGCATCTGGGACGAGGTCGAAGTTGGTGTTACGGAGCTGGAGGTAAGCACGAGCACCTACATTGAGCTGGGTCTTGTCACCGAAGTTAGGACCAGCGAAGAGAGCGAAGCGGTTGAAGAAGAAGACATCTTCAGCCTTCTTTACCTTGATCTCTTCAGCATAGATACGGCCATTGTCCTTGCGGTCTGCCACGACGATACGATCACGGCTATCACGAAGGAGGGCTTCAGTAGCGGCGAAGCGGTCGTTGACGGAGCTCGTCATATCCTTCTGTACGAGTGCGCTCTGCTGGGTAGAGATATTGTCCAGACGGTCGATGACCTGGTCCAGGCGCTTGATCAGTGCGATATTGTTATCCACCTGCACGGCCTGAGCCTGAGCAGCCTGTGCCTGTGCCTGCTGGAGCTGATAAGCCTGAGCCTGCTGTGCGGACAACTGTGCATAGGGAGCACGATAGAGGGCGTTCAGCAGGAGGATCTTGTCGAGCTCGGAGAGGCTACTGCTTGTGACGTCAGCGACAGAGACCGTAGAGCCCTTGGTGCGCTTGAGGTCGCTGACCACCTGATCTACTAGGGCATCGAACTGAGCCTTCGTGAGGGTCACGTTGCGCTGGGCGGGTGCTACGTAGGCAGGAGCGACAGAGGCAGGCTGAGGCTGGGTAGCCAGCTGCGTCGTCTGCGTCTCTACGTCAGAGATACGGTTGTTGACCTCGTTCTTCTCATGCAGGACACGGGTCACCGTGACGGTGTCTCTACGGGAGACAGCTTCGGCGAGCTCAGCATTGAGCTTCTTGATACGACTGTCGTACTGAGCACGTAGATCGTTGAGCTCCTCGAGGTTGGCTTCCTGTAGGCGAGCCACTTCATTACGGGTCTGCTCGTCGCTGTAGCTGTGGTAGAGGGCACGACCATCACGGCTGGAGCGGCCGAAGTTGAAACGGACGCCTGCCTGGTAGAAGGTACTTACCTTGACACTCGCTGGGTCTGTCACCTTCGTGATGTCAGGATTAGCACGCTCGGTGAGCATAGCGTTGATGCTCCCGTGCAGGGCTACGTACTTGTGGAGAGGGATCTCAAGACCACCACCACCGAAGAGGAAGAGGCCACTCTTAGGAGTTGCTCCTGCTACTGTGGGGACGAACTTCTTGGTGACTTCGAGGTAGCCCGCACCGAGGTTGACGTAAGGCGTAAGCCCAAGGGGCATGTTCAGACGTGCTAGGAAGTTACCCCCATACATACGGAGTTCATTGTTGAGGTTCAGGTCAAGCGTACCTGGCTTCTTCGTAGCTGCGTAGTAGAAACCACGGAGACCGAAGATGGAGGAGAAGTCTACCCCTGCCGATCCCCCTACGAACCACTGATCCTCCAGACCCGTAGCCTGAGCGAAGTCAGCATAAGCCACACCGGGCTCAAGCACGAACTTCAGTCCACGGAAGCCATCCGTATAGAGATTGCGGTAGGCACGTGATACTGCATCAGTGGGGCGGTAGGTGCTCCCTCCGAAATAAATATCAAGAGAAGCCTGTCCCGTCCAGTTGTGCAGTTGCTTCCCTGCGCTAGCAGGCTCAGCGAGGTAGCGGTTATTCTCGTTGACGTTGAAGATAAGGTCCTTCCCTTCGAGCGAGAGAGAGACACGGCGGCCAAGGTTGAACTTCAGTCCAAGCCCCCCTGCTCCGTAGATCTGCTCTTCCTTGTAGTCGGTAGGTAGACCAGCAGCGCTCTTACCCGTGTAGGCGAACTTCATCACACCACCACCTGCAGTGAGGTAAGGAGTGAGGAAGGCGTTCGACCAGAGGTTGAGCTTCAGTTCACCCCCGTAGCGAGTGATATCGACATTGGAGTCCTCAAGCTTGTCTGCCCAGTTCTGGAGCCACTTGGGATTCGCCGTCGACTGAAGCTTGCCCTTGAGGTCGAAGCTACGCTCGTAGATCCCTCGGATCTCAAAGAGCGGGCCGAAGCCGAAACCAGCACGGACACCCCAGTAGGGAGCATCGCCGAGGTTGAGCTTCTTGTCCCAGTGCGTGTAACCAACGACAGGTGCTACGGTGAAGCTTACATCCTGGACCTGAGCCAGAGCCTGGCTACTGATCCCCGTAAGGAGCGCCGCAGAAAGTACTAATGATAGTTTCTTCATATTCTTTTTGTTTAGCAGGATTTTATTCGTGAAGCCCGCCTTAGCGAGCCGGTGGGTTCTACAGTGGGCCTGACTAGTAGAATTCCTCACAGAGTGATAATGTTTGGAGTTGAGCGTGAAAAGCCTTCTCCGAGGTGCCCTTATCTCGAAGAACGTGCCTCTCACGTGTAAAAAACCTAAACAAAGGTATAAAATTCATAGGACTTCACCCTCATCCCAAGCGATAGCGATAGGGAAAATTTATTCTCAGATAGACCCGATGAATCCCATCGGTGATCGACTCGGCTTTCTCCGTATGAAGCCATAGCCTTTCCGATGAAGTTTTCCCCACAGGGGCAAGCCTTCTCCGAAGCATCTGGGAAGGGGAAAACGAGCCACCTTCTCGGCTGACTTCAGTGTCCGTACCCTATCAGAAGGGAAAGGGCAACTTAGGCTTAACTCATAGAAGAAAAAGGAGAACCTGGACTATGTCGGAAGGAGGTCTGCCGAGGCTTCACTTATATCAATAGCCAAGAGGCGCTACTGGTGCCACCCGAGCGTCACCAGTAGCGCCTCTCGGGAGGGAGCAGTAGCGCCCCCGAGGAGCGGGCAGTCGTGCCTTCCCAAGCGGAATAGGAGCGACTCCCACAGGGGAATACTCCACCTTCCCCCGCATGCCCTACTCCACCCGCAAGCCAGCACCTTCATAAACGAACACGGGGCAGACCTCCTCGCTGGAGATCTGCCCCGTGGGTCTTAGCTAAGCCCAACTGGGCTTGTGGCTCTAGAAGGTGTACTTGATACCGACCTGTGCTCTCCAGCGAGAAGCGATGTCGCTATACGTCCAAGGATTGGGCGTGGAGATAGAGAAGGTGTCAGAGTTCGCCCCTGAGATAGGAGTGATGCTGCTATAGTTGACATAGGGCTCCATACCCCAGCCACGGTTCAGCAGATTGCCTACGTTGATGATGTCGGCATTGAGCTGGAGGGTGTGGCGCTTGCCCGATACCTGGAGGAAGAAATCTTGGGCGAAGTGGAGGTCGAACTTATGGATGAAGGGAGCCATCAGCGCATTGCGAGGTACGATCTTACCCTTGTAAGCAGCGATGTCTGGGTTTTTGGCCAGGAAGTCTTCGTAGCTCATCGCCGAGCGCTTGTCCGTAGTAGCCTTCTCAGGCAGGTAAGCTAGGTCGTTGCGCTCCCCATCCCCGTTGAGGTCCGTGTAGGAGAGGATAGAGTAGCGAGGGCCTGACTGACCGTTGTAGATCAGACCGATCGTCGTAGCGAAGTGCTTAGCATACTCGATGCGGTAGTTGAGCTGTCCTACGAAGCGGTGGCGCATATCAAAGTTGGAGTAGTAGAGCTCATCCCCGTTGATGTCGGTGGAGTAGTTGTACTTCCAGTTCGAAGCAGCCTGCGAAGAGAGCCCGTCGTTAGCGACCTTAGATTCACCGAAGGTATAGGCGATCGAGGCATCCAGCCCATGTCCGAAGTCCTTGCTCAGCGTAGCGGTGATGTTGTAGCTATACCCCTTGTTGGAGTTGCTCAGCAGAATGAGGTTAGAGTACTTCTTCCCTTCCTGACGGGAGTAGACAGGACGTACTTCTCCAGAGGGATAAGTGATCTCAGAATCCTTCTTTAGCCCTAGATCCTGGTAACGGATATTATTGAGGGTCTTGGTGTACATCCCTTCGAGCGTACCACGGATACCCCAAGGAAGACGAGCTTCGAAGGCTAGGCTCGAGCGCCATACCTGTGGGTAAGAGAAGTCGGAGCCGACCATATCGATCTCACTGGATCCTGGTTGTACGTTGGCCTTGCCGATAGCGGAATTAGGATCGGGAGTGAAGCGTACGTTGTCGTTAGCATCCTTCTTGAAGCGGGCGGTACGAGCGTACTCGATACCACTGTTGGAGAAGCTATTCGAGATCCATACGAAGGGTACACGTCCGGTGAAGATACCCGTACCCCCACGGAGCATGTAGTGTCCCTGTTCGTCGATCTTGTAGCGGAAGCCGAGACGGGGGGAGAAGAGGGGACGCAGAGGAGGTAGGTAGTGATTCTTGACCCCGTACTGCTTAGCGATGTCGGAGTTGTTGAAGGCTTCGTTGGCCGTAGGACGCTCGATGAAGAAGGGCATGTCTACACGCAGGCCGTAGGTGAGGCGTAGCTTGTCGTTGACCTTCCAATCATCTTGTGCATAGAAGCCGAGCTGACCAGCATGGAAGACAGGCGCCCAGCGGTCTGCACCCGTGACAGCAGTATTAACGGAAGAGAGGTAGAAGTTCGATGGGCCTACTTCCTGAGGCGTACCGATAGCGAGGAAGTCATCGATCCCGTTGCGGATGATGTTCTTACCCTGAGCATCCTTACCGACGACGCGGTCACGGTATTCGTAGTTACCGTAGAGGTTCGCGATAAAGAGATTGCGCATGCGGAAGAACTCGTTGTGCGTCCCGAAGGTCAGGGTATGGTCCCCGAGGTTGAGCATGAGGTTATTGCTCAGGGAGTAGATGTCCTGGTCGAGTTCGTTCGCTGGCGTGTACTGGTCGACACCAGCCTGGATCTGACGGCTGTTCCCTAGGTCGATGGAGACGAAGGGGAAGGGTTTGCCGTTGAAGGAGCGCTTGTCACGGATACCGCTGTAGCTCACACGTAGCTCGTTGGAGAGCGTAGAGGTGAGCTTGGAGTTCAGCTCAGCTACGATGGTGTTGGTGACGCTTCTCTTGAAGTAGCCCGTGTTGTAGAACTTCATACGCGTCGGGCTATTGCCGAAGATATAAGGCTTGTCGTCGATGTGGCTGTAGCGCAGTGTCAGGCGGTGAGCATCGTTGATGTTCCAGTCCAGACGAAGTAGCCCCTTGAAGGTCTCACTAGGGATACTGCGAGAGGTGTAGCCCCCAGCATCGTAGCCGAGTTCCTTGAGCTTATCCTGTACCTTCTCTGCTTCTTCCTTGGTGATCTTAGAGTTCTCCTCCCCAGCGATGTACGTCGAAGGGTTGACCTGCTTGACATACTCACCGTTGGCGAAGAAGAAGAGCTTGTCCTTGACTATTGGCCCGCCTAGCGTGAAGCCGACAGTATTCTCATACTGCTTGTCGAGCTTCTTGCGCACCTTGACATCCTTGCCTGCAGTCGTGCCGTAGAAGTCCTGGTTGTGATAGTAGTCGTACACCGAGCCATGGAAGACATTCGTCCCTGACTTCGTGATGGCGTTCATACCGCCACCGGTGAAGCCTGACTGACGCACGTCGAAGGGAGCGATGACTACCTGAAGAGCATCGATGGCCTCTAGAGAGATAGCATTCTTCCCTGAAGCTCCGAGGCCGAAGACGTCGTTATTGACAGCGCCGTCGATCTGGAAGCTATTGAAGCGACTATTTGCTCCTGCGAAGGAGCCACTACCGTTGGATTGAGGGGTGAGCTTAGCGATGTCCATGAGACTACGCGATACGGTAGGGACACGCTCGATATTGCGACGGGTGAAGTTGGTCCCAGCGCCCGTCTTCTGAGCATTGAATTTATTCCCCTTAGAGCCAGTGACGACGACGGAGGTGATCTGCTTGGTATCGTCCTTGAGCTCTACATTGAAGGTCTCCGTCTCGCCCAAGGAGAGCTGGATGTTCTCGAGCTTAATAGACTGATAGCCGATATAGGAGACGGTCAGAGTGTAGGGGCCACCTGGGCGCATACCTACGATGCTGAAGTTCCCCTTGACGTTAGTGACAGCGCCATAGGTAGTCCCGGTAGGCAGGTGCTTGGCGACAACGCTGGCGCCAATGAGGGCCTCTTTAGTCGCAGGGTCCGTGATGGTCCCGTTGATGGCCGAGGTAGTCACCTGCGCCCAGAGAGCTGGAGTAGCAAGGACTAGCAAGGCGCAGGTAAAGAGACGAAGTAGATACTTCTTCATACGCTTTGATGAGTACTTACGGCTACACGAGGTAGCCAGGGTGTGAGAGTGATGGATGGAAGATAGATGAGGAAGACAAAAATAAGCGGACGCTCGTCGCTCCACCTCGAGAGGCGAAGGACGAGCGTCCGCTATATTTATGTCGGAGACATCTCTGTGTGGAGACGAGGATCGACTTATTCAGCTGCAGCCTCTTCCTGTGCTGGAGCTTCTTCGGCTTCTGCAGGGGCTTCAGCAGCTGCCTTAGCCTCTGCTTCGGCGAGCTTCTTAGCAGCTACAGCGGCAGCCTTAGCCTTGTTGGCTGCCTGCTCAGCTTCGAGTGCAGCCTTAGCAGCATCTGCCTTGCTCTTAGCTAGGCCTTCACGGATGGTCCCGAGGGCGCCGTCCTTCTTAGCCTTCCAAGCGTCGAACTTAGCGTCAGCCGCAGCCTGATCGAAGGCACCCTTAGCTACACCACCCTGGAGGTGCTTCTTCAGCAGTACTCCTTCGTGAGAGAGGATGCTACGAGCGGTGTCCGTAGGCTGGGCACCAGTCGTGAGCCAATACAATGCGCGCTCGAAGTCCAAATCTACTGTGGCAGGATTGGTGTTGGGGTTGTAGGTACCAATCTTCTCAATAAACTTGCCATCTCGTGGCGCTCTACTGTCAGCGACGACGATCTTATAGAAGGCATAAGCCTTGCGACCGTGGCGCTGTAAACGGATTTTAGTTGCCATTAAATCGGTAAAATAATTAGAACCTTCTGCATCGTTGCATTAGTCGGGTGCAAAGATACGCAATTAAACCTTAACTCCTAAGCCTAGGTCATCGCCCCTTCTCACGAGCCCTTTTGTAAGGAGCTACAGCACCCCCAAAAAGGACCCTACGGTAGGTCGTCGACACGACCCACGGTAGGTCGCATCGACGACCTACTGTAGGTTTTTTCGGAGACCTACCGTGCATCCCTTTTCAGCCTCTCCGAGACCGTCTCTGGAGCATCTCAGGAGCGGACGATTTGGACCGACCTAAAAACAAGAAAGAAGGCATACGCTCTATCGCTAGAGGGTATGCCTTCTCTCTGTATGGGTATGGAGGGCTCTTGAGGAGCTCACCCTTGTAGGAGGGGAGCTCTCGAAGCACTGGGCTACTGAGCGGGAGTCTCTGCGGGAGCCTGGCTCGTAGTAGCAGGAGCTACAGGGGCAGACTGACCTGCGGGAGCTGCGCCACCACCTAGGGCAGGCAGGGCCGTAGGAGCAGCACCCTTAGCAGCGTTCTGCTCGAGGGTCTGCTGGGTCTTGCTGCTAGCGTCCGTACCCGTCCCAAGGAAGTGAGTAGAGACGATGCAGAGCACAGCGACGATGCCGAAGAGCCACCAAGTAGTCTTCTCTAGCACGTCCGTCGTCTTGCGTACCCCCATGATATTGTTCGTCGAAGCAAAGGGAGAAGCCAGGCCACCGCCCTTAGACTTCTGTACGATGACGAGCAGTACCAAGGCGATAGATGCTACGAGGATCAGTACCGTAAGTAGGTAAAACATGTCTTATACTAGTTTGTGGATTTATTATGCTCGATTAGGCGCTCCAAGAAGCGTATCTGGTCTGCAAAGAAACGATTTTTCTCTGGATAATTCAAACTCAGTGACCGAATGATCCTCAGCGCCTTATCATAATGTTGCTGCTGGATATATATCTTGGAGAGGGTCTCGGAGAGTAGCTCTTCGGGGGCGGTCTCTTCCGAGGAAGAAGGCTGAGCCGTGGGCTGGGATGAAGCCTGCTCCTTAGGCGAAGAGGCGGGCTGAGGCTCTAGAAGCTGATCCAGCCCTTCACCCTGCAGTGGTAGAGCTTCCTCGGTAGCGAAGTAGTCGATCGCTTCGCTCGCCCCTTCGTAATGGAGCGCATCAGGGAGATCTTCTCCTGAGGAGCGAGCCCCCTCGAGGAAGTGGTCGATCAGGTCGAAGGCATCCTCTGCTCCCTCCGGCTCAGGGAGCGTAGCAAAGGCCGGACGCTCACCCTCGACCATCTGAAACAGGCGCTCCCGATCGGAGAGCAATACCGAGAGTCGGCGGAGCTCCGAGGGGTAGCGGACATCGTCGGTGAGCGACAGATTATATAGGTAGAGGAAGGCGAAGGGAGCGCAGTAGGGATAGGAGTCGTAGAGCTGTCGGATGGGCTCTAGCGTCTCGGCATTTAGTCGCTTGGGGTCGGCCAGATAGCCGTAGAGTTCGTCTCGTGTCATCTACCAGTTCTCCACAGTGGCATTATAGACCTGCTTCAGTAGGTCGTCCATGATCTCCCGGAGCAGATCGTCCTGTACCTGTACGAAGGGCTGACTACGGGGGAAGTCTCGGTAAGCCTTGAAGCTTCGGTCGAAACTCTCCTTCTCATTGACACGATTCGTATACTTGACCTGCATCGTCACGGTGAAGGCAGTTCGCTCGGCGAAGTTATCCTGTCCGATGGACATCGGTGTCAGGTCATAGCCCGTGATGGTGCAGTTGAGTTCGAGGTCGCCCGCCTGTGGTACGAGGCTAAGACGTGTACGGCTCTCGTAGTAATCCTTGATCTTCTCCGTGAAGGTAGGGGCGAGGGTTGGGTAGACGACGGGCGCCTTGTTGATGACCTCTCCGATGGTGATCGTCTTGAGCTGGGTATAGTCCAGCGCCCCGCCGTTGGGGCTATAGCTGATGCTACAGCCTGCCCAGGAGAGGGCGAGACAGCTCAGGAGCGATACTAATATTATATGTAGCTTATTCTTCCAGTCCATATTCCTTGATCTTGCGGTAGAGGGTACGTTCGGAGATCTTGAGGTCTTCGGCGGCCTTGCGTCGGCGACCTCCGTGGCGAGCCAGCGCAGCCTGTATCATACTACGCTCGGCGTCCTCGAGGGAGAGGGGTTGCTCCTCGAAGTCTGACACCTCGCTATGCTGGATAGTAGGGCGGGCGGTATGATGGAGCTCGACGACCTCCTCTACCGGTGTATAGTCAGCGGGCTGTGTGAGGAAGTTCGGGAAGTCCTCCCCGTGGCTCAGCCCCTTGGACATGTGCACCGACTGAGGCTCTACCGCCGTATAGTCGACATGCTTTGGGGAGGAAGGTACCTTCACATCGCCCCGCATGATCCCAGCGACGAGGCTCTTCATCTCGGCCATATCCTTCTTCATATCGAAGAGGACTTGGTAGAGGATCTCCCGCTCGTTAGCGAACGAAGTCGCCTCCTCGCCAAGCACAGCCTGCTGGCGTAGGGCCGGGTGGGAGTCTACGGCAGGCGCCTTCGGTAGGTAGCGCTCGATGGTCTCTGCGGTGACCGTGCGCTCCTCCTCGAGGACGCTGATGCGATCGGTTAGGTTGCGAAGCTCACGGATGTTCCCTGGCCAGTGGTAAGCCTCCAGGAGCTTCGTGGCCTCAGGAGTCAGGCGAAGTGGAGGCATGTGGTAGCGCTCGGCGCTCAGCGAAGCAAAGAGACGAAAGAGCAGGGGGATATCCTGCGGACGATTGCGCAAGGGCGGTACTTCGATGGGCACCGTATTGAGGCGGAAGAGCAGGTCTTCACGGAAGCGCCCTCGCTCGACGGCCTCCTGGAGATTGACATTCGTCGCAGCGACGATGCGCACGTCGGTCTTAAGCGCTTGGCTCGCACCGACGGGGATGAATTCGCCCGTCTCCAGCACACGTAGCAGTCGAGCCTGTGTAGCGAGAGGCAGTTCGCCCACCTCATCGAGGAAGATCGTCCCGCCGGAGGCTTCCTGGAAGTAGCCCTTGCGGTCGGTGATCGCACCTGTGAAGGAGCCCTTGAGATGCCCAAAGAGCTCGGAGTCGATGGTCCCCTCAGGGATCGCCCCACAGTTCACCGCTATATAAGGGCCATGCTTGCGGACGCTATTCTGATGGATGATCTTGGGGAAGCTCTCCTTCCCTACCCCACTCTCCCCGATCACCAGCACGGACATATCCGTGGGAGCTACCTGCACAGCTGTGCGGATAGCGTGGTCGAGTAAGGGGCTATTGCCTATGATCCCAAACCGATGCTTGATCTGCTGAATATCTACGTTCATCTCCAGTCTGTCATTTTGTCGCACAAAGATACACAAGTTCACTGACTACTGCTCTCTGAAGGCCCCCGCCGAGAAGGCTGATTCAGCCAGGGCTCTGAGGGGGCAAAAAACGACCTACGGTAGGTCGTCGAAAAAACCTACTGTGGGTCGGTCGACCGACCTACCGTGGGTCGCATCGACGACCTACAGTAGGTCGTTTTTACCCCCTTCCAGAAGAGGCTCCAAAAAGCCTCTCTGCAAGCGGGGATTCTCGCCTTAGACGAATAAACAATTTGCATCGCTTTTCTCCGAAAGGGAAGCAAGATCACAAATATTCCATCCGTAGGGGAGCATTCGTCCCGACATATTCACTCGCTTCGACAAAGCCATCAGAACCACGATTTTAACCCGACTCACAGCCCCGATCTTCTCAGCGCCAAGAGACGGAAAAATCTGTACCTTTGCACGTAAAGTTTAATACTTCATTATTAGCAAAACATCACTATGGCAACTTCAGGCAAAGACTTTCGCCTCGAAAGCGACCTGATCGGCGAACGCCAGATCAGCAACGAGCATCTCTATGGAGTACAGACCCTCCGTGGGATGGAGAACTTCCAGATCAGCGTCTTCCGTCTCGCTGACTATCCCCTCTTCATCCACGGTCTAGCATGGACCAAGGAAGCCGCTGCGATAGCTAACCATCGCCTAGGTCTGCTCACCGATCAGCAGAAGGACGCCATTGTCCAAGCCTGCCACGAGCTCCTCGAAGGCAAGCACCACCAGCACTTCCCCGTAGATATGATCCAGGGCGGCGCAGGGACGACCACCAACATGAACGCTAACGAGGTCATCTGCAACCGTGCTCTGGAGATCATGGGTCACGAGAAGGGCGAATTCAAGTACCTCTCCCCTAACGACCACGTCAACGGCTCCCAGTCCACCAACGATGCCTACCCAACGGCTATCCACCTCGGCCTCTATGCTTCGCACCTCAAGCTCCGCCCCCACTTCATCCAGCTCATCGAAGCTCTGGAGAAGAAGTCTAAGGAGTTTGCCCACGTCGTCAAGATGGGCCGCACACAGCTCCAGGACGCTGTACCTATGACTCTGGGGCAGACCTTCGGTGGCTTTGCTTCGATCCTACGCCACGAGATCGCCAACCTCGACTACGCTGCTCACCAATTCCTAGCGATCAACATGGGCGCTACCGCCATAGGTACGGGGATCTCCTCAGAGCCCGAATATGCAGACTACTGCACTGAGGCGATGGCGAAGATCACCGGCTGGGATATCACACGCACCGAAGACTTCGTAGGCGCTACCAGCGACACCAGCGAGATGGTCGGCTATAGCTCTGCCCTGCGTCGCATCGCTATCAAGGTCAATAAGATCTGTAACGACCTGCGTCTGCTCTCCAGTGGTCCACGATGTGGTCTCGGGGAAATCAACCTCCCCGCTATGCAGCCCGGATCCTCGATCATGCCCGGTAAGGTGAACCCCGTCATCCCCGAAGTCATGAGCCAGGTCTGCTACAAGGTCATGGGGAACGACCTCTGTGTCACCATGGCTGGCGATGCCTCACAGATGGAGCTCAATGCTATGGAGCCTGTCATGGCGCAGTGCTGCTTCGAATCCATCGACCTACTGATCAATGGCTTCGACACCCTCCGCACCCTCTGCATCGATGGCATCACGGCTAACGAAGACAAGTGCCGTGACAATGTCCGCAATAGCATCGGTATCGTCACCGCCCTCAACCCCATCATCGGCTACAAGAACTCTACGAAGATCGCTAAGGAAGCCCTCGAGACAGGGCGTGGCGTCTATGACCTGATCATCGAGCACGGCATCCTATCGAAGGAAGACCTCGACACGGTGCTTGCCCCCGAAAACATGATCAAGCCTGTACGCCTCGGCATCAAGGCTAAGAAGTAGGCTTCACGCCACATCCCGCTCTCTGACACCCTCAGAGACCTAAGCAGTAACCCCAACTCGCTTACCCTACAAGAGTAAGGAGTTGGGGTTACTTCATTTGCTCTTGTCCCAGAGCATCCGTCGTCCTTCGCTTGGAGTTTCATTCGTTCCTCCAGCCCATTCTGTCCACAGCATCATAGAGATCCATGCCCCTACATCCCGTCTCCCGATCTAGGCTCCTTGCCCTACTGCTTCTCCTGAGTCTTGCCCTACCTCTCGGGGCTACTCGTCGTACCATCCACCTATCCACCCTAGGACTTCGGGCAGGCACGAAGGAGAATAGCACACCCCTCCTTCGCAAGCTCCTCGAAGGGCTACAGAGCGAGCTGGAGCAGGGTACCGACACCTTAGAACTCTTATTCCCCACGGGGCGCTACCACCTAGCTACTGAGGGTGCTGTACAGCGCGAATACTTCATCTCCAACCACGACCATGCGGGCATCCGTCCCATAGGTCTCCTGCTGAAGGGATGGCGCCATGTCATCCTCCGAGGTGAGGGGAGCGAACTACTCTTCGAGGAGCGTATGCTCCCCATCGTGCTAGATAGTTGCCGGGGTGTGGAGCTCCGTGGGCTCACGATCGACTATACCAATCCCCAGATCTCCCAGCTACGTCTCCTCCGCTCCGATACGACCCGAGGGATGATCTTCAGCCCTGAGCCTTGGGTAAAGTGGCGGATCACTCCCGAGGGAAAGTTCGAGACCTACGGGGCGAACTGGCAGGTCACACCCGACCATGGCCTAGCCTTCGACCCGAAGACTCGGGAGCTATGTTACCGCACCTCCGACGTGCTCTTCCCCAATCGGGACGTACGGCAGTTGACTCGGCAAGAGGCTAAGAGGTACGGGGTGAAAGGTAGGCAGTCCGGACCGATCCTCTACGCTCCTCACTGGCGGGATGCACAGCTCCGGGACGGGACGATCTTCGCTGCTCGCACGGGCTATCGTCCCCAGCCGGCCATCTTCGTCAGCGGGTGCCAAGACATTCGCCTCCACGACATCACGATTCACTTCGCTGAGGGGATGGGCCTCCTTGCCCAGCGCTCGGAAGACATCCATTTGGAGCGCTTCTCCGTGGAGCTTCGCCCTAAGGGTGGGCGGTACTTCACCACGCAGGCCGACGCCACACATTTCGTAGCCTGTCGGGGGCAGATCTCGGTGGAGCGCTGTCGCTTTGAGAATATGATGGACGATGCGCTCAACGTACACGGCGTCTACCTCAAGGTCGTCGGTCGTGAGGGGAAGCACACGCTCCGGGGGCGCTTCATGCACGAGCAGTCGTTTGGCTTCCCTTGGGCAGATCCGGGGGACTCCGTACGGCTAGTGACCTCTCGGGACATCCAGGGGCTCGAAGGCGTCTTCCACGTAAGCTCCATCTCTTCCGCCGAGGGGAAGAGCCTTGACGGCGCCCGTGAAGTGCGGATCACCTTCAGGGAAGAACTCCCCGCTGACTACACACCCGAGCGAGGGATCAGCATGGAGAACCTTACCCGTACGCCCCGAGTCCTTTTCGCCCGCAACCTCGTGCGTCACAACCGTGCCCGAGGCATCCTCATCAACACACCCCGCCCTGTCCTCATCGAGGAGAATACCTTCGACCACGTCAGTGGCTCAGCGATCCTCTTCAGCACAGACAATAATATGTGGTACGAGTCGGGACAGACCCGAGAGGTCACGATCAGGCGCAATCTCTTCGAGGATGTACTGACGAGCCTCTACCAGTTCACCAGCGCCGTGATCAGCATTCACCCGATCATCCCCGACCTCGGAGCACAGCGCCAGCCCTTCTACGGGCAGGGAGCGGGGAGCATCCGCATCCTAGAGAATACCTTCCGCACCTTCGACACGCCCCTCCTGCACGCCATCAGTACCGACGGCATCCTGTGGCGGGACAATCGGATCGAACCCACGAGGAGCTACCCGAAGTTCCACCCCAACCAGAAGCGCTTCCTCTTCGAAGGCTGTCGGAACGTCGACATCGCCCCGAGCGACACCATCCAGTAGTTCGCTCTACCTTATATATAGGTAAGACCAGAAAAGACAAGAGCCACAGCCGAGGTCATCCTCAGCTGTGGCTCTTGCACATAAACGTGGGTTAAAGATAGTTTGCTAAATCCTTTGGCGTCGGATCTACGGCTACTACGACACCCCGATCATCCACTAGGTACGTGTGTAGTCCGCCTGTGAGTCCTGCATGCGTCATACACTGGTGGCGCTCCTCGGGAGCGACACGGCGCTGCGACTCTTGATCCACTTGGTCTAAGGCGATCGTGCGTGACCAAACAGCTTCATCTGGATCCAATGAGATAGCTTGGAAACAGATGGACTGCGGAGCTTGCTCTGCGAAGAAGTGATCCCACATCGCATTCGCTGCACGGCTGGTAGCATCATAGGCTGCCCAGAAGTGAATGAGGCGATAGCGGGGGCTAGTCTCTGCGGAGTCGGCTTCACGACCTCCTACGTCCATAGACTTCATTTTCGGGAGCACGTCCCCCACCAGAAGGCCCTCAGAAGAAGGCTGATGAGGTAGGCTCGCTGACGTCGCTCCGAGGAGCACAGCGAAGGCCAATGCGCCGAAAAGAATTCCTTTCAACGTCATAAATTTTGGTTTAAATCCAACATACCTACGTCGTCCGTCTCCATCGCCAGAAGTCGCTCTAGATCAGGATTGGGCCGGCATAGGTTCCCGGCTTTCGGGTCTGTAGGTCATCCTGAGGTTTGCCGCTTGCGCCCCTCTGGAATGACGGGGCAAAGTTAGGAAAATCTCCATTAGGGACACCCCAAGGGTCTGGAGCGATCACCCTCATTCTCCTGAGCCCTTCGTCCTCGTCGCTCAAAAGAGACCCTCTCCAGCCCGCCTGGTAAGGGACTTCTCAAGGGGTCAAAAAACGACCTACGGTAGGTCGTCGAAAAAACCTACTGTAGGTCGTCTCACCGACCCACGGTAGGTCGCAAAGACGACCTACCGTGGATCGTTTTTTGACCCCTTCGGAGCCTGCTCCCCGATCCCATCGAAAGGGGTACCTTCTCACCAACGAAACCTCCACGCCCGTCTCCTCCGGGCTCTTCCCCCTCATTCACCGATACCAGCCGAGCGATGAGAGCGAAGAAGTCGGAGCGGAGGTTGCCTATATCCATATTTTTTACTTACTTTGCAGACCGATTGTAGAGTCCTCTGCTTAGGAGGAGATTGATACAAGTCGCTGATCCCGTTAGAAATAACAAACTAAAATATAAGAGTAATGTCAAAGATTTGTCAGATTACAGGTAAGAAAGCCATGGTCGGCAACAATGTCTCGCACTCTAACCGCAAGACAAAGCGCCGCTTCGATGTGAACCTGTTTACCAAGAAGTTCTTCTGGCCAGAAGAAGGATGCTGGATCGTCCTCAAGGTATCCGCAGCGGGCCTTCGCCTCATCAACAAGATTGGTCTCGACGCCGCTGTGCGCCAGGCCGCTGAGAAGGGCTATCTAAGTGAAATCAAAGTAAAGTAGTAGGGAAAGATCATGGCAAAGAAAGCTAAAGGAAACAGAGTACAGGTCATCCTCGAATGCACCGAGCATAAGGATAGTGGTATGCCAGGCACCTCTCGCTATATCACGACCAAGAATAGAAAGAATACGACCGAACGTCTTGAGCTCAGGAAGTACAACCCCATCCTCAAGCGCATGACGATCCATAAGGAAATCAAGTAATCACGAGGAGACAAGACAATGGCAAAGAAAGCAGTCGCATCATTCAAGAAGGCAGACGGTCGCACCTACTCCAAGGTCATCAAGATGGTCAAGTCCCCTAAGACGGGCGCTTACATCTTCCAGGAAGAGATGGTCCCCAACGAAGCCGTCAAGGAATTCTTCTCCTAAGGAGAGTCCCGACCCCACAGTAGATACCACCCGCTCTCCTCTGAGCACCTCGGTATCTCTCCATCACGTCTAGCTCATAGACGCCCCTAATGAAGAGGCTGCCCACTCACCCGATGAGTGCGGGCAGCCTCTTCTCCGTAGCAAGATCGTTACCCCCCATGCCACCGGGAGTCGAAGGTGGTCCACCCATAATACCGACAAACCCCTCTCTCCTATGGAGTCCTCCCCCACCAAGTATACAGAGCGCACCGATCGTCTGGCCCACGAGCGTATACCCAAGCTCCTCTGGCACTACGGTGTACCCGCCGTCGTCGGCACGATGGTCAACGCCCTCTACAGCGTAGTAGACCGCATCTTCATCGGCCAGGGCGTCAGCGAATTTGCTATCACAGGTCTAGCGCTGACCTTCCCTATCCTCATCTTCATCCAAGCCTTCGGTATGCTCATCGGAGTAGGGGCATCAGCACGTGTCTCTATCCTACTGGGCGAAGACAAGCATGACCAGGCTGAGCGCATCCTGAGCAATGCACTCCTGCTGACACTAGTCACACAGGTGCTCACACTGACACCAGTGATGATCTGGCTCGATGACATACTCAGAGCCCTCGGAGCTAACGATCGTACGCTCCCCTTCGCCTATGACTATCTGAAGATCATGATCCCGGGGAACATCTTCTCGACACTGTGCTTCAGCTTCAATGCGATCATGCGTGCTTCGGGCTATCCCTACAAGGCGATGATCACGATGCTCATAGGTGCGGGACTCAATACCCTGCTCGACGCCCTCTTCATCTACGGCTTCGGCTGGGGGATCGAAGGGGCAGCTTGGGCTACGGTCATCGCTATGGCAGTATCGTCTGCCTTCGTGATGCAGCACTTCCTCGACAGCAAGAGCGAGGTGCAATTCCGCCGTCGCAATATGCGCCTCTCCTCGGAGCAGATCCTGGCGATCCTATCGATCGGGATGTCGCCCTTCTTCCTACAGCTCCTGAGCAGTGGTATCACCTTCCTCATCAACGACACCCTAGCTCGCTATGCGGAGAACTCCCTGATGGCCGACCGAGCTATCGGGGCCTACGGGATCATCAATAGCGCTGCTCTGGTGGGCTTCATGCTCATGCTGGGGATCGCTCAGGGGATGCAGCCCATCGTCGGATACAACTATGGAGCACGGGCCATCGGACGTGTACGTCAGGCCTTCAAGATCTGCTCGTGGACGAACTTCGGCATCGGTGCCTTCGTGACCGTCGTAGCGGTAGTTGCCCCCGGCTTGATAGCGTCGCTCTTCACCAGTTCGCCTGAGATGATCGAAGCCTCGGTACATGCCCTACGCCTCTGTCTCTATGGGTTTGCCTTCGTGGGCTTCCAGGTGACAGCGACGCAGTTCTTCCAGAGCATCGGCTTCGGAGGTAAGGCGCTTCTGCTGAGTCTCTCACGCCAGACGCTCTTCCTGCTCCCGGCACTCTTCCTCTTCCCTCTTCTCTGGGGCTCTACGGGCGTATGGATAGCTCTTCCCTTCTCCGACATTGCCTCGGGTGTGCTGGGGATGAGCCTCATGTACTATCAGTTCAAGCTCTTCGATCGGCAATTCTCTCAAGAGGGGCTTTAGTCGAGGCTGAACGCTGCATCTCTAATAACACCTTCCCTTTCACACTTAGCATCACCAGCGGGCCTCGGGGTCTGCCTACTTAATTATGGTCTATTTATATTCGGTACTCTGCTGTCTCTTCCTCTTCCCTTATCTCGGGTGGCGAGGGGGCAGTGTCCTTGGGCAAAGGGCACGGCACCTCTTCTGGGGGCTCCTCGGGGGGATCTTCCTCCTCTTCGTCGTAGCGCTCCTGGTGCATCGCCATATCCAAGTCGATTGGATGAGCGATGTGATGAACGGGAGCATCTATATCTTCTTCTCCACGATGTACGCTACGGGGGTGGTCTTCGCCTTCGATATACTCAAGTTCGTCGACCGTCGTACCCTCGGCCTCTATGCGGGAGCTAAGGATCGGACGAAGCGGTGGCTACAGGCCGGAGTCTTCGCTCTCTCGCTCTTAGTCTTCTTTGGGACCATGGTCGTCGGGCACCAGAATGTCCGCTACCCCAGAGTCATGCACCACGACCTCTACATCTCACGCCTCACGCCTCAGGGGGCTAAGGCGGAGAAGCGCCTTCGTCTGGTATTCTTCTCGGACCTCCACATAGGCGAAGCGATGACACCCGACTACATCTCCCGCTCCGTCGATCTCATCCTCCAGCAGAAGCCCGACCTGATCCTCTGCGGGGGCGACTACATCGACCACCGAGAGGTCTACGCCTATGATCCGAGAGTACTGAGCTCGATGCGCCGACTCCGTGCTCCCCTTGGTGTCTACTTCGTCCTCGGGAACCACGAGTATCGTGACCACCTCGATGAGAACATCCGCTTCGTCTCGGAGATCGGTGCTACCCTACTGAGGGATAGCGTCGCTTACCCCGCTGATAGCCTCCTGGCACTCATCGGGCGAGACGACGCCGTGCAGGGCGATCGTGCCCCCTTCGCCCAGATCACTCAGCGGGTCAACCCTTCGTCCCGCCCCGTCCTTCTCATGGAGCATACCCCTGGTTCGCTCGATAGCATCGGGGATAGCCCCATCGATCTCATGCTGTGCGGACACACCCACGGCGGGCAGATCTGGCCAGGGCAACTCCTCACCTGGTGGCGCTATGGGATGTCCTCGGGGACACGCCGTGTCGGCGACAAGGAAATCTGTGTCTCCTCGGGGATCGGCTCGGCAGGAGCCACCTACCGCATAGGTACTCGGAGCGAGATCCGTGTCTATGATCTCTATTGGTAAAGTAGAGGCGGTCTCAAGCCCCCGCCACGAGCCCAGTAAATAAGCGGGCTTCGAGGGGCGAAAAAACGACCTACCGTGGGTCGCTGAAAAAACCTACTGTAGGTCGTGATGACGACCCACAGTAGGTCGCACTTGCGACCCACAGTAGGTCGTTTTTTGGCCTCACAGGAGAGGGCGCTAAAAATCCTCAAGACGGAGGCCTCCGAACTAGGGGTCTTCCCCATGAAGACGGGCGATTGGTAGGGATACCTTCGCCCCGCCTTCTCCTCCCCGCTCCAAGCTTGCAGAAAGAGGCAGTTCATCCGAGCCCTTAGCTCAGGGCTGATCGACCTCTCTTCCCACAAGCCTACAGCATACAGAAAATACTAAGGTATTTGCGTACCTTCGTAGTATACAATCTATGACGAACGATCACATATGATGCATATGGATAAAGACTGGGGGGGATCGACCCTCCTAGCTTCCCGCAAGATCAAGGCAGGCACCCGATACTACTACATCGATGCCAAGCTCGACAGCAAGGGCAATAAGTACATCGTCCTCTCCGAGACCAAGCTCAAGGAGGGCGAAGGCAAGCTCGAGCGTCACCGTATCTTCATCTACGAGGAAGACTTCGCCAAGGTATCGGAGGCTCTGCTAGAGACGATCCTACAGGTCTCCGAAGGAGCTCTGCTGGATCTGCCCAACTACCCTAAGGGCGAAGCCTCCAGCACCAACGAGCTAAGCACCGAGTCTCTCTCGGACGAAGATCTCCAGCTTCAGTCTATCGATCTAGATTGGACCGATGAAGCTTAGCCTCCCCTTCACCCCAAGCCCGAGTCCACGACTATGAGTAGAGAGAAACTATATGCCCTAGCCGCTCTCCTGTGGTTCGTCGCAGGGGTCAATGTCCTACGCATCGGACTTCTAGGCTGGCCTGCTGAGGAGCATCTCCTCGGGAGTTCGCTCTGGGCTGTAGGGAGTCTGCTCTTCTTCGCAGGCTTCATCTTCCCCCGTGTCGTGCGTCGCAACCTCACGAGCCTCACCCAGCGCTCCGAGGTAGCTCTCCGCTGGTATCACTGCTTCACCCCCTCGTCCTGGATCATCATGAGCGTAATGATCGCCCTAGGGATGACGATCCGTATGCTAGAGCTCGCACCCCCGACCTTCATCACAGGCTTCTACACGGGTCTTGGGCTCTCTCTCATCCTCTCCATCCACCCATATCTCCGAGAGATCATCCTGCTGAGACGATGACCGACACCTCTGTATTCGAAGACAAGAAAGCAGCCTATTACACCCTAGGCTGCAAGCTGAACTTCGCTGAGACCTCCACGATCGGAAGAGCCCTCCTAGCGCAGGGTATCCGAAGTGTGCGCCCTCAGGAGGAGGCCGACATCTGCGTCATCAATACCTGCTCCGTCACAGAGCTGGCGGACAAGAAGTGCCGTACGATGATCCGCAAGGCAGCACGGGAGCACCCCGGAGCCTTCGTGATCGTCACAGGGTGCTATGCCCAGCTAAGTCCCGAGGAAGTAGCGGACATCGAGGGGGTAGACCTCGTCATCGGAGCAGAGAAGAAGCTGGATCTAGCCGAGTACCTGGATCTATCCGTCTCCAAGCCTTCCTCCGCCAGCATCATCCACAGCCGAACGAAGGATATTCGCTCCTTCCGACTCAGCTCCTCCTCCGACGAGCGCACTCGTCACTTCCTCAAGGTACAGGACGGCTGTGACTACCACTGTACCTACTGCACCATCCCCAAGGCCCGTGGCCGTAGCCGTAGTGGCTCCGTGGGTGAGATCGTCGCCGAAGCAGAGCGTATCGCCTCGGTGGGCGGTCGTGAGATCGTGCTCACTGGCGTGAATATCGGGGACTTCGGACGGGGACGGGGCGAGGACTTCTTCGACCTCATCCGAGCCCTCGACGAAGTGGAGGGGATCGAGCGCTTCCGTATCGGATCGATCGAACCTAACCTACTCAGCGAAAAGATCATCGAGTACTGCGCCCGCTCTCGGCGCATAGCACCCCACTTCCACATACCCCTACAGAGCGGGAGCGACGAAGTGCTCCGCCTGATGAAGCGACGCTATGACACGGAGCTCTTCCGCTCTAGAGTCTCGCTCATCCAGGAGCTCTTGCCCCAGGCCTTCATCGGTATAGATGTCATCGTCGGCACACGTGGGGAGGAGGTCGGATACTTCGAGGATTGCTACCGCTTCCTAGAGAGCATCCCCTTCTCCCAGCTCCATGTCTTCAGCTATTCCGAGCGGGAGGGTACAGCTGCCCTCTCTATAGACCATGTCGTCTCCCCTCAGGATAAGCACGGCCGAAGCCAACGGCTCATGCAGCTCTCGGAGGAGCGTCTCAAGGCCTTCTACCGCTCCAATCTCGGCAGAGAACTCACCGTGATCTGGGAGCATGGCAACTACAATGGGCTCATGATGGGACATAGCGAGAATTACATCCGTGTCGCACAGCCCTACGACGAGGAGGCTATCGGTACGACGACCCACCTCACCCCCCAGCATCTCGACGCCTCAGGCACGTTTATCCTCTAAGCTCCCCACAGAAGATGATGGACCGCATCGGCTACTACCTCCTCAAGTTCGTCTTCGCTACGCTGGCTCGGCTTCCCTGGTGGCTTCTCCACGGGCTGTGCCGTACTGTGGCCTTCCTCCTAGACCAAGGGATCGGCTACAGACGAGGGGTGGTCCGCTCCAACCTCCAGCGTAGCTTCCCCGAGAAGAGCGCCGAGGAGCTCCGCCAGATCGAGCGGGACTTCTACAGGCAGTTCACCTACAACTTCCTCTCCACACCTAAGCTCCTTCATCAGCATCCCGACCGTATTGCGTCAGAGTACCTCATCTTCCCAGACCTCTCTCCTCTAGAGGAAGCTGCGAAGCGCTACCGCTGTGTACTCGTGGCTCTCGGACACTATGGTAACTGGGAACTCTTCAGCTCCGGACAGACACAACTCGCCACGATCGGCTACCGCCTCGGACAGGTCTATCGCAAGCAGAAGAATCAAGCTATCGACCGGCTCTTCGCCGAGCAACGCCAGCGCTTCGGAGCGGAGATCATCGAGAAGGACAAGATAATACGTCACCTGAGGACTTACCTAGACACCCCCGACGAGCGACATGGACTCATCGCCATGATCTCCGACCAAGCCCCAGGGATCGGACACGCTAACTACTTCACCGACTTCCTCCACCAGCCGACGGCGATCCTCGATGGGATCGAGCGCTTAGCCACGAGATATCGCCTCCCCGTCTTCTATCTCGACATCGAGCGGAAGAGCCCTACTCAGTTCGTCGCACGCTATATCCCCTTCTATGATCCCGAGGAAGGGGATCTACCGCCCTTCACCGTGACGGAGCGGTACGCCCGACTGCTGGAGGCCAACATACAGCGGGATCCTGCTCCATGGCTCTGGTCCCATAAGCGATGGAAGCGCCCACTATCTAACTATCCCAAGGCCACCCGTAGTCCTCGACTGGAGGCCTTACTCCAAGAGGAACACACTTAGACTACACACACTACTACTTACTACGCTATGCCCTCCCCTACTCTCCCCAAGGACGTGGCTGTGCTCGTCCTAAACTGGAATGGTCTGGAGCTCCTTCGCTCCTTCCTCCCCTCCTGGGTCAAGTTCACCCCCGAGGAAGCAGACCTCGTCATCATCGACAACGGCTCTACCGACGGCTCCGTAGCCTTTGTGCAGGAGCATTACCCAGAGGTGAAGCTGGTCGCATTCACTGAGAACTACGGCTTCGCTGCTGGCTATAACAAAGCCATCGCCGAACTGGACTACAAGACCGTCGTCCTACTGAACAGCGACGTCGAGCTCAGCGACGGGTGGCTTCGTGAGCCTCTGGAACTCCTCGCCTCCGACCCATCGATCACCGCCGTACAGCCTACGATACGTGCCCAGCGCTCCCCACAGGACTTCGAGTACGCAGGTGCTGCTGGTGGCTACATCGACTCCCTAGGCTATCCCTTCTGTCGGGGGCGTATCCTCTCGGTCGTAGAGCAGGATCAAGGCCAATACTCCACGCCCGTAGATCTCTTCTGGGCTTCGGGTGCCTGCCTGATCATCCGCCGGGCAGCTTACCTCGAGGCAGGAGGGCTCGACCCCGTCTTCTTCGCCCATCAAGAGGAGATCGACCTCTGCTGGCGTCTCCTGGCTCGTGGAGGGCGCATCGTCTACGCTCCGAGCTCTACAGTCTATCACGTAGGTGGGGCAAGTCTCTCCGCAGAGAGTCCACGGAAGGTCTTCCTGAACTTCCGTAACAACCTCTTGATGATCTACAAGAATCTCCCCGCTCCCCGCCTGTATACGGTACTCCTTCTCAGGGTCTTCCTCGACTTCCTAGCAGCACTGGTCTATCTGGTGAAGCTCCAGCCTCGCCATTGCTTCGCTGTGCTGGAAGCCTGGCGTTGCTTCCTGATCAAGCGCCTTCGCTACGAGCGTGTCCGTGGGGACAACCTAGCGAAGACCACCGCCCAGATCTCCCCCGATCTGATGAAGCCCTACAGCATCATCGTCCAGTACTACCTACGAGGGCGCAAGCGCTACAGTCAGCTTCCTCGCTAGGGTGCTCTTTCCTCAGGCCTTCGCCAATCACTCCCATCGTCCTCCCTATGACTTCGCATAAGCCTCTTGCCGAACGTATGCGCCCGACGAGCCTCGAGCACTACTACGGTCAGTCCCATCTGGTCGGTCCGCAGGGCATCCTGCGTCCGATGATCGAGCAGCAGCGCCTGCCCTCGATGATCTTCTGGGGCCCCCCAGGAGTTGGGAAGACTACGCTGGCGGAGATCATCGCCCACAGTCTAGAGACTTCCTTCCATTCGCTCAGTGCCGTACACTCGGGTGTGAAGGATGTACGTGAAGTGCTGGAGCGTATTCAGAGCGAGCAAGGGGGCATATTCGGCTCCTCCGTTCGCCCGATCCTCTTCATCGATGAGATCCATCGCTTCAGCAAGAGCCAGCAGGATTCGCTCCTAGCAGCTGTAGAGCAGGGGCTCGTCACCCTCATAGGTGCTACGACGGAGAACCCCAGCTTCGAAGTCATCCGTCCGCTCCTCTCTCGCTGTCAGGTCTACACGCTCAAGCCCCTCAGCAGAGACGAGCTCCTTGCCCTGCTGAGGCACGCTCTCGAGACGGACGACCTTCTCTCACGTCGGCATGTCGAGCTCACCGAGACGGAGATGCTCCTCCGCTATGCAGGGGGCGATGCTCGTCGGGCGCTCAACATCCTGGAGCTCGTAGTCCTCTCGACCATCGACGACCCTCTTCACCTGACCGACGCTCTGGTGAGTGATCGGGTGCAGACCAATCCCATCGCCTTCGACAAGGGCGGTGAGCTCCACTACGACATCGCCTCGGCGCTGATCAAGAGCATCCGTGGGAGTGATCCCGACGCAGCTATCTATTGGCTGGCTCGCCTCATCGAAGGGGGCGAAGACCCTGCCTTCATCGCTCGGCGACTGATGATATCAGCGGCCGAAGACATTGGGCTAGCTAACCCCAATGCCCTCCTACTGGCTACAGCCTGCGCCGAGACACTGGAGCGTATCGGGTGGCCTGAGGGGCGCATCCCGCTGGCCGAGACGGTCATCTACCTAGCGACCTCGGAGAAGAGCAATTCGGCCTATATGGCCATCAACAAAGCCCTCGCTCTAGTCAAGCAGACGGGCAACCTCCCCGTACCCCTTCACCTGCGTAATGCGCCGACCGAACTGATGAGTGATCTCGGCTACGGAGAGGGCTACCGCTACGCCCATGACTACCCCGGGCACTTCGTCGAGCAGGAGTACCTTCCCTCCTCCCTTCGCTCGCAGCGCTTCTGGCTCTCCGACGAAGCCAACGCCTCCGAAGCCAAGATGATGGAGCGTCAGCGCCACCGCTGGGGAAGGCGCCTCGATCCCGAGGGGAAAGAATAACCATAGATCAAGCACATCCGCTGGTTCGTCTAGCGAAAAAATGAAGGCGAGTCCCCCGGGGCTCGCCTTCTCTATTCTATACCCCCAAAAAGGGATCTACGGTAGGTCGCACTTGCGACCCACTGTAGGTCGTCACGACGACCTACAGTAGGTTTTTTCGACGACCTACCGTAGGGTCCTTTTTCGACCTTTGAGAAGGGGGATCTTCGACAGGCTGGAAAGTCGCTTGGGAAGCGGGAAGTAGAGCATAAAGAGACACCTTGGGAAGACGGGCTAATTTGCCCCCAAACTTTCCCGCTTCACTCCATCCTAAATAAGGGCCGATCTCCGCCCCTCTCATGAGCGGGTGTGTGCCCTGCTGGTTTGCGTATTCGCCAAAGTATTAGTAATTTTGCTCACTCATTAGAGTGTACCCCACTCTCTGCGGTAAGCGAAACTATAACAATAAAACAAGATAAGTAAGACATTATGATCGTAGTTCCAGTAAAAGAGGGCGAAAACATCGAAAAGGCTCTGAGAAGATTCAAGAGAAAGTTTGAGAAGACCGGTGCTGTACGTGCGCTTCGTGCACGCCAGGCGTTCATCAAGCCCTCTGTAGCTCGACGCAAGAAGATGGAGAAGGCCGTCTACGTCAAGCAGCTCCAGCAGGCAGAAGAGCAGTAGTAGAGGACTTCGGGCTCCGTGCCCCCTTGCTTCTCCTCACCCCGTGGGCTCGCCCCTAGGGTGAAGTCGATAAGCCCCCTCGATTACGAGGCTACCCGAAGCGCCACCTCCCTCCCCCGAGGACGTGAGGTCGTCAGCCGAGGATCAACCAAGCTATAAGACACCGCTCGTAGGTCATCCGAGATGGCCTGCGAGCGGTGTCTCTTCTTATCCTCTAGGGGAGCTTCTTGGAGGAGCACGGGGCGGTTCGGGGTATTTGTGTATTTTTGTATTATAGACTTTATCTAAGGGGATTTGTCCCCTTCATCACCCCAATACATACGTAATCTATGGCATTCAAAATAGGGGATCAGGTCCCCGACCTCCTAGGCCTTGATGAGGAGGGTAAGGAAGTACGCCTCTCGGACTACCCCGGCAAGAAGATCGTACTCTACTTCTACCCTAAGGACAATACTTCGGGCTGTACCGCACAGGCCTGCAGCCTGCGTGACGGCTACAGCGAGCTCCGAGCCGCTGGCTACGAGATCATCGGGGTCAGCCGTGACTCGGCGAAGAGTCATGTGAACTTCCGCACCAAGTATGATCTGCCCTTCCGCCTCATCGCCGACACCGACGTCCAGCTCAACGAACTCTTCGGTACCTGGATCGAGAAGAGCATGTACGGACGCAAGTACATGGGTACCGAGCGCACGACCTTCGTCATCAATGCCCAGCACGAAGTAGAGCGTATCATCCGGGGCAAGGAGGTGAGCACCAAGGACCACGCCGCCCAGATCCTCGGCGCTTAGTCCCTGAGCCTTACTCCCCTCCCCCAGCACATCAAGCTATCCCAATCACCATGAGTGAAGTAACTAAAGATAAGCTCACTAAGAGCGCAAAAGATATGTCCGCCGAAGAAGCAGCTAAACTAAAGACCCTCGAGACCGCACTAGCGAAGATCGAGAAGACCTACGGCAAAGGTGCCGTGATGAACATGGGCGCTCGCCCTGTCACCGACGTAAGTGTCATCCCCTCGGGATCCATCACTCTAGACAACGCCCTCGGGGTCGGAGGCTACCCTCGTGGCCGTATCATCGAGATCTATGGTCCTGAGTCTTCGGGTAAGACCACCCTTGCCATCCATGCTATCGCTGAGGCACAGAAGCTCGGCGGTAAGGCGATCATCATCGATGCCGAGCACGCCTTCGACCCCACCTACGCTGAGGCACTGGGCGTCGACATGGACAACCTCTATATCTCCCAGCCCGACAATGGGGAGCAGGCCCTCGACATCGCTGAGCAGGTCATCCGCTCAGGTGCCGTCGACCTCGTGATCATCGACTCTGTCGCAGCCCTTGTACCTAAGCAGGAGATCGAAGGGGATATGGGTGAGGCTAAGGTAGGTCTGCAGGCTCGCCTGATGTCTCAGGCACTTCGTAAAATCACCGGTGCCATCAGTAAGTCCAATACTGCCTGTATCTTCATCAACCAGCTCCGTGAGAAGATCGGAGGCAATATGTACGGTCCATCAGAGACGACGACTGGGGGGAACGCTCTGAAATTCTACGCCTCGGTACGTCTGGACATCCGCCGTGCTGGCCAGCTCAAGGATGGGGATGAAGTCTATGGTAACCTGACCCGTGTCAAGGTCGTCAAGAACAAGGTCGCTCCCCCCTTCCGTGTCGCTCTCTTCGAGATCCTCTACGGGCAGGGTATCTCCCGTCTCGGCGAGATCATCGACCTCGGCGAATCAGAAGATCTCATCAAGAAGAGTGGCTCTTGGTACAGCTACGGAGCTACGAAGCTCGGTCAGGGTAAGGAGAAGGCTAAGGAGACGCTTGCCGATAATCCCGAACTCCTCGAAGAGCTGACTCAGAAGATCACCGAGCGTCTGAAGAGTGCGTCTTCTGCCAAGGATAAGCGCAAGAAGAAGTCAACCAAGGACGAGGACGAAGACGAGGATTAAGCCCCTCCGCTTCGCTGTACCGCTAATCGTAGATCTATGGGCAAGCTTATCATCATCTCAGCACCCTCAGGCACAGGGAAGAGCACCCTCATCTCCCGCCTACTCTCCGAGCATCCCGAGCTCCGACTGCGCTTCTCCGTCTCGGCTACCAGCCGAGCTCCCCGAGGACAGGAACAGCACGGTGTGGAGTATTACTTCTTCTCACCCGAGGAGTTCCGTGCGGGGATCGAGCGGGGAGACTTCCTAGAGTACGAAGAGGTCTATCCAGGGCGCTACTACGGTACCCTACGCTCCGAAGTCGATCGGCGCATCGCTGAGGGGGATCGGGTGATCTTCGATGTAGACTGCGTCGGAGGAGTGAACATCAAGGAGGCTTACGGCGCTGAGGCGCTGAGCCTCTTCATCCAGCCTCCCTCCCTCGAAGAGCTACGCCGTCGCCTTGTAGGGCGCCAGACAGATAGCCCCGAAGTCATCGAAGAGCGTCTAGCCAAAGCAGAGCTAGAGTTGAGCTATGCCCAGCGCTTCGATCGGGTGCTCGTCAATGATGATCTGGAGCGTTGCTACCAGGAGTTCTACGAGACGATACGTAGCTTCCTCTCGGCTTAGACAGCCTCAGGTATTAGATCTCTAGAGTAAGTATCCCGCCGTAAGGTGCTCGGTGGTCGAAGGCTTCTTCCATAGAGAAGAGCCCCGCCCAGATACCTGCTCCCAGCAAGACTCCCCCATGGGTGAAGACAAGGACTTCACCCGTGGGGGAGTCTTCGTTTTCTACGCTTGCTTTCTGGACTTCTGCACGGAGGTCATCGAGGAAAGAGGATACTCGGATGACTTGGAAATGGAAGCTCTCTCCCCCTGTAGGAGCTTCGTAGAGATAGTCGGCATACCACCGCTCCAGCTGAGGGTCCGCAATGGTATCAAACCGCTGGAGCTCCCATGCTCCGAAGTTGAGCTCCATGAGTCGATCATCCCGCAGAGCATCAGGGTAGCCACAGGCTTCGGCTAGTAGGAGACAGCGGGAGAGTGGGCTGGAATAGACACGGCTGGGTACATTCCCCTCGAGGAGCGTACACAGCCGTTTCCTTACCTCCTGAGCCTCAGTAGCGAAAGAGGAAGCTAGGGGGACGTCCGACTGCCCGTAGCATACACCTGCGGGGACATCGGGCGTAGTATGCCGGATGAGATGAAGGCGCATCAGTACAGGGAGTTCATCTGGGCATAGATCGTATACCCTAGGAGCATCGCCAGCTCTGACAGCAGACAGATCGCCCCACAGGTATCGCCGGTATAGCCTCCGATGCGCCGACGGATATAGCTAATCAGACCAAGGGAAGTCACCAGAGGAAGGGCGAAGGACAGCCACACATAGCCCTGCTCCACGAAGAGAGACAATGGGAAGTAGGCGACAGCTTGTGTAGCGATGAGGACCAAGACTGCTAGGGACATCGGGAGGAGTCCTGCCCTGCGATACACTACCCCCACCTTGCACTCCTCCGTCCGACGGGCATAGGGAAGATGCTGCACCTGCATGTAGGAGCAGCACTTGCCCGCTACGTCGCAGGAGAGGAGGACGAAGGGTAGGATATCCCCAGGGATAGAGACAGCACTACTCCAATAGATAAGGTAGTAGAGGACGAAAGCCAGCACAGCATAGGAGCCGACATGGCTATCCTTCATGATCGAGAGGATCTGCTCCTTCGTCCTTCCACCACCGAAGCCATCGAAGAAATCCCCTAGTCCATCTTCGTGGAAAGCACCAGTAAGGAAGAGCCGAGATGCTAGTGCCAAAGCTAAGGCGACCTCCGTAGGGAAGACTTGGCTATATAGGTAGAAACTCCCCGCAAGTACCCCTCCTGTGATGAGACCCATCACGGGCCACCAGCTCAGGGCGTCCTCGTAGTCTTCTTGTCGGAGCTCCCTCAGACGCCAGAAGGGAAGACGGGTGAAAAGGCTCCCCGCTGCTAGGAGAGCTCCGAGATGTGAGCGCTGTCCTTCCATAAGCTTAGTACCAGATCTTCCCTCGCTCAGAGGTTAGGGTGAAGTCGATCGTCCCACCCTCACGAAGTTCTTCGTAGGTAAGGTAGGATCGGCGAAGGGGCTTCCCATTGAAGGAGACGGAAGCCGTGTACTGCTCGGCCTCATTCCTACGAGGCGCACGGATCGTGAGGAGCTTACCACCGGGGAGGGCAATACCGGCACTTTCGAAGAGCGGAGTCACAAGCTCATACTTCCCATCCAGCGGGTCTACGGGATAGAGACCTAGGGCGGCCATGACATACCAGGCAGACATCTGTCCGCAGTCCTCGTTCCCACAGATCCCGTCGGGACGCTCGGTGTAGAGCTGGCGAAGGACCTGGTGCGTCAGTTCGGCTGTGCGCCAGGGCTGACGGGCGTGATTGTAGAGGAAGATCACATGATGACCAGGCTCGTTGCCATGGGCGTACTGCCCGATCATCCCTGTGGAGAAGATAGGTAGTTCAATGTGCTTCGGTGTAGCAGCGCCGAAGAATTCGTCGAGGCGCTTCCCCAGCTGTCCACCCATGATTCGGTCGAGACCTGCTATATCGTGCTGGACGCTGAATAGGTACTGATAGGCATTACTCTCGGTGAAGGCCTTCGAATAGGCAAAGGGGTCAAAATCCGGGAGGAAGCCTGCCTGCTCGCTACGAGGAGCGAAGAAGCCAAGCTGGTCCGACCAGAGGTTGCGCCAGGCACCTGAGCGCTCTTCGTAGCGACGAGCTACAGCATCATCGCCCATCCATCGAGCATAGCGGGCGATAGCGGCGTCATCGTAGGCATACTCCAGGGTCTTCGATACACTCTCCTCCTCTTCGTCTGCGGGGATGTAGCCAAGACGCTGGTAGCTATCGAGACCTCTGTAGCCCTTGCGCTCAGCGGTAGAGCGCAGGAGACTCAGGAGCTTTGCCTTGTCTCGGGGCACATAGATCCCCTTGAGCACCGCCTCGACGATCACGGGGATCGAATGGTGGCCGATCATCATATCGGTCTCCGAGGCGAACATGTTCCACACGGGGAGATGCCCTGAGTTCTGCTCACCGAAGTCTACGAGGGAAGCCACCATATCACGAGCCTCACTGGGGCGAAGGAGGGCATAGAGGGGATGGGCCGTACGATAGGTATCCCAGAGGGAGAAGGTGCTGTAGGTCTTGTGCTGTGCCTGGTGAACCGAACGATCCGCCCCTAGGTAGCGCCCGTCGACATCGCTGTAGATGGTCGGGCAGATCTGCGAGCGGTAGAGGGCGGTATAGAATACGCGGCGAAGGCTGTCAGGCACCTTAGCATCCAGGGTCACCTGCCCCAGGCGCTTATCCCAAGCGAGCGTAGCTGCCTGGCGGTAGCGATCGAAGTCGCTGTGGGGAGCTTCAGCCTTGAGATTCTTCTGAGCCCCCTGTTCACTTACCCCCGATAGTGCAGTGCATAGCGTGATCGACTGACCCGCACGAACCTTGCCGTAATAGAGGCGGAGGATGACGCCATAGCCTACGGACTTACCGACCTCACCCTTGCTTGTGTAGGGGATAGCCGTACGCTCGATGCGAAGAGCGGGGCGTGAGAGGGTCGTCGTAAAATACACCTTCTGATCACGAGCCCAGCCATCGGAGTAGCGGAAGCCTACGATCTGTGTGGGGGAGATGGATCGAGCGTCGCTATTGACGGTACGGTCCCAGTTCGTCGCCTTGTCTAGATTGAGGATGATGCAGGCTGAGTCAGCATCCTCGAGGAAGGTATAGCGCTGGATACCCACCCGCTCGGTAGAGGTGAGTTCGACCCGGATCTTATAGGGCTCGAGGGTCACGGCGTAGTAGCCCGCCTGAGCAGTCTCCGTCGTATGGGAGAAGCGAGCATGAATGCCTATCGGGCGCTGATCCTTAGCCTCCATCCCGAAGGTGAGAGGCGGACGGCTCTCCTCGGTGAGTGCGGGGAGGGTGACGGGCATGTACGATATATCGTAGAGGTCTCCTGCCCCAGTACCACTCAGATGCGTATGGCTGAAGCCAGCGATGACGCTATCGGGATAGAAATAGCCGGCGATATAGTCCCAGCCTGCACGACCATTGTCGGGGCTGAGCTGTACCATGCCGAAGGGGGCGCTAGCTCCAGGGTAGACATTGCCCACCCAGTCGGTACCTATGAGGGTATTGACCCAGGAGGAGAGGCCCTTCTTAGCGACACGAGCGGTACGCTGGGCACTTAGGGAAGCGCTTCCTCCCAAGAGGAGCGCTAGAGCAGTAAGTACGGAGAGAGATCTACGGATCATCTGATACAATAGGCTAGTGAAGATAATAGAGGGGGGATAAGCCAAGGCGGTACGCTCGGAGAAGTTCTCGGGGGAAGGCCTCCCTACTCCCCTATGCGGTGATACTGGCTCTCGAAGGGGACACGGATGCGATCCCCCACGGGACGACGATCATCACGGATACCGCAGGAGACGATCATATTGATCTTAGTCCCTCGGGGCAGACCCAGCAGGCGACGCACCCGTAGCGTATCGATGCCCTCCAGCGGACAAGTATCGTAGCCCTCGCTACTCATGGCAAGCATGAAGGTCTGCGCCACCAGCGCACAGCTCTTGTGCTGGATAGCGGTGAGATCGCCTTCGCTCATCTGTCGAGGCACGGGGCGGAAGAGCCCTGCGATCTGCACGAGCCCCTTGCGGATCAGCCCCCAGAGGCCTAGACCACGGCTGTAGGTGAAGGGGATGACCTTGAGCAGGTAGTCAGCACGGAGCTTGTCGTACTTCGCCCATTTGTCCTCGGAGTGATGCTTGCGGGTATCGGCTCGATAGAGCTCGATGAGCTCGTGGGTACGCTGGCGCCAGAGATGGGGCTTCGTGACGAAGACCACCAACTGCTGGGCAGTGGTGACCGCCGTCTGCGAGAAGCAGGCGGGGGCAAGGCGAGCGATGACAGTGGGATCGGTGATATGGTAGCACTCCCAAAGCTGAAGGTTGGAGCTCGTAGGGGCAAGAGAAGCTAGACGAAGGCAGTGCTCGACACGAGCAGTATCTAGAGGCTTCTCGGGATCATAGTAGCGGATAGCACGGCGGTGCTTTACTTTTCCTCGAAGTTCATTTTGGTTCGAATAAGCAGGTATTTTGTGTGGAGAAGTCTCCTTTACAAAAATAAGGAATTACGCCGAAAGGGGAGGTAAGAGCACCTATCAAAAAGCTCGGTCACGACGAGCCCTCAGCCCCCCTCTCCAAAGGCGCATAAATAAAGGCTTCTGGAGGGGTCAAAAAACGACCTACGGTAGATCGTCAAAAAAACCTACTGTAGGTCGTGAAGACGACCCACGGTAGGTCGTCGATGCGACCTACCGTAGGTCGCTAAACGGACCTTCCCAAGGACGGATCCAATACCCCCGTATTTTCCCCTCCCAAAGTGACCGAAAACCGAAGCCATAGACAGGGGTAATGAGGCTATAAATTGATATATTGACAGAAAATAAAGATATTAAATTATCTTTGCGCCGTTGAACACCTAAAAACTGAACATGTATATGAAGAAAATTTCTACGCTCATGCTAGGCCTCGCCCTCAGTGGTACCCTGGCAGCTCAGACCCCTAAGTTCACTCCTGAGCACGGCGCTCTGCTGGATGGCAAGACGATCGTCAAGGCAAACATCACCAGCCCTGCACTGAAGACCTACAGCTTCTCCGCCGAACGTATCCTCTCCAAGGGGCTTAGCTTCCAGCTCGGTATCTCTACGATGCCTAAGAGCTCTCTTCCCCTCATCTCAACCCTCGAGAAGGCTGTAGGTGGTGAGACGAACCTCGGTGCTCTGAGACTGAAGAGCTTCGACTTCACCCCCGAGGTCCGCTGGTACACGGGCGGTGGTTACGGCCACGGCTTCTACCTGATGGCTTACTACCGTTACCAGAGCTACAACCTATCTGGATATACCTTCAACCTCGATGTGCGTGACAACGGTTCAGCTACCACTAAGCCCGTCGGTGTCGTGCTCTCTGGGGACTTCAAGACGAACTCCTTCGGTATCGGCCTCGGTGCTCAGTGGCTCTTCGGTCGCAATAAGAACATCGTCCTCGACTGGAACATCCTCGGCCTACACGCGGGTCGTGGTAAGATGACCCTCTCGGGTGACTACTCCTCTGCTACAGCGCTCACCGACAAGGAACTAGAGGACCTTCGCTACGAACTCAGCGACAACATCTCTGACCTCCCTGCAGTCAAGCTCGGAGCTCAGGACATCAACCTCGACAAGGCTGCCAAGAAGGTATCGCTCAACAGCGTCTCTACGCCTTGGGCTTGGATCCGTGCATCGGTCTCCCTCGGTTTCCGCTTCTAAGCATCTGAGGGCTTAGCCCTACGACAAAGAGCATCCCCCACAGTGATACGGAGTGTATCGCTGTGGGGGATGCTCTTTTTGTCTTAGGCGGAAGGGGGCTACTTCTTGAGGTGCTTCTTGATCGCCTTGATCCAGACGATGAGGAGGCGTGCTGAGGCGTCGATGAAGAGGTCCTTCTCGTCGGTGCGCTTCAGTTCGCCCTCGACCTTGATATCGGGCTCGATACCGAACTCTACGTCCTTCCCCGCTGTATCGTAGGTGCGAGAGGCAGAGAAGCGTATTCCCCAACCATTGGGGAGCTCCGACGACATCGGTAGGCCTGCGCCCCCACCCGTCTTCACGCCGATGATCCGGACGTGAGGTAGCCCCTTGAGTCGTAGCACGAAGTCATTAGCTGCGCTATATACGCCCTGATTGACTAGGACGAATACAGGCTTGAGCCAGATCGTACCCCGTGTCAGAGGCTCGAGGTAGATGGGGATCTGACGAGAGAAGTCATTGTGTCCCGGGCCCGTCTTGTGGGACATATAGCCGACGTGCCTGCGCTTGTCGATGAAGTGCCGAGCCAGGAGTTCGGAGCTAGACACCTGTCCTCCGCCATTGGCTCTCAGGTCGAGGATGAGGCCGTCACAGTCACGCAGTCGATTGAGTGCTGCCGAGACATTGCCATCGGAGAGACCCGAGTTGAACGACGCTACACGTATGTACCCCAGCGGGATCTCTCGCTTCCCTTCGTCGGGGTAGTCCAGCGCCTTGTAGGCCAGAGCCCCAGCGATCTTGTAGTCTTCACCTAGGTAGCGATCCACCAGCTCGGCATCGAAGGTACGAGGCCCTTCGGTGCGCCACTTCCAGTAGCGACTTAGGTTGAAGGTCGAGGAGAGGTTCACGTGTCCATCCTTGAGCTCTGCCAGAAGCTCCGTCATGATGAGGAAGAGGGAATCAGTCGTCATCTTGGGACGAAGGTCCTTGCGGTGCTTGTGGTAGAGATCCCGCCATGTCGTGCCTTCGGGGAGCTTGAGATCGAAGTAACAGTAGTTACGGTCTAGGATCTGCCAGAGGGCATCATAGTTGGCGTACGGATCGGCAGTAAACTCCTTCTCCGTCGAGCAGGATACGAGGAAGAGGGAGGCAAGGAGGGTGCAAAGTATAGATATACAGCGCTTCATGGGCTAGAAGGGGACTAGGGATGAATACTTGGAGGCTGTACGACGTCCCTGCAGGGGAAGGAGGTGGGTCGTCACCCCGACGAGCAGACTATGCTGATGGCGATAAGCCCTGATCTGATGGAGCTCCGTACGGCGGTAGTCCCAGCGATAGCCTACAGAGAGCGTCAGGTAGTCCAAGAGAGGTACATCGAGGGTCGACAGTAGGTAGAGCTCGGGACTTGAGAAGGGATGCGTCAGCGATATACGGCGGGAGGGCTTGCTGTAGTAATAGAGCTCGAAGAAGCTCTCACCGAACTCTTGGGCAAAGGCTAGCCCTAGTAGATCGGTATGCACATAGGTCTTCAGGAGCAGTGGGAAGCGCTCCGTCCCTAGGCGATAGCTATATAGAGCGGAGAGTCCTAGAGAGAGGGCAGCATCCAGAGCGACAGGGTTGTTCCCGTTGCGTGTACTGTAGGCGACGCCCCCGAAGCCTACGAGGCTTCCACCGAGGTAGAGCCGTCCTGCCTTCCCATCCATCACCCGACGGAGGTAGCCCCAGTCATAGCGCAGGCCGAGACTATAGATCGTAGCATTGCCAGCGGGATTGAGCGTGAGAGCCAGGTCGACCCCCAGGAGTGTATGCTTCAGCCAGCGGGGATCCGTCGTGCGGGGGGTATAGGCAAAGAGGGAGCCCTTCGCCTCGGTCTCTTCCTTGAGACTCTTATATCCTAGACGAGAGGACTCCGAGAGATAGCTGTAGACTCTGCCCCCGTAGTTCAGCGGGGTGAGGTAGGTATTGCCTAGGCGCATCCCCCCGATACCGAGGTACTGGCTGTGGCTAGTGACATTGTTCATCCGGCTCTGTGGCTCGGGGACGGTAAGGATGCTCGTCGCCTGCGATCCACCACGGAGGCTGTCCCCCTCATAGCTCTGTGCCTCTAGGGGCTCTAGAGCGAGGAGCGGTAGGAGGAGCGCACCGAGGAGCACAAGGGCTCGGCTATAGTGGGCGGTTCTCTTCATATCTAGGTAGTAGCTAAGGGTTATTCAGTGGGGGCTTCGTCAGAAGAGCTAGAGAAGAGGTCGGCCTCTTCCTCTGGTTCGTCCCCGTGGGGCTCCTCAGAGACTTCCTCGAAGATAGGGGACTCCTTGAGCGGAGGGAGCTCTTCTACTTGGTCGATGAGATAGGGAGCGATGCGCTTGCCACGAGCACGGATACTCTTGACGAGGGCAAACTCTTCGACATCGATCTCCACGGTACGTAGCTCCCCGTCCTTCTCCTTGCGTCCGACGAGGAGGCGTGGGTAGTACGTATCAGTCAAGAGCAGAAGTTCGTTCTTGGGATTCTCCCCGAGGATGTTCTCCCGCTTCTGGTCCTCCTCGACGCTGAAGCGCTTGATGTAATGGTACTTCTGATCGGCATCGTAGTAGACCGCAGTCCAGATCTTCCGGGAGTCGTTCTTCTCGATGCGTAGGAGGTTCTCCTCTATATGGATGGAGTCGCTGAAGTCGGTGGTGTAGCACTCGCCAGAGTCGAGGATGACGAGGATACGGTCTCGTGCATGGAAGGAGCCCAGGTACTGGCCTTGCTCGTTGTAGTTCAGGCGGAGGACATCCCTATCAAACCACACATCCCGACCACCAAGTGTAGAATATCCCTTCGAGAGGAGACTGACCGAATGGACCTCAGCCTTAGTGACTAAGAAGCCCACAGAGCTACGGCTCTTGATCGACACCTCTGAGAAGTCCTTCTCGAACTGGAAGAGCCTCTGCCGTGCATTCCTGATCTTGAGTTTGATCGAGACCTTCTCTGCCTCGCCATTGCCATTAGCCGAGAAGTAGAGGACACGCGACCCATCCTTTCCACGCGTCAGATCATAGATACGATCACGGATGATCGAGAGTACGTTGAAGCGCTTAGCGTAGACAGAGCCTGCCTTACCATCACGGTAGACGACGTTGTAGATAGTACGTTCGTCGTTGCGCTGATAGCGGTTGATGTAGATGACCTCCTCATTGCCATAGAAGCGCTTATCCTCGACTTTCCCGACGAAGTACTTACCCGAGCGGAAGAAGACAATGACCTCATCGAGGCTGGAGCAGTTGCAGACAAACTCTGCATCCTTCAGTGCTGTGCCGAAGAAACCCTCCTCTCTATTGATGTAAAGCTTAGCGTCGAGCTCGGCTACCTTGGTTACCTCGATGGTGCCGAAGTTCATGATCTTCGTGCGGCGAGGGAAGGCAGATCCGTAGCGCTGGACCAGGTGCTCATACCAGCGAATGGTATAGTCGGTCAGATGCGCCAGGTCGTGGCGAAGCTGAGCGATATCCTGCTCGATCTGCAGGAGAGCCGCCTCGTGCTTGGGGAGGTTGAAGCGGAGGATACGTGCCATACGTAGCTCCAGCAGTCGCTTTAGATCCTCCGTATTCACAGGGCGGAGGAACTGGTCAGCAAAGGGCTCGATGCGCTTAGCGATATGGGCAAGAGCAGTGGTCTCATCCTTCGCTTCTTCGAAGGCCTTATCCTTATAGATCCGCTCTTCGATGAAGATACGCTCCAGCGAAGCTCCCAGGTACTGCTCCTCCTTCTCCGAGAGCAGGATCTTCAGCTCTTCACCGAAGAGGTACTTCGTGCGCTCCACGCTGTAGCGTAGGAGCTCGCTGACGGTGGTGAAGAGGGGCTTCTCCTGGTAGATGACGCAGCAGTTCGGGGAGATACTCACCTCGCAGTCGGTGAAGGCGTAGAGGGCATCGATCGCTTTGTCTGAGGAGACTCCCGAGGCTAAGGTCAGGCGGATATCCGTCGTGGCAGCCGTCATGTCGTCGACCCGACGAATGCGGATCTTCCCCTTCTCCACAGCCTTGAGTATGGATTCGATGAGCGTGGTGGTCGTCTTGCCTGCAGGGAGCTCAGAGATGCTTAGGGTCTTTGAGTCGATCTTGTCGATCTTAGCACGAGACTTGAGGCTTCCCCCCCGCTCGCCGTCATTGTAGCGCGATACGTCGATGAGGCCACCTGTAGGGAAGTCAGGGTAAAGGGTAAATTCCTCCCCTCGGAGATAAGCGCAGGCAGCGTCTGCCAGCTCCACGAAGTTATGGGATAGGATCTTGGAGGAGAGCCCGACAGCGATCCCCTCGGCACCCTGAGCCAGGAGCAGGGGGAACTTCACCGGCAGAGCTATAGGCTCGTCCGTCGTGCCGTCGTAGGTCTTCTTCCACGGCGTCACTCGGTCGCTATAGACGGCCTCTAGGGCGAAGGCTGAGAGCTTAGCCTCGATATATCGGCCTGCAGCAGCAGGGTCTCCAGTGAGGATATTCCCCCAGTTCCCCTGTGTGTCTATGAGGAAGCCTTTCTGTCCGAGCTGTACCAGAGCATCGTTGATCGAGGCATCGCCGTGCGGGTGGTACTTCATGGTCTCGCCGACGATATTAGCCACCTTGATGAGCTTGCCACTATCCATCCGCTTGAGGTTGTATAGGATACGGCGCTGTACAGGCTTGAGCCCGTCGTCGATATGCGGTACGGCTCGCTCGAGGATGACGTAGGAGGCGTAGTCGAGGAACCACGTCTGGTACATCTTCGAGAGATTGCTTAGCTCGGGGCGATAGGGCAGGCCCTCAGCAGGCTGATAGGCTGGAGGCTCGGGATCCTCAACTTCGCTCTCGGCGGAGTGTTCGTCGGGGGAAGGGGGGAGGGTCGTCTCTAGTTCGTCGTCTAACTCAGGCTTCATGTAGATCGTCTATACACCAATATTATACGAGGGCAAAGATACGGAAAAGAGGGGGGATCACGGCGAAGACCCCCCGTGCAGAAGCCCCAAGTGAAGGCATCCAACTCCCGAGCCTGTCTCGAAGGTCTCGACGGAGGGGTCAAAAAGGGATCTACGGTAGGTCGCCGAAACGACCTACCGTGGGTCGTCGTGACGATCTACCGTGGGTCGCAAGTGCGACCTACAGTAGGTTTCCCCAAGGGTGCTCCGTAGCCCTTCTCCACGGCGTACAAAAGTAAGGGGGAGGCACGAAGGGAAAGGCCCCCTTCCACGCCCCCTCACTCCCGACGGGAAAAGAGCAAAGAAAATCCACCTGTGCCCCCAGCGAGTCACGCTCGACTCGAAGCTAGGGCATAGATGGATCAGACAGGGTATCGAAGGGGGGAGCTAGCCCCCGTCGCAAGGGGGATTTACTTGAAGCGAGTGTACTCGATCGTCCAGCTATAGGTCTCGATAGGTGACTTGCCTCCGACCAGGACGGTACGCTCTTCACGAGCTCGTGTTGGCCAGCCTTCGGGCGTCATCCCTTCAGTAGAATAGGTGACGACGCTCTTCTCCGAACTGAGGAGCGTCTGCGCTCTACCCTGATAGACTCGCTTGTCCTCTAGGATGGGAGCACCTAGGATACCGTAGCTGAATGAATGGACCCAACGGCGAAGGAGGCCATATTCTCCCTCGAGGCTCCCATAGTCAGCTCGGCTCTCCTGGATCAGGCGGTCCAGAGGATCGTAGACACGCTCGGTGGCCTGGACGATCTGGTGGGTCGTGGCTATCTCCTCCTTGATCAAGAGGCGGGGACCTGCATAGCTATAGAGGAGACGGCGCTGCTGGGGAGCCACTCCCGAGCCCGTGTAGACGGTCTTCGTCCCACCAGAGATACGATCCTGGTCGTAGCTGTACTCGATCTCATAGTCGAGCTGGTCACTTCCTCGGAGGAAGACCTGCTCGTGGGTGAGGGCGTCACGTTTGTAGCCGAACTTTGTCACCAGGGGAGCCTGCTTGGCACCTAGGTCGTAGATCTTCTGCTCGACCAGATGTCCCGAGGCATCGTAGCTATAGGTCTCCTGATAGATGATCTCACTGCCCGGGGTACCATCCTGCTTCGGTTGGTCGTGGATGAGACTGAGGCGTCGGTGAGCTCGGTCAAAGGTCTCGATGATCGTCAGGAACGGGCGTCCGCCCTTGGTCTTAGTGATCTCGATACGTTCGATCTTATTCAGCTGCCCTCCCCCAGGATTGGGTGGCTTGGGCACATCTCGCCCCTTGGTATTGCACGAGGTGACGAGGAGGCTCGTGCCCACGAGGAGCAGAGCTAAGGGGATGAATTTCAAGGCTTTCATACAGAGAGGTAGGCTAAAAGTGTAGAGCCGTCCCTACTGGGGACGGCCAAGGGATAGAGTAGCGACCTTCTCCTCGCTCCCTCTGGGCTGGATGGGTGCGGAGCGGGGTGAAGGGAGGGGCAGACTAGACGAGGTCCTGCCCCGGACGTAGGCGAAGCATCTCCCTGGGGACAGAGGCGCGTACGACTTCGCCTAAGCGCTCCACCAGAGCATGACGTACGTACTCCTGGTGGTGGATGAGCGTGATACAGCGGGTCGGGCGAGGTAGGGCAAAGGAGCGGACGAGCTCTCGGCGGTCGGGGCTAAGGGTATCGATGACCAGCTCGGGGACGAACGTGATCCCATTGCCCTGCTCTACGAAGTGCATGAAGGTCTCCAGACTACCTCGACTATAGCTGAAGCGCTGGTGAGGGGCATTCTTCAGATGGCAAAACTTCACCAACTGATCCCTGAAGCAATGCCCTTCGTCCAAGAGCCAGAGCTGGTGCTTCCCTACCTCTGATGAGCGGATATGCTCCTCGGCGAAGAGCTCCGACTGGCGAGGCACATAGCCGAGGAACTCCTCGTAGAAGAGGGGGTGATCCACCAGCTGCTCCGACGTGGAGGCAGAGGCGATGAGAGCGATGTCTATCTCCCCAGAGAGTAGGGCCGATACACATTCGCTCGTCTTCAGCTCAGTGATGGTGACCTTCAGCTCGGGCAGGTGCTTCTTGATCAGGGGCAGGACTCTCGGCAAGAGATAGGGAGCGACGGTAGGCAGGACGCCGAGACGCACCTTCCCCGTGAGCGTCTCAGTCTCTTCACGGATGACTTCCTTGACCTGCGCCATTTGAAGGAGTATCACTGCTGCCTGGTCGAGGATACGGCGCCCCACGGCTGTCGGTATGATCGGCTGATGGCTACGATCGAAGATCTTCACCCCCAGCTCCTCCTCGAGCTTCTGGATCATCGTACTCAGTGTCGGCTGGGTGACATCACAGTAGTCGGCGGCACGCCCAAAGTGACGAAACTTATCGAGCGCCTGGATATATTCGAGTTGCTGTAGGTTCATGCTTCTTGGTTTTCTCTTGGGCAAATATACCGCAATCTCTGCGAACAATGGAGCATCCGCCCCCTAGCACCTCCTCCTCGGCGGGCAAAGCAAGTCAACTCAAGACCTTCGTTAAATATCTTCCTAATTACAGGGTCCCTTCCCCTCAGGTGACACAGCGCCTAATCGATAAAAATAGTTAAAATTAGGGAGGATTTTACCCGTAAAGACCCCCTATTCGCTACTTTCGCTCGGCCGAGTTGTGAATATAGATTAAACTTTCACGGCGACGCTGATTCGCTTGCTTTTGCATTAAAATCTTCACACCTTTGCTATACCAATTCGAAGCAATCTTATCGTAGCCTCAAATCGACAGGCTCCCGACAGCCGATACCGGACAAATACACATGGATTGCACAGCCCCAGCTCTTCCTCCTTTCGAGCTGGGGCTGTTTCCATCCTCCCCGATCCCCTCTTCCTACCCTACGAGCTCCAAGGGCTAGACCCTAGGGGGAGCACAGCTGTGTCTCAGAGGCACTACCTTCGCCCGAACTGAGGGGCTAAGTCCACTACCTTACTCTCTTCTGGGCAAGGTCTTTTCACCCAAGCCTTGCAAGGCCTCAGAGGCACTATTGTTACCTCCCTCGAGGCACCAATAGTACCTCTCGGGTGGCGCTAGTAGTACCTCTTCGGAGGTAAAAGTAGCGCTTCTCAAGGAGGCGCTACCAGCTTCTCCGAAGGAGCTCCCCCATATCTAAAGAACGAGGAATGAAGAGAAAACCCTACCTTTGCACCGGCTGTCGGCCCGAGGGCAGTATCAAAAGTCCCTCATTCCCCGGCCTAGAGCCACTCCAAAACCGCTATTATATCCTCAGTCTAATTTTAACAAAGCTTATCTATGAAGACTACTACAGTCTCATTGCTGTGTAGCCTATGCCTTGTCTCGACGGGAGCATATGCCCAGCGCACATCTGCTACGGACTCGCTGCACCACATAGACAGCGTCTCGGTGACAGCTCCCCTTCGTCACGAGATCGGTGTCAACTCGCTCGGTGTACCAGCCAAGAAGGTGCCCCTGACCATCAGCACCCTCTCTGGCGCTACCCTCTCAGAGCGTGCCATCACTCAGGTCACCGATGCTATGCGCTTCGTACCTGCCGTGCAGATGAAGTCCAGCTACGGAGCCTTCCGTGAGGTATCCGTCCGTGGCTTCTACAACACCGTCTATATGGTCGACGGCGTCCGAGACGAACGCTCAACGATCAACTCGTACCCTCTGGGCGACCTCTATAATGTCGAGCGTGTCGAGGTGCTCAAAGGCCCTGCGTCGGTCCTCTATGGCTATGCGGCTACCGGTGGCGTCGTCAATATCACCCGCCGAGTACCAGAGGAGAAGTTCACCCTCGGGGCACACGTGCGTGGCGGTAGCCTTGGCTACTTCGACCTCGGGGCACAGGTAGGGGGGAAGGTCTTCGATGGCCTGAACTTCTACGTTGGTGGCTTCCTCTCTGGTGGCAAGCAGTGGCGCTCGACGCATGACAAGAATCGCTCCCTCTTCGCCACCCTGAGCTATACTAAGGGTATCCACAGCTTGATCCTTCGTCTAGAGGGGCGCAACGACTACTACGGCACCGACGCCGGTCTGCCTCCCGTCATGGATGCAGACATGTATCGAGTCAGCGACGACAAGCTCTTCCTCAAGAAGGGCGAGCTTCTCCCAGGCCTCAAGCGTCACTGGCGCTACAATGATGCCTCCGATGCTATGTACAACCGTGCCTACAATGGTAGCCTCAAGTACACCCTCTCGCTCTCGCCCTCGTGGAAGCTCTCGGACTACCTCTCCTACGCCTATGATGATATCGACTACTTCAGCACGGAGGAGCTCTCCTATCCTACGAGCTCTACCCCCAGCGCTAAGCATAACTTCTATACGAAGGATGGCTCAGGGGAGAAGACCTATTACGACCTTGCTCACGTAGAGTTTACCTTCCCACTTCGCTTCGAGCACGTAGCTAAGACCCTGCAGAATACCATTGATCTCTCGGGGAGCTATGACCTAGGCTCGGTGAAGAATCATCTCCGCTTCGCCTACAGCACTACCCTGCTCAATCGTACCACCTACACGGGCTACAAGGCTACGGACGTACAGGCCGACGGCCGTACCTTCGACAACGATGGCCAAAGCCTGACGTACTCGGCGAATACGACCTACAACCCGAGCTTCGACGGTCACGCTAAGACTAAGTTCTCCGAGGCCAATCCACAGCAAGTCTGGGTGCATGGCTTCTCTCTCTCCAATGTCTTCGAGTTCAGTGAGCAGTTCAAGGCGATGGCAGCGCTCCGCTACGATCACTACAGCTACCGCCATACCTCTGGCCTTGCGATCAAGGACGGTAAGCACAGCTACGACGACCTAGCACGCTCGGCGTATAGGAAGACTACCGACTGGGCATTCAGCTACCGCATCGGGCTTGTCTACCAGCCTGTAGAAGCACTCTCCTTCTACACGTCCCTAGGGAGCTTCTATATCCCCGACAAGACTACCAGCCTCGACAAGAACCGTGAGCGATTCTACGACAAGAACGGTAATCAGATCACGGGACGCCGTGGCGGTGCTTACTTCGACCCTGAGTCCGGCTATCAGGTCGAGCTCGGTGCTAAGTACACCCTCTCAGAGATCCTCCAGCTGAATGCCTCCGTCTACTACATCCGTCGCAACAATGAGGTCGCTTACACCTCGATAACGGAGCAGGAGAACGGCAAGCCTAAGCGCTACAGCATCCTGGCGCAGGTAGGTGCTACCGAAGGCAAGGGCTTCGAGACGGATCTTACCCTTCGTCCCTTCCGTGGTCTTGAGCTCGTAGCGGGATACAGCTACACGGACACCCACGTAGCCGACGCTAAGGATACCTCCGTGACGAAGCTATTCAACATCCGTAAGGGTACGCCTATGAGTTGGGAGCCTCGCAAGCAGTTCTTCTCCTACGGGAGCTATGACTTCCAGCGTGGGGCACTACGCCATCTCTCACTGAACTACAGCCTCAGTTACCGTGATGCTATGTACTACAACGTAGGGCAGGAACTAAGCTTACCTCCCTACACGCAGCTGGACCTCGGCGCTAGCTACCGCCTGCCTGCCGGCTTCGCCGTAGCCCTACAGGTACGCAACGTCCTCAACGCTAAGAACTACACCTCGGTACTGAACGGATCCCAGTTCTTCCCCAACGAACCCACCAACGCACTCGTGACGCTGAGCTACTCGCTCTAGAGCCAAGTGCCACCCCCAAACGACACCGCCCCGACAAGCCTAGGCTTGTCGGGGCGGTGTCGTTTCTGAGGGTTCGACCGATGGAGCTAGAGGCGTACCGAGCGAACGACGAGCGTAGTCGTTCCCCCGTCGAAGACCTGCTCATTGGCTCCCTGCAGTTCTAGCTTGATCGTCACGGTAGCAGCGTCCTTATCATAGTGGGCAGACTTTACCTGGAAGCGAACATCCTTCAGATACACATCACGGCTGTCAAGCCCGCCAGAGACCACCCCCACGAGGTCCTGCCCATCTCGAGCCCATACCAGTTCAGCCAGCTCCGTCCTAGAGCGTCGGATGCCTGGGCTAGCTAGCTGGAGCCAGGTCTTCGGGTTGAACTGGAGCGTACTCAGGATAGTAGCGTCATCGAGCTTCTTCAGCTTCTTCAGTCGGCCGCTCATCCATTCATTGAGGTCGACACTAGTAGCCAAGGTAAGCTTGTCCTTCAGGGAAGACAGGGGCTTAAAGCCTTTGACTTCGAAGTCGAGCGAGAAGAGATCCTCCTTATTATAGCGGGGAAGGTTCACCGTCCCTCTGAAGGTAAGACTATTCCTCGAGTGGTCGGCACGAGGCTCTGAGAGCACTACGGCATACTTCGTCCGATCATAGCTCTTCAGGAACTCTCCCGAGTAGACCCCGAACTGACGCACCATTCCCCCGAGGTAGTACTTAGAGGCGAAAGCCTCATCGACTTGGAACTTCTGCAAGAAGTACTCCCGACGGGAGATGGGGATGCGGAGGTAGTCCGAACCCGGGATCCCCTTGTAGCGTACCTTGAAGGCGAGGGCATCGCTACCATGAGCGCCCTCCTCGTACTTCATATCCTCCAGCTCCAGGAGCTTCAGATCTTCAGCGGTGAGGGTGTAAGGCTGACCTCCCTGCTCAGAAGAGGAGAAGGTCACAAAGGGAAGGAGGTCAGCGAGCTTAATAGCATCCTTCTCCTTGCCCCAAGCAAACTCCTCGATCTTGAGCGTGCTAAGGAGCTCCTTTGTCTTACTCACAATGGGAGTGACGACCATACGCTTAGCCATGCTGTAGTCCGAGGGCTTCGGTGGATTAGCAGGCGGGGTGGGATCCCCGGGCTTCTGAGGATCTTCGGGTTGCTTCGGCTGGTCTGGCTTCTGAGGGTTCTCAGGTTGCTGAGGATTCTGGGGGTCGTTGGGCTTCTGGGGATTTTCTGGAGTAGGCGTGACCCGAGGAGTATCGTTCCCGGACTTACAGCCCACCGCCAGCCCGAAGCCGAGGAATAGGGCGAAGAGGAATATCTTCTTAGTCTTCATCAAATAATTTTACTCGAGTGAATAAGTGGACTCCTGCGAGCTCGACCCAGGAGGAGAGGAAAGTGAAGCGTCCCCACAGCACCAATGTACCAAGTGGGAGACGAAGAGCGTCCGTAAGGTCTCGGACTGCGAGCTCAAGACATACAAGCGAGCGTGCTGGCAGAGAAATATCCCGCCTTTCGCTGGGGCGCAAAGGTACGAAGAAATGAAAAATCATCCCCCCACAGCTCCCACACCGAAGCCTTTAGCCCCTCCCTACCCCGAGCAAAGATCCTGCCTAAGTCGCCCCACTGAATCCCTTCCCGCCTCAGCCCTTTTGCTGTCCGAAGGCTTCTCCTCTCCCTCTCTTCAAGCCTCCTCTTCTTCCCCCTCCGAGGCACTACTGCTACCTCCGAAGAGGTACTACTGTTGCCACCCGAGAGGCGCTACTGGTGCCTCCGATGAAGGACTACGGCTACCTCGACTACGGCACTATAGCCTCCCTTCTAAGCCCACACCTTCTCCCGCCAAAGAGACACAACAACCGCCTTCTTCAGAATAGAACCTTTTTCTTCCCAATAAGCCCACAACCGCCCCGAGACCGATAGCCCCGGAGACTGGAGCTAAGTCCTTAGTTTGGCAAGGGCGAGGATACCTGAGTATAAGGCGACTGAGGCAAAGCAAAGAAGCCTCCCCTTAGCTAGCAAGAATGGCAGCCCTCAGCAACACGTTCCCCTAGTTAGCTTCATCTTCCACCGCAAGGAAGCAATGACGTTTCCTCCCCCGAGAAAGAACTATCTTTGCGCCTTCACGGGGCTCAATGAGTCCCTTTTATCCCCCCTTCAAACGATGAAACAAGAGCAAATCATCCTCCTCCGAGGCGTCATGCCCAGCGGGAAGAACAGCATACCGAAGATGGCGATCCTGCGCCAGCACCTCGAAGATGCCGGCTTCAAAGCCGTCCGCACCTATATCCAGAGCGGGAACATCCTCCTTCGCAGTGAGCTCTCCGCCGAGGCTCTAAGCATGCGTATTCACGACCTCCTCGCCGAGCACTACGGGGCGGACATCGCTGCTCTGGTCTTCCGTCCCGAGGAGATCCAAAGCTGGATCGACGCCTGCCCCTTCCCCTCCGACCTTGATCCCAGCCGGGTCTTCTTCACGATGACGATGGAGCGCCCCGACGTCGAGCGCCTTCAGGCCCTCGCTGAGAAGTCATGGGGAGAAGCAGCACTGCACCTCTCCGACCGATGCCTCTACGTCCATGTCCCCGTCACCTACAAGAACTCCCGCCTCACCAATAATGCCCTGGAGCGTCACCTGAAGGTCACCTGCACGACGCGCAACCTCAACACCCTCCGTCGCATCCTCGCCCTCGTCACCCCAGACGCCTAGCTCCCCCCCTCCGAGGAGGCTTAACTCTCCCGACAAAAGAGGCCCAGCTCCTCTACTAGAAGACGCTCAGTACTCCGCTAAAGGAAGACTAGCTCTCCAATCAGAAGGCGCTTGGTCCTTCGCTAGAGGAAAACTAGCCCTCCAATCAGAAGGCGCTTGGTCCTCCGCTAGAGGAAAACTAGCCCTCCAATCAGAAGGCGCTTAGCTTTCCTACAAGAAGAGGCGTACCCACAGCACCGAGGTATAGTTCTTCCCTGCCTCCCAGCATCCGTTCTTTGTCCCCTCCTTCCACAAGCTAAGAAGCAGTGCGTACCCCAGGGTTATTTACTCGGGCACGCACTGCTTCTTTGGTTCTAGACCCACTAGCCCCAGCCTACTCCCTCTGCTAATCCCCCTCTCGTTACTCCTCTCCCAAAAGAGGCAAAAGAGCGAAGAAACCACCCACCTCTCTACCCGCCAACGAATGCCCCCTTTTCCTGAGTACTTCCACCCCGTTTATGAGCCTCTTCCAAATCACCCTCCAGCGCCCCCAAAAACAACCCTACGGTAGGTCGCCGAAAAAACCTACTGTAGGTCGTCAATGCGACCCACGGTAGATCGCATCGACGACCTACCGTAGATCCCTTTTCCCCCTTCCCCTAGCCCACTCTTTCTACCCCTCCTAAAGAAGGGGGAATCGCCCCCTTAGTAGGCTAGATTAGCCAGGCGAGAATCCAAAGAGAGCCCCCCTTGCAAACCATAGGCTTTCCCTCTTCTCCTCCCTCCGCTCCTATAGTTGGCTACAGCAGAAGAGAAAAGAAGACTCCTACTTTCCCCATCCATCAGCGCTCCGAAAACGTATGCACGCCTTCTCTAAGTGCTTATAGCCCGATAGGATGAAAAGATGAAGCAGGCTTCCTCCCCAGCTCCCCAAAGGAAGCCGGGAAAAGAAAAACAGGCTTGCGGGCAAGGCTTACAAGCTGGTCGAAAGCATGAAGCAGGAGAATTACTTGGGAAAAAGCCAAGGGCTGGTATGGAAAGCTACTGCAAGCATTCTTGCATTGGTAGTCCAGGGCGAGAGGTGTGGGAGGCGAGGACCTGCCTGTGGAGGAGCGAAGGTGTACTGAGGATCATAGCAGGGGAAAAAACTCAACCTTAGTGCCCCTATGGAGCATGTTGGAGGGGCGAGGGCATGTCAGGGGAAGCAAGGTATTGGATGAGGAGGTGCGAAGGAGTATTGGGGACTGTAGCAGAAGAAAGAGCTTAGCCTTAATGCCCCTGTCGGAGCTGTTCGATGCGAGGGTGTATGTCGGGGAAAGCAAAGGGTCTTCGTTGGGAGGTGCGAGGGATTACGTGAGGAGCTACTAGGAGGTGGGGCTTGGGAAGGGGCGAGGAGTTTTGTGTAGGAGGTAGGAGGTGTTTGGGGCAGAAAGCATGGCGGGTAGAAACGACAAGAGGGCGAAGTAGCCGTAGCTTCTTCACCCTCCTACAAATGAGGAGCGGGTGTGACCGCTTTCGCAATCACACCCGCTCACTTCTAAAAATGGCGGCTACCTACTCTCCCACTGTTACGCAGTACCATCGGCACAATTGGGCTTAACTTCTCTGTTCGGAATGGGAAGAGGTGGAACCCCAACGTTATAACCACCTAAATATCTCAAATATCTAGACAATCATTGACTCGATAAAAACATCCGATACTCACACCGCAGCGCTAAGTCGGTATACAACCTCTTGGCAAAAACTTTCGGGCTATTAGTACTACTCGGCTTTGACGTCACCGCCTTTACACCTGTAGCCTATCAAGGTCATCGTCTATAACCACCCTTATAATGAGATCTAATCTTGAGGCAAGCTTCGTACTTAGATGCTTTCAGCACTTATCTCAACCGAACGTAGCTACTCGGCAGTACGCCTGGCGGCATAACCGATAAACCAGCGGTTCGTCCAACACGGTCCTCTCGTACTAGTGTCAGGCCCCCTCAAATCTCAAACGCCCACAACAGATAGAGACCGAACTGTCTCACGACGTTCTGAACCCAGCTCG
>ERZ773067.53-NODE-53-length-69797-cov-13.268776_pt1 | contig 69797 bp, 44 predicted proteins | sample MGYA00580622_ERZ773067 | MGnify/ENA primary metagenome ERZ773067 (study PRJEB29015, sample SAMEA2737998) | human oral metagenome | biome: human oral; feature: human-associated habitat; material: dental | place: China | collected 2113 ...
TATGACCCCCTGCTTGTAAGGCAGGTGCTCTAAACCAGCTGAGCTATAGGCCCCAGTGTGCGGCCGTCACGGCCTTCGTTTGCGCTTGCAAAGGTACGAAGACTTTTCTACTCCTGCAAGTACGCCGCTCATCCCCGCCCCCGAGTCCGCCTCCCGCCTCCCTCGCCGCTCCTTCCTTCCCTTGTAGATGAAGAACCGTCGTGCAAGCCCCAGCGGGGCGACCCGCTCAGAGCCCAGGGTGCGTAGCCCTGTAAGGGCGACCAAACCCTGGGTCAGTCGCCCCTCTATGCAAATGAGCCCTACAGGGGCGACCCATCGAGGGGATCAGGGTGGGGGTGCCCTTGCGCTGGTGTGCTAGGGCCGATTGAAGGATCGCCCCTGCAGGGCTCTATCTTTGTTTGATCCAAGTTACCCAGGGTTTGGTCGCCCTTACAGGGCTACGCACCCTGGGCTTTGGATAGGTCGCCCCGTTGGGGCTTAAGGCCTCGGATCTAGGTGGTGATAGGTGTGCGAAGTGTGTCTTACGATGCGTCGACCCGCTGGGGCTGAAGGCCGCTAGTCTAAGAGGCTAGGTGTGTGCGAAGCGTATCTTGTCATCTTATGAGCCGAGAAGCAGTGTGCTGCGACCTAGCTAGCAGCACGCTGAGGGATATCCGTCAGCTCCTTGATGGATATCGGTAAGCTCCTTGATGGGTATCCGTCAGCACCGTCAGGGATATCCGTCAGCGCCTTGAGGGATAAGGGGGGAGCTTGCCCTCGTGCTGAAAGCAGCGAGTGTAGGGCGATGGGGGCGCCCGTGGGGAAGACCTCGCGCGCGTTCCTATTATAGTGGCTGGGTATTGGGGCTGGCTAGGGCTGAGGATTGAGGCTGGATAGCGGGGGCTTGGCTCGAAGAGGCTGGGGCTTGTGACTTAGGCTCGCCTGGAGGCGCGGCGCGGTAGGGTACGGCTGCGGTGCGAATTGTGGAGGGGCGGGCCTCAGACTTGTAGCGGCTTGAGCTCCGAGGCGTGGAGGGACTTAGCCTTGAGGCGTGGGGGCGGAGGGGCTGAGGCTAGGGGGAGCGCGCTCAGACAAGGTATGGGGGTGTGAGATATTATTGCTACCTTTGTAGTCCATTAACGCTCATTATACGGTTACCAACCAACAGAGACTAAAGGCAAAAAGAACTTATTATAACGTTATAAGATAATGAAGAAAGGAATTCATCCTGAGAACTACCGTCCTGTAGTATTTAAGGACATGTCTAACGAAGACATCTTCATCACGCGCTCTACGATGCCCGCCAAGGAGACGATCGTAGTCGACGGCGTAGAGTATCCCCTGATCAAGGTCGAAATCTCCAGCACCTCGCACCCCTTCTTCACGGGTAAGGCAAAGCTGGTCGACACGGCTGGTCGCGTAGACAAGTTCATGAGCCGCTACGGCAACCGCAAGAAGTAGGAAGACAATTCCTTAGCTCCCGAGGGCTGCGAAGTACAAGCGTCCTCATCGGAGTCCCTTATAGGCGGTCATCTATCCCACGGGATGGATGACCGCTCTTTCTTTACCCCGAGTGAGCTGGACGGAGGCTGTGTAGACTGCAGGGGAATGAGTATCTTTGTCTTAGCCGCCCCGCTGTGGGGCTGGCTACTCATACACTCAGCTGTTATGGAACGTATACTTCCACACGTGACCAACGAGACGGGACTACTCAAGACCGTCGTCCTCGGTCTCCCCTATAGCATAGGGCCCATCCCCACCCTCCAAGAGACTTACGATGCCAAGAGCTACGAGGCGGTACAGCTAGGCTGCTTCCCCAGCCAGGCGGACATCATCCACGAGATGGATGCTGTGCTGGCAGTGCTCGAGCGCTACGGCGTCGAGGTCCTTCGCCCCGCACCGCTAGAGGACTACAATCAGGTCTTCGCCCGCGACGTCGCCTTCACCATCGAGGACACGCTCTTCATCTCCAATCTCATCCCCGACCGTGGGCTCGAGACCGAGGCCTTCGGACGCTCCGTCTTCCCCCGCATCGCTGAGGGACACCTCGAGACTCTGCCCGAGCGGGTACACACCGAGGGCGGGGACATCCTGCTCTACGATGATATCATCTTCGTCGGCACCTACCTCGGGGAGGACTACTCGAGCTACAAGACGGCACGCACCAATCACTATGCGCTGGATTGGTTCCGCGAGCGCTTCCCGCACAAGCAGATCATCCCCATCGAGCTATGCAAGCATGACCACGATCCCCGCCAGTCGGTGCTGCACCTGGACTGCGCCTTCCAGCCCGTCTCCCGAGGGCGTGCGCTGATCTATCCCGAGGGCTTCATGCACCAGCGCGACGTGGCTCTGATGGAGGAGATCTTCGGTAAGGACCAGCTCTTCCGCGTGACGCCCGACGAGGCCTACCATATGAGTACCAACGTCGTCTCGCTTAGCCCCGAGGCACTGATCAGTGACCGCTACTTCGTCCGCCTCAACGAACATCTGCGCTCCGTCTGGGGGATGACGGTCGAGGAGGTCCCCTATCAGGAGATCTCCAAGATGGGTGGGCTCCTTCGCTGCTCTACGATGCCACTTCGCCGCGAATAAGCCCTCGAAATGAACAATCTGCCCTCTTGAGGGCTTCTATAGCCAAGTAGAACGCTAATTGACTACAGAGATGAAAAGAACGATCCTAGCATTCGGGCTCGCTGCCCTCAGCCTGGTGAGCGCCTCCGCCTGCACGGCTAAGGCCTCTAGCACGGAGCAGCAGGCGAAGCCCGAGGCGCAGGCTGGTCAGCCTGCCGAAGCCAAGAAGGAACTGGTCAAGCATATTGACGCCGCCTTCATGCGCGCCAACATATACGACTATAAGGCTAATCCCACGAAGTTCGTCTTCAAGGGCAAGCGCCCCGCCGTCGTGGACTTCTATGCTACCTGGTGCGGCCCCTGCCGTAGCCTCGGCCCCAAGCTCGAGGCCGTAGCCAAGAAGTACGAGGGCAAGATCGACTTCTACAAGGTCGACGTGGATAAGAATGCCGAGCTCTCCCAGATCTTCCGCGTGCAGAGCATCCCCATGGTGCTCTTCATCCCTATGGAGGGTATCCCCACGCAGACGCTCGGTGACCTCAGCCCCGAGGAGATCCAGCAGAGTATCGACCTCATCTATAAGGCGGCTAAGTAGCCCGCCCGTGTAGGCGCTCGCCCCGAGGGGGAGCTGCCTGCCATGATACGTGACAGCCCCCTGTCCCACCGAGTGTGGGGCAGGGGGCTGTCGCGTATGCTCGAGCGGCGGGGTGGCTAGGAGCGGAGGCGCTGCTGGATACGCTCGGAGAGCAGACGGTAGAGCTGCTGCAGCTCGGGCTCAGCCGTGAGGAGCTCCTCGTGGCGCTGCATCGTAGCCTCATCGCCCCGAGCGGCAGGCCCCGTGAGGGCCTCGCGGGCGGGGAGCGAGTGGAGCTTCATGAGGAGCTCATCCAGTAGCGGGAGGAGCGCCTTGGGCGGCAGTCCCTGACGCTCCAGCAGGCGCTCGGCCTCGAGGACGAGGTAGTTGGAGAAGTTGCACGCCAGCACGGCGCCGAGGTGGAGGTAGAGGCGCTGCGTGCTGGTCGCCTCGTGCACCTCATCTCCCAGCAGCTCCGCCAGTCGTCGTACCTTCGCTAGGCTCGTGGCGTCACTGCCCTCGATGTAGAAGGGGAGGTAGCTCCCCGCAGCGGCGCGCTCACGGCTGAAGGTCTGCAGCGGATAGAGCACGGCGCCCTGAGGGTGGTACTCGAGGAGGCGCCCCAGCGAGGTAGCACCCGAGCAGTGTACCCACAGCCCGCGCGTCCGCCCCTCGAGTCGCTGCCACAGCTCGGGCAGGGCGTCGTCGCTGAGGACAAAGAGGTAGATATCCGCCTCGGGCAGTAGCTCCGTGAGCTCCGTGGTGAGGGCGAGCCCGCGCGTGTCATACAGCTCGGCCAGCTCCGAGGAGAGGCGCTCCACGGAGGCACGGCTGCGGCTGTAGAGCTGTACGAGCGTCCCTGCCTCGGGATGCCTGAGGAGGGCATGCGCGAGGTGGCTCGCCAGCCGCCCCGCACCGAGGAGGACAATCCGCGGGGGCTGCTCTGGGCTTCGTGCCTCCATCTAGGCTTCGGCGACTTCGCTAGGCTCCTCGGGGACTACGTAGCGGCCGATGTGGATCTTCTCCCACTTGAGGCTCTCGGTAGGACGAGGCTCGGGGATGCGCTCGCGGTGGCCGACGGCGATGATGCAGAGCACCTCGAGCTGGTAGGGGATGCCGAGGACATTGCGCACATACTCGGTGGACTCCTGTCCCGCACCCGTGTAGCAGCCGTAGGCATCCGCCCAGCAGCTGCCTAGGCCCATAGCCTCGGCCTGCAGCTGGATGAAGCCTGCCGCCAGCGAGGCATCAGCGATCCAGCGCTCGCACTCCATGGGCGAGCCGAGGACGACGATGCCCAGGGGCACCTGTCTGAGGAAGCCCGCACCGCTCTCACGCATATAGCTCAGCTCCTCGAGGGTCGCCTTGTCCTCGACGAGAACGAACTGTGTGGTGTGCTTGTTCTTGGACGAAGGCGCACGCAGAGCGGCCTCCAGCAGCAGCTGTACCTCGTCGCCCGTGAGCGGAGTGTCTACATAGCGGCGTGCCGAGCGGCGCGTCTCGATGGCGGGCAGCAGGTGGGGGACGGCCTCCTTGGTTGGGGGGAGCGGGAGGGCGGCAGCGAGCTCGTCGGACTCCTTGAGCAGCTCGCCAGCCAGGCTAGCGATCATGCTGCGGTAGCTGGCATCGGTGCCCTCGCCGTGGCGATGCTTGCCCTCGGCCTCCTCGAGGAGCTTGTAGAGGTAGTCGGAGATGCGCTTGGTGAACTCCTGGGGTAGGCTTGCTTTGCTTGTCTTCGTATCCATAGGGTTTTGGGAATAAATAGGGTCAGGGATGGGAGGAGCTAGGGGAGCCAGCGGCTGAGGCTATCGGCCAGCTGCGGCGCGTCACGCCTCAGCAGCCAGGCCTCGCGTATGGTGTAGCTCAGCGGGAGGCTGCAGTCGAGCTCGGGGAGGATCTTGCGGTAGCGCTCCGCCTCGCGTCCCGTAGCCAGCGTATAGTCTATGCTGCCCGCGGCCACACGCATCGCCAGCTGCTCGCTCGGGTAGAGGGAGTCATAGCTGAGGTGTATGGGTTCGCCGATCTCCTCGCTCAGGTGCTGGACGAAGAGCGTGTAGGGCGAGCCCTCGGGCAGGACAATGGTCTTGCCGCCGAGGGCGAGCTGCTGGCGGATCAGCTGGGCGCTGTCGCGGCGCTGCACGAGGTAGAGGGGTGCAGCGCTGTGGGCACGCCAGGGACGGAAGGAGAGGGTGTCGACCTCGGAGGTATGAGCCAGTGGGCGCGCTATGAGGTCGACCTCACCGCGGCGCAGCGCTGCGAGGGCGCGCGGCCAGTCGTTCTCCAGCACGACCTCCACGCGGAGGCCGCTGCGGGCCGTGAGCTGCTTTGCCAGCTCGTAGATAGCCCCCGTACGCAGGCCGCCCTTGATCTCGACGGCGCCGTCGGTATAGGCCGAGAGGATGCGCAGTACACCCTCGCGCTGGATCTCGGGCCAGTCGCGCTGGACGATAGCCTCCTCGCTGTCTCGGCTAGTGCCCGCGCTGGGACGCAGGTAGTACATCAGTCCGAGGGCTAGCAGCAGCGCAAGGAGGTAGCCGAGGAGGCGTGGGGTGAGCTTGGGGAGCGTCATAGGCGGGGCTAGTTATTAAGGTCCACGACGACGCCAGCCTGCAGGTGCATGGGGGCGTAGGGGTACTTGTGCATCGAGAGGCGTGGGTTGGAGAAGAGCGCCTCGCCGACGTTGTACATCTCGAGGAAGAAGCGGGCGCGCTTGAGACGGAAGTTGGCATAGGCGTTCACCAGTGCGGTCTTCCCCCCGACATAGCCCTCGGTCTGCAGTGCGAACTGCTGCGTCGTGGGCTGATAGTAGGGTGCGCGGTAGCTGCTGTGCCAGTAGCCCTTGACCCCGAGGTCAATGCGCATGACGCTCGCTACGAGGAAGCGGAGGTAGACATCCGCCGCTGCCGAGAGCTCGGGCAGGGGCAGGATGCTCTCTACGGAGCTCTTCTGATAGGCGGCGTCCAGCTCCCAGTTCAGCATGCCCCAGCGGTTGGCATGTCGTAGACGCAGGGCCAGTACCTGGATCAGGGGTCCGTACTGCTGCGTCTCGCCCTTGCTGTCGAAGTAGAGATAGTTCTGCAGCGAGCTCGTGCGTAGCTCTGCGCTGGTGCCCCAGGAGTCTAGGTGGAGGCGGGCGCCGAGCTCTGCGCGGCGGGTGAACTCCAGCTGCTTGTCCCACCAACCATAGGTGCCGTGGTGGTGCGCCGCGAAGAAGGAGGGGGAGGAGTTGTCTACCAGTGCGTCCGCCTCAAGGGCAAAACGGCGCCCTGCGATGCGGAAGGCGGTACGCACATCCCCCTCTAGGCGTAGCGCGCCGAGGTCAGAGCCGAGGACGCCCAGCTCGGCACGTGCTGAGAAGTTGAGTCCCTCACCCTCACGGCGCTCGATGAGGCCGCCGACGAAGGTCGAGGAGAAGCGCTGCCGCTGGTAGCGGTGCGTCGTGCTGTCGGGTAGGTCAGCCCAGTTGTTCTCCTGTCTTAGGTAGGCCGAGAGGCCGAACTTGACCCAGGGACGGAAGCCCTCCAGCAGCGAGAGCGCCACCGTGGTGCGCAGCGTGGCGAGCTGGGCACTATCGTTCGGCATCGTGAGGTCCGTCTCGGTGCCGTCGGCAGCCTTTACCTTGTGCGACACGACGGGCGGGCCGAAGGCCTTAGTGAAGGCTTCGGAGGGGCTCTCGGCCTTGAACTGACGGCTGTGCTTGGTGTAGTAGTTAGTCAGCGAGAGGCCTGCGACGGGGACGAAGACGAGGCTATCCACCTGGAGACTGTCGCTCCCGACCACCATCCCAGGCGTGTTGGGGGCGGGGACGCGTACCGCGCGGCGCTGGTAGCTCCCGAAGCGGTAGGTCTGCGCGAGGAAGGCGTGCCCGAGGCGCTGCAGGTTGTGCAGGTTGCGATCCAGCAGCACGGGGACGTCCTTGGCGCTGATGCGCGTGCGTCCGTTGGTATAGCGCTCGGGGTTGTTGATATAGTCGGCATTGGTGATCCCACCGTTCTCCTCCTGCTTGTAGTAGTCGTTGGCCACGTAGGCGTAGAGCTCGTAGCGGTCGCCGCGGTAGCTGGTGAAGACGCGGTAGCGGGCGTCCTTGCTCCTATTATAGGTATAGTAGCCGAGGGCGTTGCGGTAGTCGAAGTTCACGCCGAGGTTGAGCCTGCGACCGAGGTTGACCCCAAAGTCCGCCGCCAGCACGTCCTCTGCCTCGTTGGTGGCGAAGTTCTTCTGATAGCGCACTAGGGTAAAGGGCGTCTTGGTGTCGTAGAAGCGCACCTCGCTCGGTGTGTAGAGCATGCCGTAGTAGCCATCGACGTAGAAGAAGTCGCTGACGCCCTGCGGGCGGTCGAAGAAGTACTTGCTCTGCCAGAGCGAACTCATATTCCCCTGATAGCTGACCCCTAGGCTGCGGTACTCGGGGCTGATATACTCGTAGGTGTAGTGCGTCAGGGTGTCGGGCATCTGGACGCGTACGGTGCGCCCCACCTCGGGGATGAGGCGGTAGGCACGGAGCTTGTCACCGCGCACCATCTTGATCTCGTCGGGGATCGTCTCGACCTCCCGTACGGCGTAGGGATCTAGGGTCTTGGACTGGGGCTGCTGCGCCAGTGCAGGCGCTGGGAGCCCTAGCACCAGGAGCGCTAGGGGTAGATATAGCTTGGGATTCATTCGGGGGATATATCGCGTCGTTGTCTAGGGGCGGAGCCTTAGCACTGCTCCAGGCCGCAGCTGCAGCCCTTGGGGTCGAGCTCGATGGTGAGGTGGCTCACTAGGCGCGCTGTAGCTAGTTGGCGCACGGCCTCCTTGAGCTCGGCGAGCTGGCGCGGCTTGGTCAGGCGCTCGCAGTCGTAGACGAGGTGCAGGGTGCCGATGTGCTGCTCGCCGTTGAGCGTCCAGAGGTGCACGTCGTGCACGGACAGCACGCCCTCCAAGCGCAGCACCTCCTCGACGAGCTCCTCGCTATCGACGTCCTCGGGCACACCTTGGAGGAAGATGCGGAGGTTGTCCCTGAGATTGAAGTACACATTGTACAGTACCCAGCCCGTGATGCAGAGCGAGAGGATGGGGTCAAGGATGGGGAGGTCGACGAAGTACATGACGACGCTGACGATGAGTACAGCCACCCAGCCCAGCACGTCCTCCATCAGATGCACGCGCATGGCACGCTCGTTGAGCGAGCTACCGCCCATCATACGCCAGGCCGCGTAGCCATTGACCGCGAGGCCGAAGAGGGAGAGGACGAACATCCCCCCCGCATGCGGCTCGCTCGGGGTGATGATGCGCTCGATGGACTCCTTGATGACGAAGGCCGAGCCCACGAGCAGGATGATGGAGATGAGCAAGGCTCCCAGCAGGGAGAAGCGCTTGTAGCCGTAGCTGAAGTTCTGGTCGCGGCCCTTCTTGGACAGGCGCTCCAGATACCAAGCTACGCCCAGCGAACAGGAGTCACCGAAGTCGTGCAGCGCATCCGACAAGATCGCTACACTCCCCGTATAGAGCCCGCCGACGAGCTCCACGAGGGCAAAGAAGAGGTTCAGCACGAAGCCCAAGAAGATATTCCCCTCCGCCTCGTTATGATGGTGATGGTGGTGATGGCCGTGTCCGTGATGACGGTGGCTATGGCTGTGCCCTACTTCGTGCCCGTGGCTGTGCTGCGGGCTGGGACAAGCTCCTCCCTCGTGCTCGTGGCTATGCTGGTGCCCGTGACAGTGCTCCGCCTCATGCGCGTGGCTATGCTGATGGTTGGGACAAGCCCCGCCCGCGTGCTCGTGATGCTGCTCGTCGTCGACCTCTTCGCTGATCGTGTGGCTCATAATGCTCCTATGCTTGATGCCTGCTGCTAGGCTCCTTTATACTAACTAACGTCCTTATGAGTACAAAAGTACGGCTTTTTGGGGGCATCGATCGCGGCGCCTCGCCTCGCTGCTTTGCGTGCTTCCTTATCCTGCTCGCCGTCCTCCTCCTCCTTTGCTCTCCCCGCCGCTGGATCGTGCCCCTTAGCCCTGCCTATCCAGCCCTGCGATGACTTGGTCCCCCTCTGGCTGGTAGAGCGGGGAACGCTCCCTCGCAGCTATGCGCTGGACAGAGGATTCGGATCGCTCCTGGGGGGCGAAGTGCGGAGACCATTTTCGGGAGCTCCCGAAAATGGTCTGTCTCGGTAGCGAGCTCAGCGTATGATCTCTACGCTGCTACGCGCTAAGCTGCGGAGCGGAATAGCCCTCGGTAGCGTCACGGCTAGAACTCAGCTCCGTGAGGGATAAGTATCGGTGGCGTTTAGGGATATCAGTCAGCGCGCAGAGGGGTACCGGTCAGCGTCGTCACTGATAGGTCGGAAGGCCGTGAGGGATATCCTTCAGCCTCGTCCCCGCAGTAGGTGGGCGGAGCTGCGGGTAAGGTGACGAGGCAAGCCATCCCGCTCGGAGCGTGGCGCAAGACTCCTCGGCCTTGTCCTCCTAATAGAGTATGCGCTAATTAGTGCTAGTATGCTACGGAAAGTTTTGTACCTTTGAATCATAGTTAGCCCCTAGCGCTTGCCGTACTCAGAGGAGTGCGGCGAAGAGCTAGGATACCTGTGTAACCTAATTCTATATGTAAGATGAGTGGAAATTCAACTAGTCCGTCAAAGAGGATAATCATCATGCTTTACGGCCCCCATGATTCTGGTAAGACGACATCGCTTAACCATCTGATCGGACTTTTGGATCCGAATCGAAAAGATTGGCCTCAGGGGAAGGATAGGGAGGTGCTTGTCGATTATGAAGATGCCCGAGTCGCTGTGACGACGAAAGGAGATGGCTTGGAAGAGATCGAGGGCAATCTAAAATTCGCAGAAGAAACGGGTTGCGATATTCTTGTTACTGCAGCGAGAACAAGGGGAGCAACACGGAAGAAAATCCGCGACTATGCTAGCAAACCCTCAATTAAACTAATTGAGGTGGGAGCGTACATTGCACCTCAATTTGCTAATTTAGTTAATCCAGTACTGGCTGCTTCTCTCAAGAAGATCATAGAGGGCCTTATAAAGGAGCACCTATAGTTGTGTCTCGCGAAGCCTCTCTTTAGCTTTGCTACTCCTTGTCCGTAGCCTTTTGCTACGGTAGCTTGCCACCTCGTTAGCGACGTGGAATAGCTCTCGGCAGCGTCACGGCTAGCCCTCAGCTCCGTGAGGGATAAGTATCGGCGGCGTTTAGGGATATCAGTCAGCGTGCTGAGGGGTATCGGTCAGCGCCGTTACTGATAGGTCGGACGGTCGTGAGGGATATCCCTCAGCCTCGCCCCCGCAGTAGGTGGGCGGAGCTGCGGGTAAGGCGACGAGGCAAGCCATCCCGCTCAGAGCGTGGCGCACGGCTGCTTCGGACAAGAAGCAGACGAGGCTTGCGCTCCCGCCAGCTAAGGACAGAACAGACACAAAAAGCCCGAGGGGGCACACCGCAGCTGCGGTGTGCCCCCTCGGGCTTTTTTAGGGTGGAGGTGCTGGAGGATGGGTGGTGGCGGGGGACTTAGTGCACCTCCAGCCAGTTGGCCCCCGTGCCGATGCTTACCTCCAGCGGGATGCTGAGCTCGGGGTAGACGGCCTTAAGAGGCGGCTCGATGTTTTTTGGCGGACTTTTGTACCTTTAGGGCATCGCGAGCCCTCGATGCTCCGACGGTGCTCTAGCCGTAGAGACTAGGTTGGCGAGCGCGTGTGCGGGCAGAGGGGAATGCATCATCAGACAAGGTATCAAATAATGAAGAGAAAAAGCATCCTAGCGCTGCTGGGCGCTGCCTGCATGGTCTCGGCACAGGCCAAGCCTCAGGCCCCACTGAAATTCGACGCGAGCAAGAGCGCTAAGTCCTCCTTGACGATGCCCGACGGGCGCATCGTGCACTATACGGCCTACACGAAGCAGTACTTCGTCTCCCAGGTGGAGGACTCCACCTATCAGTATCTCAATGTCTTCGTCCCCGAGGGGGCGACAGAGCAGACGCCCATCTTCGTCCGCACCTATATCGGTGGGTATATGGAGAGCACGGCGGGCTATCCTCAGGCGGCCGATGCCAGTGGCCGAGCCTTGGCAGAGGGCTATGTCCTCGTTATCCCCGGGAGCCGCGGACGTCGCTCTACCGTCAAGCAGGGGAAGCAGACCCTCTATACGGGGCGTGCCCCCAAGGGACTGCTTGACCTCAAGGCCGCCATCCGCTACCTTCGCCACTTCGACCGAGAGCTCCCAGGAGACACGGAGAAGATCATCATCGACGGCACGAGCGCGGGCGGGGCGATGTCCGCCCTCGTAGGTGCTACGGGCAATCATCCCGCCTACGCTCCGCTCCTCAAGGCTATGGGCGCCGCCGACGAGCGGGACGACGTCTTCGCCAGTGTCTGCTTCTGTCCCATTACCGACCTAGAGCACGCCGATATGGCCTACGAATGGCTCTACGGGGGGACGGCCAGCCGCCAGGCGCTGCCCGAGGTGCAGCGGCAGCTAACTGAGGAGCTGGCGGCACAGTACCCCGCCTACCTCAACTCGCTGGGCCTAGCCAGACCCGACGGCAGGGCGCTGACCGCAGATAACTATCGAGACTACATCAAGGAGCTCCTCATCGAGAGCGCTCAGGCGGCGAAGGATGCTGGGGCGAACATCGCCGATACGCTGGGCTTCAGCTTCTCGGCGGAGGTGGCCTTCCAGGCGCCGATCAATGGCGGTGTAGGGCAGCCCCCAGCTCCAGCGGGGCTACCATTCGCCCCTCGAGGGATGCGTCGCGGTGCCCCTCAGCAAGGGGAGTACATCACGGGGCTTGACCTAGAGAAGTACCTGAACTATGTCGTGACCACGCAGCCGCTCAAGGGCGTCCCCGCCTTCGATAGCTATCAGGTGGATGGTGCTGAGGCAAGCGGCGAGAATGGCCTCTTCGGCGACGCCCGCGGATCGGATGCTAACTTCACCCCATGGGCAGCAGGCAAGACGGGGGCAAAGCTCAGCGCCGAGCTCCTAGAGCGTGTGCGCCTGATGAACCCTATGGGCTTCATCGGGGATGCCCAGGCGACGAATGCCCCCTACTGGTATCTCCGCCATGGGGCTCGGGACCGAGACACGGCCTTCCCCATCGTGATCAACCTCGCGGCTCAGCTCCGTAAGCATGGGCGAGCCGTGGACTTCAAGCTCCCGTGGAACCGTCCCCACAGCGGCGACTATGCCCTGAACGAGCTCTTCGCCTGGCTCAAGGCCATCACCCGCTAAGGACGCGGGACAGACACAAAAAGCCCGAGGGGGCACGCCGCAGCTGCGGTGTGCCCCCTCGAGCGTATTAGGGTAGAGGTGCTGGTGGATGGGAGCGGGCGGGTGGCTTAGTGCGCCTCCAGCCAGTTGGCACCCGTGCCGATGCTGACCTCCAGCGGGACGCGTAGCTCGGGATAGACGGACTCCATCGTCGTGCGCACGAGGTGGGTGACTTCGTCGAGCTCGTCCAGAGGGACGTTGAGATTGAGTTCGTCATGCACCTGCAGCAGGATCTCGGAGCGTAGGCCGCGGCTGCGCAGCTCCTCCTCGAGGCGTATCATAGCGATCTTGATGAGGTCGGCGGCCGATCCCTGCAGCGGGGCGTTGATGGCGTTGCGCTCGGCATAGCCACGCACGACGGTGTTGGCGCTGTTGATGTCGGGTAGGGAGCGTCGGCGGCCTAGGAGGGTGGAGACATAGCCCTGCTGCTTGGCCTGCTCGACCACCTCGTGTATGTAGCGGGCTACGCCGGGGTAGGAGGCGAAGTAGCCATCGATGAGCTCCTTGGCCTCCTTGCGCGAGATGGAGAGGCGCTCACTGAGACCGAAGGCCGAGATGCCGTAGATGATGCCGAAGTTCGCCGTCTTGGCTCTGCGGCGCATGTCGCTGGTGACCTCCTCGAGGCTGAGGCCGTAGATCTTGGCCGCAGTGGCCTGATGGACGTCCTGCCCCGAGCGGAAGGCCTCGATCAGAGCCTCGTCCTGGCTGAAGTGCGCCATCAGTCGGAGCTCGATCTGCGAATAGTCGGCCGAGAGGAAGGTACAGCCCGGCTCGGGGACGAAGGCCTCGCGTATGGCGCGTCCCTCGGGGGTGCGGATGGGGATGTTCTGTATGTTGGGGTTGCTGCTGGAGAGGCGCCCCGTGGCGGCTATCGTTTGGTTGAAGGTCGTGTGGATCTTGCCGTCGGGGTAGGTCTGCTCGGGCAAGGTGTCGATGTAGGTGCTGAGCAGCTTCTTCACCCCGCGGTAGTCGAGGATCTTTTCCACTACGGGGTGCTTGTCACGGATCTTCTCCAGTACCTCCTCGCTCGTGGTGTAGCCGCCGGTCTTCGTCTTCTTGGGCTTCTCCACGATCTGCAGCTCGTCGAAGAGCGCCTCGCCTACCTGCTTGCTGCTGTTGATGTTGATCGGGTGACCGATGAGGGCGTTGATCTCCTCCTCCAGTTCGCTCAGGCGCATCTCGAGGGCAGCGCCCTGACGGGCGAGGCAGTCCTTGTCGAGGCGCACCCCCGTGCGCTCCATGCGTAGCAGTACCCGTAGCAGCGGCATCTCCACCTCGCGGAAGAGCTGCGTGAGCTGGGCGGCCTCGAGGCGCTCACGTAGGTAGCGGTAGAGCTGGTAGATGATGTGCGTATCCTCCGAGGCGTAGTACTGCAGGCGCTCGGGGGCCACCTGGCGTAGGTCGAAGTGCTTGGCGCTCTGCGGTGCGATCAGCTCCTCGAAGCTCATCATCTGGTATCCGAGGAACTTATCCGCTAGCTCATCTAGCCCGTGACGCATGTCGGGATAGAGCAGATAGTGGGCGATCATGGTGTCGAAGAGCTCGCCCGCGACCTCGATGCCGTAGCTGAGCAGTACCTGGAGGTCGTACTTGAGGTTCTGCCCGACCTTGAGCGAGCGCGTGGAGGTAAAGAGCGGACGTAGGCGCTCCAGAAGGGCGAGGGCGGCACTACGCTCGGCGGGGATGTCGAGGTAGTAGGTGCAGCTGTCGTCGAGGGCGAAGGTCAGGGCGACGAGCTCGGCCCTCAGTGGGTCTACGCTCGTGGTCTCGCTGTCGAAGGTGAGGACACTGGCAGCAGCGGCGCGCTGGACGAAGGCCTCCAGCGTCTCGTCCGTCAGCAGCTCGATACGTAGGGGCGCTAGCTCCGTAGGGGCAGGGGTGGCGGCCTCCTCCGTCTCCTCGAGGCTGGCGAAGAGATCATCAGCGGGGAGGTCAGCTGCCTTGGGTGCGGGTGCGGGCTTCGAGCCGAGGACACGGCTGAGGAGCGTGCGGAACTCCAGCGCCTCGAAGAGCTCCCGTACCGCCTCCTCATCCTTGGGCTGCAGTCTGTAGGCCCCCGGCTCGTAGTGGATGGGCACGTCGCGGCGTATCGTCGCCAGATAGTAGGAGAGGCGTATGTCGTCGGCGCCCTCTAGGATCTTGCGCCCCGTGGCGCCCTTGATGTCCTGGGCATGGGCCAGCAGCTCCTCGATGCTGCCGTACTCCGCCAGGAGCTTCTGCGCGCCCTTCTCCCCTATGCCCTTACAGCCGGGGATGTTGTCCACCTTGTCCCCGAGGAGGGCGAGGTAGTCGATGACTTGGCTGGGATGCTGTAGGCCGTACTTCTCCTTGATCTCCTCCTCGCCCCAGAGCTCGTAGCCGCCGCCCGTGGCAGGGCGGTACATCCATACCTGGGGGCCGACGAGCTGCCCATAGTCCTTGTCGGGGGTGACCATATAGACCTCCTGCCCTGCGGCGGCGGCCTGCTGGCTGAGCGTGCCGATGACGTCGTCCGCCTCGAAGTCCTCTACCTCGATGGCAGGGATGCGGTAGGCCTCCAGCAGCTGGCGAATCAGCGGCACAGCGATACGTATGCCCTCGGGCGTCTCCTCGCGCTGCGCCTTGTACTCGGGGTACTCGCGGTGGCGGAAGGTGCCGCCCTTAGGGTCGAAGACTACGGCCAGCTCGTCGGGCTGTGCCTTAGCCAAGAGGTCCTCCAGCATGAGGACGAAGCCGAAGACAGCGGAGGTATTGCGTCCCGAGCTGTCGATGCGCGGGTTCTTGATGAAGGCGTAGTAGGCGCGGTAGATCAGCGCGTAGGCATCGAGGAGGAAGAGGCGTGACATCTATATAGGGCTTGTGGTGAAGGCGAGGAATAAGTGAAGGAAGAGCGCGTGCGGGTGGGGGACGAAGCTCAGGGGCAGGGCACGGCGCTAGTCTCGAGGGTGGGGGAGCGGCACTCAGAGCGTGGCTCGTAGCCTTAACCCCCAGCTCCTAGGGGCTCGGTGCAAAGGTAGCGCTATTCTAGCGACCGCATAGGCTGCGGAAGCTACAGTGCTCGCAGGACTTAGCGTCCTCAGTCTGGACAAAGGGGACGGCAGGGTCGAAGAGTTCGCTAAGTTGCTGCCGCAGGAAGGCCTCGAAGTCCGCCTGCACCGCGCCATAGGATAGCGGGGCGCGGGAGCGTGTACCCTTGCCCTTGCCTTTGGCGGGCTTGTCCACCTCCTCCCTGTCTTCTGCAGCTGCGCTGGGAGCCGTGAGGAGGCGCTCCAGCCCCTTGATGCGGCCGTCGTACTGGGCGCCCCTCTTGACGAGGCCACTGTCCCCGCGCAGGAGGTAGATGACGGGGTAGAGCCGTGCAGCATCGTAGCTGTCGGGCTTATCATAGAGGACGAGGAGGCAGTAGAAGAGCGTCTGCAGGATGGCCTTATTGTCTGCTAGCTTGAGGCTCGCTATCCCTTCGCCCTTGAGGCTGATCCTATCCTGGCCCGTCTTGTAGTCCACGACGCGGTAGTGGCGCGGCTCGTCGGGGCTGTCCTCCCCCGCGGCACAGCTGTCGATGCGGTCGATGCGTCCCTTGAGCCCCACACAGCGCCCTGCCGCTCCCTGCACTAGGGGGTAGCTGATGGAGAGCTCTGCCTCGCCCGCCTCGATCTGTAGCTGGGGCGTGCTGCTGTCGACCTCGAGGCTACGCTGTACGTAGCGCTTGATCATGTGGACATAGAGCTGGTCGAGGGGGCTGAGCTGCTGCGTGTCCTTCAGCTCATAGAGCTCGGCGTAGCTCTCCTCCACGCGGCGGTCGACCTCCCGCCGTGCGCTGGCGAAGACCTCAGCGTCTAGGAGGTGCCCGCGGCGCTCCTTGTAGATGTGCTCCATGACCTCGTGGTAGACGGTGCCGAAGTCATTGGCCCGCATCATCAGCTCGGGCTCGTCCTCCTCCGAGAGGTCGAGCACGCTCTTATAATAGAAGGAGAGAGGGCAGACTAGGTAGTCCTTGAGGCGCGAGGGGGATAGGTGGCGGCGCGGGGGCGTGCCCTCGTCGCCGAGGTACTTCTCGAGCTGCGCCAGCACCTGAGGCGTCTTGGGCTGGACGATGAGCTGCGGGGGCTGACGACGACTCCGTAGCTGCAGCTGCAGCGTCTCTATGGGGCAGTCGTAGACATAGCGGAGGAGCTTGATGTAGCGGCTCTCTTCGCTCTGGCTGCCCATAGGGTCGCTGGGTGAGGCGACGAAGACCAGTCGGCGCGCCCGCGCTATGGTCTGGAAGAAGGTATAGTCGCTCCCGGGATCATCTGCGCTGCCTGTCGGTAGGCCGAAGGCTCGGCGAAGGCTCACCGGGATCAGGCTGTGAGTGTACTGATCCCTCGGCAGCACGTCGTCCTGAGCCGAGAGGTAGATCATGTGCTCCAGCTGGATGCCGCGCGTCTCCATAAGTCCCATCACCTGGATGCCCTGCAGTGGGTTGCCTTCGAAGGGGATCGTCACCAGCCGCACCAGTTCGTCCAGCAGCCCGATCGTCGTCTGTACGCTCAGCGGGACGCGCTCGGCCTTGCTCTTGATGAGGTCACTCAGGCGCGTCAGGAGCCGCTGGTAGTGGTAGACGAACTCTAGGTCGAAGGCTTCGCTGGCCTCCTCCGAGGCCTCGGCCTCCAGCCCTTCCCCCCCTTCAGCTTCCTCCTCCTGACGTGCTAGCTCACGGCTCAGCAGCTCCTCCTGCAGGAGCTGTAGGATGCGCGCTAGGCGCTCCAGCAGCTCCAGTGGGCTGTCGATGGGGTCGAAGAGCAGGTGCAGCAGCTGGATCTGGCGCTCGGTGTCGGCGGCCTCCTCGCTAGGCAGCTGGGCGGCGAGCTCCCCGCTGAGGGCGAAGAGCCGCTGCGTCGTGATGTGGAAGCGCCCACGGCGTAGCCTGCCGATGAGGGCTGCCATGAGGGGCGCAGACTGCGAGACGAGGCGCAGCCCGATGAGGCTGAGGACGCGGTCAGCAGGGTAGGAACCTCGCGTCTGCTGCAGCTGGGCATAGTCGTGCAGCTGCATCCAGCGCTGCAGGAGCAGTGCGATCGGGGTGCGCTCCAGCGGGAAGCCGAGGGTGATGTTGATCTGTTGGAAGCTCTCGGGCAGAGCGTTCGCCACCGCCAGCAGCTGCCCTTCGTCCGGGAGGATGATGGCGGTGTCGAGGGCGCCGTCCTCGGGCGTGAGCCCTAGGTGCTCGGTGAGGAGACTGGGTAGGGCCTTGGTCTCGGCGATGCGTCCCGAGGTGATGAGGCGGGTGATCTGCTCGGGTAGGAGCGGTACGTCGGGGTCGTTCCACCGGCCTTTGACCTCGGCGCCGAGGCGCTCACTGAGGCGGGCGAGATAGCGGTGTGCGGGGTGCTCCTTATCTGCGACGATCTGTACGCGGCGGTCCCAGCAGAAGGCTGCCTGCCCGCGATCGGCCAAGTGGCGCAGGATGCGACGCTCGGCACGCGGCACGGTGAAGAGCCCGACGAAGACGCATTGCTTCTCCCCATCCAATAGCTCCAGACGCTCCCCCAGCTCGTGATTGACCAGGCGATAGCGGTAGCCGTCCGTCGTGTAGCCCGCCGCCTCGAGCCGCTCGGCGAAGCGGTTGTAGAGGGGCGCCAGGCAGCGCCAGAAGGCTAGGAAGCGCTCCGCGGCATCCTCGTCCGAGGAGGCCTTCCCCTTCGGATGGCTGCCGAAGATCTGCCAGAAGGCCTCGCACAGCGCCTGGAGCTCCTCTAGCGTCTCTTCCTCCTCGGCCGCTTCCCAGTAGTCAAAGAAGTTCCCCTCCAAAGCCTTCAGCTCACTGATATTGCGGTACAGACTCGTCGGATCCACCAGGTAGCGGTCGATGAGGTCGAAGTCCTGTAGGATGATGTTGCCCCAGTAGACGAAGTCATCGAAGGACTCGACCTCCTCGGCAGGGCGTACCTCGCGGTAGGCCTCGTAGAGCTCGAAAAGCTGCGCCGCCCTATCCAGCACGCGCCGCTCGGGTACGAGGCGCCCGACGAACTCGCTCATCGTGCAGAGCTCGGGGGCGAAGATCGGCCGCTCGCTAGCTAGCTGTCCGAGGTAGTGACGGAAGAAGCTCTGGGCACGCTTGGATGGGAAGACGAAGAGGTAACGGTCGAGGTCCTCGGCGAGGAAGTGCGCGGCGACCTGCTCTAGGAAGGGGGCTTGGGGGGAGGTCATGGAGGCGGGAGGGCTTGGGCGGGGCTAAGGGCGGAGGGCAGTCGGAGGATACTTAGAGGCCGCTGCGCTCGAGCTCCTCGGCGCGGCGGAGCGACTCGGCAGCCAGGCGCATATTACCCTCGATCTGAGCCAGCTCGGCGCGTAGTCGATAGAGCGTGCTGGAGGGCTTGGCCCCCGAGTGCTCTAGGGCGAGGTTGATGTCGCGCTGGGCGAAGCCGCGCATCCCGCGCGCCAGATACATACGGGCTCGACCCTCGTAGACCTCGGCATTGCGCGGTAGCTTGTCCACGAGGTAGGCATAGAGGCGCTCGGCCTCGCTGTAGTTGCCGCGCATGGTCTCCAAGAGGGCGTAGCCGATGCGGGCCTTGAGGCTGGAGGCGTTCTGCTCGATGATGCCCTTGAGGTCGAGCTCGGCGGCGGCGTAGTCCTGCTGCAGGAGGTAGAGCATGGCGCGCTGGTAGCGGTAGAGCTCGTTCTTGGGCTCCTGCGCGATGAGGAGGGCGAAGTCGGTGAGGGCGGCCTTGGGGCGCTTCATGCGGACGAAGAGCTTGGCGCGGTTGAAGCGCGTGGTGGCCTCCTGGGGGTCCTGCTCGAGGGCGGCCGTATAGGAGAGGAGGGCGGCAGCGGTGTCGCCCTGGAGCTGCTGCAGGCCTCCGAGGTTGTTGAGCAGCATGGGGCTCATCGCTGTGCGGGGGTAGAGGCGCAGGGCCTCGCGTAGCTGTCGGCTGGCGAGCGCATAGTCCCCGCGGCCACCCGCGACGAAGCTGGAGTCGATGAGGGCGAGGTACTGGGCTTGGCGCTGCTGCTCGGCGAGGCTGTCGCGCTCGTGGCTCTGGCCGAGGAGCCCGAGGGGGGCGAGGATGAGGAGGACGAGGCTGTAGAGCCAGCGGCGGTATCGGGTCATAGGGAGAGACGGCTATACATTATATATATGGGGATGCTCAAGGAACGAACGCACAGAGGGGCTCGGGGCGTGTACTGCCCCTAGCCCTCGCGGTACTCCTCCTTCGGCGAGGCCTCGGACAAAGATAGGGATAATCCCCAGGAGCCTAGGGTACTTGTAGGTCGCCCCCCGCGCCCGCTCCACTGCGCTCCGAGCTCCTGCCGCGCCTCGAGCCCGAGCGTCCGAAGCCAAGACAGAGCCCCGTGCTCTATCCTCACCCTCGTGGGGATGGAGCGCGGGGCCCTGTCCTTTAGCGCTTAGCACGGAAGGCCGATGCGGCGCGGCCTCGGCTGGGAGCGCTGCTGCCTGCGGGCTACTTCTTCAGCCTCGTCGTCAGGAAGAGGAGGTAGAGCACGCCGAGGAGCTTGACCAGGACGGCACCCGTCTGCCCCATCCAGTCGCTGGCATAGCCCATGAGGAGGGGGAAGACCGTCCCCCCGAAGACCCCCATGATCATCAGCCCACTGACCTCATTCTTGTGCTCGGGCTCCCTGCCGAGGGCCTCCGCGAAGATGATGGGGAAGACATTGCTATTGCCTAGGCCTACCAGCGCTATGGCGATGTAGAGTAGCATCGCTTGGTGCGAGAGGGTGAGGATCCCCATCGCCACGAGCATCATCAGGGCGCTGAGCCCGAGGAGGCTACGGCTCGAGAAGCGGCGCAGCAGGATGGAGCCCGTCAGGCAGCCCGCTGTGCGGAAGATGAAGTAGAGCATCGTAGCGAAGGCTGCCTCGTTGAGGCTCAGCCCGAGGCGCTCCATGAGGATCTTGGGCGCTACGGTATTCGTCCCCACGTCTATCCCCACGTGACACATGATCCCGAGGAAGCAGAGGAGGATCGTCGGGCGGCCCAGCAGGCCGAGGCACTTGGCAAAGCTCACCGACTCGCTCGCGGTCTCGTGCTCGAGGCGGGTCGCGTTCAGCGCTAGCACGCTGAGGATACCGATAGTGGCATAGATGGGGAAGAGGATGCGCCAGCCGAGTCCCAGCTCGGGGATGGCCTGCGTCGCGCCCCAGGAGGCGATGAGCGGAGCGAGGAAGGAGGCTATGGCCTTGACGAACTGCCCGAAGGTCAGGCTGCTGGCCAGCTTGTCAGGGCTGATGAGGTCACTCAGCAGCGGATTGAGCGAGGTCTGCATGATGGCATTGCCTATCCCGAGGAGGGAGAAGGAGAGGAGCATCACCCAGTAGCTCTCCCCGAGGAGGGGGACGAAGAGCGAGAGCACCGTCAGGATGAGGCTCACGAGGACGGTGCTCTTGCGCCCGATCCTATTCATCAGCATGCTCGTAGGGACGGAGCAGAGGAGGAACCAGAAGAAGACGAGCGAGGGGAAGAGGTTGGCCTCGCTGTCGCTGAGGCCTAGGTCCTTCTGGACGTAGTTGGAGGCAATGCCCACTAGGTCCACGAAGCCCATGGCGAAGAAGCTCAGCATCACCGCCGATAGGGTGAAGAGGCTGGTCGTGCGCTGTGTCATAGGGGTTGTGATCTGATTGATGTCTTGCTAGCGTAGTCCTTCGTAGAGCAAAGATAGCCAAAGGACGGCGGACTAAGTACCCGTCGGAGCAAGGCTGTCCCCCCTTGCTGCGCCCTGAGGCGCTTGGGCTCCTCGCGCGCTGAGGGCTATCCCTCACGAGGCTGACTGCTATCCCTCGCGCTCGTGATGGACGTCCCTCAGCGCGCCCACTGATATCCCTCAGCGCTCCTCCCCCTTAGGCCGCCCCCGACTCGGCCTTGTCTTGCCCTCGGCCCCGCCTGAGTGCGCCCGCCCTCACGTGCGGCCTTGCCGCCTTGTCTCTCAGGCGGGCTAGTCTGCCGCTGCTCCTATCGGAGAGGACTTGAGGGCGACAGCCTAAGGCGCTCAGTACGAGCTGAGAGCGGGCGGGGATGCAGCACGCGTGCTGCGGCACTGTAGGGGTGCTCGGTGCGATATTCGTATCTTTGTATAGCGAAGTAGGGGTCTGAGGCCCCTTGAGCCTTCGCTCTCACGAGGGATACGAGTAGCGGGTACTGTGCCGTTATCTAGCTGGTATCCCCTCGCATCATTATATAGACTACATCGCATATGCACCTCATACGCCGCTTCCTCACCGCACTCCTAGCGCTCCTCACGTTCACGCTGTCCCTGCCCGATGCCTCGGCCGCTCGGCGCAGCAAGCCTAAGACCAGCGCGAGTGCCAAGAAGAGCAGCCGCAGCCAGACGCCTAAGAAGTCCAAGAGCAAAAGCTCAAGTAAGAGCTCCAGCAAGTCTAAGAGCAAATCCAAGGGTAGAGGCAAGCACTCCTCCCGCAGCCGCAGCTACGTACGCAGCTATGCCCCCAGCGAGGAGCAGCTCGAGCAGATGCGCCAGGACAGCCTCCGTCTGCGTACGGGTGGCGACCGCCCCATGCAGCAGGTCAGTGACCTCGGCGTGCAGGCCTCCGAGCTGCTGACGACGCGCTTCCGCCGTGCCGATACGACGCTCACCACGAGTGAGCTCCACGAGCTCTACTTTGCCGTCTCTGACCGCAAGGACACGGGCTCCTTCCTCGAGCACATAGAGCGCGAGGCGGACTCGCTGATCGATCGCAGCCGCTTTGCTGAGGCGCTCAAGGTCGTCCAGCAGGGTCTGTGGCGTACGCCGACTTACCTCCCGCTGATCAAGCGTGCCTGCGACCTCTCGCTGCACCTCAAGGATGCGAAGTTCAACACCTACATGTACCAGCTGGTCGAGCTGATGAGTATGATCAGCCACACGGGTACGGGTGAGAGCTGGGACAAGGCCATCCAGGTGCGCTCGGCCTCGGATGCCCTGCTGGTGGAGCAGCACTGGCATGAGACGGCACGCGAGGCCATCCTCTCCTCCCGCGAGCAGCAGCACGCGGGTAAGACCTATCAGGTGCTGCGGATCAAGGACTCCGTCGGCGCTAAGGAGCGTGAGCGCTACTACCTCCTCCGTCCTACGAACAACTCCAGCGACAAGTGAGGCCTCCCGAGCATCGCTGGCAGCTGTGCGCCCTCAGTGAGCAGGACGAGGAGCTAGGCCGTAGCCTCGCCCATAGCCTCGGGCTCTATCCCGCGATGGGGCGCCTCCTGGTCGAGCGCGGCGTGCGCTCGGTCGAGGAGGCCGAGCGCTTCTTCCATCCGCGGCTCGAGGAGCTGCACGATCCCTTCCTCATGCAGGACATGCAGGCCGCCGTGGCGCGCCTCAGCCTCGCCCTCGAGCGTGGGGATAGGATCCTCATCTACGGCGATTACGACGTCGACGGCACTACCGCCGTGGCGCTGCTCTACCGCTACCTACGCGCCTACTGTGCCCCTGGGCAGCTGCGCTACCATATCCCCGACCGCTATGACGAGGGCTACGGCGTCACCTCGGCGCGCGTGGCTGAGGCTGCCGAGGCAGGCGTCCAGCTGATCATCGCCGTAGATACGGGCACCAAGGCCGTCGAGGAGGTAGCCTACGCCCGCACGCTCGGCATCGACTTCATCATCTGCGATCACCACAAGCCCGACGAGACGCTGCCGCAGGCTGTGGCACTGCTCAATCCCAAGCGAGCCGACAATACCTACCCCTTCACCGAGCTCTCGGGCTGCGGACTGGCCTTCAAGCTCCTGCAGGGACTGGCTCAGCAGCTCGGGCATCCGCTGAGTCAGCTTTTCGCCCACCTAGAGCTCCTCGTGCTGAGTATCGCCCAGGACCGCGTGTCTATCCTTGGGGAGAACCGTATCCTCTGCTACCATGGCCTACGCCAGCTAAATACCTCCCCCTCGGTCGGCATCTCCTACCTCATGCGTCGCGGCAAGGTGCGCCTGGGGCATGTGGATATGGCCAGCATCTACTACGAGCTAGGCCCGCGCATCAATGCCGCAGGGCGTATGGCGCACGGGGCTGAGTCCGTCAAGCTCCTCATCGCCGAGGACGCCCGCACGGCCGAGGCACAGAGCCAGATCCTCGACGACTACAACCGACAGCGTCAGGACCTCGATCAGGAGGTCACGCGTCAGGCACTGGCGCTGGTCGAGAGCCAGCCCGCCCTCCTGGAGCGCAAGATCCTCGTCCTCTACCACCCCGAGTGGAACAAGGGCGTCATGGGCATTGTGGCGGCACGCCTAGCGGACCGACTGCACCGCCCCGTCATCATCCTAGCGCGCTCGGGCGAGTGGCTCGCGGGCTCGGCGCGTAGCTCGGGAGGCTTCGACCTCTATGCCGCGATACAGGCCTGTGAGGACTGTCTGGAGAACTTCGGCGGGCATACCTTCGCCGCGGGGATGACCGTTCACCCCGATCGCCTCGAGCTCTTCGCCGAGCGCATCGAGGCCTATGCCCATACCGCTGGCGAGCAGGCGCGCTTCCTCCCCACCCTGCAGATCGACGCCAAGCTCCAGCCGCAGGAGATCACCAAGACGCTGCTGAGGCAGCTGGATATGCTCTATCCCTTCGGTACGAACAATGAGCGCCCGCTCTTCATGACGCATCGCCTGAGGGATGCTGGCGGCTCGCGCGCCGTCGGCCGCAGCCTGCAGCACCTCAACCTCCGCCTGACGGACTACTACCAGCGCATACGTCCGCTGCACGGCTTCGCCCTCGGTGGCGCCCGCTACGCAGGGGCCTTGGCGCGCCACGAGGCCTTCGCGCTGTGCTACGAGCTCGAGGAGAACAACTTCTACGCCCAGAGCTTCCTGCAGCTGCGCGTCAAGGATATCTGCCTCGAGGGCGAGCTGGAGCAGCGCCTCCTCCCTAGCCGCTAGCGATCGCCATGGCCGAGGATCCCACGCTGCTGGACGAGCTGCTCGATACCGAGGGCCTAGCTGGGCGCTCGGAGACAGCCGAGCGGCTGCTGTGGCCCGCCGAGCTCTTCGATCAGCTCGTAGAGCTTCCTCCCACCCCCATCCTAAGACATGACCCCCGCCCAGGCGTACCCGACAGCGAGCTCACGAGCGTCGAGGTACTGCAGCACTATTGGGGCTACGAGGCCTTCCGCCCGCTGCAGCAGGAGATCGTGGAGGCCGTGCTGGCGGGGCGTGATACCCTCGGGCTGATGCCTACGGGCGGCGGCAAGAGCATTACCTTCCAGGTGCCGGGGCTGATGCTACCGGGGCTGACGCTCGTCGTCACGCCGCTCATCTCGCTCATGAAGGACCAGGTAGACCGCCTGCGCGCTCAGGGCATACGCGCCGCCGCCATCCACTCGGGCATGGGCCCCGAGCAGATGCAGCATACGCTGGACAACTGTCTGTGGGGCGGGTACAAGTTCCTCTACATCTCCCCCGAGCGTCTCGCCTCGGCCAGCTTCCTCTCCTGGCTGCAGGAGGCGCGCATCTCGCTGCTGGCCGTCGACGAGTGCCACTGCATCAGCCAGTGGGGCTATGACTTCCGCCCCTCCTACCTCAATATCCTCGAGCTCAGACGCCTCTATCCCGAGCTGCCCATCCTAGCCCTCACCGCCACCGCCACCGAGGAGACGATAGGGGAGATCCTCAGCGTGCTGGACTTCCGCCCTGGCTATGCGTTCCTTCGCAAGAGCTTCCTCCGTCCCCAGCTCTCCTACTCCATACGCCGCTGCGAGGATAAGTCCGCCATGATGCTGCATATCCTCGGGCGTGTCCCTGGCCCCGCCATCCTCTACTGCCGCAATAGGGAGCTGACGCGCCAGCTGGCCGAGGAGCTCGATGCCGCGGGTATCAGCGCCACCTACTACCATGCAGGGCTCAGCTACAAGGATAGGGAGCTACGCCAGGCGCGCTGGATGCGAGGCGAGGTGCGCGTCATGGTCGCGACCAATGCCTTCGGTATGGGGATTGACAAGCCCGACGTGCGTCTGGTGCTGCATCTCACCATGCCCTCCTCGCTGGAGGAATACTTCCAGGAGGCAGGCCGTGCGGGGCGTGATGGCGAGCGCGCCTATGCCGTGGCTATCGTCACGAGACGCGATAGCCAGCTGCTGCAGCGCCGCCTCGAGGACAGCTTCCCCCCCAAGGAATATATCCGCCACTGCTATGACCAGCTGTGCAACTATCTGGAGATCGGCGAGGGCGAAGGGCTCGGGCGTAGCTACAGCGTGGATGTGGAGCACTTCATCCGCCTCTTCCACATGCGCCCCGTGCAGACCTATCACGCGCTGGAGATCATGCAGCTGGCGCGCTGGCTACGCTACGAGGAGGACGGGGGACGCTCGCGCCTGATGTTCCTCATCCCCAGCAGCCAGCTCTACCAGCCGCATATCGGCCCCGACAAGCTGATCCGTGCCATCCTGCGCAGCTATACGGGGCTCTTCTCCAGCTACGTCAGTATCTACGAGCCCGACCTAGCGGAGGCCACGGGCTATACGGTGGAGGAGATCTACGAGCATCTAGCGCGCCTGGGGCGCATCGGCGTGCTGCACTACATCCCCCAGCGGCAGGTGCCGCGCATCACCTTCCTCGTGCGGCGTGAGGAGTCACGCCTCCTGCAGATCTCGCCCGAGGCCTATGAGGAGCGCCGCCGTCGTATGGCCGATCGTATCGCCTGCGTGCGCAGCTACATCGAGGCCGAGGAGACCTGCCGCTCGCGTATGCTGCTGGCTTACTTCGGTGAGGAGGAGGCTGTGCCCTGCGGCTGCTGTGATGTCTGCCTCACCCGCCATCCCTCGGGGCTGCATCAGTATGTCATCGACGCCTGCCGTGAGACGCTGGAGCGGCTCTTCCTCACCACGGAGCGCCCCAGCCTCCCTGTGGCGGAGCTCGTGGCGAGTCTGCCTTACCCCGAGCTGGAGGTCTACGAGGCCCTCCGCTACTGGGCCTCTGAGCTGGACGGCCTGGTCCTCGACGGCGCGCACCTCAGACGTGAGGTCTAAGGCCTTCGTTCTGTCAAGAGCAAGGAGCTTTGTCTAAGCCCGCCCGAGCGGCCTCGAGGCCTTGCCGCCCAAGCAAAGCCGTGGCCTACCCACTGCCTTATCCCAGCTCCGTCATCGATACCTCTCAGCGCCCTCACTGCCGTCCCTCACGCCCTTGACTGGCGTCCCTCAGCACGCTGACTGATATCCCTCAGCAGCCCTCCCCTTATTTTTAGATTTGATCACCACCTTGGGCTCAGCCCCAGCGGAGCCGCCTGGGAGCCCTTCGTAGCCGAGTGCCTGCTAGTCTGCGAAGGGTGGCTAAGTTCTTCAAGGGCAAGCCCTCCCTTTGTCCTCCCTAGAGTGGGCGGAGTGCTCGAAGGTGCTTCGCAGCTCTGCCCTCAAGGCCTCGGGGCATATTGTAGAGGAGGCGAAATTGTCTTATCTTTGCGCTGCCGACAGACCTATGCCCAGATGGCGGAATCGGTAGACGCGTTGGTCTCAAACACCAATGGACGCAAGTTCGTGCCGGTTCGAGCCCGGCTCTGGGTACAGCATATAAGGGAGCGCCCCCCCACACAGCAGATCGTGTGGTGGGGCGCTCCTTTTATCTTGGCTCGTGGGCAATGGGGTGGGGAAGGCTCCTTAGTCCGTCGGCGCCTCGAGGCTCAGCGTGCATTCGGTGCGCCTATTGAGGGCATCGCAGACGGCCTGCTGCTCGGCAGGGAGCGTGGCGACGAAGCTCGGGCTGAGCTCCTGCCCTAGGGGAAGGAAGGGGTAGCGGCGCTGCTGGCGGGGGCTCACACGGCAGGGGCGGCGGCTCCCATAGCCTGCGACCTGGAGCCGCTCGGGGGCGATGCCGCGCGAGACAAGGTAGCTGCGCACAGCTGCTGCCCGCTCTCGGGCAAGCGCTTCATTATGCGCCGCCGTGCCCTGCCTATCGGTATGTGCCTCCACGAGGAGCCTGAGGCGGGGCTGCTCCTCCAGCTGGCGCACGAGGCCATCCAGTACGGGGTAGCTCTCGGGGAGGATCGTCACGCTGTCCAGTGCGTAGTGCAGCGCCTCGAGGCGTGCGGGCTCCCCCAGCTGGCTCAGCCAGTAGCGGATGCTGTAGCGCTCGCTCGCCAGGCTGGGATCGGTATGGAGCGCGAGGTGCTGGCTGAGGTAGCCAGGGTGACTGACGTGCATGACGTAGTCGAGGTCGGAGCGCGCGCTGAGGCGGTAGTAGCCGAGGCTGTCGCTGGTGCAGCGCTGCTCCTGCAGCTGGGGGCTGCGTGCCACGAGACGGATCTCCGCCCCTGGGAGGGCTTCCTCCTCGAGGTCGTAGATATGCCCCTCGAGGATGAGCTCCACCCGCGGGCGGCTGTAGCGGTAGATGTGGGGATAGCCGCGGCTGTCTCCTCGGCTGGATACGAGGAGCCCCACCTCCTCGAGGGGCTGGTCTTCGCGCCAGAGCTCGGGCTGTGGGGCAGGGAGGAGGTCGTAGTCGTCGGCCTCGCTGTTGAGGGGGCGGGGAAGGTGCTCGACGCGGTAGCTGCCGTCGCTCTGGAGGCGGGCACGGTAGAGGTCGAGGCCTCCGTAGCCTGGGTGTCCGTCGGAGGCGAAGGTAAAGAGGCTATCGCTGAGGGCTCGGGGGAAGCATTCCTTACCTGGGGTGTTGATCGCCTCGCCGAGGCGTGTGAGCGCGACGACCCGCGTCCCCTCGAGCTCTGCGCGGTAGAGGTCGAGCCCCGCTCCCGCTCGTGGGGAGGCGAAGAGTAGGCAGCGTCTCGAGGGGCTCAGCGAGGGCTGCTGTATGCTCGGCAGGCTGTCGGCCGAACTCAGCAGCAGGCCGCGGCGCTCCCAGCTGCCGTCCCTGAGGCGCTCGGCGAGCTCTAGGCGGGTGAGGATGAGGCCGCGCTTCGTGCGCTGCTCACTGCTCAGCAGGAGCTCTCCCGAGCCAAGGAGCTGGGGACTCAGCAGGCGCTCCTCGGGCTGCTCCACGAGGCCGCGCAGGAGCTGGGGACGCTGCCCCCAGCCCAGCTGCGGGCTGTACTGGAGCTGGTAGATGCGGTTGGGGAAGTCCCCCGTACGTGGGTCGAGCTTAGGCTGCCCCTTTGCTCCCGCCGCGCTCGTACGCCTGCTGCTGGCGAAGAGCAGGCTGCGGCCGTCGGGGGAGAAGCTCGGGGTGAGCTCGCTATGCGGACTGCTGAGCTGCGCCAGGGGCTGGATCAGATAGCTGCTGTCGGGGGCGGTGCGCGCGGCTAGCTGGCTGGAGGCGAGGAGGCGCTGCGCCTTAGCATCCGACTTATCCACCGCTAGAAGCAGCTGTCCCCAGCGGGCGGCCTCCTCGTAGCGGGCTGTGGATAAGGCAGCCTGCCCTAGCTCGGCGGCGAGGCCGAGGCTGTCGCGCTCGAGGCGCAGCGCCGTGGAGAGGAGGCTGTAGGCACGCTCGTACTGTCCCAGCACGAGCGAGAGGCGACCCTGCGCCTTAGCATAGCGGGCTCTGAGGGATCGCTCCCGATGGGATAGCCTCTGGTAGAGCCGCTTGTAGCACTCGAGGGCCTCGGCATAGTCCCCCCGCTGCTCGGCGCGCTCGGCCTCCCTGAGGCGCAGCGCTCTGCAGCTGCTGAGGCAGAGCCCCACCAGGAGGGTGAGCAGGACGAGGGCGCTGCGGGGCGCTGCGGACATAAGGCTAAGGGATGTGGATAAGCTTGTGCATCTGCAGGCTCAGCTGCCACTCGGGATGCGCTAGGATGTAGTCGACGCAGAGCTCCACCGCCTCTTTATCCACCTCCTGCTGCGTCTCACCGACGAAGATGGGGCTAAGGAGATAGGCGCCCGCAGGTGGCAGGTCCTCCACGGCGGGCGGGAGGTCGATGTCGGCTCCGACGGGGAAGCGGAATTCGCCGACCCCCTCGGGGAAGTTGCGCTGCAGGAGTCCCATGGCCTCCTTCTTCGGGCTGCAGGTGATGTAGTCCAGTCCGCGGGGCGGGCGGCGTGTGCCGTTGGTCTCGATCGACTGATGGTAGCCGAGGGCCTTGAAGTAGGCCACGACCTCGTCCGTGAGCTGGAGGGTAGGCTCGCCCCCCGTCCAGATGATGCGGCGGCAGGGCCACTGCTTGATGGCTTCGTGGATCGCCTCGAGGCTCATTTCATGCCCGCTGTCGAACTCGGTGTCGCAGAAGCTGCACCGCAGGTTGCACTTACTGAGGCGGATGAAGATCGAGGGCTTGCCCATGTGCACGCCCTCGCCCTGCAGGCTGTAGAATATCTCGTTGATGATCATGTCTGTCTATATACAATGCGCTGGGGGCTCGTCCCTCAGGCTCGCCCACCCTTGTATAGATATAACCCCCGACGTAGACGCTGGTTCTACGCCAGGGGTGTGGTGTGGGGCAGGCAGCCTCGGGGGCGCCGCGTACGAGCCTCAGGCTAGCTCAGTCCCTCGATATGGCCGTCGACCAGGTCGATACGCAGGGCCTGCGGGCTCTTGGGGAGGCCAGGCATGCGCAGCAGTGTCCCCAGCACGAGCACGATCATCTCGGCGCCCGTGTTGATGACGATGTCGCGTACCTCGAGGTCGAAGTCGCGTACGCTGCCGTAGGCCTTGGGGTCTTCGCTGAAGGAGTACTGCGTCTTGGCCACACAGATGGGGAAGCGGTCCCAGCCGTGGCGGCTGATGCGCTCCAGCTGGCGGCGGGCCTTGGCGGAGAAGTTGATGCTACGCGCGCCATAGATCTGCTTGGCCAGGCGCTCGGCCTTCTCCTGGATGCTGAGCTCCAGCGGGTAGGTGAAGCGTAGGGGCTCGGAGGGCTGGCGCTCGATGGTGTCGATGACCAGGCGTGCGAGCTCCTCGGCGCCCTTGCCTCCTTCGCCGAAGGCCGTGTTGACAGCGAAGCCTACACCTAGCTCTGCGCAGTGCTCTGCTACCAGCGCGATCTCCTCGTCGGTGTCGGTGGCGAAGCGGTTGAAGGCGACGACGACCGTCTGGCCGAAGCTGCGGAGGTTCTCGATGTGGCGGTCTAGGTTCGCCAGCCCGCGACGCACGCCCTCGAGGTTGGGCTCCTTGAGCGCGTCCTCAGCGACCCCGCCGTGCATCTTCAGCCCGCCGAGGGTCGCCACCAGCACCGTCAGCGCAGGGCTTAGCCCCGCGGCGCGGCACTTGATGTTGTAGAACTTCTCCGCGCCGAGATCGGCGCCGAAGCCCGCCTCCGTGATCGTGTACTCGGAGTGTGCGAGTGCTAGGCGTGTGGCGAGGATGGAGTTGCAGCCGTGGGCGATATTGGCGAAGGGGCCGCCGTGGATGAAGGCTGGGGTATGCTCGGTGGTCTGCGCGAGGTTAGGCTTGATGGCGTCCAGCAGCAGCACGGTGATGGCGCCAGCGACGCCGAGATCCCGCACGGTGAAGGGCTCGCCGCTCTTGGTGTAGCCCAGGAGGATGTTCTCGATGCGGCGTCTGAGATCCTCTAGGCTCGTGGAGAGGCAGAGGATGGCCATGATCTCGGAGGCGGGGGTGATGTCGAAGCCCGACTCTGCGGGGATGCCGTTGGCCGAGCCTCCGAGGCCGGTGACGACCTGGCGCAGGGCACGGTCATTGACGTCGAGGACGCGCTTCCACAGGACTTCGCTGAGGCCTTCGGGATCGTTGCGGTGCTGGTAGATATAGTTGTCCAGCAGGGCGGTGATCATGTTGTGCGCCGAGGTAATGGCGTGGAAGTCCCCCGTGAAGTGGAGGTTGATCTTCTCCATGGGCAGCACCTGGGCGTAGCCTCCGCCCGCGGCGCCGCCCTTCTGGCCGAAGCAGGGGCCCAGCGAGGGCTCGCGTAGGGCAACGACGGCGCGGCGCCCGAGGCGGTTCATCCCCAGGGAGAGCCCTATAGATACGGTGGTCTTGCCGATGCCGGCCTTGGTGGGGGTGATGGCGGTGACGAGGATGAGCTTACCCTCGCCCTTGGCCTCCTCTAGGGCCTTGAGGTCTACCTTGGCTAGGTAGCGCCCGTAGTGCTCCAGCTGCTCTAGCGGCAGCCCGACCTGCTGCGCGATGCTGTCTATAGGCTGTAGCTCGATGCTACGCGCGATCTCGATATCCGTTTTCATTGGGTCTGTTTCTTTGCTATTGAGAGGCAATCAATGTAGTCTCAAAATTAGCTAAATCTAGGCAATCCCTCTTGTCGTCCTCGCTGCCCCTTAGCCAGCAGCGCCCTTCGCCTTTCCTTGCGGGAAAGTTCGCCCACTACCTTCGCCTCTGCTTGGGCTGGGGTGGGGGAGACTGCCTAAGCTACTCCTTAGCTCGCTCCCCACTCGCTTCTGCTTTGCTCCTCAGTCGCTCCCGCTGCGCTCGAGGCTAGGGCCGCGCTCTTGGACGTGTCTAGGAGAAGCCCACGCGGGGCACTCCTCCTGCGGCTAGGGTGCTAAGTCGTGCAAGGGCGCCCTGCCTCTGGCACGGGGGTAATAATAAGGTAGGAGGCTCGGCGAAGCAGCCCCTCGGTGCTGTCTGCCCTTAGTCCTTAGCCTCGGCGAAGCAGCCTCTCGGCGTAGCCCCATAAGGCTCGGGGCGAACTGACAGGCGTCCTTCAGCGCGGGCACAGCTTAGGGGGAGGGAGATTTATTATATAAGAATGCACCGAAAGTAATATAACTTTCCCTGAGAGGTAATATAACTTTCGGCGCATTCTTATAGTATTTTGCTCGGGATATGATATTACTTTTTTCGCTCCCCCTAGGCCCGGACCTCGGCCCCAGCCTTGTCGCCGCTCGGCGAGGGGCTGGGATGGGCGCTGCAGCAGCCTCGGGGGGCTGGGCTAAGGGGCTGGCGTAGACCTTAGTCCCCCTACTGTAGGGGCTTTCTCAGAGCGGATGATCGGGGTATGAAGAATTTATATACCTTTGCCCTATGATCCAACAAAGGAGAAGGCAACGTATCGCTACCATGCTCTTGACGCTCTTTGTGAGTCTCCTGGCCATGGTAACCCTGCATGAGGTCAGCCACACGAGTGACCGCGTGCAGCAGACTGCCCTGTCTCATGTCCTGCATGATGGCCTCCCCCATGTGGATCAACCCGAGTGTAGCCTTTGCCAGCTCATTCATACCCCCTTCCTATCCCTTACGACGCTCCCCACACTGGTAGCCGTCCTCCTCGTGGTGACGCTGCTGCTGGAGCGTGAGCTGGGTCATAGGCTGCGCTTCACGAGGCTGTGCCAGCAGCTTCGGGCGCCACCTGTCTACTAGTTAGCCGAAATCTGACTCCCCCCGGGGAGTCGCCATAGTACCCCTCCCAGGTGTGGTACGCACCAGCCCTGCCTTAGGCTGTGCCGCGTCGCCGCGTTGCTCGTAGGGGGTGCAAGATCTTAACCAATTCATTATCTTCACTATGTATCATGCTTCTAGAGTGAGGTGTGGTAGGGCGATGCTTGCGGCACTTGTGCTCACGCTCGCCATGCACCTCCCCCTATCAGCTCAAGGACGTAGACTGCTGATCCGTGTGCTGGATGAGCGCAACCGCCAGCCGGTAGTAGCGGCCGTTCTGCAGCTGGGCAAGCAGTTCGCCCAGACCGACGCCGCTGGTACGGCGTCCTTACCCCTACCCTCCGAGGCTAAGGGCGCCCTACACATCCATGCCGTAGGCTACCACGATGAGCATCTGTCGATGAGCCGCCTTGAGGCTGCGGGTGACAGCTGCCTCGTGTATCTGCGTCGCGAGGAGCGCCTCCTCTCGGGGGTCGTCGTCTCGGGGACGCGCCGTGTCGTCTCTAATAACAGCGTCTCGGCCAAGGTCTCGGACGAGGCCATCGAGCGCAACCTAGGGCGCAACCTCGCCCAGCTCCTCACCGAGGTCAGCGGCGTCTCCACCCTACAGACGGGTACGACGACGGCCAAGCCTATCATCCACGGGATGTACGGCACACGCGTGCTCATCGTCAACAACGGGGTACGTCAGTCAGGCCAACAGTGGGGGGAGGACCACGCCCCCGAGGTGAGCGTGGATGCCAACGATGAGGTGCACGTCCTCAAGGGCGCCGAGGCCGTATCCTACGGCTCCGAAGCCATCGCTGGGGTCGTCGTACTCGGGCAGAAGCCCTTGCCCTATGGTGGGGGGACGCTGCAGGGATCGCTGGCGGGGAGCTTCGCTAGCAATGGACGCCGCTATGCCAGCCTCCTGAAGCTGCAGGGCGCTCTCCCGAGCTATCCTCAGCTGGCCTGGCGCGCACAGGTCTCCTATAACCAAGGGGGCGACCGCAGCACGGCTCGCTACCTGCTGGAGAACACGGGGACCAGGGAGTTCAACTACTCCCTCTCCCTCGGCTGGCGCCGCGAGGCCTGGCAGCTGGAGGGCTACTTCAGCCAGTATCAGAACAAGACGGGCCTACTGCCCTCGGGGCACCTCAAGAACAGCAATGACATCCAGACGCTCATCGACCTCGGGCAGCCGCAGACCTTCCGCCCCTTCTCCTACCACATCGACTACCCGCACCACGACGTCGTCCACCGCCTCTACCTGGTGAAGGGACGCTATACCGATGACCAGCTGGGGAACTTCTCCCTCAACGCCTCCGTGCAGACGGACAACAGAGAGGAGTATAACATCCGCCGCAACGACCGCTCCTCCTTCCCTTCGCTCGCCCTTACCCTTACGAGCTATCAGGTGGATGGGCTCTGGCGCAAGCACTATAGCCGCTGGGACACCGAGCTCGGCCTGCACCTCAGGGGCACGGATAACTACAACCGCCCCGGCACAGGCATCGTACCCATCATCCCCAACTACACGGAGCTCAACTACGCCGCCCACGTGATCCAGAAGTACCAGACCGATCGCTGGGGCGCGGAGCTCGGGCTGCGCGTCGACCGCCTAGCGATCGCCGTCGACGGCTACAATATCTTCAGGGAGCACCTCTCGGAGCGGCGCTCCTTCACCAACCTCACCTACAGCCTCGGCGGGCACTATCACCTCGGCCACGGCTGGGAGCTGACGAGCCAGTTGGGTCTTGCCTTCCGCGCGCCCCACGTCCACGAGCTCTACAGCGCGGGCAATCAGCACGGCGCCGCCATCTTCATCAAGGGCGACCGCACGCTGCGTACGGAGCAGGGCTACAAGTGGGTGAGCTCCGTTGCCTATAAGGGTGAGCGCCTTCGCCTCACCCTCGACGGCTACCTCCAGCTGATCGATGGCTACATCTACGAGGCACCTGACCACAAGTACTTCCAGACGATCTCGGGGAGCTACCCCTCCTTCAGCTGGCGCCAGCAGGACGCCTTCTTCCGCGGGCTCGACCTAGAGGCCAGCTACGGCCTGCCCTTGGGGCTGCGCTACGATGCCAAGGTCTCGCTGGTCTGGGCTAATGCTCTGAAGACGGGTGCCCTCTTCCCCTACATCCCCGCTCCCCGCGTCACTCAGGGCCTCTCCTGGGAGCGCAAGCTCTCCTCCAGCCTCGAGCTCTCGCTCGGCCTACACCACCTGTACGTGGCACGACAGACGCGCTTCGACAGCGAGATCGACATCGCCGACGCTCCGCCCGCCTACGATCTCTGGGGGCTGGAGTTCAGCCTGACGAAGCAGCTCGCTTCGGGGAGCCTGCGCTTTCTCTTCTCTGGGGACAACATCCTCAATCGATCCTACAAGGAGTACACCAACCGTGCGCGCTACTATTCGCACGACGCGGGGCGTGACCTCCGTGCCAGCCTAATCTGGCAGTTCTAGTCGTATCTACAAATACTAATCCCTATACATCATGACAAGAAAAGCAATGCTACGCAGCGCCCTCGTGCTGCTAGGGGCGGGTTTCCTCCTCGCCAGCTGCTCGCCCTCCGAGCCTAAGAAGGCTAAGGACGAGACTGAGCACAAGCTCCACGACGACCCCGCGATCGTGCGCTTCCGTTTCACTAAGGCGACGCTCAAGGACCTCAGCAAGTGGGCCGAGCAGCCTACGCTGGCCGACATCGAGCCTACGACAGAGCAGCAGGAGATGAGCCTCTCGCTGACGCGCGAGGGCTTCCTGGCGCATAAGGACAAGGGCGTCGAGGAGTTCAAGGTCGAGAGCACGACCAGCTCGCCCAGCACCGTCTACCTTCTGGAGGTCTTCTACACCGACGCTCAGGGCCGTCCGATGAATCACCAGTTCATTGACAATGGGCAGGACCGCATCCACCAGCACTTCTTCCGCCGCTATACTGAGCGCGAGCTCGGGGGTAAGGCACGTATCTACCCTATCAATAAGCTCGAGGAGCTGGGCTACGACTATCGCTATGCCGACATCACGCCCTGGGACAAGCCCTACACCTCGCCCGAGAGCCGCTTCACGGGCGTGAGCAATCCTATGGGCTTCAAGGGTCTGATCCGCTTCACGGAGGCAGACCTGCGCTTCCACCTGACGATCCTGCTTATGCACGCCCATGAGCCCAAGTACCGCATCGACCCCAAGACGCAGCGCTCGCTCTTCATGCCCTTCTACAACAACGACGCCTTCGCCATCAGCCAGGAGGCAGACATCTCCATCGACGTGCCTATCACCGTGGACAAAGGTAGCAAGGACGAGCGCCTAGCCAAGTATCGTAAGTAATTAACCCAAGCAATAAAGACTATGAACAAGTATCTTCGTGCCGCCTCGCAGCTCTTCGCTGCCGCAGCCCTCATCCTCGCTCTGGCGAGCTGCCGTAAGGATGAGCCCAATACCCCGACGCCTCCCGCCCCTCAGCCCCCCGCACAGGAGGAGGCGCTCGTCTCTAAGATCGTCGTCCGCTTCCAGATCGGTCACCTCCACGGGGCCAAGAGCTTCCACCACCTCCCCAGCACGGCCGACCTCGACAACAAGAACCTGCAGGACGACCAGATGCTGACCTTCGAGCTCCGGGATAAGAAGTGGGCGCTGGTGCCCAGCATCACCGTCAAGGGGTCTGCTGGCGATACGACGCTCCACGGCCTGGACAAGCTGCTGGCCTACCGCTGGCGTGACACCAGCCGCCCCAATCCCTTCACGGGTGAGCCAGAGGGCGGTGCCTACCCCCAGTATGGTATCCTCCTCGAGGCCTACAATGCTAAGGGTGAGCTGCTCAACCTCGGTGAGCTGGCACGCAAGGACGCCTACCAGTTCTTCCTCTACCCCTCCAATGCCAAGGACTACGACACGGGTAAGGCCATCACGCCTAAGGCCGACTACAGCAACCTGATGAGCTACGTATGCCTTGACTCAGAGGTCTACAACAAGTCCGCGCACCGCAATCAGACGAAGTTCCGTCCCGCCACCGACCCCATCAACTACAAGGGCTATGTCATCTTCCCCACGCTGGGATCGACCTTCGACCTTAATATCGACCTCTATGCTACGACTAAGGGCAAGCTCGAGGGCGGTAAGGCTTCGCCCTCCTACGCACCTAATGCGACGGTCAAGGCCGGTAAGCTGCTGGCACATCTGACGGTGCCCCTCTATGTCTTCGCCCCCTATTCGATGAGACAGTATGCGGCTACGAGCGACGCTGAGAAGCCCCTGCGTGCCATCGAGGATATCAAGGCAGGCCTGGCGGAGGATGACGACCGCGATGGCGAGGAAGTCGGGCTCGTGAAGGCCGCTGCCCATCGTCTGGAGAAGATCCTCGGCAAGAGCTGGGATAAGATCGGCCCTGACTTCACCTACAATCAGCTGGCTCCCCGCGCCAACGAGCTCACGGGTGGTAACTTCTACTAGTCCCCAGCTCCCCGCGCTAGGACGAGCCTAGAGGCTCTCTCCTAGTAAATAAGGCGCTCCCCCCGACTCACGTGTCACCGCGTGAGCTGGGGGGAGCGCCTTTGCTTTGCCTAGGCTCAGGCTGCTACTTGTCGAGGTAGTAGCGGAGCAGCTTGTCTAGGGCTAGGTGACAGGCGGGGCAGAAGTCCTTGGTGCGGTTGGTACGCATGCGGCAGTCGTAGCTCGCGCGGTACATGCCCTTACTGCTGTAGGCCGCGCCCTCGTAGAGCCCGACGGGGTACTTCTTCGCCTGAGCTGGGGGCGTGGGGCGAGGCGTCTTCTTGGGGATCAGCGCCGACCACTTCGCTCCCTCGAAGGCCTTGAGGTTCGTCACGTTCTGCTCCCAGGGCTCGATGGCGGAGGAATAGGTGTCGCTCATTGTGTCCTGCTCGTAGAAGTACTCATCCGCTAGACCCCCGAAGCTGTGACCGAACTCGTGGACGATCACCGGCAGGTACTCCTTGTGGTGCGTCGAGCTCAGCAGGTAGGAGTTGTAGAAGCCGCCCCCGCCGTAGACGTCGGTATTGGCCAGGATGATGATATGCTCGTAGGGGATACCCGCCAGGGCATCGTGCACCGTCTTGAGGCGGCGCGTCGTCAGGTAGCGCTCGCTGTAGAAGGTGTCGAAGTGCGAGCCGAAGGCCGTGCGGGGCCACTGTCCGAGGCGGGGCACCGCCACGCCCGTCTGCTCCGAGGGCGTGAGGACGGCCACGACGTTGAAGCGCTGGCGGTGGCTCTTGAAGGGCTCGTAGGAGAAGATCGCCTCCGTGGCGGCCTTGGCATCCTCGAGGAAGGTAGGCAGCTCAGCCTCCGTGTAGCCCTCGGCGAGGATCGCCAGGTCGATGCAGTCCGCCGCCGAGCCCGAGTGGATGAGGTACTGCTGGCGGTACTTGGGCTGGGCGCCGTGCCTGTGGATAAGTATATCCTTGGGGTCGATGCGCTGCGTCTGCTGGGCGATCAGCTCATTGTGTGCGCCGCTCAGCTCGAGGGTCACCAGGACGGGGCGCTGGGGCCAGGGCACGAGGACGACCTCCTGATAGGAGCTGTACTTGCCCTTGGCCTCATCCGTCAGGCGCCACTCTTGGTAGAGCGTGTTGAAGGAGGTGCAGTAGATCAGGCGCCCTGTGGCCTCATCCCGCACCCAGAGGCGGGCGTTGCCCTGCAGAGCCAGGCTGTCGAGGTGATGACGGCGCCCCGCCCATACGGGCAGCAGGTGCGCCTCCTCGGGGGTGACCTTCGTCTCGCTCTGCGTGCCCGCTAGGATGTAGTCCAGGCGCAGCGTGCTGTCGGCGAAGTACTGCTTGAAGTCCTGTGCCGAGGCACTGCCAGCCGTGAGCAGCGCCGCGATGAGGACCAGGAGTCTAGTGTAGTAGTGCATAGTGTGGATATGGTGGATAAGTATGGGGAATGGCTGGGACTCGGCTAGCGCTCCCGTAGGGCGGCGTACATACGCTCGTAGAGGGGCAGCTCCAGCCCGAGGGCGCGTGCCGTATGCACGACGTAGCCCGTGAGGTTCTCCAGCTCGGTGGGGCGCCCGTGCATGAAGTCCACGTGCATCGAGCTCGTGCTGGAGGGGATCATGAAGGTCTGCCGCTCGAGGGTGCGCTCTACGGCGTCTTCGCCTAGCTCGTGCCCTAGAGCGGTGAAGAGCTGGCAGAGCTCCTCGATGAGCCCGCGCATCTCCTCGGGGTGCTGGCTGAGGGCCTCGCCGACGGTCATATCATAGTAGCTGGTGCCCGTGGCGGTGGCGGAGATCATGAGGAACTTCTTGCGTATGAGCTCGCTGATGTCCTCGGGGTTGGTCGCCTGCACGCCTGCCGACTCCAGCAGCTCCAGCAGCTCGGCCTCCTCGGCGCTGCGCTCGGGCTGTGCGTTGCCGAAGACGAAGCGCTCCCGCTCGGCCTCGAGGAGGATCTCCCCCGCGGCGGGCTTGCGCGCCGAGATGTAGACGCAGCCGTCCCAGACCTCGATGCCGGGGAGCAGCTCGCGGAGCTGATCGCTGATGTTGGCGCCGTTGAGCAGCGGCAGCACGATGGTCTCGGGGCCGATGATGGGGCGGAGCTGCTCGACGTTGGCCACAAGGTCATAGCTCTTGGTCGCTAGGATCAGTAGGTCCGTGACGGGGAGCTCGCGGGGATCCTCCGCGAGGGCGTCGGGGTGTACGGTGAAGTCGCGCTCGGGCGTATGTACGTGTAGGCCGCGCTCGGCGATGGCGGCGCGGTGTGCTCCGCGGGCGACGAAGTGGATCTGTCGGCCCTGTCCCTCCTGGGCGGCAGCGAGCAGCAGCATGGCGCCGTAGTAGCCGCCGACACCGCCCAGCCCTGATATGGTGATGGTCTTGAATCGCATGTATTTATCCTTAGGTAGTCTATAGAGCAAATGTAGTCAAAAAGGCCGAGAGCCCCCGTCCGTCCTTCGCCTCCCGCGCCCCGCTGCCGCAGCCCTCCTGCGGGGCGCCCCTTGGCTGCGTGCCCCCTAGCCCCTCCGCTCCGTGAAGGATATCAGTCAGCTCCCTGAGGGTCGTCAGTCACGGCGCTGATGGATAGCAGTCAGAGGCGTGAGGGATATCAGTCAGTGCGGGGGGACTGGGCTGGGCGCAGCGGCTGAGCTGGCTGGGGTCGCCTCTGCGGCTTAGCTTGGGCGGCTTAGCTCCCTGAGGGACAGCGTCTTTCCTCGTGCTTGGTAGCTTGTTTTTCAGCCTTTTATACTGTCCTTAGCTCCAGTGCTGAGCTACTCTGTAGGCGGGTAGGCTGGGTCTGTGGCGAAAGGACTACCTTTGCCTCCATAAGTCACCCTACATTGCTTCGACTCGCTATGAAAGATGTTAAGGCCTACGGTGCGCGGGCTATAGACGCACCCCTGGAGCTCATGACGATACAGCGCCGCGAGCTCCGTCCGCAGGATGTGGAGTTCGAGATCCTCTACTGCGGGATCTGTCACTCCGACCTGCATCGCCTCAAGGGAGAGTTCGGCCAATCCCATTACCCCCTTGTCCCAGGGCATGAGATCCTGGGGCGAGTGACGGCGCTGGGCTCGGCGGTCAAGGACTTCCAGCTAGGCGAACTGGTCGGTGTCGGCTGCATCGTCGACAGCTGCGGGCACTGTAGCTGCTGCCAGGAGGGGCTGGAGCAGTTCTGCACCGAGGGTGTCTCCTTCTCCTTCAATGGGATCGACCGCGTCTCGGGGGGCTACACCTACGGTGGCTTCTCCAAGAGCTACGTCTGTGAGGATAAGTATGTGCTGCACATGCCGCCCTTCGAGCAGCTCGCTATGGCCGCGCCGCTGCTCTGCGCAGGGATCACCGTCTACTCGCCGCTGAGGCACTGGCAGGCGGGCCCCAGTAAGCATGTCGGCATCCTCGGGATCGGGGGGCTGGGGCATCTCGCCGTGCGCATCGCCAAGGCTATGGGCGCTGAGGTCACCGTCTTCACCACCTCGCCTGCCAAGGTTGCCGATGCCGAGCGCCTCGGTGCCGACCGTGCCGTACTCTCCTCGGACGAAGATGCAATGAAGGCCCTACGGGGGCAGCTCGATCTCATCATCGACACCGTATCGGCGGGACACGAGGTCAACGCCTACCTCACGGCGCTCAGCGTCGATGGTAGCGTGGTGGTCGTAGGCCTACCCGCCGAGCCCCTCAAGGTCTCGGCAGGCCTCCTCGTACACGGCCGCCGCAGCCTCTCGGGCTCCAATATCGGCGGTATCGCCGAGACGCAGGAGATGCTGGACTTCTGCTACCAGCACGGTATCGTCGGCGAGGGCGAGGTGCTGCCCGTGAGCCAGGTGAATGAGGCGCTGGCGCGCCTAGAGCGCGGCGACATCCACTACCGCTTTGTCCTCGACATGAAGGAGCTCTAGGCGAAGTGCCTGAGCAGCGGCTACAGGACCTTGCTGGAGCGCTGTAGGCACAGCGCCTCCTCCTCTGCCTACCTCAAGGGTCCAGAGCAGACGAAGAGGCTCCTCTACAGCGCAGTACCTCGATAGCCTGCATAGCCTAGGGCATATTCAAGAGAAGGCCCCGAGTAGAAGTCTAGCTTCTGCTTGGGGCCTTCTTATAAGGCTCGCTCTAGGGCGAGGGGGGGGGGAGTAAAAGAGAGGCCCCCAGCGACAGAGCTCTGTCGCTGGGGGCCTATTTATTGGGTCAGCCTCGGGGGCAGCGGGGTGGCTGCCCTAGCGAGGGCGGGGGTGCGGCTAGTTGTGCGTAGCGTTCTGTGTCAGCTTGCCGGGGTAAGAGTTGATAGCACCCTGCGGGATGAAGTAGACGACGCGGTAGTCCGTGGCGGGGATATCCTCGAGCTGGTGGTGGGCTCCAGGATAGTGGCGGGTCAGGGCACGGCCGTTGCGGAAGACGTCGTAGCTACGCTCGGCCTGGAAGGCGAGCTCCAGCTGGCGCTCCTTGTCGATGCGGTCGGGGGCGTTGGCTGCGCTCAGGTCGCTGTACTTAGCCCCAGGGATGGAGCGGGTGCGGATGAGGTTGAGGTCGGTCTGAGCCTCGCCGTAGCGCCCGAGCTTTGCCAGGGCCTCCGCACGGTTGAGGTAGACTTCGCCAAGGCGCGAGATGAGGGGAGAGTGCAGGTGGCTCTCCTCACCCTCGCGGGAGCACTTGGTGATGTAGAACATCGGGTAGGCTCTATTGAGCGCGATCTTGTAGTCCAGCAGGCCTGTGTACACCTTGCCATCGCTGTAGGTGATGCGGTAGCGCCCTTCGGAGGCATTGACGGGCGTGAGCTCGTAGCTCTTGGTCTGCTTGGCGCCGCCGATGGTGACCTCCTCGGTCGCGGTGATCTTGCTACCTGTGCGCTGGATCGGGAGCTGAAGGTAGTTCTGGTCGCCGTTCTGCTCGGTCTTGATGAAGCGTAGTACCTCGACATTGCCCTCCTCATAGACGGGCTCGATGAAGGCAGCGCGGGCGTCTACGATGCGACGGTGCTGGTCGGTGCGGTAGTCGTTGCGGCCCGTCTCATCGAGCATCTGGAGGTACTTGGCACTGGCGTACATCTCACCCCAGCCCATGCCGCCGATATTGGCATACATCCCCCCGACGCCGTAGTAGTGATCGTAGCCCGAGTACTCGGATGCGAGGCGACGGATGACGAAGATGGACTCCTTATTGGACTGTGGGAGGATCCTCGGATAGCGCATGAAGTCCTCCCGTGAGAGCAGCTGGTACTGGCCGCTGGAGATGACCTTGGTGGCGTAGTCGACGGCCAGCTGGGCGTACTGCGCGTTCGGCTGCTCCCAGGTGCCGCTCATATAGAGGTAGACGCGGGAGAGGATCGCCTGGGCAGCGCCCTTGGAGGCATAGCTGGGGTCGCCCTCGCTGACGGGGAGCAGCTCCTCGGCCTTGGTGAGGTCGGCGATGATCTGCTTGTAGCTCTCGGCCACGGTAGCGCGGTCGGGGAGGGTGAACTTGCCGAAGACATTATCGGGCGTGCCATTGACCAGCGGTACGCCGAGGTTCTTCTCGGGATCCTGATAGTAGGGACGTCCGTAGGCGCGCACCAGGTAGTAGTAGAGCAGGCCGCGTACGAAGTAGCACTCGCCGACACGTGCCTTGACGGCGGCATCGGTGGAGGCCTCGTAGAGCTTGATCGTATTGGAGGCCTGGGCTATGGCCTTGTAGCTATTGTCCCAGAAGGACTGCAGGCGGTAGTTATTGGGCGTACGGTTGAAGGTGATGAACTCGAAGAAGGCGTCGGTCGAGGCCCCACGTATCATGATGTTGTCGCCCGCGTACTCGCCGCAGCGGTGCATGGGGTCGCTCCAGGCCTTGAGCTGGGCGTAGACCCCGCGTACCATACCGTCGATGGCCTCTTCGGGGGACTCGGTGATGCGCGAGGAGGACATGTGTCCCTTGGGCTCGCGGTCTATGGAGCAGGCTACGAGCAGCCCTGAGGCTAGCAGGAGCGTGAGTATCTTATTCATATCGTAGGATGCAGACTAGGTTAGAGGGAAAGGTTGAGCCCGAAGATGACCTTGCGTACAGGAGGGTAGACCCCAGGCGAAGTCGTGCCCATGACGGTACCCGAGGAGGAGGGTAGCTCGGGGTCGACGCCGGAGTACTTGGTGAAGGTCAGGAGGTTCTCGGCGTTGACGTACAGGCGGAGCGTCTGGATCTTGAGCTGCGGCAGGGAGAAGTTGTAGCCGAGGGATAGGCTGCGGAGCTTGAGGAAGGAAGCGTCCTCGAGGTAGCGTGAGGAGGCCTTGTTGCCGCCATCCTTATTGTTGTAGAGGGCGCGGGGGTGGGTGGCCTCATCGCCTGCCTTCTGCCAGCGCGACCAGCCTGGGCGCAGGACCATCTGATTGCGGTCCGCGTAGGCAAGATCGGAGTCGTACTCCTGGCGCGAGTAGTTATAGATCTGTCCGCCGAGGGAGTAGCCGAAGGCCAGCGCGAAGTCGAGCTGACGCCAGCGCAGGTTGGTCGAGAAGCCCCCGAAGAGCTTGGGGGCAGCGTTGCCGAGCTTGTAGTAGTCGGCCTCGGCGTAGTTCTTGGTCACGACCTTGCCGCCCTTGCCATCGTCCTTGTACCACTGGGGGCGTCCGTCCTCCTTGTTGACGCCGGCCCACTCCTTCATATAGTAGGTGTCAATGGGCGAGCCGATCTCCAGGATGCGAGAGGCCGTACCTGAGATGCCCGTACCGTCGCCGATGATCACGGGCTTGGCTACGAACTGACCCGTCGTGGCGTCGTACTGGCGGAAGATGTCGGTCAGCTTGTTGGCGTTGTGCCCGAGGTTGGCGTCGAGGCTCCAGGTAAAGTCCTTGCTGCGGATGATGTCGCCGCCGATGGCGAATTCGACCCCACGATTGTCCATCTTCCCGATGTTGCGGTAGATGTTGGTGACGCCGATGAGCCCTGTGACGGGGACGTTGTAGAGAATGTTGTCGGTCTTCTTGGAGTAGAGGTCGAGGTTGAAGTGCAGGCGGTTATCCCAGAGCGAAGCATCGATCCCGAAGCCCGTCGTATAGGTGCGCTCCCAGGTGAGGTCGGGGTTGCCGAGCTGGGAGATGAGCATCCCGGGGCGGCCGTCGTAGTTGGCCGAGACGGAGTAGAGGTCGTACTGGGGATAGAGGGCCTCGGGGCGATTCCCTGCCGAGCCGTAGGAGAGACGGAGCTTGAGCTGGTCGACACCCTGGAGGTGGAACCACGACTCGCGGTGGACGTTCCACCCGCCACTGATGGAGAAGAGCGTCCCGTACTTGGCATTGGAGCCGAGGTTGGAGGCGCCATCACGACGGATCGAGCCCTCGAGGAGGTAGCGCCCGTCGTAGCTGTAGCGGGCGTTGGCGAAGACGGACTGCACGGCCCACTCCGCGATGCCGCCGCGGGCACGCTCGGGCTTGGCCGTGATGTCCAGCACCTCGAAGCCAGGGATGAAGCCTATGCCGTAGGCGTCGAGCGTCTTACCCCAGTAGTCGTTGTACTCATAGGCCAGCAGCCCGTTGAGGCTGTGCTTGCCCCAGCTGTTGCTCGTCAGCAGCTTCTGGTTGGTGTACTTGCGCATCACCTCAGCGCGGTACTCGGTGATGCGTCCGTTGACGCTCTCGCCCGAGCTGGAGCGGGGGTCGGAGTAGCTGCGACTAGCGTGGTGCACGTACTTGAGGTTGTTGACCGAGGAGAAGGTGAGCCAGGGGGTGAGGCGCAGGTCGAAGTCCAGGCTACCCATGAACTCGTAGTTGCGCGCGTCGCCATGGTTCCACTGCAGGTCACGGATGTAGTTGGTGCCCGTGCGGTTCACCCAGCCGCTGTAGCGGTGCGGTACGGGCTTGCCGTCCTTGTCATAGGGGCTATCCCAGGGGAGCATGGAGTACATGGCGGTGACGGAGTACTGGCGGTCGTCGGTCGTCTGCAGTGCCCCGCTGATGGAGGGGCGTATCGTCAGGGCCTCGAAGGGTCGGTAGTTGGTCTTGGAGCGGAAGTTGAAGCGCTGGTAGTCGAAGCCCTTGACAGCGCCCTGCTCCTTGTAGTAGCCGATGGAGAAGAAGGAGTTGAGACTCTCGCTACCGCCCTGCATGGAGAGGCTGTAGTCCTGGGTCACGCCAGTGCGTGTGGCGAGCTTCCACCAGTCGAAGTTATCGTTGCGCAGCTCGGGCTTCCAGCGGTCGAACTTCAGTGCCTCGGGGTTCTGCACCGAGGCGAAGTAGTCGTAGAGCTCCGCGCCCGTCATCATGCGCTGATTGCCATTGTGCAGCATGCTGACGCCCGCGCGTAGGGCGGCCGATACCTTGACCTTGCCCGAGCGGCTGCTCTTGGTCGTGACGACGACGACCCCATTGGCCCCAGCCGATCCGTAGATGGCGGTGGAGGCGGCATCCTTGAGGACGGTCACGGCCTCGATGTCCTGTGGGCTGAGCTGGCCGGGGTCGTCCCCGACGATGACGCCATCGATGACCCAGAGGGGGCGCGTATTCCCGTTGAGCGTGGCCTGCCCACGGATGACGACGGCGGCGCTGGAGCCTGGCTGCGCCGATCCTGGGGCGACGTAGACGCCTGGAGCCTTACCGTTGAGGAGGTTGGCCACAGAGGGGGTGGTGAGGTCCTTGAGCTTGGAGTCCTTGAGGCTGATCATCGCCCCGGTGAGGCTCTCCTTGCGCTGGGTGGTGTAGCCGACCACGACCAGCTCGCCGAGGGTGCGGGCATTCTCCTTGAGCTTGATCGTCTGCGGGCTGCTGGTGGCGCTCACCTCGATCGTCTGATAGCCGATGCAGGAGATGACGAGCACGCTGCCCGGTGCTGCGGCGAGGCTGTAGCGCCCCTGCACGTCGGTCACGGTGCCGAGGTTCCTATTGCCCTTGACGGAGATGCTGGCGCCGATGATGGCTTCACCACTCTGGGCGTCTACGACCTGGCCGCGTAGCTTGGCACTGTTGGTGCTCTGCTGCTCGGGCTGCGCGGAGCTGCCGCTGCTCGGGGAGGCGTGTAGCCCCAGAGGAAGGAGTCCCGGGAGGAGTAGGGCTAGGACGAGGCTCTTGCGCAGGCTCGCTCTAGCGAAGGGGAGTAATTGGTTCTTCATCGTTTGTTCTAGCCGTTAGTAGTTAGTGTAGGACTTAGATGGAGCAAATGTAGAGTCTTTGCCGCAGCTCTACAAGGCTCTTTTCCTTAGAAACTTAAGGAAGCATCCGCCCGCTGGCAAAGCCCTTCGCCGCAGCCCCTCCCCGCCCCTGACTGCTATCCCTCAGAGCGCTGACTGACGCCCCTCAGCTTCCTGACTGACGGCTCTCAGCGTGCTGACGGATATCCCTCACGGAGCTGGGGGCTAGCTCCCAGCTCGCTGGGGCCTCGGGCGGGGCAGCTCGAGGCTCAGGCAAGGGCTGCTGCAGTACCCTTAGGCAAAGGTGCTCTGAGCCCTAAGCTCGTGGGCTCGGCTTTGTTTCGTATCTTTGTGGCCGCTAGGGCAGGACAGACACTGCCTTGGTGATAACCAAAGCCTTAAATAGGCATTAACTCATTTAATTTCCTCTATGAAAAGTCTTACGACTTCGCTCCTGCTCTTTGTGGGGGCAACGGGTGTGGCCTCTGCTGCAGGGCATCCCACCTTCGCTGACTCCATCCGCCACATTGATAGCGTGCTGATCACGGCGCGTGCGCGTCAGGAGGTCAGCATCAACCCGCTGGGCGTGCCCGAGCGCAAGGTGCCGATGACGATCAATAAGGTCTCAGGCCTGATGCTCCAGCAGCGTGCCATCACGCAGCTCGGGGACGCCCTGCGCTTCACCCCCGCGGTGCAGAACCGCAAGAGCTATGGGGCCTTCAACGAGATCGCCGTCCGTGGCTTCAACCGCGCTGTCTATATGGTCGACGGCGTGCGTGACGAGCGCTCCATGGTCAACTCCAATCCCTTCGTCAACCTCTACAATGTAGAGCGCATCGAGGTCCTCAAGGGTCCCGCCTCTGTCCTCTATGGCTATGCCAATGCTGGGGGGATTATCAACGTCGTGCGTCGCGCCCCGAGCGATAGCCTCACCCTGGGGGCACACCTCCGCTACGGCAGCCTCGGCTACTACGACCTCGGCGTGCATGCAGGCGGCCAGCTGGCGCGTGGGCTCAATATCTATGCTGGGGGCTTCCACGCGGGCGGCGACCAGTGGCGCCACACCCAGGATACGCAGAATAGCCTCTTCACGGCGCTGAGCTACACGACGGGCGCACATAGCTTCGTCCTCCGCCTGGAGGGCTTCTACGACTACTTCGGTACGGAGACGGGGCTGCCCGCACTGATGCCAGCCGATATGTACCGCGTGAGTGATGACCAGCTCTTCGCCCGTAAGGACGAGCTGCGCCCTGGGCTCGACCGCAGCTGGCGCTACAATGACCAGTCGGACTTCATGTACCACAGCGGCGCTAATGCCTCGCTCAAGTGGACCTACAACTTCGGCTCGGGCTGGCGTCTCTCCGACTACCTCTCCGGCAGCTACGACGACATTGACTACTTCAGCACCGAGACGATGAGCTGGCCTACGAGCCGCACGGCAGGCGCTAAGTACGGCTACTACAGCAAGGCCGCCGACGGGACGAAGACCTACTACGACCTAGATCACCTGATCTACGACAGCAACCTGCGCTTCTCCCACATCACGCAGATCATGCAGAACACGCTAGACCTGACGGGCAGCTTCACCCTCGGCTCCATCGTCAACAACCTGCGTCTGGGCTACAGCACGACCTACATGCACCGCACGAGCTACTCGGGCTACAACGATGATGACATCTGGGGTCCCTCGCGTAGCATCGACGCTGCGGGCAAAGTCGTCTACCCCCAGGGGCGCGTCCTCAACCCTGACTTCAACGGTGGGCTAATGAGCAAGTTCAGCCAGGCCAGCCCCAACCGCACCTGGGTGCACGGCTTCTCGCTGAGCGACGTCGTCGAGCTGACGCCTCAGCTCAAGGCCATGCTCGCCCTGCGCTACGACCTCTATAGCTACAAGAGCACCAAGGGCCGCATGGCGACCATCAATGGCGAGCGCCGTCACGAGGCCGTCAAGGACGACCAGTGGCTCTCGGTGAGCCCTCAGGAGCTGAGCTATCGTGGTGGGCTGGTATGGTTGCCCACGGAGTCGCTGAGCTTCTACGGCTCGATCGGTAGCTTCTTCGCTCCCGACCAGACGCTGACCTTCAACCCCGCGACGCAGCGCTTCTATGACAAGGCGGGACAGGCCGTCACCGAGCGCCGCAATGGCTACTACTTCGAGCCTCGCCGCGGCTATCAGGCCGAGCTGGGCGCCAAGTACACCCTCGGCGAAGTCCTTGACCTAAACCTCGCGGGCTACTTCATCCGTCAGGAGAACGAAGTCGTGCGCACGACGCAGACCGAGCAGGTGGCTGGCGCGGCTAGGCGCTACAACGTCTCGGCACAGATCGGTGCGACCGAGAGCAAGGGCTTCGAGGCCGAGGCTACGTTGCGTCCCGCCGCTGGCCTGAGCCTCAGCGCAGGCTACGGCTACACGGATGCTGCCATCGCCGACGTCAATGAGACGCCCGTCAGCAAGCTCTTCAACATCAAGAAGGGCACGCCGCTGGCCTGGGTGCCTAAGCATACCCTCTACACCTACGGGGGCTATGAGCTGCAGCGCGGTGCCCTGCGTGGCCTCGGGCTCAACTACAGCCTGACCTACCGCAGTGAGATGTACTACAACGTAGGCGCGGGCCGCACGCTCGACCCCACGACGCAGCTCGACCTCGGGGCTAGCTACCGTCTGCCCTACGGCATCAGCCTCGAGCTGCAGGTACGCAACGTCCTCGGGACGAAGTCCTGGGCCTCCACGCTGGGCACGCAGCTGATGCCTGCCGAGCCTACCAACGCGCTCGTGACGCTTCGCTACCAGCTCTAGTCGGGCTACTGCCGCTAGACCTTAGCCCCGCGGTGAGGGTCTAGCGGCGGAGCTCTTCCCCTAGATAGACCAAAAGCGCTGCGGCTGACCGCTCCCCTCTCGAGAGGGGGCAGTCAGCCGCAGCGCTTTATTTGTACTTGGGTGGGGCTAGCCTCGGGCTAGTGTCCCGCGAAGGCCTCCGTGATGGGATGACCGATGCAGCCCGAGGGGTACTGCGTCTTGAGCAGCGCCGCCAGCGTAGCGGCGATGTCGGTGATGTAGGTCTCGCGGTAGAGGTGCCCAGGGCGGATGCCGCGGCCCATGAAGATCAGCGGGATGTGCGTGTCGTAGGGTGACCAGACGCCGTGGCTGGTGCCGAGGGCGCGCTTGCCACTGCTGCGGGCGTACCAGCCTGGATCAGCGACGATGAAGATCTCCCCGCTGCGGCCCTTGCGGTAGCCGTTGATGACACGCTCGCGGATAGCCTGTGGGGCGGTCGCCAGCTGCGCCTCCTCGGCGGGGATGACGAAGGCTGCCCCCGGCAGACGCTCGCGCAGCGCGGAGCTGACGGCACGGATCAGGGCCATGCGATCGATGCCGAGGGAGTCGATGCGAGGATTGTTGAAGAAGACCTGATAGTTGGCCACGCGGGTGACCAGTGCTAGATTCTGCCCTGTGAAGGCACGCGCCGTAGAGTCGGCGATCTTGAGGGCGCGGTCGGTGCGCAGGCCGCTGCCGGGGAGCTTATGCTCCTGCTCGAAGGTGAGGTTGTGCCCCGCGGCGTGGTCTGCCGTCAGGACGAAGACGTAGCCGTCCTTACCCACGCGCTGGTCCAGATAGCTGAGGAAGTCCGCCAGGTCGCGGTCCAGACGCAGGTAGGTGTCCTCCGTCTCGATGGCGAAGGTGCCGTAGTGGTGCCCTACGTAGTCGGTGGCGGAGTGGCTCATGGCCAGGAAGTCCGTCTCCTCAGGACGGCTGCCCAGCTGCTCGCCCTCGATGGCAGCCTTGGCCATCTCGAAGGTCAGCGTATTGCCAAAGGGCGTGGTGCGGATGACGCCCTTGCCCTGCTCCTGCAGCAGCCTTGCCGTGGGCAGCGGTAGGGTAGGGGGCACCTCGCCCTGCTTACCCCAGGGATTCTCGTAGTTGTTCAGGTCGGGCGAGCTCTGCTTATAGCTGTCGATGGGGAAGAGCGGGTGCCAGTCGTCCTTCAAGAGGGCGGTGATGCGGTCACGCTCGTTGAAGCGCTTGACCCACTCGGGCAGCTCCTGCATGTAGTAGCTGCTGGTGATGAAGTTGCCCGTAGCATCGTCCAGCCAGTAGACCCCGTTGGCCGTGTGGCCTGCGGGCAAGATGGAGGCACGGTCCTTGATGGCTACGCCTATGGTCTTGCTGCGGAAGTTGGAGGCGATGCGCAGCTCGTCGGCGATGGTGGTGGAGAGGAGGTTGCGGGGCGACATCTGCCCGCTCTTGCCGTTGGGCGCGCCGACGGTGGTGACGCTGCGGTCCTGTGTGCAGTAGATGGGGGCGTTGTCCTTGACGAAGTCATTGCCCGCGATGCCGTGGATGGCGGGTACGCTGCCCGTGTGCACGGAGCTATGCCCGATGGCGGTGACGCTGGGCAGGTAGTTGATGCGGGTATTCTCGCAGTTGAAGCCCTGGGTAAGTAGGCGCTTGAAGCCGCCCTCGACGAAGCGCGCTTGATAGCGGTAGAGATAGTCCCAGGTCATCTGGTCGACCATCATCGTCACCACCAGGCGCGGGCGGCCGTGCTGTGGGGTGACCTGATGTGTGGCCTGCTTCGTGCTGGCCTTGCGCTGTGCCTGGGCGGTGCTGCCTAGGGCTAGGAGCCCGAGGGCGAGGGTGCAGAGTCGGTAGTACTGATGTGTCATAGCTGTCGTGTGGCTATAGGGGTGAGAGAGACCCTAGAGCAAGCTCCGAGAGGAGTCACCCTAGGGCTAGGGCTTAGGCGAGTTGTAGCTCCAGAGAGGTCCAGCGCTGGCGGCTGTGCTGGGAGACGAGGCTGAGGCCGAGCTCCGCGCCGCGGGCGATGAGCTGCGGAGCGTCCTCCTCGTAGAAGCCGCTGAGGACGAGGCGTGCCCCTGGGGCCATGACGGCACGGTAGCGGGGCATATCCTCCAGGAGGATGTTGCGGGTGATGTTCGCCAGGATCAGGTCGTAGGGCGCCTTGCCCTCGAGGCTGGAGGCGTCGCCACAGATCATCTCCTGGATGGTGACGCCACTGAGCTGGGCGTTCTCCTGGACGTTGTCGTAGGCCCAGGGATCGATGTCGATGGCGGTGAGGTGACGGGCGCCGCGCTTCAGGGCGATGATGCCGAGGATGCCGGTGCCGCAGCCCATGTCCAGCACCCGCAGCCCCGTGAGATCGTGCTCCAGCAGCCAGCTGCCGACCAGCGCAGTGGTCTCGTGGTTGCCTGTGCCGAAGGCCATCTTGGGCTCGATGATGACCTCCAGCGGGATCTCAGGACGGGGTGCGTGGAAGGGGGCACGTATGAGGCAGGCCTCCTCGCCCAGTACGATGGGCTGGAAGTAGTGCTTCTCCCACTCCTCATTCCAGTTGATGTCGGGCATCTGCTCGCTGCTGTAGCTGAGCTCCACACCCTCGAGGATGGGCGTCGAGAGTAGCTCGGTGAGGGCCTCGTTGCCCTCGATGAGTGCGGTGGGGATATAGGCCAGCAGGTGCTCGCCGTCCTGGCTGTCGAAGCTGTCGAAGCCTACGGAGGCGAGCTCCGAGGCTAGGAGATCGAAGAGGACCTCCGTCTCGAGCGTCTCCGGACGATGGACGACGCTGAGGGTATAGCAGGTATATTGCATCCTTAGGGTCTAAGTGTCGGGGTGATGTCTCTTGGCTAGCCCAGCACCTCACGCAGTACCTCGTCCATGGCCGAGGCCGTGCGGTCGAAGTCCTCAGCACTGTGCGCCATCGAGAGGAAGATACATTCGTACTGGGAGGGCGGTAGGTAGATGCCGCGGGCGATCATGCCGCGGAAGTAGCGCGCATAGGTCTCGGTGTTGCTCTCCCGAGCCTCGGCGTTGCTTCGGACGCCGCCAGGACGGAAGAAGATGGTCGAGAGCGAGCCCACGCGATTGTAGCTCAGCCGATCGCTGTAGCGCTCGAGGATGGGGCGGATGCGGGCTTCGAAGGCGACGCCCTGAGCCTCCAGACGCTCGTAGAAGTTGGGGGCAGCGAGCTCACGCAGCATCGTGATGCCAGCCGCCAGAGCCAGTGGGTTGCCCGAGAGCGTCCCTGCCTGATAGACATCCCCCAGCGGGGCAAGCCTATCCATAATGTCTGCGCGACCACCGAAGGCGCCCACAGGGAGCCCACCGCCGATGATCTTCCCGAGGCACGTCAGGTCGGGGCGTATGCCGTAGAGCTCCTGCGCCCCGCCGCGTGCTGCGCGGAAGCCGCTGATCACCTCGTCGAAGATCAGCAGGATGCCCTCCTCTTCGGTGAGCTGACGTAGCCCCTGGAGGAAGCCCGGCTGGGGGGGGATGAGCCCCATATTACCCATGATGGGCTCGAGGATGACGGCAGCGACCTCGTCGCGGTGCGCCTCGAGCACCGCGACGACGCTCTCCAGATCATTGTACTGAGCGACCAGTGTGTCCTCTGCCGTGTGGGCGGTGACGCCCGCGCTAGAGGTCTGGCCGAAGGTCGCCAGCCCCGAGCCTGCAGAGATGAGGAAGCTGTCGGCGTGCCCGTGATAGCAGCCTTCGAACTTCAGGATCTTGTCCCTGCCCGTGAAGCCACGCGCTAGACGCACTGCGCTCATCGTAGCCTCTGTACCCGAGTTCACCATGCGTACGCGCTCCACGGAGGGGAAGAACTGCGTGCAGATCAGCTCGGCCATCTCGACCTCGCGGGCATTGCAGGCGCCGTAGCTGGTGCCGCGGTGCAGCTCGCGCTCGATGGCCTCGAGGATGGGCGGATAGGCGTGCCCTAGCAGCAGGGGCCCCCAGGAGGAGATGTAGTCGATGTACTCGTTACCATCGACGTCGTAGATGTGTGCCCCCTTGCCGTGATCTATGTAGCGCGGTGTCAGGCCTACCGAGCGGAAGGCGCGCACGGGGCTATTGACCCCGCCGGGGATATACTGTGAGGCGCGCTCGAAGAGGGCCTCGGAGAGCTCTGTCCTTTGTGTCATTGGTCTCGGATGAAGAAGGAGGCAGGCTGAGGCGTTGACCTCGACCTGCCTCCACACTAATACCTATGTATAGGGCAAAATTAGGCTAAAAAGCCCACATAGCCCTGGGGCTACTGGATGACCAGCTCGTCGAGGAAGATGAAGTGCCCTGCGGAGCGCTGGTTAGCGGCCTTGACGCGTACGTAGCGAGCCCGCTCGGCGATGGGGAAGGAGAAGGTCTCGAAGCTCGGGAGGAAGTCCCCGTCGTCGGTCGTCGTCACGCGCTGGCCGAGGCTACGCCAGTTCGTCCCGTCGTCACTGAGCAGGAGCTCGACGTGGTGCGGCATATAGACCCACTGCATCTTCTCCTGCATGAACTTGGCGAAGACATGCCGTAGCGCCTTCGTATCCCCAAGGTCGACGGTCACATCCAGCGGCATGGTGAAGCCCTGCCAGAGGCCATCGAGGTAGGTCGGCGTGCCGCGCAGGCCGTCGACGAGAGCGCGGGCGCCGCCTGCGGGGTACTTGGGGTTCCACTGGCAGCCCTCATTGTAGTAGATGGGCTTGCCGATGCCGAGGTGATAGTCCGTGCGGTAGCTGACCTCGGGGAAGTCCAGCGGCTTACCGTCCTTGAAGAGGCGTGCCACCAGTAGGATGGAGTCGCGCGAAGTGATGCGCTCCCCAGTATAGAGGCGCGAGGAGGCCGTGGGCATACTGCCGTCGGTGGAGTAGCGGATCTCAGCCGTGGGCTGCTCGCTGGAGAGGCGCAGCGCTACCTCACGGCGTGCGGTGTCGATCTCGCTGTAGACGGCGATACGCTTCAGCGGGTAGCTGTTGATGCCTCTGGCCTTCAGTGCAGGCAGCTGGGCGGCCACGCGGCGTAGGAAGTCGGGGTAGCTGCGCTCAGCCTGCGGCGTCCAGCCGATCTCGGCGATAGCCAGCAGACGAGGGAAGAGCATGTAGGCAGCGTGCTGCTCGTCCTGGACGTACTCCGTCCAGAGGTTGCCCTGCACGCCGAGGATGTACTGCTGCTGGGCGGGGCTGAGGACGGTGGGCATGGGGTTGTAGGAATAGGTCTTCTCCAGCGGAGTGAAGCCACCGATGGCACGGGGCTCACCCTTGCTCTCCCGCTGGTAGAAGTCGAGGTAGACGTAGTTGCCTGGGGTCATGACGACCTTGTGTCCCGCCTTGGCCGCGGTGATACCGCCCTCCTCACCGCGCCAGCTCATGACGGCAGCGTTGGGGGCGAGGCCGCCCATCAGGATCTCGTCCCAGCCGATGAGCTGACGTCCCTTGCCGTTGAGGTAGCGCTCGATGCGGCGTATCATGTAGCTCTGCAGCTCGTGCTCGTCCTTGAGGCCCTCCTGCTTCATACGGGCGCGGCAGTCGGGGCAGCTACCCCAGTGGTTCATCGCGGCCTCGTCGCCACCGATGTGGATGTAGTAGGAGGGGAAGAGCTCCAGCACCTCGTCGAGGATATCCTCGAAGAAGCGGAAGGTACTCTCCCGCCCGATGCAGACGTCGGTAGCGTCGAAGGCCCACTTGCCCTTACAGGTCAGCTCGGGGTAGGCGGCTGGCAGCTCGTTGCTGTGTCCCGGCAGCTCGATCTCGGGGACGACGGTGATGCCGAGGCGGGCGGCATGGGCTACGACGCGGCGGATGTCGTCCTTGGTGTAGGCGCCGCCGTAGGCTCCAGGAGTGCCTTCATCGAAGAAGCGGCGGTCATGCTGCCACCAGCTGTCCCAGTCAGCCAGGGTGCGCCAGGCGGCCTTCTTCGTCAGCAGGGGGTACTTGTCCGAGGGGAAGCGCCAGCCGCCGCCATCGACCAGGTGCCAGTGGAAGCGGTTCATCTTGTAGCGCGCCATCTCATCCAGCAGCTGGATGATGAAGTTGACGGACATGAAGTGGCGCGATACGTCGAGCATGATACCGCGCCAGGCGAAGCGTGCCGAGTCCGTGATGGAGAGCTGCGGCAGGCGGCGTCCGTACTGCCCGACCAGCTGCAGCAGCGTCTGTCCGCCCTGCAGGAGGCCGCTGCTGTCTCTGGCCAGCAGCTGCATGCCGCGCGGGCCGACGCTGAGGCGGTAGGCCTCGCGTCCCGAGAGACGCCTATCGAGGCGCACGGAGAGCAGGGGTGCCTTGGTCGTGGCCTTGACCTTGAGCCCCGCCTGCTGGCGGAGTTGGGTCTGGATGACCTGAGGCAGTAGGGGCGAGACGGTGAGCGTCTCGGGGAGCTGAGCGTGCCCTGCACCCCAGGTGATGGAGGCGGGACGTGGGATCAGACGGAGGCTGTCGGCAGGCGCCGCCGCGAGGGGCGCTGCGCCGAGGAGGAGGCCAAGGGAAGCGAGGGCGATGCCTGCTACCCGTCTGAGGCTAGAGGTCTGTATCTTCATCTTCGTATATATAATGAGTGATGTGTCTATAGGGTCTAGGGGGCGTCGGTCTCGGCGGGCTGACGGCGGAAGAGCAGGCGGAAGGCCTCCTCTACGGTCTTGACCCCGATGAGGCGGATCTTGCGCCCTGGGGCGTCGGCGATGTGGCTGAGGTTGCCCTCGGGCAGTAGGATGGCGCGGAAGCCGATGCGCTCGGCCTCGAGGATACGCTGCTCGATGCGCGCCACGGGACGCACCTCGCCCGACAGCCCGACTTCGCCCGTGAGGCAGACACCCTCGGGGAGCGCTAGGTCGAGGCTAGAGGAGAGGACGGCCGTGATGACGGCTAGGTCGCTGGCGGGGTCGCTGAGGCGTATGCCGCCAGCGATGTTGAGGAAGACGTCCTTCTGTATGAGCTTGAAGCCCGCACGCTTCTCCAGCACGGCCAGCAGCATGTTCATGCGCTTGGTGTCGAAGCCGGTCGAGGAGCGCTGAGGGGTAGCGTAGACGGCCGAGCTGACCAGTGCCTGCGTCTCGATGAGGAAGGGGCGCACGCCCTCCATAGCGGCCGCGACGGCCACGCCACTGAGGCGCATGTCGGAGCTGGTCATCAGGTGCTCGGAGGGATTCTCCACGGGGCGCAGACCCGTCTGGCGCATCTCGTAGATACCCAGCTCGGCGGTGCTGCCGAAGCGGTTCTTCTGCCCGCGCAGGATGCGGTACATGTAGTGCTTGTCGCCGTCGAACTGCAGCACCACGTCCACCGTGTGCTCGAGTACCTTGGGCCCTGCGATGCTGCCCTCCTTGGTGATATGGCCGATGACGATGACGGGTACGCCCTCGGTCTTGCAGTACTTGAGCAGGGCGGTGGCGCACTCGCGGATCTGCGAGACGCTGCCTGGGGAGCTCTCGCTGAGCTCGGTCTGTATGGTCTGTATGGAGTCTATGACGAGGAGGTCGGGCTGCAGCTCCTCGGCAGTGTGGAGGATCTTCTCTAGGCTCGTCTCGGCATAGATCATCATGTCGTCACCGCTACCGCCGCCGATGCGGTCGGCGCGCATCTTGAGCTGGTTGAGGCTCTCTTCGCCCGAGACGTAGAGGGTGCGTAGCGGTAGCCTGAGGACGGTCTGCAGCACCAGCGTGGACTTCCCGATGCCGGGCTCGCCCCCGATGAGGACGAAGGCGCCCTCGACGAGCCCGCCGCCGAGGACGCGGTTCAGCTCGGGGTCGCCCATGTCGATACGCAGCTCCTCGCGGTGCTGGATGTCCGCTAGACGTACGGGGCGCGCGCTGGGAACTGCCTTGGGGCTGTAGCCAGGGGCGGCGTCCTTCTTGCTGACGACGATCTCTTCCTCCTCTATGCTGTTCCACGTGCCGCACTGCGAGCAGTAGCCCTGCCACTTGGGGTACTGGGCTCCGCACTCTGCGCAGTGGTAAATGGTCTTTTTCTTCGCCATAACGCAAAGGTAGTGAGGATCTCGCAAAGCGCCGCCGAGTGTCCCGCCCCGCCTCTGCTGTGCACCTAGTGGTACTCAGGCTGGAATATTCCCTTGACCCGGTGTCTGTGGGGGGCTCCTCTGTGCTAGCCTTAGAGGCGGGAGCTTAGGGGGAACAGCCTTGGCTCGGTGTCTGTGGGGGGCTCCTCTGTGCTAGCCTTAGAGGCAGGAGCTTAGGGGGAACAGCCTAGGCTCGGTGTCTGTGGGGGCTCCTCTATGCTAGCCTTGGGAGGCAAGAGTGTAGGGAGGTGCTTGTTCGGCTGCTTGCCTACGGCTCTCCGACGGCGCTAAGCCCCAATAGGGGCGACCCGCTCAAAGCCCAGGGTGCGCAGCCCTGCAAGGGCGACCAAACCCTGGGTAAGCTGCAGCCAAAAGGGCAGAGCCCTACAGGGGCGACCCTCAATAGGCTCGGAGCATCGTAGTACTAAGCTAGCCGTAGTCCTCGATCGTATTGTGGGTCGCCCCTGTAGGGCTTCTTGATAATATCTGACCTCTACCCAGGGTTCCGTCAGGCTTACAGCCTTCCCTCACCCTGGGCTTTGGATGGGTCGCCCCCGAGGGGCTTGCCTGTCTATTCGCAGCCTATTGAGGACGGGTGGGAGCTACGGGTAGCCCTGCATATCTGCCTTGGGGATATGCTTTGTTCTTTGGTCTGCGCGTAGCGAGTACTAGCGGCTGGGGCGCCTGCCCCTCGCCGTTTAGCGCGCGCTTCTAGGGCGCGCGCTGGGCTGAAGGATATCCCCGAGCGGAGGCCGCCTAGGCTGAGCCGAGCGTCCGAGCTAAGGCGGGGCGGGGAAAGTTATATTACTTTGGGCGGATTATTATATAACTTTCTACGCATTCTTATATAACTTTTCCCTAAATCTTATATTACTTTTCTCCCTCCCCCTAGGCTCTCGCCGCGCCGCGCCTTATCCCTCAGTTGGGTGAGGCTTATCCCTCGGCGGGCTGGCGCGCTTCGCAGCAGAGGCTAGGTGAATTGTCGGGTGTGACTTCGAGGCCCGCGGGGGCTCCCCTGAGGTGCGGCACTCAGCTACTCCTTATTTATATATAGGCTGGCGGAGTGCTGGGCTGGGGTAGCTGGGGACTAAGATTGGAGCTCCAGCGCGCCTAATCCGAGGGCGGCGCTTACCTAAAAGTGAGGACGCCTCCGCCCCAGCCCGTCCCTAGCTCTAGGTATATATGCTAAAGAATGCGTATTTTTGTATCCAAATAATTTAACTAAACAATTCATCATTCACGTGTTATGCCGAACATTATCACGATAAAGAAGGGGCTCACGCTCAATCTGAAAGGGAAGGCACCTGAGGAACAGCTCGCACCAGTGGCTGCAGCTAGCTCCTACGCTGTCGTCCCCGAGGACTATGTGGGCTTTGTCCCCAAGGTGATCGTTCAGCCAGGGATGCGCGTGCTGGCAGGGGAAGCTCTGCTGGCACATAAGGCTCATCCCGAGCTCAAACTGACCTCCCCCGTCAGCGGTGAGGTCGTCGCCGTCCACAGAGGCGAGAAGCGCAAGGTACTCAGCGTAGAGGTACGCCCCGAGGCGACCATCGAGTACAAGGAGTACGCCACGGCTGACGCCCTCAGCATGGAGCGCAGCCAGCTGCTGTCGCTGCTGCTGGAGAGTGGTATGTTCAGCTTCTTCAAGCAGCGTCCCTACGACCGCATCGCTAACCCTCTGGATACGCCTCGTGACATCTTCGTCACGGCCAACCTGACGGCTCCGCTGGCGCCTAAGTTCGCCTACCTCGTCAAGGGACGTGAGCACGAACTGCAGCTGGCGCTCGATGCGCTCACGCGCCTGACCCCAGGTAAGGTCTACCTCGGCGTCGGGACGGGTGAGCTGACGGGCATCCGCACGGTAGAGCGCGTAGAGGTACGCGGTCCACACCCTGCAGGGCTGGTCGGCGTACTGATCAATCACACGGCACCTGTCAACAAGGGTGAGGTCGTCTGGACGCTCAAGGCTACCGACCTCTTGGTCATCGGCCGCTTCCTCAAGACAGGTCGTGTAGACTTCTCCCGCACCATTGCCCTCACGGGCTCGGAGGCTAAGGAGCTGGGCTACGTCAAGGTGCTGCCTGGGGCACGCTTCGATGAGGTGCTCGCAGGGCGCCTAGCTAAGAAGGATAGCCACGAGCGTATCATCGAGGGTGATGTCTTCACTGGGGTGAAGGTAGATGAGGCCCACGATCGTATGAGCTTCGGCATCGACCAGATCACCATCATCCCCGAGGGGGACGATCAGCACGAGGTGCTGGGCTGGGCGCTGCCTCGCTTCAAGCAGTTCAGCATGAGCCGCACCTACTTCTCCTGGCTGATGCCAGGTAAGGAGTACGCGCTGGATGCGCGTATCAAGGGTGGACGTCGCGCCATGATCATGAGTGGTCAGTACGACAGCGTCTTCCCTATGGACATCTACCCTGAGTTCCTACTCAAGAGCCTCATCGCCTTCAATATCGATGATATGGAGGCCCGTGGTATCTACGAGGTGGCGCCCGAGGACTTCTCGGTCTGCGAGTTCGTGGACACGTCCAAGATACCCCTGCAGCAGCTCGTGCGCCAGGGGCTGGATGAGCTCTACAAGGAAATGAACTAACCCCCAGGTTTCACTTATTAAAGGACAACGACCTTGAACGCTTTAAGAAAACAAATCGATAAGATCAAGCCAGCCTTCACTAAGGGTGGTCGCTTCGCGGCCCTGGAGTCTGTCTTCGATGGCTTCGAGACCTTCCTGTTCGTCCCGAACACGACCTCGAAGCGTCGTGGCGTGCATGTGCATGACGCCATAGACAGCAAGCGCACGATGAGCGTGGTGATCTTCGCCCTGCTGCCTGCCCTCCTCTTCGGGATGTACAACATCGGGCTGCAGCACAATATAGCCCTCGGGCAGGAGTCCAGCTTCTGGGCAACCTTCCTCTACGGGCTCCTCTCGGTACTGCCACAGATCGTGGTATCCTACGCCGTGGGTCTGGGGATCGAGTTCATCATCGCTCAGCTCAAGCATGAGGAGATCCAGGAGGGCTTCCTGGTGACGGGGATCCTGATCCCCATGATCATCCCCGTGGAGACGCCCCTGTGGATGATCGCCGTAGCTACGGCCTTCGCTGTGGTCTTTGCTAAGGAGGTCTTCGGTGGTACGGGCTACAATGTCTTCAACGTCGCGCTGGTGACGCGTGCCTTCCTCTTCTTCTCCTACCCCGCAGCTATGTCGGGCGACAGCGTCTGGGTACGCCTGGGCTCGAGCTTCGGCTTCGGTGGCGAGGGTAAGGTCGTGGACGGCTTCTCGGGCGCTACGCCTCTGGGGCAGATCGCTGCTGCCAAGGGCGCGCTGCCTGACATCCACAATACGCTCGGCGGTGCACTCACCGACTGGGATGCCTTCCTGGGCTTCCTCCCCGGCTCTGTGGGTGAGGTCTCCACGCTGGCTATCCTCATCGGTGCCCTCATCCTCATCTTCACGGGGATCGCTAGCTACAAGATCATGGTATCGGGTGTGGTAGGGGTCTTCGCTATGGCCTCGCTCTTCAACGCTATCGGCGCTACGCCTGCCATGCAGGTCTCGGCACTGCACCATCTCCTCTATGGGGGCTTCGCCTTCGGGATCGTCTTCATGGCTACCGACCCTGTGACGGCTGCACGCACCGAGGCGGGTAAGTGGGTCTATGGCTTCCTCGTCGGGGTCATGGTCGTCTTCATCCGTGTGCTCAATGCGGGCTACGCTGAGGGTATGATGCTCGCCATCCTGCTGATGAATACCTTCGCTCCCCTCATCGACTACATCGTCGTAGAGCGCAACGTCAACAAGCGTAAGGCACGCCTCGCAGTAGCTAAGAACTAAGACAGCAGCAACACACGATGGATACAAACAAGAACTCATACGTGATCATCTACGCATCCGTGATGGTCATCCTCGCCGCGGTCTTCCTGGCTGGGGCGAACATCCTGCTCAAGCCTTCGCAGGAGGAGAACGCTCGTATCGATAAGATGGAGCAGATCCTGCGCGCCCTCGGGCAGACGCCCTCCAAGGCCGACGTCATCTCCACCTACGAGGGGCTGATCAAGAAGGAACTCCTAGTCAACGCCGAGGGACAGGTCGTCCAGTCCTTCGAGGGCGGGGAGATCGGTAAGAGCGCTGCCTTCAACGCCAATACCGAGCTCGACTACAAGCTCATCGCCAAGGGCGAGCAGCGTGACCTGCCCGTCTGGGTCGCTGAGGTCGGGGGTAAGACCGTCTACGTCCTGCCGCTCAATGGCGCTGGGCTGTGGAATAAGATCTGGGGCTACATCGCGGTAGACGCCGCTGACCACTCTACGGTCACGGGAGCAGACTTCGGCAACGCTGGGGAGACCCCAGGGCTCGGTGCCGAGATCTCTACGCCTCGCTTCTCTGCCGAATTCCAGGGCAAGCAGCTCTTCCGTGAAGGCAAGTTCACGGGCATCGCTGTCGTCAAGCCCGGGCAGAAGGTGGACGATAAGGACTATGTCGACGGCATCTCGGGCGGTACGCTCACCAGCAACGGCGTCCACGACATGCTGCACCATAGCCTCGCTCCCTTCCAAAAGTTCCTCGAAACCTATAACGCGCAGTAGCTATGTCTCTCTGGAATAAAAAGAATAAAGAAACCCTTCTCGGTCCGCTGAGCAAGAACAATCCCATCATGGTGCAGATGCTCGGCATCTGCTCCGCCCTTGCCGTGACCTCCAAGCTGGAGCCCGCCCTCGTCATGGGGCTGTCGGTGACCATCGTCGTGGCCTTTGCCAACGTGGTGATCTCGCTCCTGCGTAAGGGGATCCCCAACCGCATCCGCATCATCGTACAGCTGGTGGTCGCCGCTACGCTCGTGACGCTGGTCAGTGAGGTCCTCAAGGCCTATGCCTACGACGTGAGCAAGCAGCTCTCCGTCTTCGTCGGGCTGATCATCACCAACTGTATCCTCATGGGTCGTCTGGAGGCCTTCGCCCTTGGTAATGGTCCCTGGGAGTCCTTCCTCGATGGGGTCGGTAACGGCCTCGGCTACGCCATCGTGCTGGCTGTCGTCGGCTTCTTCCGTGAGCTGCTGGGCTCGGGGACGCTGCTGGGCTTCCAGGTCATCCCTCAGTCGCTCTACGCTACCGATGGTATCCATGGCTACGTCAATAATGGCCTGATGATCCTGCCTCCGATGGCACTCATCTCCGTGGCTGTCCTCATCTGGATCCACCGCTCCTATAACAAGGAGCTGCAGGAAAACTAACATCTCCCACGCCTACTAGTAGTATCAAGAAAGAATGGATACATTAGCCTTATTCTTCCGGTCGATCTTCGTCGACAATATGATCTTCGCCTACTACCTAGGGATGTGTTCGTTCCTGGCGGTATCGAAGAACGTAAAGACCTCCTTTGGTCTGGGACTAGCGGTCATCTTCATCCTCACCTTCACGCTGCCGATCAACTACCTTCTGGAGACCAAGGTCTTCAAGCAGGGAGCCCTCGATTGGCTGCTCGGTCCTGAGGCTGCGAGCATTGACCTCTCCTTCCTCTCCTTCATCATCTTCATCGCTGTCATCGCTGCCTTCACGCAGCTGGTAGAGATGCTCGTCGAGCGCTTCAGTCCTTCGCTCTATGCCTCGCTGGGGATCTTCCTCCCGTTGATCGCCGTGAACTGCGCTATCCTCGGGGGCTCGCTCTTCATGCAGCAGCGTGAGTTCCCCACGATTGGGGAGGCTACCGTCTATGGCTTCGGCTCCGGTATCGGCTGGATGCTGGCTATCGTCGGTATGGCAGCTATCCGTGAGAAGCTTCAGTACTCGGACGTACCCAAGCCCCTGCGTGGTCTAGGGATCACCTTCATCATAACGGCGCTGATGGGTATAGCCTTCCTCAGCTTCTCGGGTGTCAAGATGTAATAGCGAAGTCTCTAAGTAATGAATACAACCATCATACTCATCAGCGTAGCAGTCTTCCTGCTGCTGACGCTGCTGCTCGTCGTCGTGCTGCTCGTCGCTAAGAGCAAGCTCGTCCCCTCGGGCAATGTCAAGCTCACCATCAACGGGGAGAAGGAGGCTGAGGTGCCCATCGGGGGTACCCTGCTGAACACCCTGCAGAGTGAGAATATCTACCTCTCCAGCGCCTGCGGTGGTGGTGGTGCCTGCGGTCAGTGCCGCTGCCGCGTCGTCGAGGGCGGCGGTGAGATCCTCCCCACGGAGAAGGGTTTCTTCTCTCGCAAGGAGCAGTCCGAGCACTGGCGCCTAGCCTGCCAGACCAAGGTCAAGGAGGACATGCAGGTCATCGTCCCCGAGGAGGTCTTCGGCGTCAAGGAATGGGAATGCGAGGTCATCTCTAACCGCAACGTTTCGACCTTCATCAAGGAGTTCGTCGTCAAGCTCCCTGAGGGTGAGGTCATGAACTTCAAGAGCGGTAGCTACGCACAGATCACCATCCCCAAGTACGATATCAAGTATTCGGACTACGATATTGATGAGAAGTTCCGCGGGGACTGGGATCACTTCGACATGTGGAGCCTGACGTGTAAGAACGACACGGAGACCATCCGTGCCTACTCTATGGCCAACTACCCTGCCGAAGGGAACATCATCACCCTCAACGTGCGTATCGCCACGCCTCCTATGGACCGCGCTACGCATAAGTGGATGAACGTCTCGCCAGGGATCTCCTCCTCCTACATCTTCTCCCTCAAGCCTGGGGACAAGGTGCGCATGAGTGGTCCTTACGGGGACTTCCATATCCAGGATACGGATGCTGAGATGCTCTACATCGGTGGTGGTGCAGGTATGGCACCGCTGCGCGCGCAGATCCTCCACCTCTTCCGCACGCTCCACACGGGCCGCAAGGTATCCTACTGGTACGGTGCGCGTAGCAAGAAGGAGATCTTCTACGAAGAGGACTTCCGCGAGATCGAGAAGCAGTTCCCCAACTTCAGCTTCCATATCGCCCTCTCCGATCCTCAGCCTGAGGACAACTGGACGGGCTACACCGGCTTCATCCACCAGGTCATCCTCGACAACTACCTCAAGAATCATGAGGCTCCCGAGGATATCGAGTACTACATGTGCGGCCCTGGCCCCATGGCCAATGCCGTCAAGGCGATGCTGGAGAACCTCGGCGTAGAGCGCTCGCAGCTCTTCTTCGACGACTTCGGCGGCTAGCCGTCGCTCGGCCCAGGCCCAGGCTAGAGAAACAGATCCTGCCCTCGGGCAATGCACAGCGCCCCCTGCAGTCTCGCACTGCAGGGGGCGCTGTCTTTAGGGGCGTCCTTGGGGGGCTGGGGGTACGCGTCGGCTTTAGCCTGGGACGCTTCGTACACAGCTCCGTCCTTGTCCCCGCCCTTCTTCTCGGAGCGCTCTCGAGGGGAGGGAGTGCGGGCTAAGGCAAGGGGGAAGGATAAAGTCTAGGGGGAGCAGCCGCGCGCCGTGCTAGACGCTGGGCTGCTCCCCCTAGAGCTTGAGCGGATGTGTGTGGATGGGCGGCGGGGCTGATGGGCTAGCCGCGGGCAGCCTGCAGGGCCTCGAGGCGTAGCGTTAGGTCGATGAAGGACTCCACGCCCAGCTGCTCGGGGCGCTTGCCGAAGATCGGGTCGCTGTAGTCGTAGTCGGGCCCGAAGAGTCCCTTGAGCGAATTGCGTAGCGTCTTGCGCCGCTGGTTGAATCCCGTCTTGATGACCGTCTTGAAGAGGCTCTCTGAGCAGCCGAGGCTCTGGCGCTGATTGCGGATGAGGCGGATGACGCCGCTCTTGACCTTGGGGGGTGGATTGAAGACGTGCTCGTCCACGGTGAAGAGGTACTCGACATCGTACCAGGCCTGCAGCAGCACGCTCAGGATGCCGTAGTCCTTGTTGCCCGGAGGTGAGGCGAGGCGCTGGGCGACCTCGCGCTGCAGCATCCCCGCGCAGTAGGGGATGCGCTCGCGGTAGTCGAGTAGGCGGAAGAAGATCTGAGAGGAGATATTGTAGGGGTAGTTGCCGATGAGGCTGAAGAGGCCATCGGGCATATAGTCCTCTATGGGGAGCTGGAGGAAGTCGCCCGAGATGATGCGGCCCTCGAGCTGGGGGAAGTGTTCCCCGAGGTAGGCCACGGACTCTTGGTCGAGCTCGATGACGCGCGTGTCGAAGCCTAGGGCGAGGAGGTACTGGGTGAGGACACCCATCCCCGGGCCTATCTCGAGGATAGGTAGCTCACGGTAGTCCTCGAGGGAGCGTGCGATGCGCTCGGCGATGCTGAGGTCGGTGAGGAAGTGCTGCCCGAGGGCTTTCTTTGCTTTTACTTGCTGCATGTATCGTGGTGAATACTTAGTCCTTTAGTAGAGCGCTAAAATACCACAATTAGACGATAGTCAGCCACTAGCACCTTGAGGATCAAGCGCGAGGCTCCATGCGAGCTGCGCTTGCGCGATGCTCTTCTTGGGCTGTCCGCGGGGGACGAAGCCGCTCCCAAGCGCCCCCGATGCAGCCCAAGACGGAGCAAATCCGCAGGCGAGACGGGAGGCTTAGCGAAAGGATGCCCGCTACGTAAGGAGCCTTCGCCTTCGCCTCGTTGGGCCAAGCACAACCCTACTGCCCCTGCCGCAGCTTCCTGCGCCTATTGGGGGAGGGCTAGGGAGAGGGATATCAGTCAGCGCTCTGAGGGGCGCCCGTGGCTCGCGTGAGGGACGTCAGTCAGCGTCGTCACTGATATCCCTCACAGCGCTGGGGCAGGGCGCTTGGGTTCCTTGCCTGATAGCGGGAGGCTTGTCTCGGGTAGGGCAGGGCGATGGGCTTAGCCTAGGGTGGGATGGCTACACCGCGTTTGATTAGCGCTTCTGCATTAGGCCCTAGGGGCAGAAGGTAGCCCAATCGGGGCGGCATTACGAAGAGCCTAGGTTTGCTCCCGTCCTGCGTATCCTAGCTTGGCGGGCTAGGGGAGGGCTTGGGTCGAAGGAGTTCGAGGCGGAGGCTCGGGGGCGGCTTGGTCGACTGTCTTGTCTTGGGGGGCTGAGGCGCTGGGTCGTGGCCGCTGGAGGAGCGGCTCGGGAAAGGTAGTGGCAGGGCGCTGCGGGGTGAATGGCGAAAACTTAGTACATTTGCCTCTGCCAAGGCATATATATAATAGTATAAGGAGCTGTGTGCCCGCCGCCTCGGAGCAGACCCCAGCGCGGCAGAGAGCACATACACAGATATGAAGACCAATCCTACGACAAAGGCCATCCTCTGGATCGTCATCCCGCTGCTCATCGGCGGGCTGGGTTTCTGGGGACTCTACCGAGAGACCGACTGGCGGGAGCTGGGGCAGACGCTGAGCAGCGAGGTACGCTACCCAGTACTCTTCTTCAGCCTCCTCTTCGGCCTGATGAGCAACCTCTGTCGTGGCCTCCGCTGGGAGCTGCTCGTAGCGCCGCTGGCGACCGACGGCGCTCCCCCGCGGCGTATCAATACCATCTGTACTGTCCTCGGCTCCTATACGGTGAACATGGGTATCCCCCGCTCGGGCGAAGTGTGGCGCTGCGTCGAGCTGGAGCGCAGGGAGCAGATCCCCTTTGCGCAGCTTTTCGGTACGCTCATTGTAGACCGTCTGGTGGATGTCCTCATGCTGGGGCTAATCCTCGTGGGGATCGTGGCCTCGAGCACGGATTTCTTTAGGGACTACTTCGCCCAGCACCCCGAGGTGCTCGAGGCGCTGGTGGCCTTTGCCCACAGCCCCTGGATGCTCGTCCTCATCGCCCTAGGGCTGGGGAGCGTGGCGCTGGTGCTGTGGCTGCTGCGCTATCGCCCCGAGGGACGCGTGGCGCACTTCCTCCGCCAGCTCTGGCTGGGTGGGATGAGCATACGCCAGATGCCGCACCGTGGGCGCTTCCTGCTCTTGACGGCGCTGATCTGGATCGGCTACTTCTGCTACTTCTACTTTGCCCTCTTCGCCTTCCCCGCTACGGAGCACCTGCCGCTCTCGGTCGCAGGCATCGCCTTTGCCCTGAGCAGCATGTCGGTGATCGTACCCGTGCAGGCAGGGATGGGCGCCTGGCATGCGGCCGTCATCGCGACCTTCACCACCTTCGGCATGGCCCTGCAGCCCGCACAGGACTTCGCCTTCATCGTCCACACGGCACAGACCCTGTGGATCACGCTCTGCGGGCTCATCGCTATCCTCGCACTCCCGATCATCAACAGGCACTACGTGCGCCAGCGCTTCGCCACGGAGCATACTACACCTTAATAATGAATGACTATGGCAACAGAGATTAAGACCCTAGCGCCCTCCGCCGTGTGGGGCTACTTCTACGATCTGACGCAGATCCCTCGCCCCACGGGGCATACCCTCGCCGCTCAGGACTATGTCCTAGCGCTGGCCGCCCGCCTTGGACTCAAGGCCGAGCGGGATGCTGTGGGGAATGTGCTGGTGCATAAGCCCGCTACGCCTGGCCTGGAGCAGCGCCCCGTCGTGACGCTGCAGGCGCACCTCGACATGGTGCCACAGAAGAATAGCCACGTGCAGCACGACTTCATCACCGACCCCATAGACGCCTACATCGACGGCGAGTGGGTCACGGCACGCGATACCACCCTTGGCGCGGACAACGGCATCGGGGCAGCCTACATGATGGCTGTCCTGGCGGACAACACGCTGCGCCATGGCCCGATCGAGGCCCTCTTCACCATCGACGAAGAGGTCGGTATGGTCGGCGCGCACGGTCTGCAGCCCGGCTTCTCAGCAGGGCAGATCCTCATCAACCTCGATAGCGAGGACGAGGGGCAGCTCTTCGTCGGTTGCGCTGGTGCAGTGGACGTCAAGGTCTTGCTCGAGTACAAGGATCAGGAGCCGACCCCCGAGGGCGATATCGCTGTACGCATCGCCTTGACGGGACTCAAGGGCGGGCACTCGGGGACGGATATCATCCTCGGCCGTGCCAATGCCAATAAGCAGCTGGCGCGCTTCCTCAAGGAGGCCATCGCCAGCTACGGCGCACGCCTCGTCAGCTTCGACGGCGGCTCGCTGCGCAATGCCATCCCCCGTGAGGCCTTCGCCGTGGTCACGATCCCCGAGGCTGAGGCCGATGGGCTGTGGGAGTTCGCCTCCGACTTCGCCGACCAGCTGCGCGTCGAGTACCGTGGCGTCGAGGAGTCGATCAGCCTCGCGCTGGAGCGCACCGAGCTCCCCGCGACGGTCGTCCCCGAGGAGATACAGGACGCGCTGATCAATGCTGTGGTGGCCTGCGTCAACGGCCCGCAGAGCATGCTCACCGAGTTCCCCGGCATCGTCGAGTCCTCGACCAATATGGCACGTGTGCTGCTGGAGGCAGGGCACTTCTCGGCGATTTTCCTCGTGCGTAGCTCTTCGGATAGCCGCAAGATGGAGGTCGCTGGCGCCATCGAGAGCGCCTTCAACCTCGCTGGCGCCGAGGTGGACTACTCGGCAGGCTACGGCGGCTGGGCACCCAACGCCTCCTCGCCCATCCTCGGGACGCTGCGTACAGCCTACGAAGAGGTCACGGGTCAGACGCCCGAGGTCACCATCATCCACGCTGGGCTGGAGTGCGGCATCCTACAGGGCGTCATGCCCGAGGCCGATATGATCTCCTTCGGGCCCGACATCCGCGCTCCGCATTCGCCCGACGAGCGCGTCTCCATAGCTTCGGTAGAGCGCTGCTGGCATATCCTGACCAAGGCGCTGGAGCAGGTCTAAGCACAATCATTAAGGTATATAGATATAGAAGTAAATGAGTAAAACAGCTTATGTATTCCCCGGTCAGGGCGCACAGTTCGTCGGCATGGGGAAGGAGCTCTACGAGAGCCACCCCCTAGCGAAGGAACTCTTCGAGAAGGCCAACGAGATCCTCGGCTTCCGCATCACGGACATCATGTTTGACGGGACGGACGAGGAGCTGAAGCAGACCAAGGTCACGCAGCCCGCCGTCTTCCTCCACTCTGTCATCCGTGCGCTCTGCCTCGGCGACGAGTTCCAGCCCGATATGGTTGCTGGCCACTCGCTGGGTGAGTTCTCCGCGCTTGTGGCTGCTGGCGCCCTGAGCTTCGAGGATGGCCTGCGCCTGGTCTCCAAGCGTGCGCTGGCGATGCAGGCTGCCTGTGAGCTGCAGCCCAGCACGATGGCTGCTGTCCTCGGCCTGCCTGACGAGCGCGTCACGGAGATCGTGGCCAGCATCCAGGATGAGGTCGTCGTAGCAGCGAACTTCAACTGCCCCGGCCAGCTCGTCATCTCGGGGACTGTCGCAGGGGTCGACAAGGCCTGCGAGCTGCTCAAGGAGGCTGGTGCTAAGCGCGCCCTCAAGCTCAACGTCGGGGGGGCCTTCCACTCTCCGCTGATGGAGCCCGCACGCCTGGAGCTGCAGCGCGCCATCGAGGGCACCGAGTTCCACAAGCCCCGCTGCCCCATCTATCAGAATGTCCCCGCCAGCGCGGTCAACTGCACCCATGGCATCAAGAAGAACCTCATCGCACAGCTCACGGCCCCCGTACGCTGGACGGAGAGCGTGCGTGCCATGGTCGCCGACGGCGCTACGACCTTCATCGAGGTCGGGCCTGGTGCCGTCCTGCAGGGGCTCGTCAAGAAGATCGCTCCAGAGGTCGCTACCGAGGGTCGCCAGTAGCTTGACGAGGCCGTGAGCCTTGTGCTGGCTTACCTGCCGCACGAGGTCTCAGCCCTCCCGCTAGACTCTTAAACAAAGGGACTTAGCCCATCCAAGTGGGCTAAGTCCCTTTTTTTTCTTTTCTTAGTAGCCGAATTGAGTCTTTGTGCAGCTCTGTGCGCAGCCCTTTACCCTGCTGCTGGGGCTGCTTCCTTAGGCTCTATGGTAGGCCTCTTGGGCTCGGGCAATTGGCCTCTGTCCTTTGGCTCCCGCATAATTTGAAAGTGTACAAATGAGAACGTTGATCTACGCCCTAGCCTTGATGGGCGGCCTCCTTTTGACCTCCTGTGGTAGCGCCCGTGAGGTGCTCTACATGCAGGACTTGACCCAAGTCGATCAGGATAGCATGACCGTCATCGACCTGGCGCAGCGTGCCCCCGAACTACGC
>ERZ773067.55-NODE-55-length-68984-cov-4.671793_pt1 | contig 68984 bp, 58 predicted proteins | sample MGYA00580622_ERZ773067 | MGnify/ENA primary metagenome ERZ773067 (study PRJEB29015, sample SAMEA2737998) | human oral metagenome | biome: human oral; feature: human-associated habitat; material: dental | place: China | collected 2113 ...
TATAAGAACTAATCTAGGTGAGATTTTACAAGGGGATACTAATTATTATGAAAAACTATGGAGAACTTCGCCTGGGTACGGAGGCTTTGATGGTAGTATTTTCTTTTATGAAAAGAAAGGGAAGATAATAAGCCAATTTCACATGTCCAACCAGACGGCGCAAACGTTTCTTCATGAAGATAAGCATCTCCTTCATATTTATCTGTGAAATCTTTGTCACGATAACAAGTCCATCGACAGAGTTCTTTTGTGATACGAAATTCTTTAACATACTCACGGTCAAAGTTTACACCAAAACGACGAGGGAAACCTAAACCTGCAATATCAAATGATTCAGAAAGTGAACCCGACATAAGGGCAATAGCAGTATCATCGGCATATACAGACAAACCTGTTAATAGCGTCGCATAGATACAGGCTATTGTTTGTTGTGCAGTTGCAACCTGTTTAACAGAGTTATTCGCAGTAATAGCTTTAGAACGTAAGATGTTAGTAGGAAGCATTGCCATGGCATCAAACATAAGAGTTAAAAGATCTTTTTCTGACGCAACAGGCGCACTTGGATCAATATTGATAAATTCAACATCTTTTGATATTTTAGACGCTAAATCACCAATCAAAGAATAAACGTTAAAGAGAGTAACTTTTGAATAGTTATTATCGATTTCTTGGTCAATAATTTCTTGCGGAATATTATCACGGTGTCCAATATAACGAATATATTTCTCTTGCTCAATATAATAGTCAAATAACATATATACCGCTCGACGGAACATGTTACCCGCTGCAGGGTTCCAAATCTCACCATTATCAGGGAACAGGGTTGAAATAATAGAGTCAATAACGGATGTACCTTTTACAGGGTTATCCCGACGGAACTCTTGAATAGCATTTGCAAGTGGATTAAATACGTTTGTCAAGTTAGGGTGCATCAGATTAAACTGAATAACATCCATACCACGTACAGTTGCTGCATAATAGAACTTAGCAAGCAACTCCCCTTTAGGATCTGTCGTAAAGATATTCCACTTATGTTTTTCACGAGTCCATAAGTCAAATGCAGGTTCAATATAAGTTTGACCTTTACCACCACGTGTAATTGCAATAAGGATTGTGTTTACAGGCCGACGGTCATAAAAATAAATACCTGCAGGTCTATCCGTTTCAGTATCTAATACATAAAATTCATTATTGATAAAGTCAGCAACCGTATCATAGGGTTTACGGTCATACACCCCTGCACGCTCGCCCTTTTTACCACCTTGTTTTTTAGATAACTTTGGATTAAAGTCATAGTCACGTGCGTCATAAAAGGTACGTTTATCATGTGGGACACCTGACATCTGGAACAATGTATTACCTAAGTCTTCATCAAACATAGGCATTTTTTTATACACAATGTTACCATCTGCATCACGTTTAACTTGACCAGGAACATCGGGGTCAAATTCAGGCACATTAATTTTTTTAATACCTTTATTCGAAATCATAGCATGTCCCATAATAGTTGAAACATGTCCATCAAATCCCAATGCCGCATCAGGTGCGATTTCTAGTTCACGAGTTAAGTGGTCCATCGTACGAATATACGCATCATTCGTCCATTCATCCATATCGTCAGATAGAAATACCGCATTATTATTATACCAAATTGCTCGAGTTTTTCGACGAACCCAGAAGAATACAATGGGAGTAATAATAAATAAGACTATGAAAAAGAATGGGAACATTCCAAAATCATTAAAAAATCCCAATTTTTCAGCACTACGGGGCAGATTATGAAATATCATTGCGAAATACTGTAACCCAATAGTACCTAAAATTGCAACTCCAATAGTAGCCGCCCAAGTAGGCGCCAAATAATACCACTCTGGATCAGCCTTTGTTTTTGCACGTCGAACACGTTCACCTTCACCCCTGCGACCCGCATTTTGGTTTTCACGAGTTTTAGCATAAAAGTCACGTTCATTCTGACGTCTTTGTTTTGATTTGTTAAAAATCATATGCCTTAACCTTTCAATTATTGTTATCTTTATTATAACATATATTACGTTAATAAAAAAGATGGCATCAAGGACCTTTTCTTTTTTTCTTAACATTAATCATCCAATCCTTAAAACTAAAAAATAGGTTCAATTTTGAACCTATTTTTTTTCTAAAACGTTTTTCGCATCTTCAAGTGTAACTGTCAATAAATCATCATCTGATAATCTACCAATAGTTGATTGTGCAAGACGATCATTTCTTGCATCTAATAAATCACGAAGTAAATTTTCAATATAACGACCATTACCATCAAGACCATTTTCACCTGCATCACGTTGATAAATGCGATAAAGTTGAGAGACAATATATTGAATAGTTTCCTGAGAGGCTTTTGTACCACTATTTTTCATTTGTAAGATAAGAATTTGTGCTAATTCTTCAAAGGTATAAGGAGTAAATTCAATCCAATGCTGGAACCGTGAATTTAATCCTGTATTTGCAGTATCAATAAAGTTACGCATATCGTTTTCATACCCTGCCAAAATGATAATCAAATCATCTTTATAAAGCATAGCATCTTCAACAAGTTGATCAACCGCAGCTTGTTCATGGTTACTATCACCACGAGGGAGTAATGAATAAGCTTCATCAATGAATAATACTCCACCAAGAGCCGATAAAATAACATTATGTGTTTTATCTTTGGTATCACCAACCCATTTAGATACTAAATCTTTAGAGCCAACGACCACAACTTTATTATCACGAAGAACACCTTCATCTGCCAGTGCTTGAGCTAAATAATTTGCCACAGTAGTTTTACCTGTACCTGCAGGCCCTGCAAACACCATATGATTTGCAAAACTAGCCATTTGTTTAATACCTCGACGTGATTGTTCAGCATTGATTCTTGCAGTTGAGATAAATTTATTTAATTGAGCTTTTGCTTGTTCAAGACCAATCAATGATTGCATTTTTTGAAGTGCATCTGAATTGCCTTTACCTATTTGTTCAGGATTATTAATAGAGGAATCTTCTAAATACCACTCACTATCACTAATGGATTCAATTTTTGAATGATAGGCTTCATGTGACAACAATGGTTCATCATTTTTAAGTGTTAATATTGATGACTCAACAACTAATCCACGAAGGTCATAAGAAACAGGTAAATTCCCTAAAATAAATCCATCAATCGTTAATGACCCATTTCGTACATGTAATGCAACCCATTCATTTTTAAATAAAGCCTTATCCTTAAATGATTTACGAAACTCTTTTTCATCCAATTGTAACCCATCTACAACAAAATCATTCAAAGATACTGTTATATTATCTTGTGAGTCAATAAAGACTCCACCATGAGTTGAAACATCATTTAACTTACTATCCTGATATAAATTAAAATATAAATTTGATACGTTTGTGATGTTAATAGATGCAGGTTGATGGCACTCAAATGCTGATTCCCTACCAAAAATATCTCCAATAACAGAACCATCAATTTTAAGATGATTAACAACCGTAGATACATATGGAATCACAACATTTGTTATTGACAGATTTTGATTTTGTGTAAGGTTTAAAAACGTATAATAGTCACGAGGGTCACCTTTTTTATGATAAAGGAATTCGACTGAATCTAATAATATCTGAAATCGTGAGGATTTAGCACTTTCATCAACACTAATCGCGTTTGTTTTAACAGGTACGCGAATAAATACATTTTTCAAACTAAAATTTTGAGATAAGATAAAACCAGCTACACCTTCAGAAATAGTAATAGTCTTATGATTTCCATCAATTGTTACATCAACGGGTACTTTAATACCACCTAAGGTTACTGATTTATCAAGAATAATGGTATCACCACGTCGGGCATGAGTAATCGCATCTTCTAGTGTCTTATATCGGTTTTTTACATGGAAACCACCCACATATAAGTCCGTCACGATTTAATTCTCCTTCATAACATTTTTCACATAATAAGATGTGACATAACTGGTTGTAACACCATCCTCCGTTGATACATATCCAAAAGGTACATTATCATACAATAAAATAGTATAAAAAACAGAACCTTTTTTATAGGTCTCAAATGTAACTTTTGAACCATCTTTTACAGTAATGGTTTCATCAATCACTGGTAATTTTTCTTTAAGTTTATTTTCAATAGCTTTAGCTTCATCAGATGTATCAATTGTATCGCTGCTATCCGACTTAGTAAGTGTAAAATCAGAATATGATTTTTTGGAATCTAAAGGATAGTATTTTGTTTGAGTAAAGGTATATCCACCTGCAAGCTCTTGAGAAGTACGTTCATTAGGTGATGTTAATTCAGCAGTTGTCAAAGGTGCGGATGATGATGTTGATATTTCCGTAGTCTCAGTTTGTGGTTCTGCTGATGCTGTCATCACTTTAGAATTTGCAAGCAACGCACCTGCGATACACACACTTAATGCTGCAACACAAGATAAAACAATCATCGATTTACGAGAAAATCTACCTTGTTTTTTTACTATAGTAGATGCGTTAGGATTTTTAATACGAATACCCTGTTTTTTTGGTATTATAACATCCGTATTATTTTCATGGTCAGTCAAATCATCAATTTCATCATTTGAAGAAAAAATTCTATGAGCTTTAATAATCGAACCATCAGCCGTTGTAATAGATACAATAGATTCATCAGTTTCCTCATCAAATGAATTTTCTAAATTAACAATTGGTATTTCATTGATGCTATTATCAGTAGATTTTTCATCAGTTGTGATAGATACAATGGGTTCATCAGTTTTCTCATTAAATGAATTTTCTAAATGAACAACAGGTGTTACATTGATACTATTATCAATAACTTTTTTGTCTATACTCGAATTGGCTTGATGAATATACGCTTTTAATTTTTCAACAGCAGATATGTCATTTGAAGTAGATAGTGGAATCGTTTCATTATCATGTTTCATTGGGGGATTAATCTCTTTTCATGTCATGTTTTTAACTATATGATAGTCATATTCTTTAAGTATAGTATATCAAATCTATAGCAAAACGTCAAGAGACTAAATTATTGCACACAATGCATCATAATATGAGATATAATAAGGGTTTGACCGTATGTATTGATTTTGATATAATAGATATAGAAAGGGGTACCCCATGAAGACAAATACTGAAAGAATTAATTTTGCAACAACAAAACGAACTAGGCGTAGACTTGATACATTATCAGCTGATCAAGGAATTCCACGTAATGACTTATTAAACCAAGCGATTAATGATTACTTAGATAGATTAGATGCTAATTATAGTGCACCAGATTTAGTACTTGATCGAATGAATCAAATATTTGCAGTATTAATTGAACATAATCGCTTATTAGAAGAATTATCAAACCAAGTGAGGAATTTAACAAATGAGCATTTATGATTTAGAAATGGATAAAGTACTAGAGGGTATAAAACCAAATGTGGTAACCCCTAAGTTACGAGAGGTAACAGAAACATGGAATGATAAAAAACCTAGAGTTATTGCAGAAATTATCATTCGATATATGCATAGTACATTAACAAATCCAACCACAAAAGATATCGTTCACAAAGGTGAAATCCATCGAATACGATATTTTAGTATCGAACCATTATTACAAGGGGTATGGCCACAAATCAGTTTAATGATACTTCATTTATCATATGGAGAACAAGTATCAATTATTGAAGCTATTTATCCTGAAAAAATACAATTGACCGCTAAATCATTTGCTATTAATTTCACGACAGATAATCAACAACCTCTTAATATCAATGTTAAAGATGGGGAGGTTTTATCTCGATTAGATTCAGCAAATGCAGGAATAGCTACTATTATTGCAATTTTGTCTGGACAAGGATTTAAATTACCACATTTAGATAAAGTAAAATCCGCAATAGGGGATATGCAATCATTAGTAGATACTGCAAAAGATATTGAAGCATTTACCAATGCAACCAAACGTGCACAACAAACTCAAAAATATAATGACAAAATATAAAAAGACTGTAATATACAGTCTTTTTTATTACCATTCATCTAATTGTTCATCTTCTTGAATATCAAATGACATTTCTAATTGTTCCATTAATCGACGTGATTCTTCTTGTTGTTTGAGTATTTGTAAATATTGATTTACAAAATCCATAGCTGGAACAGATTCAACTGTAGCGACTCGTTCTTTTTTAACATGTGGAAGAAGAGTTCGTTGTGAAGGAATAGAGGGCGTACGAGTAAGAGTTAAATAACGGTCTATATCATAGGATAGTTGATTAAAAGAAGACTCTTTGATGACACCTTTTTCTTCAGCACCACGTTTACGTGCTAATTTCGGGTGATTTTCATAGACAACAGCATGAACATGAAGATGAAGTGTATCATGTTGTATTGCAGCAACCATTCTACCATCTCGATAGTTTTCTGCATCAATCAACGATTGTAATCCTTTTCGTACTGCATGACGTAAACGAATATCATCATATTCAAATTCATAATCACCTTTTTCAAGAATAGTAGCATCAGGATTAACCAAGCCTTTCTCAACTAAATAATCAACATCAAAGGAAATAACCATTTGTTGAATAGCGCGATTTCCTTCTTTATGAAATTCTTGAATTTTATCTGCTAATCGTAATGTTTCAGCTCTACTAATAGCAGTTGAATCTAGTGTGAAAGCAACCCCATCTCCTTCAACAGGTGGATTAGTTGGCAAAGGAATATAAGCCATAGACGCATCAGTAGCTGAATTACGAGACACATAATCAGCTACAAATTTACCCGCATCTTGACCACGACTCCCATTAATATTAAATTGTGATTTAATAACAATATCTCTTGTTCGATTTGGTATCATAAGCCATATAATTTTTCATTAAAAACACGGACAAATAATTGTCGAGCAAATTCAATACGTGAAATAGGATCGTCAACTGACTCTAGCACTTTCACAATAATTTGATTAGCAATAGCTTCAGGAACTCCTAATCTAATAGCTTTATTTGACACTTCAGTTACATTGGTAAATTTAGTATTTAACAATTGAATAGCCCTAAAGTCGAATGCTAATGCTTCTTCGGAAATAGACTCATGTTCATCGGTAATAAATTCTTCCGATATTGGACCAGTAATTTCAGTATCAGTCGTTTCTGTAACAGGATCATCAGGATATTCATCCATAAATATAGGATTATCTGACATATCATTTGAAAATTCATCAAAAAATACAGGGTCATCGTCCATAAAAACAGAAGGGATATCTTCGATATCGTGTGTTGAAATGGTTTCAGGTGTATCTGTTGATGATATCGTAACTGGATCAGATAATCGTGTTCGTCGAGCTTCTTTATTTAATGAATTACCTGCATCAATCATGGCTTCAACAATAGCATCCGTTAATCCTTGAGGAAGTTCTACCTGCTTAGCTGGTGGTGTTAAATCCGCAATAACAGTTTGGAGTAGTCCTCTATCAAGAACTTTACCTTTAAAAGAATCTGACGAATATTCAGTTTTAATAACAGTCAAACCAAGTAAACCATATGATTCATTAAACAATTTATTCATAGATGGAAACAGAATAAGTCTTTTTGGTTCATGTAAATCACTACGATATGCTAAAATGGTATGTTTTTGTATCCCAATTTTAGCAAAACCTGAAAGCGGTATAGATTGTTCTAAATCAACTTCAAATCCTATAATGGAATTATCAGATTCACGTAAATATCCTAATTCATCATCTCGTAATAGACGTCGAAATAAGGCATCAGGCACAGATGGGTTAATATCATTTAATTGTTCAAGTAACTCACTCATGTGAACCTCCTTGTGTCTTTGATGCTGCAAGCTGTTTCTTTAATTCTTCAACTTGTTTTGTTAACTCTTCATTTGTAGAAACTAATTTTTTATTTGTATCAGTTAACGATTCAATTTGAGAGTTTGCTTTTTCAAGATTAGAAGATGCACTTGAAATTTGTTCTTTATATGATTTCTCAACCTCGGAGACTTTTTCATTCACAGCTGTATTAAAGGCTTCCTCTTGTTTTTTCTTTGCTTCTTGTAATGCTGATTCTTGTTTTGCTTTTTCATCTTCTTGTTTTTTTTCAGCATCCTGTTCTTCTAATGATTTAGATTTCGTTTTATAAGTATCATCTAATAACGATTTAATAGTTTCAGGAGTGCTAGATTGAGTTGTAGATATTGATTGTTCAGCAGTTGGTTTTGTCATTTCAGATGTTAGTACGGTAAGAGCTGTAATAATACCCCCAATAACAGTAAGACCAATCATAAAAAATGCAAAAATTTGTTTTTGTCTACGTTTACGAGCCTCTTCCTTTTTTGTTTTAAAATTCATAATAGGATCAACTTCTTTTTTCTTTTTAAACATATTTATCCTTTCTATCGTAAAATAACACCATTAATCGATTCAAGTTTAAAACAACCTACACTACGAGAGTCTTTACTAATATCTCGATTATCACCCATAACAAACACATATCCATCAGGTACCATAATAGTGAAGGATTGTTCTTTAAAATGTTTTGATAATTCATCACTAAGATATCCTTCAATATACTCCGTATCATTGATAAATAATCGACCATTTAAAACTGTAACACGTTCACCACCAAATCCAATAACACGTTTAACAATTTGTTTTTCTTTACCATTCGGTTCTAAACGTTCTGTTAGCACTGCAATATCAAAACGTGATGGTTGCGTATTTTTTTTCAATAACAAAAATTGATTTGAGTGAAGCGTAGGATCCATTGATTGTCCATCAACACGTACAATTGAAAATACTAAATGAAAAATAACTATAGAGGATAACAATATTCCTATAAAGATATATCCAACCATACGTAAAAATAATGATTTAGTTGGAATAGATTTTACATGGGTTGCGTCCACATGATACATATCATGTAGTTTACTAGATTTTGTTTTTCGTGAGTTCATAATACTCCTTCCCTTATGATCTACTATCTCATAAGTTATTCTATATCATTAGTATAGCACAAAAAATGGAAGTAAGCAATAACAGTCGCAAAGAGTTTATAAATATGATATAATAAAAGAAAAAAGTTGAGGTAACAAGAATGGCAACAATTTATGAAATTTTCAGGGGTGAACATAAAGGTGTAGAAAATGTACCTCTAGTTCGTTATCAATTAGATGGTGATAAAAAAGACCGTATTGCTAAAATCATACCTAAATTTAAAGATTCACAAGGTGTAATTCATGAATTACAAGGAGAAACTTATGGTGACTATCGTAAACAAGCTGAGGCATTAGTGGGTCACTATAGTCAATTATCAAAGAATGGGAAAGAACACGAGAATACAATGCCAATTCATGATAAATTAGAACGTAGAGACAAAGGTAGAGCTGCAAGCGAACATGGTCAGAAACTTCAGACAATTCGATCCTTATTCAAAGAATTACCAACAAAAGACAAAGAAAAGTTATTATCAGAATGGACAAAAGAACTAGAAAAAGATAAAGACTTTGAACAAGAAGGTGGTCAACTTCAATCAAGTGCACCTGGAACTGATAAAGATTTTGAAAACGGAGTTAATCAACTTCAATCAGCTATTGATGAAAATCAATTATTATAAAAAACAAGGATAAAATCCTTGTTTTTTTATTATCCAAATGTAGCGCCAATTTCCCCACCTGTATATTCAGTCAATCGAATTTGACCATCAATATATAATCCACTAAGGAACCAATCCGCTTTACCTGCAGATTTAAAGGTTGCAATAAATTGATAAGTATGATTATCTTTTGGATTATTTGGATCTACTTTAGTAAATACTTCAATACTATCATAACGATAATTATTAATCGTAATGGCCATTGCAAACGTATCAACCATTGATGAATGAGTAAGTGATAATCGAGATTCGGTTGATGGTTTTAATTGCATTTTTTGACTAATAGCTTCATTTTGTGCAATCATTAAGGCATCTTTAACCTGAGTTGTAACATCTTCAGGAGCTTCTTCTTTTGTCACCTTTACTTTTTCTTCAAGAGATTCTTGCTCTTTTGATTTGGTAGACGAAGGTTCTGTTGATTCAGATACAGAACTAGACGTTGATTGAGAGTAAGAACTAGATGTTGATTGTGTAGTTGAAACATCTGTTGTTTTATTCTCTTCTTGTTTTGGTTTAACTAAGAATGTTGCAAGTATTACAATAATAGTAATAAAAACTAAAGAAATCAACGTGAGAAGACCTTTTGATGATTTAGGTTTTGATGTAAGATCTTTCTTTTCCGATGATTGTTTTGGTTTAATTTTCATAATTTAATAATCCTTTATTATTTATCTTTTGTCCATTTTGGTTCACCCTTATCAGGATATGCAAAGGTCATACCAATTTCTTTAATAGTATTAGCTCTAAAAATACGGTAATTCCACGTATCAATTTTACCAAATTTATCAGCACCCGATAAAGCAGTATTTTGTTCAATTACAAGAATAGAACCATCACTGAACACATGTGAAACAATTCCTGTATGTCCATAATCTCCACCTGGAGTTGAGAAAATAGCACCTGAACGAGGTTTTGTTTTAACACTATTACCAAAAATACGCGCCCATGCAGCTGCTTGATCTTTACCATGACCTTGTACTATACCAGAATGTCCCCATATAATATTACCACATGATTCAGTTAAGTCTACACATTGTCCTGAATGTTCAAGCCAATTATCAGGACCACCATATTTCAAACCAAGTTTTTCAGGATCTTTAATAAACTTTTTCAAGCTATCAGGAACATTGTCAGGCTTATATCCCCATGCGGTTGCATCCGCAGGGACTTCACCCGTACCATCTTCTGCTCCAATATTATCAGTATCATCAATACAATCACGTAAATCTTTATTCGATGATGAAAGAACCGTATTATCACCATCAACTGCAGATGTTGCATTATAATTATTTAAAAGATTAGCTGATGGTGTTAAAGTTTTTAACTCAGGATAATGATTTAAAATATCTTTAATATAACCAAGTACAGCTTCACGTTTTTGTTGGAATGTATCTCCACCTAGACCTTCAAATAAGTCATCCCATTTTGATAAGTTAGCCTCAATATCTGCATCGGATGTTGATGGGTGCTGAGCAAATGTTTGAATTACAGGTACATAATACGGGTTAGATAACTCATGATGAAGTAACGTTAACTGATCATCTAATGAATCGATATTACCACCTCTATCACGAAGCCATTTCATACGGTCACCATTAACACCACCGTTAGACCATTGTAAAAATCCATGTACACCACCACTAGGGTTATCCGCTTTAGGATCAAGTCCCGATTCACGAGCACCAACAGCTAATACAACTGCGATGTGACTACCACCCCAACCTTTTGATTTTAGATTCGCAATAATTTGGTCAGCATATTTTGTGGATCCACCAATTTTAGTCAACCATGAACTCTCAGGTCCAGATGTTTCACTAGTTGCACCACCTGAATTTTTTGATTTATGTTTATCATCACAACTAGAAGCTAAAACAGCAACTAATTCTTCTTCGGACATTTCTTTAGCTTTCGCATCTAATTCAGATGCAGTAATTTTTTTATCAGATTTAGAACCACCAAGCCAACCAAACCATTTATTTGCCGCATTAGCTGCAATAATAAGAAGAAGTAGTGCAATTAAAATAACCCAACCCCAAACCGTAGTAAATAACATTTTAAGAAGTGTTTTAGCACCTTTTTTTGCTAAATTCTTAACCATGTCTTTAGCCTTACCATAGCGACCACCAGTTATTTTATTTAAACCTTTTTCAGTCAGTTGTTTTGCTTTTGAATTTCCCTTTTTCTTTAATTTGTCAGCTTCCTTACCCAATTTTTTCTTAGCAAGACCATCAATATTGTCATCATTTAAAGTTTGAGCATCATCTTTAACTTTTTTAGCACCATCATAGCCCTTTTTCGCTATTTTAGAGCCTTTTCCTACAACATTAGCAGCTTTACCAAGTCCATCTTTAATTCCCATTGGACCTATTACCTTTCAACTTTAATTATAAAATAGTAAATCTATTCATATATACATTATATCATAAAAAAATGAAATCAAAAAGAACCTGAACCGGTTCTTTTTATAATACTATTTCTTCATTAGGAAAATCATCCTTAGAAATAAGATTTAGAGTTTCATCTATCAAATAAAATTGTTCAAATAAATAAATTTTATGTTGAATAGCTGATTTTAATTTTTGAATATCTATTAATCGATCATTTACATAATTTAAATCACGGTCAACATTTATATCATTACGTGATAGAATTCGTTCACGAAACTCATTGAAATATTCCAGATCATCATCTAATTGTTCACACATAGAAATATTATTATTATGTAACAACATTAAATGATATGCAATTTCTACTTCTAATGGTTCATAACTTTTATATACAGTTTTAAACTCACCATCATATTTATCAGAATTACCATGCAAAAACAAATCAACTTTTGATAAATCATCACGAATCATAGCTTGTGTTAATAGACGAATACGTGGATTTGGAATTATCATATCAATACCCCTTATTAAGCTACACCAACAACCGAAAAGTTATCTTCTATAATTTCAGTAGCAAATTTTGTATATCCTTGACGAATTAACGACACAATATCAGAAACAAATAAGTTAATGTCATATTTCATTAAGTCATCCGACGTATAAAGGCTGGCTTCCTCATGATGAGTATAAACCATTTTTGGAACAAATAATCCCGCATCAACTAAATGATGACGACCAACTTTTTCACCAATTTGTTTAAGAATTGACGCAACAACTGATTTTCTATAACATTCAGTAACTTTTATCATAGCGGATAACGGATCACTATTTGTGTTTGTTTGTTTATAACGAGGCTCTCCAATAAGATGGATGACAACAGGGCATTCTTCTGTTGAATCCATTAATTCAACAGAAACCGTACGCAATACAATATTTCGAATAGCACGTTTAATATCACGAGCACCACCACTATCTGCATCACTACTTACACGGTCTAAAACAACATAAGGAATAATTTCATCTGAAACTTTTACAATACGTTCATGTGTTTCAATATTAGACAACTCTTTAGTTAGCATATCATTTGCAATGGAATAACGAGTATCATCTGATAACGGAGAAAATGGAATAATTTCATCAATACGACCTAATATTTCAGATGCAAGCACCTCTGAATCCGTTAAATCTTTATAAATCAAATTTTCATCGATTACTGAATCAACACCTGAAACCCTATTTGATTGTGCCATAATTTTAGCACCTTCATTTGTTGTTAAGTGAATAATAGTACCTGCAAAACTAATAATTTTGTTTGGATTTTCAGGAGCAGATAATCGAGCATCATCTAGAACTTGTAACAGTGAGTTCATAGCTTCACGTGACGATTTTTCAATTTCATCAAATAAGAAATAACCATTGGGATAAGACCATCCTGCACGAGCTAAATCATCTGCGAACGCTTTAGCATCTTCACTATTAGGATAACGTTGCATGTCAAAACGTATAAAAGGAATACCCAAACCTTCAGCTGCTTGTTTCGCTAACTCAGTCTTACCAACCCCTGTAGTACCAGGCGTCAAGAACGATGCCTTTGGACGTGTAGGATCAATAAATCCCATTTGAGCCATAGCTAATAAACCTAAAACACGTTCAATTGCGTAATCTTGGTCTTTAATTACTGTTTTTAATTTTTTTCTTAACGCTATTAAATCAACTTTATGGTCAATATCAATACCATATCGACGTTGTACTATTTTATTTAAAATAGGTCGAGATAAAATATATTTAGAGTTAATATTCAAATCAGCAGGAGTCGCATATTCTCTAATAAGTTTACCATTTTCCATACGTTCAGACTTTGTTACAAGACCAATCATATCCAATAACAAATCAAGTGACGCACGTGGTTGAGAATTAGATAATAAAATACTTTTTGATGTATCATAAATCTCACTAAACACATTAGAATCATAATAGCCAGTCAAACCATGAATATCGGCACGTTTTTTCAAAATAGATAATACAACCGATTTAGGAAGTTCTTTTACAGTAATTGGTATAATACGTTGGTCTAACGCACGATTTCCAACAATCCATGTAAGATATTCTTCATATGTAGTTGCAAGTATCATACGAAAACCATTCTGAGCAGAATGTTCTAAAATAGGCTTCATCGCTTCAATAGATGATGGTGCAAGCATTGGGATTCTATGGAACTCATCAATGAAGATACACACAATTATATTATATTTTTCAGAATATAGTTTGGCTTCTTCAGCTAACGCAGTAAGACCATTAGAAACTGCTGAGTCTTTTGACGCAGCGTCTTTAGCACCAATTGCAAAACGTTCAGGGTCAATTGAAATAACTAAATATTGTACACTTTCAGGATCAAATGAGAAACCTTGAACATATGCAGTTTTACCAGCACCAGGATCTGCTAATAAAGCCACATTCGCTTTTTCAGGATTACGTAAAGCTCTACGTAGGTCTTCCATATCCCGTCCCTCAATAGAACCAGTTGGTTCACTAATAAGGGATGATACTTGACGCATATTAGGAAATTCTGTAACTTCACTTTTAACAACTCTAATAAATTCATCTCGTTTTGAACGAATAATGTCCAAATATTGATTAATCATAGTGTCACCTTTCATTTCTTTATGTATTTATTATATCATAACAACCACCCTTAAACAATAAAGAAAAAAGAGGGCGAACCCTCTTTTCAATTATACACGTTTCTTTTCATAGACAGTAACTTCCGCCACAATAGCATCCTTTACTTTTTTAATAGAGGTAATGGCTTTTTCATCATTACCTAAACGAACAAGTTCTTTACGTACGTCGTCTTCTGTTTTAATAGAATAGAATGTATATGTTCGTTTACCAATTACTTTTGGTTGTTCTTGTGATGATGTTGTACTTGTAGCTTTAGTAGTAGAAGATGGTGCAACTGTAGGTTTAACCATTGGAGTTTGTGGTTCACGTGCAGGTGTGGTGTTATTAATACCAGTCTTTGATGTATTATAAGTAACTACATAATGAGATTTATCTGCGTTTAGACCAATTGATTTAATTGATCCTGCAGCAATACCATGATTTGTAGCATATAACAAAGCATCCGCATCTGTTTTAACAGATGAATCATGAATTTCCATTGTTGAGTAGGCTTGGTCAACTCGTTTCAATAAATCAGCAATTCCTGATTTAATCACTGCAATTTGATCCGCATTTAAACGAATAGCTTTTTTATTTACTTCAATAGCATCAGTATTCTTCTTGATATTTTCAGTATTAGTCTTAACTGCATCAGAAACCTTTTTAGTTTCTTCTTTAGCAGTAGCAAGACCCTTGGATGCTTCAGCTTTATTATCATTCATAGTTTTAATAACAACAGATAATGCAGAGATAGTTTCTTCACGGAATTTCTTATCAGCAGCATCGTTATCATCAACACGTTTGTTTACTTTGGCAACTTCATCTTTCAAGCGATCTACTTGATTACGAGAGGTATTTGTTACAGTTTCATTTGAACCAAAGTCAATACCATTAAATACTTCACTTACTGTATTTGTAACGTTATCAATATCAGCAATACGTTTAGTTTCAAAGAATAAATCATATTGGAATTCAGTATTATCCCAATCAATTTGTGCAAGAAAATCTTCATCAAACGTGAATTTAGCACGTGTAATAGATTTATCAGCACCATTTGTCACTTGAGTATTGGTATTCACATCTTTAGAAACGTTACGATCAACTACCTGAGTTAGATATTTACTAATATCTGTATTTGCAGGCATTACCCCTTTTGTGCTACGATAACGGTTATAAAGAGGAGTACCTTCCTTAAATGTGAATGGAGTACCTGATTCAGCGATGAAACGACCTTGATATTCATCCGCTTTATTATTGAACGATTCAATAACAGAGGCACTTGTAATTGGTTCAGATAACCCTTTAGGTAAACGACTACTCTTATAACGATACATAAAGGTTGAACCATTTTCAATTTCAGCTTGTTTATTAGCCGCAATATCTAATGATGTCAAATCAGCAAATGAAAGAACTGCATCCTTACGAGGATCCAACAATGGAGCCGTATTGGTCACTTCATTTGTTTTATACACATTACCAAAATCAGATTGATAAGCTACGTTTGTATAAGAGTTGCCATTATATGTTCCACCCTTAGTATCTGGTGTGTTATCAATTTTCTTAGTAAGCATTGGGATAATAAATTTAACATTACGTCCACCTTCTACATAAGTTTTGTAATATTCATTATCATATCCTTCGATATGGAATCGAACAGCCTTACCATTAATTTTACCAGTAAAGCCTTCCGGTTTACTCTTATCATCAATAACAGACCATGTAATATTTAATTTACCATCACCTACAGCATTAAATTTACCAGATGTTTGCCCATCTTTAACCTCAGCACGATAAAGAACTTTACCATTATCATCCTTAAATTCAAATGGACCTTTCAAATCAGTAGCTTCATCAGGATAGTCGTCAATAACATCTTGACCTTTAGCTTGCATTTCACGGTCAATATTCACACCTTTATATTGTGAATTTTGAACCGTAACTTCGTAGTTGTTAATCGAACCTGGTAATACTGGACGACCATCAATTTGAGTCAATCGACTATTTAGATTATGTTTTGTAGGATGTGCTGCATTAGTACGAATCGTAACAGTTTTACCACGTACAGCATACTCATGGTTTACAACCGTTTCTGAGTAAGTTTGATAAGTAGTATCATCTTTTGTCAACGTGAAATAAACTTTTGGTGATGCATAATGGAACTCACCTTCAGTTAATTCACCAATTGAACCTGAATTATTTAATGCACGGTTTTTATTGATTTCAACAAGATATTTTGCAGTTGCGTTAAAGGTAACGGTATTTTGTTTTTCATTATAGGTATATGTCCAACGTTCAGGATCAACATCTGTTAAATCTTCACGGAATTTTGCATTTTCAGGAAGATGAGTAGTAACGTCTAAATCATGAAATTTACCAATACGATTAGACGGCAATGGTTGATTATTTGTTTCAAGACCAACCGTTTGATTTACCATTGCTTGAACAACTTTTTCACCATTAGAACTATCTTTAGTGGCTTCAACAATCGTTTCATTGTCTTTATTTTTCACTACACGATCAGTTGTCAACTCATTACGCAAATCATAGTAATGATAGGTAATCGTTGGAGTTTTTGGTTTTGCTACAGGAATTGGAGTATAATTGTAAATACGAACAGGTGCCAATCCTGCAGTTTTAACAGAATCTTCAACTACAATATCATACAATGTAAAGGTTGGTTTTTGACTATCAGGAATAGAACCAGTTTGTGCATTTGTACGTTTCACATATTCTTGTAGTTCAGTATATTTTGAACGAATTTCATTAAGATAACGAGTGCTATCCCCTTTATTTGAAATTGTAACGGTTTGTCGTTGTAATTTGATATTACCTTGACTAGCCTGAGTTTGGAACAATGTCATAGCATTTTGAGCAGTATTAAATGTATCAATTTCTGAATTTAAATCATTTAATTTCTTACCTGCTTCAATTTGACGTGTAACAGCTTGTTCATCTTTTTTAACATCAGCATCGCTAACAAATTGTTTAGTTGTAGTTTCTACAGTTTGACCACCACCTGTCGCATTAGACATAAGAGCGTTCATTTTTGCATTAGCATTATCCGCATTTGTTTTATTACTAGCCACTTCTGACTCATAATTTGACATTGCAGTTTTATAATTTGATGTAGCAGTTTTAATTTCTGATGTTTTAGATGCGTAATAATCTTCAGCGGTTTTAACAATTTGTTTTGCCTCATCCGCATTATGAGCTGTCAATACTTGAGTATCTTCTTGTGCAACAGTAATACCTGCACTTGTAGCATTACTAATTGAAGTATCTATTTCTTGATGTTCAACATAAGTATCAACATGACCTGTTTTAGATTCATCTGCAGATGCAACCAATGGCATAGCCGCATTAAGAGTAGCTAAGGTACCAAAAGTAAGAGATGCAAATGTTTTTTTATTTGAAATAATCATGAATTGATTTCCCTTCTTTATAATAAAGTTTAATAACTCTTATAAAATAAGTATAACATAGATTTAAATAACATTCAATACCTTAAAAGAAAAGAGACTAATTGTCTCTTTTCTCATATAGGAAATTATTTTTTACGTTTGAAACGAGAGAATAATCCTGTACCAGCTGTACCACCTAGTCCAAGTAATCCAAGTAAACTTAACATACTAGATGCTTCACCCGTATTAGGTAATGATTGTTTAGGTGCTGGTTGTTTAGGTTCTTCTTGTTTTGGTTCAGATTTCTTAGGTTCTTCTTGTTTTGGTTCCTCTTTAGGAGCTTCCTTTTTCTTATAGTAATAAGTTAGGTCATCTCCATCTTTATTAACTTCAGCATTACCATCACGTTCATAACCCTCAAATGATTTTTCACCACCAAAAGCATCACCTATAATGTCATCAGTAAGAGGTTTATTAGATCCACGTTCCTTATAATGAGTAGTCAATTGACTATAGTAGTATGTACGAACAGAATCTTTATCTTCAGGTTTATCTTTATTTAAAAGTTTATAACCTTTAATAGCTTCATCTTTTGCAAAGACTTTACCTGTGACTGATGATTTTAATTCTTTACCTGTTTTCTTATCAATATAACGAGTTGTAACTGGTTTATAGTAATAATAAGTATGAGTCAATCCATCTTTAGATACTTCAGGTTCTTTATTTACAAGAGTATAATCTTTAATTGCAACCTCTTTACTGAAATCTTCACCAACAATTGGATCCTTCAATACTTTATTTGTACCTTCTTCAAGATAACGAGTTGTAACCTTAACACGTTCATAAACATTTTTAACATGTCCATTTTCTAATGTTTCAGTACGAACTAATTTCCAACGGTTACCAAGATCGTCACCTTCCTTATCAGGATGTGCACCTTCTTCTGATTTTTTCAAATCATTCTTTTCGTCAGTTTCATCAGCATGATCAACACTTACCCAACGAGTACGAACAACTTTAGGTGTAGGAGTTGGTGTTGGAGTTGGTGTAGGAGTTGGTGTAGGAGTAGGCGTTGGTGTTGGAGTTACTTTCTTTTTATAAATATTAATAACGTCACCCTCACCAAATGCTGTACCCTTAAATCGACCAGCTAAATCTTCTTTTGTGACAGTATGAGTAGTCACTAATTCGTAACCTGGAATATCATCGCCCTCTATATCAGGAAGAGTCTGATCAATGGCAGGTTCTTTCAATTGTTTACCTTCTTCATCAAACCAATAAGTATCAGGTTTTTGAGTATCTTTTGGTTTTTCTTTATAGGTATTAACTGTATGTGAATTACCATCTTTATCAGTAATTGTCTTGTGACTAACAATTACATGACCAGGAATATCATCACCTTCGATATCAGGGTGTGTACCATTTTGTTTTGGTTTTAATTCTTTACCGTTAACATCAACCCATACTGTATCTTCAGTAACTTGTTTATTTTTACTATAGGTATAAGTACGAACCCCATTTTCGGTTTTCACTTCTTTAAATTTCCAACCGTCAAAGGTTTTTTGACCTTGATATTCACGGCTCTTAATTGGTTCATGAAGAACGGTACCATCCTCTCCTACATATCGAGTAGTTACATCTTCTTGTGTAGGAGTATTGGAATTAGAATTTCCACCATCAGAATTGTTCAATCGACCAGTAATAATTGCTGATTCAAAGAATACAACTGCCGCTTCAGTTGAAGTAGAACCATTCAATAAACGTTGGCGAATCGTAGCCGCACCTTCCGCATACATTTTTTCATAAGCATCAAGTACTGGTTTCACATTAGCATAGGTAGACAACGCTGCGATATCAGCACCTTTAGCATACACTTTAGCTGCATACGCATCAAATGCATTTTTATATTCAGCAGAACTTCCAGCTTTATACTTATCAAAGATATTCATTACATCTTGAACTGTACGAACATTTTTGAAATCTTCATCAATAGTACGTGAAATATCACTATTAATTGATGATTTATTTGAAAATGCAATCGCAATCGTATTAACGGGTTCATTTAAATTATCTACGGTATAAGCCGCACCACTTTGAGTAGTAACTTTTGTACCACCAAGACCATTATACCAATTAATTAATTTTACAATAGTTTCTTTTGCTGGTCCACTTACTGATTTATCAGAACTAAGTGCATTGGATAGCAAATTCGCCATTGCTTGACTATTTGCAAGTTCAGGAACTGCGGCTACCGCTGACTTATAAAGTTCAGAATCAGAACCCAAGTTACGTACTGCACCTGCAATAGCAGCCGCATTAATACCACTTGGACGATCAAACATTACAGGGAAAGTAGCTTTAGTTGCTTGTTTTGTAAGATCAAAACTACCTGCAGTTGTCTGTTCATCCGCAAATGCAGTTGTCATAGTTGTTACACTCATAGCACCAACAGAACCAACCGTTGAGAGTCCAAGTGCAAGTGCCATGTTGGCTGTACGGAGTTTCTTTTTGATAATTGTCATATTATCCATCCTTTACTTATTTACTGACGGAACTAAATCTAATTGATTTAACATTCTCATCGTATCTACCTTATATTTTAACACTTTATTTTCGTCTGTCAACCCTGTAATGAAATTACCTTGATTATGAATAATTTGTGCTTGATCATTAAGTTGTTGACGTTGAGTTTCAATGGTCTCATTCGCGATATCAAGAAGTTCTTGAAGATCTGAAATAGTTTGCGAATCAGACGTTTGAGTTTGTTTATTTTTTAAATCAGTTTCAAGTTCAGAAATTCGAGTACTTAGGTCTTCATTTTTCTTTTTTAACAATTGATTTTCATTCTCAATGTTTTGAGCATATTTTAACTTATCAGATGCTGACTGAAGAAGATTACTATAATTTTCTTCACTTGTTCTAAGATTTTCACGTAACTCATCTAATTCATTATCATTTGATGTTGACAATAATGTAGTAACTTGATTTTGTAATTGTACATTTTCATCAGTAAGGTATTGATTTTGTTCTTTAACTTCTAATATTTCTTTTTTTAGTAAAGACGTTTCTTTTCGTAGCTCATCTAATTGTTTAGATGTACGTGAGGCATGCTGAGAAACATCATCAAGAACACCATTCGTTAAAATAAATACATTCTGAACATCATCAACAGGATAGTATTTACCTTTTACAATAGGAATATCTAACTGTTGACGATATAAATCCATTGCTGAGATTTTTGAACCTGCAGTAAGCAACTGAGTATCAACAAAGTCAGATGAATTTGTTTTTTGAGTTTGTGATTGAATAATCAAATCTTACCCCCTATCCTGTACCAATTTTAATAATTCATTAGATAAACCAGATATCGTAATATCAATTAATTCAATAGCAGATTCTTTATTCGAATCTATCATTAAATTACTAATACGACCATGTGAAATTTCTAATTTTAACTGTGACGAAATAGTTTCACATAATTGTTCAATAATAGAATCAGTTATAGGCGTATCTTGTCCCATATCCTTAAGTTGAGTCACTTCTAATTGGAGATCTTTAATTTTACTCGTCAATTCTCGAATCAATGGCTCATATACAACTGATGATTCAATTCCATTATCAGAAGTCAATGTCTCAACTGATTTCTTTTTCTCATATGGACTATTTAGTACATTTGTAATGATTTGTACTAATTCGGTTGCGTCAACAATAGTATCTGATTGCTGTTGTCGAACTTCAGGTTCTATTGCCATTGTTAAAATATCATTTTTTAACTTTAATAAGTCTTGATGTGAAAATGTATTCAATTTTGATACATCAACACGAATTCCGGGTGATCCAATAGGTACCAGTTTCATTAATTACCCCCATCTAAAATAGCACGTGCTTCATCAATATAGCTGTTATCGGTTTTAATTAACAAACTTAAAGCCTGCGTAAGAAGATGTTTAACTTGTGCTAATTCTGATGAATTTTTTTGTTCTTTTTCTGTTTCAAGTACCGTTACTGTAGCTGTAAAATCCATTAAGGATCTCCTTTCAATCTAATAATCTAATGGGTGATGGTTTAACCCCATCAACGGTTGGTGACGTATCTTTTGGTTGTAATAACAACCAAGCACATGTAATAAGTGCACCAATAATTGCAATAACAATAATAATTGGTTCTTTATGTACTTTCATAAATATATCCTTTCTCTTATAACAATAGTATAACACAATTTCATATGATAGAAAAGACCCTATTAGGTCTTTTCTATCATATATGAATCATTAAATCAGATTCATTATCCTGTAGAAATTGCTTCATCAATCGAACCATAAACGATTCTGGTGGAACATCATATTTTACATATTGACCCATACGAACAGTTTGTGACGCACTATCACTAAATTCTCTTAATTTTGGAATAAATTGTGTAGAGATACGCTGTGTATAGGCAAATAATAATTCAGCCAGTTCATTAGGTGACTTTTTACTTATGAATTGTCGTTGTTTATTGACTTTACGTTTTTGTCTACGTTCCAATTCCGTAAGTGATAACTTTGTAACATATTCAATAATATCATCATATTCATGAGTTTTCATATAATGCGATAAACTAGAACGATAAATATCTAATTCAGATAAAATAGATGTTTGAATTAAATCTGCAATACCATAAGTCATAAACTCATCAACCCTACTACTACTAAATGCTGATTCTAACGTAATCAAGGTATAATCAATACTAGCAACAACATCCTGATATTCCTCTATACGACAATTTAAAGTAATATCTCCATTATAATCATCAAAATACTCTTGATATTTACGAGATAATTTAAGAATTTCGTTAAATTCAGAATCAGGCATACCTAATTCACTTAATTCAGGTAATGTAATTAATCGATGATAACGACCAGGTTGTCCTTGTCTTGCAGCACGACCTGCAAATTGACGTTCAACACGTGAGTTTGGACGACTACCAACTTGTAATACAACCAATCCTCGTTCAATATCCGTATCTTCCACATGAATATCAGTACCCCTACCCATAATATCCGTAGTTACGACTACTGACCCTGGTTTACCTGCACTTGCAACAATTGCATCTTCATTTTTATCGGTAGAAATAAGTAATCGATGTGGAATACCAGCATTGGATAACACTGAAGAAATTAAATCGGCTTCATTATCAGAACGACCACCAATTAACACAGGGTGACGACTAGACATATACAATTTCGTTTTTTCAATTAAATCACAATATAAATGTGATTTTGTAACATATAAATGCGTAAATTGTTTTAATTGATTTGGAAGTCGATCAGGAATAACAACAATACCTGTACGATAGATATCTTTAAATTCTTTAAATGATGTTCCAATTGTACCCGTTACCCCTGCAATAGTATGAAACAAATTAAACAATGTCTGATAGGTAATTTGAATGGTTGAACTATTTGAATTACCAGTAAATACACCTTCTTTCATTTCAATAAAAGAATGAAGATTATCAGCTAATGTACGACCTTTTGATAATCGACCAGTAGCTTTATCAATTAAAGCAATTCGAGAACCAGAATCGGGATCAGGTTCAGGGAGTACGACATAATCAACAAACGATTTATATTGAAATAGAGCAGTAAGTAATCCATATAAAATATGAACAGCTTTAGGATACTTAAATAACTGATCGGTTGGTTTAAGAATTTTTGTAATAGCATCTAATGTTTCATCATCAATAACAATAGTATTAGGATTATCTTTATCATATCCCATAAAATTTAATTGTTTTAATTGTTGTAAAACATCTAATGTATTATATTTTTTATCTCCAATCGTAAAATAAAGTAACTCACTCGCTATATCTTCGCTATTCGCAATAATCAATGGATTTCGTGCATCATCCATTAAGATTTCATCAACCTCATCAATAATAGCAGCATGAAGAGGTCGACCAATTAATTTAATATTCTGACCAATATCAGAAGCTAAGGCACTATTTAAATAGGCAAACCCAAGAGTTGAATTCGTAGAATAAGTAATATCACAATCAAATCCTTGACGTTGTTCAGCATCGGACATATCATGAGAAACATACGCATTTGAAAGGCCAAACCAATCATACACGGGTTTTGTTTCATTCCAATCACGTTCCGATAAATATTCATTAACCGTTAAAACATTTACGCCTTTATGAGTTAATCCATATAATACAACAGGTAAAATAAGTGTGATTGTTTTTCCTGAACCTGTTGACATTTGAATAATATTTCGATCAAGTGCTGCTAATGCACCAAGAACCTGTACATCATATTGAAACTTACCCAATAAACGATAGGTTACTTCACGTGCAATCGCAAGTACATGAATTCTCGTTTTTTTATTTTCAAACACAAAGTTTTCGCTATAACGTGACGCTTCTTGTTTTAAATCGTCATCAGATAGATTTCTATAGAAATCCATTAATTTATTAATTTTTAAAAGATCTTTTTCATATCGTTTTAATAATGATTTACTTTCATAATCAATAGAATCATATACAGAGGTTAAAGTAACCATGTAGGTGAATCTCCTTTCATTGATATCTATAGTATATCACATTGTGTCACATTTTACAAGAGCAGAAAAAAACATGGATATAAATCCATGTTTTACCATCCAAGGTAACCATTTCCCTTTGCATCACTGTTGTCGCCACCGAATCCATTTTGAGTATTCCAATCTGATACTGCTTTATTTGTACGGTTGATATCTTCTTTTGTATATTCAATGGAATTATTTGAAGAATACGATGGTGCAGATGCTGGTGGTTCTTCATATGTAGGATTTGTATGAGATGATGACGGTGATGCGGGTTCTTCATATGATGAATAGGAGTCATATGATGATGCATTATTTGACGATGGAGACTCATAAACAGGTTCATCCTTACTTATTGTAGGAGCACTTGGTTGCTCAAATACTTTATCATTTGATGACTCACTAGCCTCACTAGCAGTTGCTGATTTTGAGTCTGATCGCGTTTGTGACTCCGTAATTTGTGACTCAGTAGTTTTTTCTTGTGAAGATTCTTTTGAAATACTTGCTGCATCTTTTTTAACAGTATTACTTTCCACTTTCGTTTCTTGAGAAGAAGAATCGACTGGATCCAAATCAGTTACATTATCTGGTTCTTTATCAGCATAAGCGCCTAGAATCGATCCGCCAATTATACTTGCTACAAGTACTCCTCCAGTAGCACCATAAAGTAATTTTTTCTTTTGTTGTTCCGTTTTTGATGGTTTTAACTCCATATCACACCTCATATATAATAGATTATTCTTATCTTTAATATATCAAAGAAAAGAGTTTTCGTCAACCTTATCAGGTATAAAAAAGAAGGGGTTAACCCCTTCTTTTTATTAAAGTGTAAATGCTTTACCCTTTAGAATTTGTCTTGCAGCAGTAGAAGATGCCCATTCTGAAATATCACCCGTAAATGATGAATTTGTTTTAAAGGTTGTCATTAAGGAATCATCATCCTTATGACCTAAACCAAAGATATGACCCAATTCATGTTTCATAACTCCAACAATATCTTTTTCAGTTGTCAAAGCATCGGTATTCATTTGAACGATATACTTAGTATTTTTAAGAACATCACCCTTACGAATAGAACCTGAACGATTATATTTATCATTAGGATCAGCATCTACAAGATTTAAATGTGATCGAGTCATTGCAAGACCACCAAATCCTTTCATCTCATAATTACGATCATCTTCATATCCGACAGAACCTTCTGCTAAATCAAGACGAGTCGTTTCATTGTCAGCATCAAGAATTGATAAAGCCGTTCCATTTTTCAAATCATTTAATGAACTTGTAAATGAAATATCAAGATTAACACCCTTTGGTTTCAAGGCATTTTTCCAGTCATTTAATGCTTTTTCAGCATAGGGACGTAACTTTTCATCCACATAAGCTGTGAATTTTAACGTTTTACCATTCCATTCTGGTTTGACATCACTATTTTCATTAGAAGTAACAACTGATGATAACACTCGTGTAACTAAAGAATTACCAGAAGCCGTGCGATGATCTTGAGCAATTTGTCGAATAACTAGTGAATTTCCAGAACTTGTACGATTATCACTTGATTTTGTACGTACAACCAAGGAGTTACTTGAAGCTGTACGTGTATCATTATTAAGTGTACGAACAATCATTGAGTTACCAGAAGCAGTCTTACGAACTTCATCTGCTAATGAACGTACAATAAAAGATGTTTGGTCTGCTACACGTTTAGTTGTTTGTGAATGTGTCAATTTAGGAATCGTTAATTGAACTTTTTTATTATGAACACGTTCAGATGTTGGATTTGTCCGTGTTGTCAAGTAACGACGGGGATTAGTAATTTCATATTTACCTTCAGTATGTGCATGCGCAGATGGTTTACTAATGGTAAAGGTATCGACTTTAGAATTAACTTGATTAACTTTAAGTGTTGGAGCACCAATAACTCCAAATGGTGCAAACAAGGTTACGTCAATAGATTGGTAATTACCCTCATGACCAATACCACCATACTCGTTAACCAATCCAGGGTTTGAGTCTTTACCAAAAATCATAACCGATTGAGAATCAAGATTGGTTGTACCATTTGCACCAGTACTTTTACCAAGGTTACTTGATGTGATTTTCGTGATATTTCCACGTGTCTCAGCAGTGACACCATTTGATTCACCCATAATGACATCCAATTTACGGTCGCTACGAACATATAAGGCTTGTCCATCATCAATATCCGATACATAAAGAGGTGCATTTTTCGCCCACTCACCTGCAGCATTTTGTGTAGAAACACCAAAGTTCATAACTAATCCATTAGCATAAGATAAAGTTGCATCAGAGACTCCAGCATGTCCATCAAAAGCACTTGCGAACTCCGTATCAATATCAGTTGGATCACTTGATCCTGATTGGGGAAGGTCTTCAACACCCAGTTCTCCACCACCATTACCAGCACTTCCACCCGTAACGGAACCAATCGGAATAAATCCACCACCAACAACTAATTGCCCAGTATTTGGGTCAACAGACATATAGAAGAAATAAATACCACGAGTAGAACTATTACGTTTTCTCATATTCGCAGTTGGGTCATTTCCATCAACGTCCGTCAAACGTAAGTCTAACTTCATATCAGCTGTTCTATGATTTCCATCTGCATCCACATAGACAAACGTATCCTTCAAAATAAATTCAGCATGAGGAGAATAAGATGCAACCATAAATACATTATCTTCTCCAACAACATTAACGTGTTGATTCATAATATCATTATAAACCGCTGAATTTTTAAATGTATCAATGTAGTTACCATAATGAGAATTAATTTTATTTAAAATACTTGTGACACTACTATTCTTTGAATTAGCCCATTTGTTACCAAGAACTTGTGCAAAATCATTGACATTCTTTGATGGAACCATTGGTGAACCAAATCCATTATCAAATCCATGTTCAGATTGAGCAAGATATTCACCTGCTGATGCTTTAGCTGCAGAAGTACCATTTGCTACAGATTTAATGGTTACATTACCATAATCTTTTTTACTAGTAAATACAGTTGAAGCATCTTCTTCTGTTTGTGATAGTGCATTTTTAATATAATTACGATAGGCACTAGTTCCTTGACTATAAATCTTACGACTATTTAACCATTCTTCTGAAACCTGAGAACCAGAACCACCCTTATGTAATTTAGTAATAAAATCATCAATCGCTTTTTGGTTTTTAGCAAGCGGGGCTTGAATTGCAGCTTCTGCAGTAGCATTAGAAGATTTCATTTTCTCAAGCGCAGTCGCTACTCGGCTATCAGTATCACGTGAAATTTCATCTTGTTTCTGTTTAACTTCTGAATTTGGACGACCAATATCACCAAAATCAACATTAGAAGACCCTTCAATGGTATCGGTTAAATTTTGTCTAACTTCTGATTGATTAATTTTAGCAATAGCATCATCAATTTGAGCGATAATTTTTTGTTTAGATTGTGTACTTCCTTTTGCCTGAGTAGTAACATACGTTTTTAACTCATTCAATTTTGCAAGATAAGTCTTTTTATATTCACTCATCTTAGTAGCAGCACCCATATTTTGATTAATTGCTTCTTGAATCTGTTCTGAACGTTTTGATTCTTTAGCTAACCACTCATTAATAGAGTCAATATTTTGAAGAGCATTATCTTTATAGGTATCTGATTGTAACACTTGACCTTGGTTAGCTTTATTTGCATTTGCGATCTCACCTAAAATCTTAGATAATTCACGATCTGCTTCAGCTACAGTGGTAACAGGTGTAGTTGTTACATTTGAATTTGAACTGATATTTACAGCATTCGTTTGTTGTGTTTTAGACGTATCTACAACAACTCCAACTTTACCTTCTTGTGCATTTAACTTATTAGAGTCCTCGGCTTTACGATGAACTTTATCAAGATTTCCAGTAATACCATCCGCATAGTAATCTACATTGGAAGATGCATTTGTAATTGTTTTATTATTACGTTGAACCTGCTCCGTAACTTGTTTTGCAACTGAAGATGCTGCATTTGAACGTGCAATAGATTCTAATGATTTTTCATTTGAAGCAACCGTAGATTTCAATTCATTAACCGCATGTTGAAGATCAGATACAACAGTATCATAATTAGATGCTTCAATATTAATGAGATCATCACGACTTGACAAATCAGATTGACCTGTCAATTGAGAGTAATTCGCTTGTTGATTTGCAATTGTTTTAGATAATTGATTAGCTTCATCAATCAATTTTTGTAACTCATCCGCCTTTTGTTTAAAGCCATCTAATTGGTCAGATTGAACGGTTAATTCCCCATTAACACGAACAAGACCAGAAGATGTCAAATTTGAAAGCGCAGAGTTAATATCATTAACTTTTGCTTCATCAGATGCTGATAATTTATCAGTTGTTTTATTCAAGCCACCCAGTGTTGTTGCTCGTTCAACAGCTTCACTATATACATCTGCGTGTACAGAGGGAATGGTAGTCGTAACGGCACCACCAGCAGCACCAAGTACTGATAAACTAAGTGCAACATGTTTCTTTCGTTTATTTACATGCATAGTAATATCCTTTCTGAGATTATATTCTCTATTTTTATTTTAACAAACAATTTGCGGTTCGTCAATAATAAAAAGGATAGAACTCTATCCTTTTTATAAAAATTATGATACAAGTGAGAACAACCAATCTTTCAAACGAGTAAGTAATTCAATTGGTTTATCAATACCACTTGTAGCAACCACACCAACAAGAGCAACAACTAGCCATGTAAACCAACCTGGCAATCGTGATTGTTGATTTGCTTTATGTACAAAGTATGAAACCACAGCCATGAATAAGCCCATAACCGTAATAGCAATACCAACACCTTGTAAACCGTATGTTCCCAATCCTTCACGGAACATCTGGTTCATTCCGTCAAAGAAACCTTTCCATCCACTGAGAGTTACAAAATCCATCAGTTTTTATCCTCCAAATAATTATTTCTAAATAAACTATACCATATAAATATGAAACATACAACTCTTATAGGTATGGTTCATTATAGATTAATGATACCATACCCTAAAGAGTTTGTCAATGTTATCTACCGATCATCCTGATCACGATAATCTACAACATTTTGTTCACGCTGAAGTCGTTCCTGTTGTTCACGTTTACGAGCTTCTTGTGCTTCTCGAACTTGACGTTCACGGAATTGCTCTTGAGCTTGTCTAATAGATTGATGATAATCAGATGCATTTGCTTGACTTCTACCTGTCATATCAGATGAACGACCTTGACCACGAATAGAGAATTGTCTAGCATTTTCACCATGTTTAAGTACAGCAGCTTTATCCGCCATTGCAGTAAATTTACCACCAACATTAACGCCTGATACCGCTGCCGCTGCTGATAATGCACCTGTAATAGCTTGAGCACCTGTAACAGTTTTACCACCATTAACAACCTTATTAAGACCAGCAACACTTTTCTTAACGCCCGATTTTGCAGAACCAACAGGATTATTTTTCACATTAGATACACGTCCTTTAATAGCATTACTTGCAGAAGTTGCTTTATCACGACCTTGTGAAACTTTTGAAGAAACCGCTTGTCCTAATTTAGAATCCATTGCTTTTCTAAATGCAGATAGACCTTCACTTGAGTTACCAGAAGTATTAGATTGTTGACCAGAAGATGATTTGTTTGAGATAACATCTCCACCTCTATTCAAGCTACCATCATTATTTTCAGCAATTGATGAATGATCAAGAGAAGTATTTCCTTCAACAATAGAACTATTTTGAGGAGTATTCATACTTGGGCCAAATATTCCATCTAATTGATCTTGTGGAGATGATGAAGTTTCACCAGCATTAAGACTTTGAGGTTCACCAACTATTGATGTTGGAGTACCAGACTCTGAAATTCCAGATGGACCAAATGCTTCATCAAGAGAAACAGTATTTTGTGCACTTTGATCACTAGAACTTACATTGTCAGATGTTTGACTTTCATGATTAAGCGATTCAAAACCATTAGAGGTATCACTAATAGAACTTTCTCCTGCATTAGAATCATGAGTAGAAACAGATGAATCTTTTGATGTAGAAGTTTCTTTACCATTAACCCCTGTAGGATTACTTTCATTAGGTTTAGCTAATGATTTATCAGAAGAATCACCAAATATTGGTGTTTGAGAATCTCCTTCAGGAGTACCATTTATTGAAGTATTACCTTCTGGTGCAATAGACTCGACATTACCTTGTTCAACATGAGGTGTTTCACTATTATCTTTAGCTTTTTGTTCCGCGTCTTTCTTATCCTTCTCAGCTTGTTCTTGCTGTTCACGTTCTTGCTGTTCACGTTCTTCCGCTAATGATTCAGCCATTACCTCTGATTCACTCATATTATCAGTAGACGTTTGTTGATCCGATGTATTTTGATCACCTTCTTTATTATCACCCTCTTTATTTTCCTCATTTTTATTAAGACTATTATTCAAAGATGATAACATATATCCACCAACTGCCGCCATACCCGCTTTTGCCGCTTGACCACGATCACGTGACTCACGAGAACCTTCTTGTTTTGCATTTTGCATTGCAGCCGCCGCCGCACGACCAGATTCAGACGTACCACCACTAGAACCAACATATCCAGTAACAAAACTACGTTCAATGTCTTCAGCCTTAGCTTTAAATGTCATTGGAAGAGCCGTAATCCATGCAATGAATCCTTTAATTGGAATTTTTGCAATTGTTGGAAGTGTAATTAACAAAATCACATTTGCAATCAAACTATTTACAAATAATCCCGAGAAGAAGTTCCATGGGAATCCTAATTGGTCAATTGCATCTTTAATTGGTTTAGCTTGATCATCAAATCCTACAGAAATAAATCCTGCTACAACTTCATACGCAATATTTGTTGCAGTTAAACTAAGGCTTAATATCATACCAATACCACCGACACCCAAGAAGAAAGCAACAAGACCACCAAATAACAGACCTGCACCACCAGCATAACCAAAGCTACTTGAAACCGTACCTTTACCAACATTTGCGAGAGAAGACATTGCCATTTCACCAAGACCCTTAACAGCTTCTATCATTAAAATAATTGTCAAAATGAAAAGAATAAATCCTGGAATTTTATTAACATCATCCTTATCTGGATTAGCAATATCAATAGCAACACTAGGAATGGTAACGGTATTCACATTACTCTTAATGGCTAAACTATTTGTTGTAAAGTTTGTACGTAAGATGTTATATGCTGAAATTGGAGAAATACCACGTAGTCCATCAGAACCATTAATACTTGTTATCGTATCTCCGTTCATACGAAGTACCCCTGCAGATATATAGCTAATTGCACCTGGTTTGGTCTTTAACTCTGAAATTTTCTTATTAGATCCTAAAGCATCTGCAACTGCATAATAGAATGACGTATTCCATGGTGTTCCTGATGTATCAATAGCTTCATAAAAGTTAACAGCTGTAATATTATTGTTTGATTCTGCAGACTTTTTAATACGAGCAGCTATAGATTTATCATCATCACTTTCACCTAGTGAACGCATAATATAACGGTTAATTTCATGAACTTCTGTTTGTGTAAGATTAAATTTACCATCTTTAATTGTTAATGAAATATTAGAAGGAATATTAAATGATACCGCTTGATACCAATCTGATAATAATAAATTCTCTTTAGCAATAGATGTTTCAACCGTTGATGAAACTTGTTGTGTACTTTTTGCAAGAAGATTTACACCCCAATTGTAACTCATAACAATTGCAGGAACAGCAATAGATGCTACAAATACTTTTGCAACCGCACGTCTTAAACGATTACTTGTTTGTTGATGCATAAAGAACATCGCAAACACACTAATACAGAGATAGGACATTAAACCAATAGCAAACCATACAAATGAGTTAGATGCTCCTGAGTAAATACTTGAAGGTCCACCCATAAAGGTTACAAAATCATATAAATCTTGATTAGAACGAAGAATGCCAAATAATTTATTATCTTTATATTCTTCACTAACCAAATAAGATGAATCAAATAACGCCATCGCAATAGCAGCAGGATTATATTCTTTCAGTAATTTAAATCCAAAATTACCTAATGAATTTGCCACTCCAATCGATTTCTCTTGTACATCTTTAAATGTTAAAGTAGTAGGATTTTTTTGTTTAGCATCAGATACCAAATTATCCATTGCTTGTCCAAATTTCAAATACTGACTTGCACGATTATCCGATAATTTATCTAAATATTTAATTTGGTCAGATGATGCAGCCAAAGGATTACGAACGTTTTCAGCAGCCGTACCTCCATTATGTGAACCATAAAGTAACCCAAGTGACCCAAAAGAACTACCTGAAGTTAAAATACTTTTAATATTTTCCTCAAAATTATTGTCACTATTTGATCCAGTCTTCTTTGTTGGGTCATCAGTCGCCTCATCTTCTTTCAATCCACCACCATTAGCCTTTAGTGCATCATAAAACGCAGTTGGCATAGATGTAGGAATATCAATCTTATCATACTTACCAGTGTCACCATACACAGTGCTAGAAGATACTAACCCTAATGTCAACAAACTTAAGCAGACAAGACTTAGTTTTTTTATATTCTTTATCACTAGTCTAGTTCTCCTTTAAATAATATTATCTAAAAGGATATAGTCAATACCCTCTCTTGTAGCAATAAAATGACTACCTCTTACAGATGAAAGACCATTGTTATACTCAGATGACATACCTAATGGTTCAATTAATTGTTCGACTCGATTTTCATAAACATCAACCATCGCTAAATCTAATTGATGAGTAATGGTATCTAACGTTTTCAATGCAGATGCTTGATTTTTTTCAGTATAAACAACATTAATATTAACACCTGAATTAGCAATAATAGTATCAATCACTTTCGCAATAGAACTAATTCTACTAAAACCATGGAAAAAAATAACATCACCATTAGAAAGATTTGGTAATAACATATTTAGATAGGCAATCACCATTAAATTGACAGATGGATTAGAAGCCATAGACGACGATTGTGTATTCATAGCTGTTAAATCAACAATACGATATTGAGCTTTTACCAATTCATCAATAATAGGACTCGTTTTTGTATTTAAGGCAGGAACCGTTGTAAGAATACGAGTATTAATAATCGTATTTAATTCATTTAACGCCTTTGTCATTAACTCATTATTGTTACGAGTGCGATGTTGAGTAATATAAGAACCAAAATCCTCTAATTTTGCAAATTGACTATATTTGGTACCAAACAATGTGACTTCATTCATATGGTGTGTAATATCATGATGCCAATATTTTTTACGAATAAAAAAGTCCGTTAACACTTGAGTAGTAGCATTCGCAAAATCATCATTCATACTAATATCCTTAACATCCCGAAACTGATTTAGTAGAACAATAATATTATCAATATGAGGCCCAAATCGTGCACGTAATCGATTTTCATCAAGTGTTTCTGTATCAGATATGATCGGTTGTAATAAATTAAGTAATCCCTGACTGACATCAACCGTAACTTTACGATTATTATTAATGGGCATTTCTTTAAGTGCGTTGACATGTTTCATATCATCAGCAACAAAATGAACAACAGACTTACCCTCAAGTAAATATGCTCGACTTGCCACTTTACTTAAATATAATTGACTTGGTTCATTTCTAGTAGATCCAAGTGTTGTTGTTTTATTTGTTGTATCATTACCAACAAATAAGGAATATGGATTTTTCAAATCATATGCAGCAAATGATTCAATGTGTTTACCTCTTGAAACACCAATATATTCAGCACCTGGTTTACGATCGCCTCCACTATCCACATATAATGCGGTTTCTGCAGCCTCTTCAGCAGTCTGATGTAACGCAATATGATTATTTTTTGCTAATTTATTTGGTCCATACGTAATATACGGGTAAGGTTGTCTATTAATATCTAATTCATAACTCAATCCTTGTAATTCAGATGTAGCTCGTAATTGATTTCGAATTTTCTCAACCGCAATTTCCAATATAATTTCATCAGGAGCCGTAACAAAAACTTCTGCACCAAATGAGACAACAGAATTACCAGTATCAATTGAACGAATCAGTTGATTATCATGTGCTCTACTTGCATTTTGAAGTTTTTTATTATCTTCACCTTCTGAAGAAAATAAGGCTAATCGGCGACGACTTCTAACATTACCACGAACATCATCATCGTCTTCCCTCTCAAATGCACGAACAAATGTGAGTTTAACATTTAACTTACGCAATTCAGCACTAATGTCTGATGATAATACCGAACTCCATAACAGAATAGACCATTCTGGAGTAAGATCAGTTGATTCAATGGTCAATAGAATTAGTTTTAACATTGCAGATACACATATTGGTTTATTTCCAATTTCATATGTACGACCTGACTTTTGTGTTAATGGCATAATTTCAATCATTGTAGGTTTGAATGTAGGCATGAAATTATGTGAACGCATTACATTATTTTCAACAAGTTTTGGTTTATTATTTGTTGGAACATTAATTGTACGAACATTCTTTTTTACACCTGAAGATTTTACATCCTGTTTTTTATTTTTTTTCTTAACAGTTTGGTCATTATCATGTTTGTTAACTGGTTTTAGTTTCACAACATCACCCATCGCTTTCTATTATAATTACTAACATCATTATATCATAAAAAATAAAAGTGATAAAGACTAAAAAGAAGAGGTGATTACATCCTCTTCTTTAATTTAATTCTTCAATAAATGTAGCAAATGAATTAAGGGCCTCATTTACATCATGTGCTAAATCTTCAACACTTGCACGAGTAGAGTCCAATTCTTGCTGTGAAACACTTAATTGTGATTTTAAACTATCACGTTCAACCTTTACAGATGTCAACTCATCTCTTAAATGATCAAGTGTATCTGAATCAGATAACTGCTGTTCCAATTCTTGAATACGAGCCTTATCGCGCTCATGTTCCAGAGATAACGTAGAAATCATTTGTTCTAACTCACTAAGAACAGATTCCATTTGTTCACCCTTAGTATCCAATTTAACTTTAAGTAATGTTTGATCCGTATCATGTTCACTTGATAATTCTTGATGTTCGAGTTTCAAGGTATTTATGTCAGCTTCTAATGCTTCAATTTTCTTATATGCAACTCTTAAATCATGAAGTGCAGCATCAGCAAACATTTCAGCTTGTTCACGTTCAATTAAATTTTTACTTTTACGACTTGGTTTTTGTACAACAAAGTCTGAAAAATCAGCAGGTTCTAAATCCATAATAGCGTCATAAGTCATTCCGTATTCTGTAATTAATTTACTTGTGACGTCCATATTTGTATTTTCTGTCATGTATAAATCCTTCCTTATTAAAGTTTGATTGGATATCCATAGCCTTCTAATCGCTCAGGGATTCGGAGACGATGTAACTCAGATACAAACTCATTATAAATAGTTGTTAATTTATCAGTAAAGGCTTGTTTAATTTCATCTTCTGTTTGAGTATCAACATCACTATTGATATCACTTTCTAATAAAGTATCATCATTGGAAATTTCATCAATCACACTATTATCCACTGATTGATCTTCAACATCCCAATTAGTTGACATATCAGAAAGACTATCCGTAGCTTTTGTTAGTTCATCAAGTTGTAAATTAAGTGAATTATCAAATGACCTAGTACTTTCATCTGCCGTATTATTGTCATCCTCAATTATAAATGGAGATACAGGAGGAAGTTCATTTGACAAATCAACATTAACAAAATCAATACCAGATGTTTTTAAATCAGAAACTTCATCAAGTGGTTTAATTGATGGGATAGTTTTAATTTGATTAGAAACTTCATCAAGTGGTTTAATTGATGGAATATTTTTGATTTGATCAACTATCTGTCTTGATGATTCAACTAATTGAAGTGACTCAATTTTAATAGGATGCCCACTTTGTAAATTCGTAAAAGTATACTCAATAACATCATTAACAACTTGTTCTGGTTCAATATTGTGCAATAGTTTTACCGTATCAAGCACACCTTGTGAAATATGACCATCAACTTTAAACTGATGGTCCCCCAATGATACAATACCTAATGGAACTGATTTATTTAAATAATCTTGATAATTAGAAATCAATGTACGTGCTTGTTCATCATCAAATGACTCTAATAACTCAACAAAACTAGACTCTAAAACATCAAGAGGAACAGATTCCCCTTTAACAACATAGTCTAATAGATTTGAACCATTAGTAATCTTTTGAGAAACAGCATATGTTTTTAAATCCATAGTGTCCCTTTCTTATATTCTTAATTTATATCTCAAGTATATCACATGTAATCGAGTTAGTAAAGACCTTAATAAAAATAAGGCAATAATGCCTTATTTTTGAATTGATTTAGCATTTTCAAAACTAGTACCACCGTTTGTAAACAAATCGAAATGAACTTGTTGAGACAATGCACGTTTTAATGTTGATAAAGAATCAAATTTTGAACGACGAGTTGAATTTAATTTAGATACTGCATTCATAACATTCGATACCTGTTTCGTAAGAGCATCAAAATCAGTCTTAATTTGTGCATACTCTTGTGGTCTATTTGCAGCTTCTTCATCTGCTTTAGTTTGATCAGATGAACTACCATATACAGGTGTTCCATTTTTGAATGATTCAGACGTATAATGTTTACCACCATAAGTAAACCCAGTAGAATATCGTAATTCAGTTACTTTATCAGAAGCACTCAATCCATCAATATCTTTTACCGTTGAATCATCAGTAAGAGATGGTAATATCATCCGTTCTTCTGCAACTTTACGTAATCCAGCAGGATCAATATCTAAAGTATATCCTGATGCACTCAAACGATCGTATGTAAGTTTATATTTCGTAAGTGCATCTTCTAATTCTTTTTCTGCATTTTTAATAGCAGAAGACTGTCCATTTGTTGACAAATCATTACTCAAAACGGATAAATCAACACGATATCCATCATATAGACCGGTTGTTTCTTGAGTATCAGATAAAATAATTCGAAGAGGTGTAGTTAACCCTCTCTGATTTTCACCATTTTGAGATTCTAGCGCAATATTAAGGGTATAAATTCCTGTATTATCATTTTGTTCCGTACGATCAATATAAACCAATAATAATCGATTTTTACTGTCAACAGGAATAATTTGATAGGAATACTTCACCTTGTCAGGATAAACAACCCCACTAAATGGTTTTAACTCTACGATATATGGCTCCGTTGTTGAAGGAACGCCACTATCGGTATCACCTATTATATTAAATGCAAGAACATGATGTTTTTCATACTGTGATGACGCGAGTGGTTGGATACTAAGTAAACCAGACGAATAGGACTTGCCTATAATTTCTGCTAATTCACTTTCTGAAGCTCGTGCATTAGCTTCTCTACCTAGTGAAATTGCACGTGGGACGATCCCAATTAATACACCCACAAAAATGGCAACAAGCATGACAACATATCGATTTCGAGCTTGAAATGGACTATGTAAAAAACGAGTAATTCCTTTTTTATCAAGAAAAGACTTAAATGTTTTCCACCGTCCTATGATTTGTTCATCCCAAAAAACATCCCAACTAAAGGGTTCTTTTATTTCTGTTGTAATTTCTAAATCATTATCAAACCATTCATCTTTATTCTTCTTCCGAAATAAAGTCATTATAAACAATCCCTCCTTCTAATCCCATAGCAGATAACAAAATATCAAGTGGTTTACTAGCAGGACGAATGATACGTGCAGTATCTTTCAATCGATCATACGCACGAGAGATATTTCCTTCTTTAACCTGTAAAACAGCATATTGTTGTAATGTTTGAGTCGAACCCTCGTCACCTGCATTCATTAATAATGATTGACGAATGTCACTTTGTTTTTGAAGATCATCACCTTCGAAGTTCTCCCTAAGTTTTAATTCTTCTGCAAGTTGTAACATACCTGTATCACTATCATTTTTAAGAATTAAAAATAAACGTTCATGAGGATCCAAATTATTAAACAAAACTCTCATAAGCTCCGTTTGTCTCTTTTTATCTAAATCATTTGACCATTTATTGATACCACTTGTAACATTATAGACAAGAGAGACATGTCCATCATTCATAAGAAAGACAGGCTCATTAATACGATCCTGTAGTCGCACCTCTTTAATCGAATGAGAAACAGTAGTTGTAGTTGACTGATCTGAAACGACAGTACGTATTGGTTTTTTAAAAACAATACCATACATGTGTCGAATAATCGATCGGTGGGTTGGGGTCTGTCCTACTAATAGAAATACTAACGCAGCATATGCTAACATAGCAAACAAATTCCAATTAAATAAAGGTGTAACCCATAAACCAATTCCTGCCACAATAACAATAACCCAAACTACAAATTGACGCCATGTGATCGTTTTAAAAACAGGAGTATTCGCTAAGTTACTTGATTTCACTAATCTCATAAGGAATCAACCTCCACAGGAAGCTTATATTTAAAAGATTCACCTTCAATTAATTCATCAGTTGGATGTGGAACACCTAAACGGAAATAATGAATACCAGATTCTGATTTATAAATCGTTAAAAAATTAACCAAATCACCAGCATCAATCCATACTCGTAAAATCTTTTGACTAACGCCACTAATAGCAGAAATGTCCGAGATACGTAGATATTCTTCACCATTGATAACCTTTTTTGCAATCATATAGTGAACTCACTTTCTATATTTTTATTATTCATAGTTATAGTATATCAAATGACTATATCTTATGCAATACTTCAAAAATAAAACCATGAAATGTAATGGTTACATTTTTTAACCAAAAATAGTCTTTACCTTAATTCACGAACAAATAAAAACCTAGTCACGGTTACAAAAATCACCTAAAAATCGCATTTGTAACCAAAAAAGTAACTTTTTCAAAATACGTTGAAATACAAGAATATCAAGGGATAAGAAAGTTTCTGAAAATTCATAAGATTCAAAAAAGTAACCGTTCGTAACCCTCAGAAACGCCTATATAATAATATTTAAGAGTATTAAGGTTACTTTTTTAGGTTACTTTTACTGTTTTAATCTCTGATAAGGGTAAATCCTCTGTTTTTTGTAATATTTCACAATCTCACTTTTTCAATTTTTAAAGTGTTTGCTTATAGAGAAAAAAAATGTAACCAAAACCCTAAAAATCGCGTTAAATCAACGTTTGAGACGGTTATATTCGGGTTACTTTTGGTTACATTTTTAAAGTAAATGTAACTTTTGTAACGACCATCGAAATAGTGAAATCCCTTGAAGCTCTAAGAGACAACTAACTTTTTATAATATTTTTACTGATGTAAAATGAGAATTATCAGAATTATTACTTTGTGAAATTTTCTAAAATTTTGTACATTGTTCGTATTTTATGTGATAACCTAGTAAAATAATCATTTATAAGATATAATGTTCGTGAAATATATAAATACCTATATCTTGTGTATTTTTTTTCGCAAAAATCTAACGATTTTTGCTCTCTTTCGTTGGGGAAATCCCCAAACCCCTCCTCAATTTCGATTAAATTTACTTAACAACGAACTATTCAAAATAGATAAATAAGGAATAATTACATGTTTGTAAACAAATTGACTGGATTTCATTTAAAATTAATTGTTTTGATAACAATGACCATTCATCATATGTCTCATTTGTTTATGATTTCCAAAGACACAATATTGTATTTATTATTGGAGAATATTGGTAGAATAACATTTCCTCTAGTTGCATTTTTACTTGTTGAAGGATATCGTCATACAAAAAATAAAAATAAGTATATGAAACGTATGATAATCCCAGCAGCACTTGCAAGTTATCCATTTTATAAATTAATTACACCAACAGAACCATACTTATTCTTTAATAATATCTTATTTACATTAATGGTTTCATTATTGATGCTGTATTTTATTGATAAATATAAACAACATCAGATACTAATAATGATTGTCACATGTTTAGTAACATTACCTATGGATTGGGGATTGATTGGTCCACTATTAATATTTTGGTTTTACCATACAAAAAGAACATATATTCCATTAATAAGCTTGTTTATTTTATTTTTTATATTATCTGTTGGTACAACTGATATGCTTACTCATTTTGGTATTTTAATAGCAATACCCCTTTTATATTTATATAATGGACAAAAAGGATTTTCATCTAAAACGATTCAATTAGCAATGTATTGGTATTACCCTTTACATTTATGGGTTTTATTACTAATATCTTCCCTAACATAAGGAATATTGAAACAGTAATGAAATTATGATATAATAAAAGACGTAAAGGGGGAACTATGTCAAAATTATCAAATTATGCGAATGCATCCGCAATGGGTCGAGAGAATCGACTATTTACGATTTTTGCAGCGCTGAATACCTCACATTCTTATAATCCAATGGATTTATCAAAAAAGGTAGCTGTAACCAATAAGACAATTCTTTCACTGCTAAACGATATTCAACTAGCACAAATGAATACACCATCCTATAAAAAATGGTTAGAGGATGGGTTATCTAATAAATCTTATAAAGGGTTAACAGAACACGAGCAACTATTTGCTACTAAAATATATGAGAAGTGGTTAACTAAACTGAATCGTCAACAGTTGAAACCAAGTAAAAAACTTCAACAATTGATTCAATATCAATTTGATGAGAATAGTGATAGACTTGAAGAATTATATACACGTTTAGACACCAGTATTTTAGTATTCTCAATATTAAATTAAGAAATGAGGAAATAACCAAATGAATTTATATGTAAAAATTAACTATCCAAATGTGGAGTCACCAGGGGACTTATTGACGGTTGAAAAATGTACAAAAGAAGGGGACATGTCATTCGATGAAATTTTAGAACTTTATCGCCAATTTGAACTACAAGGATATAGAATATCAACAAAAATTGATACAAAAGATATAGACATTGATCCGTTTGAATTTGCTGAAAATTTGGAGAGAGTAGGAATTCATTACACTTCAACCTTGAATATTAAAGATAAAGGTACGTATGATATGATTCATCCCGTAGCCTCTATTATTGAAAAATATGGATTTGATTATGATGTTGTCATTTTATTGAAAATAAATGAAGAATCAACCGTTAATTTCGATAGGGAAGGTACATGGATGTCCCCTACTGATGCTGAATATCAAATTAAATCAAAAGCAAGAACAAAAAATATTAATGAATTGCATGGTTTATATGAAGCCTTAGAAAATACAAATGTTACATCTGAAATTATTGTCACACCAAAATCCCCTAAAACGGACTATGAAGTTATGTCAATTCTATCACTTTGTCAAGAAGGTACCGTCGTAAAATTCACACTAAAAGATGCAGAATAGGAAGGATTATAATGATTACAGTATTTAGACAATTATTTACACAATCAACACCACAAGTACCACGAGTGGAAGGATATAAGGATTTTCCGGATTATATTTTCCATCCTGAAATTGAAGTATATGATCGCTCCAATTTAATTGGGACAATTGATAAAAAGGTTAATTTTAAAGAAACTGAAAATGGGATGGAATATACCTTAACATATGACCCTGTTCAAGTTGCTAAATTATTACAAGGTAAGTTACCTGATAAAGCCATTTTCAATGGAACTGATTTAGTATTTGATCCTGTTGTAAAACGTAATCCTCTTGCAATTCCATTAGACGTTATTGTTACCATTCAGGGTGAAGAAGATTACACATATGATTTGCAATATTTAATTCCCGTACAAGAATCTTTTGGGGCGGTTGTATATAATATTGATTTTGAAGATATTTTTGATGTTTTAAAATTACAATTAACACAACAAGATGAATTCTTTGAGAAATTATTTTTTGATCATAAATTTTTAGATTATCAGATTTCATATGAGTGGTTAAATCATTCTCTTATTGTACGAGTTACACCACCAAATATTGAATTGGTAGACGTCATTATTAATGGTGAGAATGTAGGTTTACTTGGTAGAAACATTCAATCGCTTGAAAAAATTGATGGGAAATTTGAGTTTGAATATGAACAGCTAGACGTACCATCCGTTGTCACTTCCTATCAACAATATATCAAACCATATCATAAACTAACAGATTTTATAACAGAAAAGGATAAAATCTTTATTAATACAGAATTTAATATTAATCATTTTACAGATGAGCCTATGTTTTCAGGATTTATTTCGTATTTAAATTCAGATACGAACATTGTAACAGAAGAAATGTTGGAATCATTCTTTTTACATAACAAAGATCTCTTATTGAAAGAAAAAATGAATTTACAACGATTTTCATCTTTATTACTTCAATCAGAAGAAAACATGGATGAGTTATATGAATATATTCTTGATTATGAAAAAGAATTAAACGACCCAATGGGATTCATGTTTGACTATTTAATGATTGATGAAGATAATGACACGGAAAAGAACTTAACTGGTAAGATGATTAATGGGTATGATTCAGGATATCTTTATGAGTTTATCAATCGAGTATTAACCTTTGTAAACAAGCAACTTGCATTATATGATGACGAAGGTGTGGCAATTTAATGGTGACGGGAACAATTAAAAACACGATAAAACAAATGCAAAAAACCATACGACAGGTCGTTCATGCATCATTGATGATGGAAAATCAATTACCTGAAAAATGGGAGGTTTCCTATGTGATGAAAAACACCTATCGTACATGGTTTTACATTCCATATACTATACTTTTTGGAATAATTAGTTATAGCTTAATTATAAATAAAGTAGGACTAATAGGTATATTATTTTACTTGTCAGCACTATTGTTGATTTATACGATTAGTAAAGCTCTAATACCATCCTATATTGTGGAAGTACAACGTGAGGATAATAAGATTGAAATTAGATGGTCATATAAGAATCATATAACAGTCGTACCAATATTATTAGAATCAGTGGATGAGGGATATTATGTAAATGTTGAGTTTGATAAAATCATCCCTAATTTAGACTCCAATTGGAGATTACCACATGGATTAAGTATGTTAAATGATATGAAAGTAATTCGAGCGTTTTATGACAACAAATTAGTTAAAAAACCAGTCATTGACAAATAGATAGTAATGCAATATGTAGAAAATTGATATATTAGATATACAATGTTCTACATATTTTAATGTGACTTTCTGATATTATTTATATATAATATGTGATAGAAAAGATAATGAATCAAAAATTAGTATAAAAAATTCAAACAATAAATGATTTAAAAGAATTAATTGAAAAAAGGAAGCAAATTACAACTTTCAGATGAATTAAAAGAAGTGGATTTGTTTAATATAGAATAAGGAGTTATCAAATAATGAGTAATGTATTTACAATAACAACTGAATTAAAATTGAATAAAGAATATAATCAGTTAACTAGTAAATACATTTATGATTATATTGAAATATTCAATAAAATTCAGAGATTAACATTTCACAGAATTAAAAATTACCATATTAAAAATTGTAAAATAACTCAAAAAGATAGAAATATTATTCATTCTCAATTAAAAGAAGAATTTGACTTAACAAGTAGAGCTATTGATGCAATATTAAGTAATATGTTAGGTCGTTATCAATCTATCAAAAAATTAAAGGATTTTGAAAGAAAAAGTTTAGAAAGAAAGATTTTTTCTCTTGAAAAAGAATTAATCAAATTAAAAGATGAAAGAACTCTACAAAGAATTAACTTAAAGAATGATTATCAAAATTTTAATTTTACTAAATACAAGAACTTAAAAGTAAAAATTTATTGGAAGCAAAATAGATTAAACACTAAAAAGCAAAAATTAAAAAATATTGAGTCAGAAATTGAAACAAGCAAATATAAAGTATGTTTTGGTACAAAAGAACTATTACAAAAAGATTATCAAAAATTTATTAATAAAAGAGATAATGAAATCTATTATTTAGGTAGAGCTGGCGACATTTCTTGCAATAATAATTTTCAAGTAGAATACAACTCGAGAATAAATCAATTTTACTTTAGGATTAGAAAAGAAATTGATTTAGACAATGATAAATTTGTTTATGGACAATTCAATTTCAATGATAAAAACTATACTAACTTATTAAAAAATCTACTTAGAACTAAAGAAAGTGCTTTGACTTATAGAATTAAGTTTAAAGATAATCGAGTATTCCTTCAAATCATATACAACTTTGAACATAATAAAGATTTATGTGTCACTAGAAATAGTTATGGCGTAGTAGGAGTAGATTTTAATAAAGGTTTTGTATCGGTAAGTGAAACAGATAAATATGGTAATTTAATAAATACTTTTAATATAAATTATCAATATGGCAAAGGTAATCAAACAATAAATGATTTCCAAAGTATAGCAACAATATTAAAAGATTATTGTTTAAATACTGATAAAGATTTAGTTATAGAAAAACTCAATTTCATTAAAAAGAAAGATAATTTAATTAGTAAAAGAGGTAAAAAATATAATAAGATGTTATCCTCTCTTGCTTATTCTAAATTTGATTCAATTATAACCTCTAAATGTGTTAAAAATAGAATTTTCTTAAGTAAAGTAAATCCAGCCTGGACGAGTTGGATTGCAAAACAAAAATATTGTCCTAAAATGAAATTAAATATACACTCTGGAGCTTCTTATGTTGTTGCTCGTAGAGGTATGTTTCTAAAAGATAAAATAAAATAACATAGTATTTCTGCTTAACCAGAATAAGACCGAGTGATTGATGTCTGGCTCTGTGTGGAAATTCAAATTAAAATAACTTTCCATTGTCTTTGAAGTTGTAATTCCCCCGTGGTGAAACTAAAAAGAAAATGAAATTAAAATGTTCATTTGCTTTAAAGTGAAATAGTCATTGTGGTCACTGACGAAAAACAATCTTGAATTATGGAATATACATTATTCTACAATTCTTGTACTACAAATAGAAATACACATGATACGTTAATAAAGAAAGGAGTGTGAGTACATGTCTCAAATTGAAATGGTACAATTCTATGAAAATAAATTAAAACAAAATGATAGTATCTCAGAACGAGAGTGGCATGAATATGAGAGTGCCTTATATTATTTGAAACAGGATTGATTAAAAAGAAAGGAATTTTCAAATGAAGATTAAAAAACCAACTGAAACCACAACATTAAATAATAGTAGTATCAACGAGTCAAAAAAGAAAACATGGACAAAAAAGAGAATCATTACTTATATTGGGGTTTCCAGTTTTGTAATTTTAGCATTAATATTCTTTTTAACACCTACTAATAAAAGTACCTTCTTAAAACGATTAGAGAACAGGGTTAAAACCGAGCAGTTAACAACCGATTATGAAGTGACTGTTAAAGGTACAGATGCTACGCAATCATCAACAGGAGTTGTCTTAGAAAAGGTAAATATTTCAGGTGTACTTTCAAAAGACCATGATAATACACATCTTACAGTAACCACTAAAGGATTAGAGGGGTTACCTTTTGAAGTTCCATATTTGGATTTAGTATCTTATGAAAAAGAAAACTACATTAATGTAAATTCAAGTATCGAATATATTGCGCGTGTTGCAAGTTTATATGGATTTGATAAAGTTGACCATGAAAAATACAATGACTATTACGTAAATATTGAAACTCTTATTCGCACATTAGCTGGTGAAGAAACAGCGAAATCCTATAAGTCAGCACTAGATCCCTCACAAAATAAAGAAGTAGATATACAATCAAAGATTAATTCTAAAATTGGTGAGTTTTTAAAATCACGAAAATCTGACCAATATAGTAAAGGTCGTGATAATGATGTCGTACTTAGTTTGGAAGAAAACGATATTAAAGAGCTAATTATGACAGTTCTAAAAGTAATAAGCGATAATGAGGTATATAGTAAAGACTTACTTGAATCATGGGATAAAGTTCTAAATAGTGAAACCTTTACAAATCAACATATTACAGCTCGTATCACCATGGGTGAAAACATTGGAGATATGAATGTTCGCGTGTTATTTAATGGGGAACAAACTGGTGAAGTAATGATTAATTTCAAATCAAAAACATTTGAACCAGTAGAAAAACCAACAAAGATTATGGATCAAGATACCTTTAATAAAGCGATTCAAGATTTGCAAAATCAAATTTTAGAAACAAACTTAAAAACGAACACAACGACTAACAAGGATGCTGCATAATGAAACAAGTTTTCACCTTTGAACTTCAACGAAAATCAGGAAATAAAGGGATTAAGGGTGGAAATCAAATGATTTCAACAAATGATAGAATGCACCCTATTGTGAAATCCCAAATTTCACGATATTTACGAGAACTTGCAAAAGAGGCTGTATTATCAGAAGGAATGAATGAAACCTATTCACCTGAAAAACCTTGTAATGTCACATTGGTAGTCTATCCACCAACAAAACGAAGAATGGACCCTCATAATTGGGCGATTACATTAAAGGCCCTAATTGATGGGATGACAGATGCAGGATTATTCACGGATGATGATTATCATGTCATTGATACAGTATCTTTCACACATGGAAAAGATATTAGTCATTCAAAAAAATATCGTTTAAATGTGATTGTCGAGGGTGTTAGGTAACAGTTTTATGCGATATAGAAGAAATATGACTTATTTCTTCTTTTAAAGATGGAAGATATTATGGAGTAATGAATGAAAATCATTTCAGCATATCCTTGTTTGGGCAAAACAACAATAGCAAATAGTAACGAGGAAAAGTTTTTTGACAGAGAGTTCTTTGAGTCTAGAACAGTTATAGGGATGCCTGATGATGTGGTTGATAGGCTTTTTAGTAGTTTTGCTAATATTATTGAACTGCAATATCAATATGGCTCGCAAGATGTTTTATTTATCACAGATGATGAACGATTGTTAAAACATTTGAGACGACGTAATATACCTTATACGATAGTCTTACCCGATGTCAGACAAAATGCTGTTTTTAATGAGTATAAAAAACAAGTCATTGAACGTTCTGGTATTGAATGGTGGAATCGAGTGTTAGAATCCGATATTGAGGATTTGAAACGTAGAATATCTATAATGTTAAATAATGAGGGTACTTACAAAGAAAAGGGTGTCACCTTAAAACTGATTGATTATTTAGAAAACCGCAGATATATTGAAGATGTTGTAGATTTAGGAAATATTTGTTCGTAGAAAGGGGAAATGAATGAGACCACGCAAATTTACTGTTGTTGCACAGTTACACGAAAATCAAAATCATGATTTAATTGAATATGTAGACTCATGTTTTACAACATACGGTAAAGCAAAGCGTGAAACTTTTCATGTACTTAAACGTACTTCTGACTTTAACAAATCAACCTTTAATACGCACTTACAAATAAAATACAGTATCTTAAAACGTACGGCTAACTCTATTATCTCTGATGCTCAAGGTACATTAAATGTTTTAATAGAGTTGAAGAAGTATGAAAAGCTCCAACTCGAACGTAAAATTTCATCATTAGAAACTTTGATTGGTAAACTTGAAATGAAGGTTGCTGATAATAAAACGTTTTTACGATTGAACGATAAATCGATATCTTTGGTTGCACATCGTAATTTAAAACGTAAATTAGTTTCTAAAAAGAATCAACTGAACAATAAGAAACAAAAGCTAGAAAATCTTCAGTATCAGATTGAAAATGGTATTTATAAATTGTGTTTTGGTACAAAATACTTACTCAAACATGATTATAATGAATTTATAACTCGTAGAGATAGTCAGTTATCTTTTGTTGGAACTAAGACTGAAACAGCTGGAAATCAATTGTTACAGTTAACTTATAATCGTAAAAATAATCAATTTGAGATTCAATTGCGTAAAGATATCGGTGGATTCAAAGACCAACGTGGTTCTTACGTGAACGGTAAAATTCATTTAAACCATCATAAACAAGAGTTGATTTCGATTCTAAAAAATCACAATAGTCCATTATCTTATAAAATTATTAAGAAAAAGGGACGTTATTATTTGTATTGCACTTTTGAAATTCAACGAGACAAATCGTCTTTTGTAACTCGCTCTTCAAATGGAGTCATAGGTCTAGATTTTAATAAGGGATTTGTCACCATAACAGAAACAAATCAATATGGTCACATGATTGATATTGATTTAATTAGATATTGTTTCAAGAGTGATAATATAACTCAAACAGATTTGGAATTAATTGCAAATAAGGTTAAAGAGCGCGCTTTAGAGACAGGTAAAGATATAGTCATTGAAAACCTTAATTTCAAAAATACCAAAGCAAAAACAGTAAGTAAAAGAGGTGAGAAGTATAATGATATGTTGCATTCTCTTGCTTACCGTAAATTCACAGATATCATAGAAAATGTATGTTATCGAAATTGTATTTGGTTAAGAAAAATCAATCCAGCGTGGACAAGTTGGATTGCAAAACAAAAATATTGTCCAAAAATGAAATTAAATATTCATACTGGAGCAAGTTTTATGATTGCTCGTAGAGGTCAAGGTTATACTGATAAAGTATAAAATAACCTAAAATCTTGTCGTATAAAGATGTATTAGATGCAAGACAATCTAGCATTTCCCTTTACGACATTGTAATGAAATTAGAAATTCAAACAAAAGCAATTGTTGTATGGTTAATAATCGAAACAATTTGAGTTTGGACGGAAGAGGTTAACCGTATGACCTTGTGTTGAAAAACATTAGAAAGAATCTTAAATAACGATTTCTGAAATTTCGTTATTTTGAGTTACGGTGACATAATGATAACTGGATTTTTATCTTATCATAAAATCGAACACGAAGCGATACCAACCTTATCTAAATTATTAACTGGACGTACGATTATATCAAATCGAAAAGTAGGACCACCTCATCAAATTATTCGATTTGGAAATAGTTCTGTTTATGGTACAGATGATATTATTTTAGATCCAAAAAATTATGATTATAACTTAGAGGATGAATTCACAAAAAATATCATTTTAGCCAATGAATTAATTAATCGAGTAGACCAGTTATTATATGCGGTTCCAAGTTTAAGCCAATTATCCCCACTTGTCCTTTTAATATTGTTACAGACAAACAAACCCATACGTGTTGTTATGAAGAATCAATTATTTGATAACGCACAGTTAGCAAATATGTTGCAATCCGTTGATATGAATCAATTAAAGGAACAATATGAACGTATATTTGGAAAGAAAAAACAAACCGTTGTATATAATGAGTCCGAGTTGATAAAAACACCATCAGGTGCAACACTAAGACCTTATCAACAGCAAATGGTTGATTTTGTATTAGAGAAACATCGCGTTGGATTATTTGTGGATATGGGATTAGGTAAGACCTTAGCGACACTAGCAGTGTTAAATGAGTTATCTAATGCTGGAAAAATTGACAAAACAAAGCCTATTTTAGTAGTAGCACCTATTACAGTAGCTCTTGATACCTGGTCTCGTGAAGCAGAAAAATGGGGTTATGATATGGATGTAAAAATCAATATTCAATTACCTGTTAAAAAACGAAATGCCTTATTAAGTACATTATTGGAGCCTCAAGAACGATTAACCCTATTAACGACAAATCCTGAACAGTTGCCCCAAATTTTTACATTTTTTCAAGAACATGGTATATTCAATCCTTTTGAAACTGTAATTGTAGATGAATTATCCTTATTTAAGTCTGCGACATCTAAACGATTTGATGTATTATCTCATAATACTTCAAAATCTAAATATTTTATTGGTTTAACTGGCACACCGTCACCAAATGGATTATTAGATGTATGGAGTCAGTTAATTGCAATTGACCCTAAAAATAGACGATTATTTGGATCAAACTTTTATGAATACCGCGACCGTTATTTTGCACCTGATAAAGTACATCCTATCACAGGTCAAGTATTTTCATACGCTCCACGTCAAGGAGTTAAACATGAAATTTATAACATGATGAGTCAATCTGTTATTTCAATGCAAAGTGAGGGGCTAATTGACTTACCTGATATTGTTTACACAAACGCTTATGTGACCTTACCAAAAAAGGCCATGAAAACATATAAAGAACTAGAAGCTATTACAGAAGATGAAATGAAACTTTTTGAGATGGAATTAGATCAAAGTAATGTCAAACTTGCAAATAGTGCAGTTAAGAAGGGTAAACTGGCACAATTAGCAAATGGTGCCATTTATGAATCTACCGACTTAGTTGATTTTACGGATGAGTCAGGAGAGTCTTTATTTACAACATCAAGACCTTATACCGTATTTCATGATGAGAAATTAAAGAAACTAAAGGAATTAGTTGAAACGGCAACAAGCCCATTGTTAGTTTTTGTAGTATTTAGAAGTGATTTAGATCGATTAGGGAAATATATTGATTATGAATTATTAGATCCAAAATCAGCATCATTTTCTAATACAATTAAGCGATGGAATAATGGGGAAATACCTGTTATGGTTGTAAATCCTGCATCTGTTAGTCATGGATTAAATATTCAAGAAGGTGGACATACGGCTATTTGGTTGAGTACACCTTGGAATAATGAACAATATCGACAGGCTAATAAACGACTACATAGAAGTGGTCAAACACATACAGTTAGTATTGTTCATATTGTAGCAAGAGGTACAGTAGATGAAGAAGTCATTGAGCGAGTTGACATGAAGGAATCAAATCAACAAGATCTCATGGAGTCTCTTCAAGCAAATAAGGTTGTAGTAAAGCATGATTAAAACACTTATAAATTCACTATTATTATATGTTAGTTATGTATTTATACAATACTATTTTACCAATGGTTATTTGATAGCATTCCTACCAACCCTATTTATTATCCAAAAGTATATGAAGTATGAAACACAAAAAATAAAGGGTATCGAGTTTATTCGATACCTTATTTTATATTTTATTGTTTTATTTAGTATGAAACTTTTGCCACATACTACTGTAACTTCAAATACTGAATCAATAAATATATATTGGATGATAAGTGCGGTTGTTATTGCACCCTTGTGGGAAGAATGGATATTCCGGAAACAGTTATACCATGATTTAATTCCTTATATAGGCGAAATAGGAGCGGGTATGTTATCCATTAGTTTATTTGTCTTAATACATACACCTAGTAATATGATTGAAACCATTCAATATTTAATTCCTAGTATTTTATTGCTTTACGGGTATAAAAAATCTAATTATAATTTAAAAGTACCTGTTATAACTCATATGTTAAATAATTTATTATCATTAATTTGATTAGAAAGGGGAACTCATGTCCCGATTTTTTAAATTAGTATCATCCTATGATGACGAAACCTTGTTGCCAGAACGTGCAACCAAACATTCTGCGGGTTATGATTTTAAAGCTGCAGAACGAACAATTATTCCACCTGGTAAAATCGCATTAGTACCAACAGGTATAAAAGCATCTATGAATGAAGATGAAGTACTATTATTATTTGATCGTTCAAGTAATCCTAGAAAACGAGGGATTGTATTAAGTAATTCTGTAGGTGTGATTGATGCCGATTATTACGATAATGAAGGTAATGAAGGTTTGATCTATGGTCAATTTACAAATATCACAAATCATGACGTCATTATTGAATATGGCGATACCATTATGCAGGGTGTATTTGTTAACTTTAAATTAACCGATAATGATACAGCATCCAATACTCGTATGGGTGGATTTGGTTCAACAGGAAATTAAGAAAAGGGGTCTAAAAATGACACAATATACACAAGAACACGCCGATTTAAAAGTCTTTCAAGAACTTATTGCAGATGCAGTAACAGAAGAATCTGAATCACTATTAGAATTACAAAAATCACTTACTCAAACAACTGAGGCATCAACAACTACAGGAGAATTAGTAAAGGAGTTAATTTCATTACTAGGTACCCAATCATCATCGATTATTAATGTTGAAAATGGACAGTCACTATTGAATCAGAAATTATCAGAGTTAGTAATTGAATTAACAGAACTACAGAAAAATGTAGGGTCAAATAAAGAATTTACAACTGTTATTATTAATGCATTAAATGAGTCTACAGATAAAAATAAAGAGCATTTAGATACTCTTGTAGAAGCAATTCAAGCGGTTAAAGATACAAATGATGAAAATACAAAGAATGAGTTATCTGAGTTTGATAAAATTCGCGAAGAATTAAAACTTCTTGATCGAACAAATGATTTCACATCACTGAGTGAAAAAGTAGATTCGCTTATTAAACTTGTTGAACAAGTAGAAACACTAATTGTTGATAAAGAAGATAGTTATACTTCTCGTATGGAAAATTTAAATACAATTTTCACAAATACATCTAACTCACTTGAAGGAGTTATGAGTAAACTAGATAACCTCGACGCATCTGTTAAAGAATTAAGTGCTCGTGTACAGGCGACATCAGTAAAAGTAAATGCGTCAACAGATGCTGAAACAGCATTAAAAGCAATTAAAGATACTTTGAATTAAGAAAGAAGGATATTTCCATGACTACAATTTATGAACAATTAGCAACATCTGTATTATCAAATGCTTCAACAGTTAAAACAATGCATAAAAAGGTTAATGCCGTAGGATTGATTACAGCTCAGTCAAAGAAAGTACTAGATGGGGTTAGTACACAAATTACAGATTCTGGTGAGAAATTAACAGGGCTATTAACAGAACAAAAACAATTACAGGAACATACTAATGAAGTACAAGCATCTGTAAATGAAGTTAACAAGAATGTAAGTATTGTACATAACGAATTATTGACAGTAGCAGATAAGGTTTCACAATATGTTGACGAAGTAGACAAAGATCATAATGAAGTGTTGTCACATCTTAATGATATTAATGAAACAGCAAGTGCTAACACACAGAAATTAGTTGATAATTTATCAGATTTGAAAAACTCACTAAAAGAAGTTAACTACTCTGAACAATTGGGAGAACTTGGAGGTATTCTAACCTCATTGACTACAAAATTAGATGAGTTTGTACTTCATGCTAATCAAAGTTTTGAGCGCCGTGATCAACAAATGGATCGTGTAGAACAAACAGCATTAGAAGCTAAAAATGCAGTAACAAGTTTCACCACAATTCTTAATACATTTGAAGATCGTATTGGTACCTTATCTGAACAAATTGAAACATTCGATTACAAATTAGAATCTGTTACATCTGAAAATGAAAAAGAAGAATCAATTGAAGATTTGACTGAATTCTTCTTGAATCAAGCAGAAGAAAATGACAATGAAACTGAAGTTGAAACCGATGAAGTTGAAACGGAAGTTGATGAAATTGATGAAATTGAAACAAAAGAAGATGAAACAGAAGATTCAAATGTTATTATTGCAGGTAAACCTGGAACTAAAAAACGGTTTTTGGGACTTTGGTAAAAAGAATTAAGGTAGGTTAAAATGGTAGAAGATTACACAAACAGCTTATTGTCTGCAGTGTTAAAGGCCGTTACAGAATCATTAAAGGTGCAACAATTGATTGCTAGAAATCAAGTTTCACAAGGTACTGATATTACAGCTTTAAGTGTAGATATTGCAGCATTAAAAGAGCAATTAGTATCAGATGATATTGTAGAAAAACTAACACAAGTAACATCTGAAATGAAACAAGACAACGATGAAAGTTTAACAACTGCCATTTGTAACTTGATTGAAGGAGTTGGTATTATGCAAGAAAATATGACTGCATTTACCAATGCGTTAAATAAACAAGCTGAATTTCTAGTTGATCTTCAATCTACAATTACAGACATGGCTGAACAGCAACAGACAACTTCTGCACGTATCAAAGGTGTAGAACTTCGATTATCCACTCAAAGTATGGAAGAAGAAGCTGATGAGGCATTAGATGCTTTAAATAAAACACTTGAGGAATTAAAAGACCTCGAAGCATAATTTTAGGCGTATTCATCTGGAATAATGGTGAATACGTCATATTACATATAAATATAGGCTTGATATTAAAGAATAATCAAGATATAATAGAATTACTGAATGAAATTATTACAACATTAGATAAAAAATGAAGATTAGTATAAGAATAAGGTGATCAACAAATGAAAAAAGATACAAGTATTATTGTTCAAAGTGATAGAGATTTTGTAAGAGAACGTCCTGGTATGTATATTGGTGACCGAGAAGAATTAGGAATGGCCACTATTGTACGTGAAATTATTGATAATGCCATTGATGAATATCCTAATTATCCTGACAAGTCAAAACCCATTGAGGTAACCTTATATCCTGATAATTCAGTAAAAGTACGTGATTATGGTCGTGGAATATCTCCATATGAAAGTGCTGCAAATCCAGGTAAAATTGCAGAACGATTAGCCTATACAGTTATTGGTGCAGGTGGAAAGTTCGATAAAAATAGGAAATCAAATGGAAATCAGTATTCATCAGGGTTACATGGTACAGGAGCTTCTGCTACAAACTTTATGAGTACATTTTTTGATGTAACCATTTGGAAAGATAATCGTATTTTTCATGATCGATTTGAAAATGGGGGAATTCCCGTAATTGAAGTTGTAAAGGGACAATTACCTTCTAAACCTCAAAAAGGAGAAATGGAAACAGGTACTGAAATCCATTTTAAAGCCGATCCTTCCGTTATGAATGTTACAGAAGTAGATGTTGTAACATTAGATAAGTATTTAACTCAAATGTCTTATCTAACAAAGGGATTAGTTATTAATTTTCATAATCAAAGAGATGGCGAAGAAAAACAATATTATTCTGAAAATGGTTTAATTGATTATATTACAGATATAAAAGATGATACCACAGAATTTTTATTAAAGCCATTTCAAGTTGAAGGTGAATATAAAATAGAAGTTGCAGGGATTGAAGTACCCATGATGGCAACTATTGCACTTGCATTTTCAAAAGATGATACCTATGCACATGAAGCATTTACAAATAGAACACATAATAATCAAGGTGGGACACATTTAAATGGATTTTCATCAGGATTAGTAAAATTATTAAGATATTATTACATAGAATTTAAATCTGAATTGGATAAAAAATATAAACGTCAGATTGATACGATTTTAAAAATCACAGGTGAAAAAGATATCACGAACTTGATTAAGGCAAACGATATCAAACGAAAAACATACGTCATTATCGATTTTAAACATCCAGCACCTGTATTAGCACCACAAACAAAAGATAAGTTAATGTCAACAGAAGCAAAACAAGCTGTTGAAACAATATTTTACGATCATGCTTTGAGATATTTAGACCGTCATATTGTTGTCGTACAAGAACTATTAGGATATTTAATCAAACGACTATATGAAAGAGCTAAAAATGAAGATTCTAATACAAAATTAGACAAGACCACACAAGCCAAAGTATTATCATCTAAATTATCGGAAGCACGTTCAAGTGATCCTACCAAAAAAGAACTCTTTATTGTCGAAGGAGATAGTGCAGGTGGACAAATCCGTGTAAATCGTAACCCTGAAACTCAAGCAGTGTTACCATTACGAGGTAAAGTATTAAATACTCAAAATAGTACTGTATCAAAGATGTTATCAAATGAGGAATTATCTACATTCTTTGCTGCAATTGGAACAGGAATTGGAAGTAATTTTGATATTACAAAATTAAGATATGATAAGATTATCATTATGACAGACCAAGATACGGATGGGCTTCACATTCGAGCCTTGTTACTTACTGCAATTGCAAATTATACTCCTGAATTATTAAGTGAAGGACATGTATATGTAGTAGACACACCCTTATTTATTAATCTAATGAAAGCTCCAAAAGTAATGTATAAACAAGGATATCACAAGGTACTTGATTATATGGGACGACGTAAACAACCAACGGGTTATACCAAAGAGGATATATTAAAATCACAAAAAATGATTGAATATTATGCCTATTCAGATGAGGAGCAACAATCTATTGTAAATGAATATCGTTCACATATTGTGGATGTGCAGCGTAATAAAGGATTAGGAGAACTAACTCCTGAACAGGTAATTGATACGATTTTAACCCCTGAAACACGCAGACTAACACAATATCAAATTGATGATTTTGATGAATTCTATGAGATATTAGACGAATTAATGGGTTCAGATCCATCAGGACGTAGACGACTAGTAATGAATGAGGGGGCATAAAATGGAAGAGATTGCAAAAGTACAAACGTATGATGAAATAAGAGACTATATTTCAAGATATAGTAATATGGTTGCCACAGATAGAGCCTTACCTGATATTCGAGATGGATTTAAACCTGTACAACGTCGAATTATCACTTCCATGATTGTAAATAAAAACACGTCTGGTAATAAACCAGTTAAAGTCGCAAAACGTGTTGGTGATGTAATGGGTATTTATCATCCGCATGGGGATTCATCTATATATGACGCCTTAATTCGTATGAATGCATGGTGGAAGAATCAAGTTACAACTGTTAAAATTAAAGGGAATGAAGGCTCTATTTTTGGAGATAATGCGGCTGCAATGAGGTATATTGAAGCAAAATTAACTCCTATTGGGGATGCATATGGGTATAAACTTTCACCTGAAATTGTACCATTTATTAAGAATTATGACGAAACAGCAGATGAACCAACTATTTTACCTGCACAATTACCTTTTTTGTTAATTAATGGTGCATCAGGTGTCGCATCAGGTATATCTGTATCTATTCCAACACATAACCCTATTGAAGTCATCAATGCGTTTATTGCTTATACAAAAAATAATAAAATTTCATTAGATGAATTGATGGAAATAATGCCAGGTCCCGATTTTCCAACAGGCGCAGAAATCATTAATAAAAATCAAATACGATCACTTTATGAAACAGGAGTTGGGAAATTACGATTACGTGCTCGTATTGAGTATGATAAAAAAGAACATCAACTACATATTATTGAAGTTCCATTTACATCTTCTGGTACAATTGATGCATTAACGGAAAGTATTGTATTAGCTAGTATGCCAACGGAAAAGGTAAATAGACGAACAGGTAAAGTTGAAAAAATAAAACCTAAACTTCCATTTATAACAAAGGTGTTTAATTATTCTGGAAGAGATGGATTAGATATTCAACTTAATTTGGCAAAAGATGTTGACCCAGATCAGGCATTACAAGAATTGTACGCAAAAACACCACTTGAAGCAACAATGCCTTATCAATTTATTTCATTAAATGATAAGAAACCTGCAATTTATTCACTAAAACAATATTTTAGAGAATACCTATCATTTCAACATTTCATCACAAAAAATGAATTTATTTCTGAGAGGAAGAAATTAGAAAAACGATTTGAGATTGTCAAAGGTCTTTTAATTATGAAAGTAGTTATCGATGAAGTAATCGCATCCGCTAAGGCATCGTCATCAAAAGAAGAATTACAAGAAGTATTAGAAACTGGTAAAATTCTTGATGGTATACCTAAAAAGTTCCATAAAACCATTAAAACCTTCCAATTTACACCACTACAAGCCGAACATATTAGTAAGTTACCTATTTATCGTATTAATAAAATGGATACTCAAGAACTAATAAAAGAAGGTAAACAATTAGAATCAGACATTGCATTTGCAACAGGAATTATTGAGTCAGACACTCGTCGAAAAAATTTAATTATTAAACGACATGAACAGGAACTAACAAAATTAGATTCTGAAATTTATAAGCGTAAAACCTTGATAGTTGATGATGCATTCTCTGTATCACGAACATTAGAAATACCAACTCAACCACGATATGTATCAATTGATAAATATCAGTATGTTCGAATTGAAGATTCCGAATTTAGTAATGCGACAAAATTAACAAATAAAGATCGTATTGGTTTCTTTGATGAAACGGGGTGTTTATGGAACATTCACTTAGAGAAAGAAAGTCTCACAACAGGTAGAGGGACATTAGTGAATAATTTATTAGGAAATTCAATGAATATCATTGGAATGACTACGAATGTTACCAACGATAAAGGACATTTAGGTTTATTTATCTTTAATAATGGAAACGTTCGAGTAACAGATTTAAATCATTTTATGACTAAATCTAAAGCCACTAAAGTAAATGGAGGTAAAGATTTATCATTACAATATTATACTGATATACCTGATGGTGTAAAAAGTGTAACCATTAATGAGAAAACCTATCTAATTGAAAATCTTTGTCATCAAACAAAATTTGGATCTGGTAGAAAAACTATCGAACCAAGTGAAACAATTATCATATCTTTTTCAAATGAAGATAAAGAATTAAATCATACACCTGAACCAACAAATCCTAAAGTCACATTTACTAAAGATGGACTAGCATTATTTAGTTGGAATGGGGAAGAACATGATGGATTATTTACTATTGACTATGATACATTATTAAATACAACACTTTTATTTGTTCATACAGATGGAACCGCTAAAAAAGTTTTAGGAGAGCAGTTTAAAGTTTCGACAAAACGAAAACAAATTCAAGCTGATAAAAAAGGATGTGAATCACTTTTCATTGGAGAAGTTCCTGATACAATTATAGGAACCTATACGGATGGATATGTGAAGAAAGTAGAAACTGCAAATATTTCTCAGCAAGGAAAAGTTGGTGGCGGAATGCGTGTATTATATACACAAAGACATACGTTAGAAAAAGTTGAAGATGGTATAAATAGTAGTATTGAAATTTCATCGTATCAAATGCAACCAAAATTGGTGAGTGACTAATGGATAGTTGCATAGGTAATAAGAATATGTTACACTTATTATATACATCCTTACTTGATGAAACAGAATAGTAGGAGATTTAGAAAGGTGAAAGATGATTAAAATAGTAAAAGAATCCATTACGAATATTAAGAAAGAGCATTTATGGGTGGGTATTGGACATGCCTTTATTACTTTCTTTTTATTATATGGAACAAATCAATTAGTTACAGATATATCTTATGCAGATGGCTCCACTAAATATACGAGTAACACCTTACCTGCATATATTTTAATTGGTGTATTTGTTTTATCATATATATTTATCACCCCAACACTCAGGTTTAGTTTTTTTAACAAACTATCGATTAAACAATCATTTAAAGAAGTATGGGCTTATTATGGTATGCAGAATGAAGCACTTCGTACCATTAGACTGACATCATTAAAAATCATACTAGGTAGTATTGTTCTATTATTACTTGGATCATTAATTAAAGTACCAATTATTATTTGGTTTGGGTTATTAATGGTGGTACTTGGAATTTGCTATCCATTATATCACCACAAATGGGTAGAATTAGATACCTATAGTCATGGATATGTTTGGGGAACACCCCAATATGATGAAAAACGAAAGAAAAGACGACTTACACAATTGAAGTGGCAACTTATTTATTGGATTATAACAATACCATTACTTTTAATTTCATTTTTCACATTAGGGTTTACTGAAGTTTATTTCTTTCCGTTTCGACAATCGTTACTTGTAACAATTTATAAAAACTGTTACAAGTTATAAAAAATCGAAAGGAAAATCATATGAAAACTTTAGTAGAAATTGTAGAAGAATCCGTACGTAATAGTATGGGATGGTCAAAAGAGGATTTAAATAACTTCATTCATCAAGATAGAACTTGTTTACACGATCCTTTTTTATACCATGGAATGGACAAATTAGTCACACGATTACATGAGTATAAACAATACCAAGAGACTCATCCTGAATCAATCATTGTTGTAGATACGGATTATGATACTGATGGAATAAAATCTGCAGCAGTTGTATCTGCGTCATTATCTGTATTTAATATTAATCACAGGGTCTATACACCATCAATGGCTGATGGCTATGGATTATCGGTTAAAGCAGTAGATGATATGTTAGATGATTATAAAAATCATAAGATTGATATGATTTTAACAGCTGATAACGGAACAAATGCAGCTGATGGTATTGATTATGCTAATGAAAAAGGTATCACTGTACTTGTAACAGACCATCACTTAGGTAATGGTAGAATTGCAGATGCCTATGTTATTGTAAATCCAAATCAACCATTAGAAGGTGGAGAACCATATCCGTTTAAAGGTAATGCAGGTGCAACGGTAGCTTGGAAGGCAATGTTGGCATATGCACAAAAATATGAACCAGATAAATATGAATTGATTTATGATCTAATTGTATTTGCAGGAATTGCAAATGTAGCAGATGTTATGCCTATTGTAGATGAGAATCATTTTATTGTTAAAGAAGCTGTTAAAGAATTACAACGATTGATTCAAATAAGACAAACTTATGGAACAGGGATAAATGCATATCCGTATGTAAAAGATACTCCATATTCAGGATATAATACTGTATTTCATGGATTATTTGATTTATTAAATCTATTACAAGAATCAAAAGATGAACCACGTCGTTCAAAAGGTTTAGACACCTATTTGTTACCAATGGATGAAGAACTTATTTCGTGGTATATTTCACCATTGATGAATGCCCCACGAAGAGTACATGCAACCTGTAAAGAAGCCTTATATTCAATTTTATATCCTGAGTCTGATATTCGACAACAGAATATAGAAGATGTTTTATTTCTTAATAGTGAAAAATCTAGATTACGTGATATCGTATTAGCAGAAATAACAGAAGACTGTTATGGTGAAAATAGCAATGTATTATTTGTGAATACGGTACATGGAATTTCTGGATTAATTGCTGCTAGACTATTAGAAGCAACGGGGAATGCTTCTATCGTATTTGCAAAACCATCAGATAAAGAAAATATTATATATGATAGTCATACATTTAAGGATGATATTATTATAGGTGCATCTGCACGTTCTACAGAAACACAACCATTAAACATTATTATGGCAGAGATTAATAAGATTGATCCAGATATCATTGTTGGTGGAGGTGGACATGAATATTCAGCAGGTTATACCATTAAATACAAGAAATTCGATAAATTTATTAAATTATTTGATGAAACTGCAAAAAATATTCGTAAGTCAATAGAAACTCAACAAAAAGAGTTACTAGACAACGGTATTATTAATAGTAGACCTGTTAATGAAGTAACCATTTCACTTAGTAATTCAAATGAATATAAACCAACACATAGTTTTTCAAAAGAATTAATGGATACACTTGCATTTATGCAAACATTAAAGCCTTTTGGTAAAGACTTTTATGGTGAAACAAAATTGTATTTAGAGTTTACACCATATCAATTATTAAATGATGATTACAAACTGAACCTTCAATTTTGGAACGGTCAGTCATTACGATTTAACATTAATAATGTAAATGTATTAACATGGGATAAAGAATTAGCAGCTGTATTAAAAACATTGATTATTAATAAGAGTGATGAATTAGTTAAAATACCAGTGACACTGAAAATAAATAACTATAATGGTCAGGAAAATCCCCAATTAATTATGAATTCCAATTAAAAAAGCATGATTGATTCATGCTTTTTTAATATCTTTGATGATAGGGTTTTGTAAATGCATCTAATATTGATTGTGGAGTATTCTCATATTCAGTAGACGATACAAGTGTACCTTTTACAATAATTCGAGACGTTGCATCATAATCAACACAAGTAACTAATGTTAGTTCATTGATACCCTCACGATCATCTATTTCTTCCACATGTTCAGGTGTTACTTGTTTAACATCCGTAATGGTATAATAATAAACCTTATGCTTATCAGTCAAGTACACTTTCATACCTTTTTTAGCATGTGCTAGAGGAGAAAATAACATTTGTTCTGCATTTTCAGCAGTAAAAATATGATGACTTGCAAGAGAATAATTTCCTATACCCATTTGTTGATTAGGTTTCATCGTACCAGCACCATAAAACAAATTAACATTATCTACACCTTTAAAAATAGGTAAGTTAATATTTAATTCAGGAACAGCAATGCCACCAATCACGGGTAAATCCTGTGATTTCCATTGTGATGCAAGTACATCTTCAGATGATACAGCTTTTACACCCTCGAAATCAAAATTACCTTCTACAGTTTGATTTTTATCAATAGTTGAAGTATCTATTTGACTGACTTGATATTGATTTGTGGTTTGAGCCATAAAATGAGATCGTATTTGCTTATGGAAAATAAAAATTAAAGAAATAATAATCACAAGAATGGAAAGTATCCAATTAAGGATACGTTTCCAGTTTACATTAGTTATTGTTTTTTTCATACAAACTTTCTATTTACAACGTATGTTGTTGGTTATTTAATGAGGTTACTGCATTAATAAAGGATTGATCTTCAAGTAATGCTGATTCAACACTTTGTTGAATAACTTCAGGAGTAACTTGTTCTAATGTATGTTTAACAACAAGTGGAACAACCTTTGAAGTTACTTCTATTGTAACATTTGTAACCAACTTACGCAAGACATCAATTTCTACAGGTTGAGACACTTGTTGTACTTGTTGTATAGGTTGTACGGGAGTTTGACGTTCTTGTACCTTTTGTTGCACTTCTTGTACAGGAGATACAGGTTGATCAAATAATGAAGCAGTTGTGGGTTGATTAGATGTAGAAGATACTTCCCCAAATAATGATTGTTGAGGGGATTGCGTAGATTGTTCAACTTTTTTAACAAGAGAGGCATCATCTGCAAATAAAGATTTAGGTGCTTCTGCCACAACAGTAGTTTCTTGTTTATTTTGATCATCGAATAAAGATTTAGGTGCTTCTGTTGCAACAGTAGTGTCTTGTTTATTTTTTTTCATCCCTTGAATAATCTGTTGAAGAATTGATTGTTGAGATGGTTTATCTGAAGAAGGTAAACTACTAATAGCTTCAGAAGAAATATCAGCAAAAATTGAGTTATTATCTGTTGAAGTAGTAGGTTTTATATTTTGACCTCCAAGTAAATCGGTAATATCATCACCTAATACCGTATTATTACCTTTTGCTAATTGTTCTCTAATATAGGCATTATTAGCATCTTCCTCATATTGTTGTTGCCACTCAACTTGACCTGAATAAGAACGAGTACCATCTAATGAATAAGGAATATTTTCTGTTGCTTTATCCAGAGGGTATAATTGCTCAGCCGTACCACGGTCAAGACCAATATCTCTAAAGGTACGTTGATTAGCAGAATTCATAACACCAAGGATTAAATCATCAAGACCTTTACCTTTGTTGATATCCCATGTTAAAACATGTGTAGTCGCATGTTGACCAAGAGTATCATACGCATAATGAATACCTTTTGCAACACTTAAATTAGTTGCACCATCAGCATCAAGAGCAATATAAGTTTGTTTGATATTTCGTTTAGGAAATACATCTTGAATAGAATCAATAAAGGATGGAGCTGTACCTGGTGATTGAGCGACAATAACCCCAGTATTTGGTGCTAAATGATCAGCAAGAGACATGCCTGTAGAATCTTTTACATTCATATATTCAGCAACAATCTTACCTTTAAGTGCACCTTCAACAACAATAAGAGTATATTCATCTGAACCTTGTGGTGGTTGAACTGGAGTAATGAAACCTGCTTTAGATGGAATAATTTCTTCACGTGCTAATTTTTCATTACCTGCCATTGTACCACGAGAAAGCCACGTATATTTTGTCTTAGAAGGTTTCAATGTATCCATTAAATCGGGAATGATGTAACCTCGATCTTTTAGAGCTGGAATAATATTTTGACCTTCATTAACAACAAACGTACCTAATACATCCGTTAATTCTACTTTTTCATTATCCGCATAATGAATTTTTAAATTAGAATCACGACCATCTGTCAATTTAAAATGATAGACACGATCATATCCTTCTTTCTCAGAATACTCAGATGTACGAATTGAAATACCATCTGCAGCTTTTGCTTTTAAGGTTAAGGTCATTTTAGTTGAGTCAACACCCAATTGATGTTTAGGCGTATCACCTTGTAGATTTTTCATTGGAATCATAAATCCACTTTGACCTGATGTTTTAATACTTAAAATTGGTGAGTTTAAAGGTTTCCCTAAAATAAATAATTGCATATCATCAAACTTACGTGCATTAAAACCAGGCATTCCAACCAAATCTTCATTAATCAACCCTGGAAGCATAGACATATTATTTTTCCATGAAAGAAAACCTTCAAGCTGACGTTCATTTAAACCACGCTTTTCAGATGTTAATTCCTTCAAATGATTTGTTTGACCTTTGAATTCACCCTTAGTAAGTGTAAAGAATGGTGCAAGTTTATCCCAAACATCTGATTGATATTTCTCCCATTCTTCTTTTGTTGCAAATTGATTTCGTTTAGCGATAACTTCATTATCAGGAACATAATAGGATTGACCCTCTTTTGGTTGAGGATTTAAATAATATAAGTTATTATTAAAGCGATCAAATAAGCGAACCTTATCTCCTGCTTCTTTTCGTAACGCATTCATACGAATATCAATAGAATGAAGAATTTGTGGCGTACGTCTAGCAATAGATGGATCATAAGAAATAATCCCATAATCAAATTGACCACTATTAAAAATTTTAGAAATAGTATTAACATAGGTACGATATTGATCAGAGTTACCAGCAATCGGAACCTCAATAGTAGGAATACCATTAAACCCACTAGAATCCCCTGTCAAAACATTATAGGTACGTACATCATTTGTTGTATTAGTAAAACGAATACTAATAGGTTTAGTTAATTGAACCATAGATGAGTGACACTCCTTATCTTTTTACTATTAGTATTATATCATAAAATAAAATATAAAACCAATTCATCCGAAAACATACCCACTTGACAAACATATACCATAGGTATATAATAGGTATATAAATAATAAGAAAGGCTACCATGTGACAAAATTAAAACAAATGCACATTCGAATGTCGCAAGAATTAAAAGACGAAGTACTTAAAAAATCAAGAATTTACGAATATCCAAATGCAAATGCATTAATTGTGGAAGCTATTCAACAAAAATTAAAATTTATTGATCAACCACAATTAAGATTATCAAAAAATAACATTATTCTGACAACAAATGAATCTTGGGATCAAATGGCAACACAGTTAGGATTTAAAAACACTCAGGCATTTATTACTTTTGTGATTAATGAATATATTCGCGAGAAAGAAAGTTAAACCTATGGAAATAAAAGATATTACCAGTAACAAACTGTTAATTGAATCCACAATCGAAAATATTCATTTAACAGATAGTGTAAAACGAAGACGACAGGTATCTCGATTAAAAGAACTCATTGTAGACGCACAACCAACAACAACTGATGATTCCGATGTTGTAAAAGCAGTTTATACTATTTTAAAAAACATGTTAAATCTTACAATGATTCGATATGGTGCAACAACATATGTAGAGTGGACAGGTAGACCACCTGAAGACTTAATCAAATTAGGCGTTGATAGTGATTTTACCTATAGTTTTACAAGTGCAAAGCTATTAGATCCTATTCGAATGTATAATGATATTGAACAAAAAGCAGAAGGGGCAGCAATGCAACTCCTTCACTTTATTTTCAATGTAGCTGCAGGGATTGACTTACGAAACACTCTCGATTCATTAGAAAATATGGGATTAGAGCATATCAATTTATCAACCAAGCATGCAGATGCTGAAAGTGTAAAAGCATTAGAGCGTTTTGCAGATTTTGTTGACGAACAAAATGGGAAGGGTAGTTTTGCGGCTGCTCTCATGTATCCCTTATTAAATAATCATTATGGTAAAAAGAGAAAACATGCCATGTTTGGTTATGGATCTAATACCGGAAAAGGTCTATTATTATCAGTTGTCAATAAATTATATGTTGGAGCACCCGTACAGATGCCCGTTCGACCAAATGAACGAGATGTTTATTCAACCGGTGCATGGAATAAGTTAATTATCAATAAATGGATTGTAATACTTGGTGATTCATCCGAAAGCGACTTATCATATGATTTCATGAAGAACTTATATGAGCAACCTCAAACACTTGCAGGTAGAAATGAACGTACCAAAGAAATGTTTTATGGTAACGTTTATATTGCTACAAATAGTCAACAACAATTCTTTGCAGATAAAGAAATTTATACTCGTGTATTTTTCCTATCTATGTTTAAAGATGTAGATGATGCATTAGGATTAGATACGGTTGAAATGATTGATGGGATTAATAGAGATTCAATTGTTCAGTTCGTCATTGATAATCAAGAAATCGGACGTGAATATTGGAACAATTATTCAACTCCAAACGCATTCTTTATGGATGAAGAACCTGAGCAATTATATCACAGATTTTACGATAAATATCGTGGAACAGCTGTCCCTGTCAGAGTTGTGAAGCAATGGCTTAATAATCCAAAACAGTATAAAAAGCTAATGGAATTGGTGAAAGAATACCATGGAACACCTACAAATGTAAAAATTGATGGTGTTAGTACTCGAGCAATTGACTTACGTGATCAAACATTACAACTTCCACCACGGGATACAAAAGTCTACTAAACCTGCGAAAACGGAGGGTTGATTATGTTTGATAAAATTACAGTAAATGATTTAACTATTGAACCATTAACACTTAGACAAATAATTGTTGATGAATTGACTTCTAAAAATTTTCAAAAAGATAGTTTAGTAAATCCTGTTATTGAGGCTATTCAATTATTTCTAGAACAAGCTGGCGGAATCAATCGCATCTCAAAAAAATTTGATATTTATGTATATCCTCCATATGATGAATTATACCCTATTAGCTATATTGATAATCCAGATGGGCAAGAAAATGATATTGAAGAGTATGTGTTTTCAAAAGAGTCATTTTATGATTATTCCATTCTAAATTATATTCTTCAAACATTTGAAACAGAATTAACGGTTAAAGAATATCTCGATAGAGTAAAACATGGAAGTATGGATAAAACTATGAAACGCATGATTGATACAGCAACAGAGTTATCAATTAACTTATTAGATCATATAAAGAAAGGTTATGTATGACCCTAACTACAGAAATTTTAACAAATGTAAAAAAACTAGGTCGAGAGATTAAACCAATAGTAGAACTAAAAGACAATATGACAAAACTTCAACAATTAAAGGCTCAAGCATTTAACTTTGGATATGAAGATATGGGATATGGGACTTTATATGAAGATGGTAGTCAGGGACTACTTGTTAAAATGGGAGATGGTCATAACAAATATAATAATGGAGTATACTTTTTAAAGGTAACACCTGAGGGATTAATACAACTTGAAGTAATTATACCAAACACCGCAAATAAAGGTGCACTTGTACGTATGATTTCAAGTGACACTGTTAATTTTATTCAAGGATTAGATCTTGCTGATTTTGAACCATATGATTATATGGAATTTCTAACAAATATAGTAGATCAAGTATTAATTAAACCACTATCTGAACAATTGATAAAAGATCCATTACAACGAGTTGCCTTTCAATCGATGTATATGACTCGTTTAGTTGGGGATATAGCCTTATATTACACTGCAAAAGAGCGAGTAGACGAAGAAACGGTTAATGTTGCTCCCTTCTTCATTAAGGAATTATTGAATCAAAAGGGGACTAACAAATGAGTTTATGGATTTATAACAAGATTTATATAACATTAAGTAAACGATTTAAAACTCATAATATGAGGATTCCCTCATTATTTATAAGTCTATTACTATCTGCAAGTTTATTTGGTGGGATATTTACTTTACTAAGATACTATTTGATGATTTTCAATTCGACTCTTGAAGGTGGAATTCTTGCATCTATAATTTATATATGTGTATATAGTATACTTGTAGGAGACATGACAGTTCTATTTGGATATTGGTTTGATAATCGAACACCTAAAAAATCAAAAGAATATATAAATTATTTATTACGAAATACCTTTGCGAGTTTAATCGTTTGTTGTTTTGCAATATGGGGATTAAATACCGTCCGTCATTATGATGTGACAAATAAACCAATGCAAGAAGGAATCATTTATATTACACATTCACCAAAGTGTAAATATTGTAAGATTTCAGATAAAAATAGAAAAATCTCAACAAGTATTTATCAATTATCTCATACCCTTGAAAAAGATGTTATTATTGTGAATATAGATGAAGATAATGAATTAACTCGTGACATTAAATTACATTTAGATGGACATGGAAGTGTTATTGCAAAACAAAATGACCAAATTGTTCAAAAAATTTACACATTAGGTAAAAATGATGAAAAT